>Ga0079224_100001427_pt1 | contig 27455 bp, 23 predicted proteins | sample Stecom2015_FD_80414 | JGI IMG/M metagenome (GOLD analysis project Ga0079224, IMG submission 80414) | Agricultural soil microbial communities from Utah to study Nitrogen management - Steer compost 2015 | ecosystem: Environmental > Terrestrial > Soil > Agricultural land | place: USA: Utah... | reverse complement strand
GAAGCCCGGTGATGTGCTGGCGCGTTTGTACAATCCGGCGCTGGAGCCGGCACGGGATTCCGCGGCTGCCCGCCTGGATGAGCTGAGAACTCAGTTTGAACAGGCCCAGCGGGAGTGGGAACGCTCCAGCCGGTTGCATCAGCGAGGCGTGGTTTCGGAGCAGACGCTGGAACAGATTGCCGCCCGCCGGGATTCGCTGAGGGCAAGCATGGCGACGGCCGAAGCCTCACTGGCCGAAGCCACAAGGTTGCTTGAGGAAAGTGTGCTGAAGGCGCCCTTTGCCGGGCAGGTGGAAGCATTGCTGGTGGAGCGGGATGAGTTCGTGGGGGCGGGGCAGCCGGTCATGCGCTTGTCCTCGCCGCTGGGGCGGGAAGTGGAAGTGCGGGTGCCCGCGCACTTGCTCGGCCATGTCCGGATTGGTCAGGAGTTACCGGTTTGGCTGGTGCAGGACCGCAACCGTGAACCTGCCGCTGGCACTGTGGTGGAGATTGCCCAGGGCAGTTCCATCCGTGGCGAACTGCATCCGGTACTGGTCAGCCTGCCGCCCAATTCCCTGTCCTCTGGTGAGCCGGTAGAAGTGGGCATTGCCCCGGTGCGGGAATCTGCCATTACCGTGCCCCTGCTGGCGGTCGTTCGCGACAGTACCGGCACCAGTGTGTTCCGGGTGCAAGACCAGGTAGCCCAGCGGGTTCCGGTAGAGGTCGATCGGGTCATCGGTGAGCGCGTGATGGTGCACCCCGGCGCATTGAGCCCGGGAGATCAGGTGGTTTACGCCGGTATGACCCGGCTGGTGGATGGTGACACCGTGGAGGTGCGCTGATGACCCGCCGACTGCTTAATTATCAACGCTTGCTGGGCATGGTGGTGACCATGCTCTGCCTGCTCGGCATTGCCGCCTACAGCACCATGCCCCGTCAGGAGGATCCGAGTTTCCCATACCGGGCTGGCATGATCACAGTGAGTTATCCCGGTGCCAGCGCCGAGGCGGTTGAGCGCCTGGTGCTGCAGCCGCTGACCGATGAGTTGCGCCAGGTCGAAGAGCTGGACTGGAGCCAGGGCACTGCCAGAACCGGCGTTGCACTGGCTCGGCTGAAACTCCGTGACCGCATCTACGACACCGATTCGGCCTGGGATCGGGTTCGGCAGGCCATGGAGCGGGCGCGCCAGGATTTCCCCGATGATGTGGGCCTGATGGAGCTGGATGACCGTCTGATCGACATCCCTGCCGCGGTCCTGGCCGTGGGCGGTTCACCCTCAGTGACCGAGCTTTCGGAGGTGGCCGAACGCCTGAAACAGAACCTGCTGGATATCCCTGGCATTTCCCGCATTGAACTTGAAGGGGATGCCGATGAACAGATTACCCTGGCACTTGACGACGCCGCGCTGTATCGCCTGGGAGTTCCGCCCAAGCGGATACTCGACACCCTGGCCAGGCGCAACCAGACCATCCCCGGTGGCTTCGTGGTGGTGGAAGGCAAACGTCTTTCAGTATTGCCGAATACTGAGTTCACGGACATAGACGCGATACGCGCCACACCCATCGAGCTGCCAGACGGCTCCCAGGTGCCCCTGGCCGCAGCCGCAGAAGTATGGCGTGGGCCGGCCGAACCCCGGCAGCCAGAGACCTGGTTCGACGGCGAGCGAGTGGTGTTGCTGTCGATCATCATGGAGGAAGGTTCCACCGACGCCATCCGCTTTGGTGAGCGGATCCGGGAACGGCTGGACCAGGTGCGCCCGGACTTCGAGCCGTACCAGCTTCGTGAGATGTTTTTTCAGCCCGACAAGGTCTCTGACCGGCTGGATGACCTGGCCTGGAGCCTGGTGCTGTCGGTACTGATCATCGTGGCGGTGGTATTTACCGGCATGGGCATCCGCATGGGCCTGCTGGTGGCGTCCATCCTGCCCATGGTGGCCCTGATCAGCGTGGGGCTCTACGACTTAGGGGGCGGGGTGTTGCATCAGATTGCCGTCATCGGGATGGTCATTTCCCTGGGTATCCTGATCGACAACGCTATTGTTATTGTCGAAAACATACAGGGCCATCTGGATGAAGGCATGCGCCGGCTGGATGCCCTGCGCAAGGCGGTCGGTGAACTGGCCGGGCCGTTGGGTGCGTCCACCGGCACAACACTGGCCGCCTTTGCACCGCTGTTAATGGCCAAGGGCGGTGCCGCGGATTTCACCCGGGGCGTGCCGGTGATGATCATGCTCACCCTTTCGGTCAGCTACCTGCTGGCGATTTCTGCGGTGCCCCTGCTGGCGGCGCGTTTTCTGAAGCCCCGGAAAAACCTTCACAAAGACCGGCTTATCGGTCTGGCCAGCTACCTCGGCGGGTTGGTGTATCGGCACCCGGGCCGGTTGATCACCGCCGGCGCACTGCTGGTGGTTATCAGCCTGGGCATGACCCCGTTCATGGCCCAGCAATTTTTCCCCAACGCCGACCGACCTCGTGTCATCGTCGAAATGTACATGCCCGAAGGCACTGATCAGGCCCGAACCGCTGAAGTGGCCGCAGTTCTGGAACAGGCTATCCGGACGCGGCCAGAGGCACTGGAAGTGCACCGCTTTGTCGGTTTTACCGGGCCGTCGTTCTATTACAACCTGCAGCGCTCGCCACAGGCGCCTAACCGGGCAAGGCTGGTGGTTCGCACACCAACGCTGGCCGACACCACCGACCTGGTGAAGTGGATCCGCCACGAGGCCGCCCGGTCGCTGCCGGAGCTGGATATCACCGCCGGGATTCTGGGGCAGGGACCACCGCGACCTGCACCGGTGGAGGTCCGTGTCTTCCATCCGGACGACAACGCCCGCGCCCGAGCCACCGAGCAGGTCTATTCCATTCTCAGGGGTGTTGAGGGCACGGTGGATGTTCGCCATGATCTCGACATTGGTGTGCCCAGCATCGCCATCAATGTGGACGACGCCACCGCCGCCCGCTATGGCCTCACCCGGGCCGATGTTGCCCAGAGCCTGTATGGCCAGAGCTACGGCGCCGTGGCTGAGCGTTACCGACAGGAGGACGACCCGATACCCATCGTGCTGCGCTCCCGCGAAGGCACGTCGCTGTCACTGTCGCGCCTGCTATCCGTGAACACCTACAACGACCAGGGCGATGCCATTCCGCTATCGGCCGTGGCCACGGTGGAAACCACCTGGGAACCGGCGGCGGTTTACCTGCGCAACGGGGTACGGGTGAATACGGTCAGTGCCAATCTGGAGGAAGACTACAGCTTCAGCCAGGCACTGGACGGCCTGTATGCGGGCCTGGAACAGAATCCATTGCCGGCGGGAACACGGCTGGACATGGGTGGCGATGCCGAAGGTTCTGACCGTGCCAACTCCGCACTGCTTACCGCGGCACCGATCGGCATGCTGCTGTTGCTGTTCTTCCTGTTGTTGCAGTTCAACTCCTTCCGGCGGGTGGGCATTATCCTGCTGACCGTACCGCTGGCAACCGTTGGCATCTTTCCCGGGCTGGTTCTGTCCGGCTCGCCCTTCGGTTTTCAGTCGCTGCTGGGGGTGATTGCCCTGGTCGGTATTGTGGTGAACAACGCCATTGTCCTGCTGGACGTGATGGATCGGGAACTGGAACGGGGCCGGGCCATCGCCGATGCCGTACGCACCGCCGTGGAACGCCGCACCCGGCCCATCCTGCTAACCACCGCCACCACCGTGGCCGGCCTGCTGCCGCTGGCGTTCTCCAGCTCCACCCTGTGGCCACCCATGGCCTGGGCCATCATCAGCGGTCTGCTGGCTTCGACGGTCCTGACCCTGCTGGTGATACCGTCAGTCTGCACCAAACTGATCAAACTGCCGGTGGCCGAACCCGAAAACGCGCCGGCCTGATTCTGGTCCAAGGTTCAGGGCTGCTCACTCAGAGCCGGCCCTGAACACCTCCTTGGCTCGGATCATCAGCCCCACCCTCTGGCCCACCGGCACCGCCCGGTTCGGAAATACCACCGCCTCCGGCGCGGTTCCGACCCGGTAGTCGTCCTGATCATCCTCCCAGATCACCGTGCCAGGCTGATACTCCGTGAAGTTCGCCACATCGTCCGGCACATGAAACCGGAAAGACGGCCCGGTATTGAGCACCTCATGCACCACCTCAAACACCGTCAGATGATCAAACGGGGGCTGAACCTCTGGTGCCGCCTCACCCCGGAAGCGCCGGCGCAAAGCCCGCTCAATGCCCTTGAAACGTCGCAGGTCATTCCGGCCAAACGGCTCCACCTTGCCCAGCTCAATGGTAAAACTCTCCGCCTTCAGCGTGCTGGCAGTGAACGATGAAAACACTGTCGATTCCTTATGCTGCAGCAATAGGGTCTTCACCTCTGCCTCCAGCAGGAACGCACACTGGCCTGCCGGAACCGACCGCCCCTCCACGAACGGGTACAGCGCAAAGCGCTCCCGTTTGGACGGGCGAATAGCGGTATGCAGATCATAATGGCTTAACGCCAGGCCCTGATGCGCCATCGCAAACTGCCGACACATCTCCTCCAGAAACCGAGCCCGCTGGCCTTCCGGAAACCCGGAATATTCCGGTTTGCCATGGGCGCCATTGAACAACCGGTTCATGTTTAGATCCATAAATCGCTCACCCGCCACCATTGCCGGAGGGTTACCCAGTATCAACAGCAGCGGGCACGCCAGTGACCACTCCCCGGAAAACAACTCCGACACCAGCATGTTCAACACCTCGATCGGCGCCGTTTCATTGCCATGCACACCGGCAGAAATGATCAGGGCTTCCTGGTTCGGGTTAGCCCTGTCAGCCGGTGGCGTCAGCCACAGAACCCCGTTGGCCTTGCGGGAAACCTGGGTGCCATCGGGCAGGATAGTTTTGGTTTCGGGCAGATCAGCGGAAGCGTTGGCGAGGGTATGGCTAAGCCAGTCCGGATGGAAATCAAAAAGACGATTCGAAGCGTTCATCGATACCCCGCAAAAGGTTCGGGGTCAGCCGGCGGGAACGTCTTCCGGGAATGTCGAAGGCCAAGGATGGCCTTCGAGAAGCGCACATGGATGTGCTCGTAGCGGTTCCCGGAAGACGTTCCCGCCGGCTGGCCGTGCACCAGGATTGGATGATGGGTTGTAGGGCGCTGCTCAGGAATTAACTGGCCGCTGATGCCGCAAAAGATGATTTTCCAGCTTGCGGAAAGCAAATACCAGAATAAACGTCAGCGCCATATAGCAAAGCGCCACGAAAATAAACGCATCGAACGGCGCATAAAACCGCGAATAAATGTTCCTCGCCGCCCCCGTCAGATCAACAATGGTGACCACACTGGCAATCGCACTGGCGTGCAGCATGAAAATCACCTCATTGGAATAGGCCTGAACCGCCCGACGCGCCGCGCTTGGCAGAATGATCCGGCGCATCCGCAGAAACCAGTTCATGCCATAGGCCTTGGCCGCCTCGATTTCACCATGGGGCGTCGACATAATCGCCCCCCGGATAATCTCCGTGGTGTAGGCTGCGGTATTCAGCGTGAAAGCCAGCAGGGCAGGGTAGAGCGGTTCCCGGAAGATCTCCCACCAGAAGGTTTCCTGAATCCCCGGAATCTGCGCCACCCCGTAATAGATAATGTACAGCTGGATCAGCAGCGGCGTGCCCCGGAACAGATAGGTGTAGATCCAGATTGGCCCGGACACCAGCGGATTCCGCACCGTACGCAGAATCGCCAGCGGCACCGCCACCACCAGGCCGATGACCAGCGACAGAAACACCAGGTGCACGGTCGTCACCAGACCGTCCCAGTACTCCATCAGCGTCATGGCCGTGAAAATTTCGTTCTTGTTCAACCACTCGGCAATGAAATCAGGCATCGTTTAATTCCCCTGAACCACGCCGACATTGGCTCGACGATCAAGCCACTTGATAAAGAGTTCCGACCCCGCTGTCAGTGCCAGATACACGGCAGCCACCGGCACGAAGAAGTGGAACGGCATGCGCTCCGCCTTGGCGGCTTCCTCCGCTACCCGCACCATATCGGTCAGGCCAATGATGGACACCAGCGCCGTGGTCTTGAGCAACACCTGCCAGTTATTGCCGATGCCCGGCAGGGCATGGCGCAACATCTGCGGGATCATCACCCGCCGGAAGGTATGCCAGCGGGAAAAACCATAGGCCTTTGCCGCTTCAATCTGACCGACATCCACTGCCAGAAAGGCACCGCGAAAGGTCTCGGTCATGTAGGCACCGAAAATCAGGCCGATGGTCACCACGCCAGAGATGAACGGATCGAACTGGAAAAAGAAGTCGATTTCACGGGTTTCCCACAGATAGTCCGATAGGGCATTCACCGCCACCTGGCCGCCGTAATAGAACAGCAGCATCATCACCAGGTCTGGTACACCACGAATGAGCGTGGTGTAGGCGGTGGCGATACCGGCCAGAACCCGGCTGGCAGAGAGCTTTGCCGAGGCGCCAAGCAGGCCCAGGATGAGGGAGAGTGCCAGTGAGAAGAAGGCCAGTTCAATGGTAACCACGGCGCCTTCAGCGAGGGCGGGGCCATAGCCTTTCAGATCAAGCATGGGAATGTCCGGAAAGCAGGGGAGCAGCCGTCAGGCTGCTCCCGGGGTCAGGTTAAATCTTGATGTCGTAGTTGAAGTATTTCTGCATGATGGTGTCGTAGGTACCATCTTCTTTCAGCTTCTTCAGGGCTGCGTTCACGTCGTCAGCCAGCTTGCTGTCGCGCTTGCGCATGGCAACGCCTACACCATCACCGAGTTTTACCGGTTCGCCGACTTCTTTGTAGCCTTCGCGGTTCAGGATGGTCTGCTCGCCCACCGGGTAGTCAACGAAGACGACGTCCAGGCGCTTGCCTTCCAGGTCCAGGACCATGTCTTCAGCAGTGGTATAGCGCTTGATGTTCACCACGCCGCCCATGTTTTCGGTTACGTAGGTGTCCATGGTGGTGCCGCGCTGTACGCCGACGGTCTTGTCCTTCATGGCGTCCATGTCGGTGACGTCGGTGTTGAAAGACTCAGGGCCGAACCAGCCACCCGGGGTGATGTAGTACGGCTCGGAGAACAGCACCCGCTCTGCACGCTCCGGTGTAATCGACATGGAAGACATGATCAGATCAAACTTACGAGCCAGCAGGCCCGGAATCATGCCGTCCCATGCCTGGATGACGAATTTGCAGTTGGCGTTCATCTCTTCACACATGGCGTCGGCCAGTTCCACTTCAAAACCGGTCAGCTCACCGTTTTCGTCTTTGTATTCGAATGGCTCGTAGGGCACATCAAAAGCAATGCGCAGGTTTCTTTCCTGAGCCTGGGCCGTGCCGGCAACCAGGGCCAGGGCGCAACTTGCTGCAACAATCAGTTTTTTCATGTGTCACTTCTCCAGTAATTCGCCACAAAGGCTTTATTTTTTATGGAAGTTTCGGGAGCTTCTCTTTAACTCCAGGTCCAACACCGATTCAAGATAGCACTGGTGTTCAGAACTTGGGAGCAAGAAATTGCTTCATACGCTCGGAATCCGGGTTATCGAAAACCTTGTCCGGGGTTCCCTGCTCCTCAATCACGCCCTGATGCAAAAACAGGACCTGGCTCGACACATCCCTTGCAAACGCCATCTCGTGGGTGACCACGATCATGGTGCGGCCTTCCTCGGCCAGACTCTGCATCACCTTCAGCACCTCGCCCACCAGTTCCGGGTCCAGGGCTGAGGTTGGTTCATCAAACAGCATCACCTCCGGCTCCATGGCCAGCGCCCGGGCAATGGCTGCCCGCTGCTGCTGCCCGCCGGACATCTGGGCCGGGTAGTAGTCCTTGCGTTCGTAGATGCCGACCTTGTTCAGGTAGGCCTCTGCCCGCTCGATGGCTTCTTTCTTCGGAATCTTCAGAACGTGAACCGGCGCTTCAATGATGTTCTCCAGCACCGTCATATGGGACCAGAGATTGAAGCTCTGGAACACCATGGAGAGGCGGGCCCGGATCAGTTCCACCTGGCGGTTATCGGCGGGCACCCGCTCACCCTTGCGGTTCTCGGTGAACCGGATTGGGTCGCCGTGCACAATAATGTCGCCGGAGGTGGGGGTTTCCAGCAGGTTGATGCAGCGCAGAAAGGTACTCTTGCCGGAACCGGAACTGCCAATCAGGGAAACCACATCACCCTTGCGGGTTTCCAGAGAGATGCCCTTGAGTACTTCCAGCTTGTCAAAGGTCTTGTGGATGTCCCTGCAAATAAGAGGCGCTGGTTCCGCCATGGCTGGCTCCTGAGACTGTCATACAAAGGCGCATGTTTTACGGACTGTTGCCGTGGAAATCAATACCGCTTTGTTGGGTTTTCGTGAAAGTTGTTGGACTCAAGGGAGACCCGGATCACCTCTGCCCCCTGGTTTTCCAGGCTTCGCAGCGAGTCCTGAACAAAACGGACGTGGGCCATGGCCACCTTGCGGGCGGTTCTGGCTTTACCCGCCATAATGGCCTGGTAGATCTGCTTGTGGTGTTTCATGATCAACTGACGCATTTCTGCTCTGGGATTCAGGTTGGCAACGGAGGCATGCACGGTCAACAGCATCATGTTTTTCAGACCATTGAGCACGTGTACCAGTACCGGGTTATGAGACGCTTCAATAATAGCCTGGTGAAAACCGTGGTCGGGTTTGGCGTTGCTGAGTGGGTCGGTTTCCTCAAGAGCCCGGTAGGCTTTGGTAATCCGGTGCCGGTCGCCGCGGGTTGCGCGCTGGGCCGCCAGTTCCGCCGCCTGGCCTTCCAGCTGTTCGCGGACTTCCAGCAGGTCATAAAGGGTGCGGGGGTGGCCGGCAAACAGGTGCATCAACGGGCTGTTGTCTTCCAGATCTTCCGTGGTCGGGACAATGCTGGCAACGAAGGAGCCCCGACCATGCTGGGTTTCGATCACGCCCCGGCCCTGGAGTTCATGCAGGGCTTCACGAATGATGGCCCGGGAAACCCCAAGCCGGGTCGCCAGCTGGCGCTCCGAGGGTATCTTCTGCCCCGGTGCCAGGCCGCCGTCGAGAATCAGCCGCTCTAGCCTGAAGGAAATTTCCTGCGATATCCCCATGTTTTCTACCTGGCTGGTCTGACCAGTTGCTAATGATCGAGTGTTCAGGAAGTCCTTCTCGGGTAATGCTCTCCAGACCGCTAACTATGGCCTATAGCGCTGAATTCGTCCATTTTGCCGCAATCAAAAACTGGTCTGACCAGTTGGCAATTCTCTGGACTAAACCGCACCTGCCTACGAATATCTTTTTAATGCTGGCATTCGCTGGTGTTGGATTACCTCTGCATAACAACAAAGTGAACGGAGATGTTTCGATGAACATCAATGATAACAACGACAAGCATTGTGATTCAGACGCAAACCCACCACGCCGGAGTTTTCTCAAGAAACTGGCAGTTGGTGCGGCCCTGGCGGGCGCACTGACACTGGGCGCCGGTCAGGCCCAGGCCGCGACTACCTGGAAGATTCAGTCGGTGTGGGATGCGGGCACGGTTGGCTACGACCTGTTCGAAGAGTGGTGTAACAGCATCGAGGAAAAATCCGGCGGAGAACTGATTTTCAGGCCGTACCCGGCAAAGGCGGTCGCGGCCGACAACAACGCACTGTTTGATGCGGTACGTAACGGCGTGCTGCAGGGCATGAACCCGTTTACCCTGTACTGGTCGGGCAAGATACCGGCCTCGGTGTTCCTGTCGTCCTACCCCGCCGGCCCGGATCAGCCACACCAGTGGGACACCATGTTCTATTCCCTGGGCATGCTGGAAAAAACCCGGGAGATCTACAAAAAGTACGGGCTGTTCTACGTGGGCCCGATTCAGCACGACGCCAACATCATTCATTCCAAGAAGCCGGTGAACAGCCTGGCGGATCTCAAGGGTATGAAAATGCGGGTGCCGGGCGGCATGGTGGCTGAAGTGTTCCAGCAGTTTGGTGTATCCACCGTCAGCCTGCCGGGCTCTGACATTTTTCCGGCCCTGGAAAAAGGCACCATCGATGCGGCGGACTACGTAGGCCCTGCAGTGAACTACGAACTGGGCTTCTCCCAGGTGACCGACTACATCCTGTTCGGGCCACCTGGGGTGATGTCTATTTACCAGCCGGTGGATCTGATGGACCTGACGGTAAACCTCCGTGCCTGGAATGCCCTGGATCCGAAACTGCAGCAACTGGTTGAGGAAGAAGTGCGCAATTACTCCCAGAAGCACTATCTGACCATTCAGCAGCGCAACATTGAGGCCATGGAAAAATTCCGGGCCGACGGCGACACCGTAAGCCGCCTGAGCCAGCAGGATCTGCAGGAGTTCCGTCGGGCGGCGATTCCCATCTGGTACAACTGGGCGAACAAGAATGAGGATGCCAAGGCCATCTTCGATATGCAGCTCGAGTACATGATGAACGACACCGTGGGCTACGTCACCGAGGAAGACCTCAAGGCGGCGGGCAAGTAAACGGGCACTACCAACAACAATCAAAAAAGCGGGGAAGGGCAGGGACGCCTTGGTTCAGGGCGCTCTCTCCCTTCCCCGCGTTGTCACTGACGTGAGGACAGTATGTCTGATCTGAGCAACTTTGGCTTTGTGCTGCCGCACTGGTTCTATTGGGGGTGGCTGGCGGTGATGCCGCTGCTGATGATGGCGTGGGACCGTTGGTCCAGTAGCCGAGGCGTGCAGGCGATTGACAAGAATGCCCTGGCAAACGAGAAGCTTCAGCAGATCGAAGCCGAAATGTCGAAAACGATCGAGTCGGATTACGAGAACTGGTTTACCCGGATCATCGACTGGATCAGCGAAAAATCTGGCGTGTTTATTTCCTTCTGGACCGTAAACGCCTTGGTTTTCTACTTTTTTGAAGTGGTTATGCGCTACATCTTCAATATGCCGACCATCTGGGTGCATGAGGCCAGCTTTCTGCTGTTCGGCATGCAGTACCTGCTGGCGGGCGCGTTTGCCCTGCTGCATGGTGCCCATGTGCGGGTCGACGTGATCTACAACCTGTTGCCCGTGCGGGGCCGGATCGGCATGGATATCTTCACCTCCATGTTCTTCTTTATGTTTGCGCTGGCACTGGTGATTACCTCCTGGACCTTTTTCCAGAACTCCTACTCGATGGATGAACGTACCGTCGAGACCTGGGGCATCCAGTACTGGCCGGTCAAGGCCATGATGCTGCTGGGGGCTGTTCTACTTACCTTGGCGGGCCTGTCCAAACTGATCAAAGACATCGCCCTGTTCGTCAAGCTTGGCCGGGAGCAACACGCATGACTACTACCACCGTGAACAGTCCGGGCCAGGGCAATCTCAAAGGCAAGCTTGGCACCTGGCTGATGATTCTGGCCACCGCGGCGCTGGCCTTTGTGATGTTTGTCGAGTTCGTCAACATACTGTTTTACGACCCGTTCAGTGATGAAAAATTCCTGTTCAAGCTGGCCGGAAGCCTGTCCGATGTGAAAATCGGGCCGCTCACCTACCTGATGTTCGGCTCCTTGCTGGTGGCCCTGATGATGGGCCTGCCACTGGCGTTTGTTACCGGTGGTCTGGGGGTTGCCTTCATTTATCTGGTGGGGGATTCGCTGATGCTGAACATCATCCCCAGCCGCATCTTCCCGATGATGACAAACTCGGATCTGGCCGCTATCCCGCTGTTCATCTTCATGGCGGCGATGCTGGAACGGGCCGGGCTGATCGAGGAGATGTTCAACGTCGTCTATAAATGGATGGGCGGTGTTGGCGGTGGTCTGGCCATTGCCACTATTGTCGCCTCCACTATTCTTGCGGCCATGGTCGGGGTTATCGGTGCGGCGGTCGTGACCATGGGGATCATTGCTCTGCCGGCCATGCTCAAACGGGGTTACGACCACAAGATCGCCCTCGGCTCCATCATGGCGGGCGGTACTCTGGGGATTCTCATTCCGCCTTCGATTCTGGCGATCCTCTATGCCGTGGTGGCCCAACAATCGGTGGGTGAACTGTATCTGGGCTCGGTGATTCCGGGCCTTCTGCTGTCCAGCCTGTATGTGTTCTATGTCTGGATTCGGGCGAAGCTGAACCCCGAACTCGGGCCTCCCATTCCCAAGGAGGAACGCATCGGCCTGAAGGACAAGCTCCTGCTTCTGAAAGACCTGATTGCCCCTCTTATTCTGGTGTTCCTGGTGCTTGGCCTGCTCTTCGGGGGCATTGCCACGCCGGTTGAAGCCGCCGGTATCGGTTCTTTCGGCGCCATTCTGGTGGCCATGAAACACAAGGTGTTCACCATCGCCACCCTGCGGGACGCCTCGGTCACCACCGCCAAGGCCTCCGCCATGGTGCTCTGGATCATGTTCGGTGCCTCGGTGTTTGTGGGCTTCTACATTCTTCAGGGTGGTCAGGACTTTATCACCGAATCGATTCTGGGCACCGGCCTGCCGGCCTACGGCATCCTGTTCCTGCTGATGGTCTTGCTGGTGGTGCTGGGCATGTTCCTGGACTGGGTCGGCATTCTGCTGCTGGCGGTGCCTATCTTTATCCCCATTGTGGAAGCTCTGGAATTCCCGGGTCTGTTCGGCCTGCCGGGCGTCTCCGGCGACGACGTGGTGCTGTGGTTCGGGGTGCTGTATCTGGTGAACATGCAGATGTCGTTCCTGAGCCCGCCCTTCGGCTATGCGCTGTTCTATATTCGCGGCGTGTGCCCGCCGGAAATTTCCATGGGCACCATCTTCAAATCTTCCCTGGTGTTCCTGGCCATCCAGGCCCTGGGCGTATTCCTTTGTATTGTGTTCCCGGCCATTACCACCTGGCTGCCCAATCTCGCTTATGGCTAACCAAGAGGAGTAAATCGTTATGTTGACCATTCATCGTCTCGACCTGTCTGATGCCCGCATCCTGATTGAGGGTGCGGCTGCCAAGGCCCGTGAAATCGGCGTGCCCATGTGCATCGCAGTGGTGGACGAGTCCGGCACGCTGATCGCCTTTGAGCGTATGGACGGCGGCAAGGTGACCAGTGTTACCATCGCACAGGACAAGGCATTTACCGCTGCGGCCGCCCGCAAGGCGACCCACGACTACAATGCCGCCAATGTGCCGGGCAATCTCGCTTTCGGTATTCATACCGAAGTGGGCGGGCGCCTGAGCACGGTGGGCGGGGGCCTGCCGGTGATGGTAGACGGTGAAGTGGTCGGCGGTATCGGTCTCAGCTCGGGCACGCCACAACAGGACATGGACTGTGCCCAGGCTGGCATCGACCATTTTGAAAGCAAACGCCAGTAACCGGTGTCTCTTATGAATACTCAATCCCGTATCAGCAAATCCCGGCTGGCGGAGCAGTTCCGGGCCTTTATTGACCCGGACTTCGTCATCACCGATGACGAAACCCTGAAACCCTATGAGTGCGATGGCCTGGCCATGTACCGGGAAATGCCCATGCTGGTGGTGCTCCCGGAAACCGTGGAGCAGGTGCAGCGGGTCATGCGTATATGCCACGAACACGGTGTACCGGTGGTGGCCCGTGGTGCCGGTACCGGTTTGTGTGCCGGTGCCATGCCGCATAAGGAAGGGGTCGTGCTCTCGCTGGCCAAGTTCAACCGGATTCTGAACATTGATCCGATTGGTCGCACCGCGCGCCTGCAGCCGGGTGTCCGTAACCTGGCGATCAGCGAAGAGGCCGCACAGTACGGCCTTTATTACGGGCCGGATCCTTCCTCGCAGATCGCCTGCACCATTGGCGGCAACGTGGCCGAAAACTCGGGCGGCGTGCACTGCCTGAAGTATGGTCTGACCGTGCATAACATCCTCAGTGTGGAAATGATTACCGCCGAGGGGGATCGGGTAACGGTCGGCAGCGATGGCCTGGACAGCTGCGGCATGGATCTGCTGGCGCTGCTCACCGGCTCCGAAGGCCTGCTGGGCGTGGTCACTGAGGTGAAGGTGAAACTGCTGCCCAAGCCGGAAGTGGCACAGGTGATCATGGTGGGCTTCGACAGCATCGAGAAAGCGGGCGACGCGGTGGGTGGCGTGATTTCCCACGGCATCATCCCCGGTGGCCTGGAAATGATGGATGGTCATGCCATTGTTGCGGCCGATGACTTCTGCGGTGCCGGGTATCCACGGGATGCCAAGGCCCTGCTGCTGTGTGAAGTGGACGGCACCGAAGAGGAAGTGCACGAACACATCGCCGAGGCCGAAGCACTGTTTCGTAAGCTCGGCGCTACGTCGATCCGTACCTCTCAGAGTGAAGAAGAGCGGGCGCTGTTGTGGAAAGGGCGTAAATCGGCCTTCCCGGCGGTGGGGCGTATCTCGCCGGATTATTACTGCATGGACGGCACCATTCCGCGTCGCTATCTGGCCAAGGTTTTGCTGGAAATGGAAAAGATGTCGGAAGAGTTCGGCCTGCGGGTGGCGAACGTGTTTCATGCGGGCGACGGCAACCTGCACCCGCTGATCCTGTTTGATGCCAACGTGCCGGGCGAGTTTGAGCGCACCGAGGCGTTCGGCAGCAAGATCCTGGAACTCTGTGTTGAGGTGGGTGGCTGTATCACCGGTGAGCACGGCGTGGGCGTGGAGAAAATCCGCCAGATGGCGGTGCAGTTCAACGATGACGAGCTGCAGCAGTTCCACGATGTGAAGGCGGCCTTCGACCCCACCGGGATTCTGAACCCGGGTAAAGGAGTGCCCACCCTGAAATTCTGTCAGGAATACCGCTCCATCGAGCACAAGCAACACAAGCACGAAGAGGCGGACGCTGCCCATGGCTGATCAGATTCAAACCATACAGGAGCAGGTGCTCCAGGCCCGCAGTAACGGGCAGAAACTCAACATTGTCGGCGGCGGCAGCAAGGCCTTTATGGGCCGCCAGGCCGACGCTGATGCCGGCACTCTGAGCCTGGCCGAGCACACCGGTGTGGTGGAATACCACCCGGTAGAGCTGGTGCTGACGGTACGTGCCGGTACCACCCTGAAAGAGATAGAAGCGGTGCTGGCGGAGCAGGGCCAGTGTCTGCACTTTGAGCCGCCCCATTTCGGGGATATGTCCACCATCGGCGGCACACTGGCCTGCAACCTGTCCGGCCCGGCCAGACCCTGGGCGGGCTCGGTGAGGGATCAGGTGCTGGGTATTCGCCTGCTGAACGGCAAGGGCGAACACCTGCGTTTTGGTGGCCAGGTGATGAAGAACGTGGCGGGATATGACGTTTCCCGTTTGCAGGCCGGTGCCATGGGAACGCTCGGGGTGATCACCGAGATCAGCCTGAAAGTCATGCCGAAGCCAGCGGCCACCGCTACCCTGGTGCGGGAAATGGCCATGGACGAGGTGGTGGAGTACATGAACCGCCGTGCCGGCGAGCCCAAACCCATCACCGGTGCCTGCTGGGTAAATGGCAAGGTGTACCTGCGCCTGGCCGGTGCAAAGTCTGCCGTTGAAGCAACCGCCGAGAAGTGGGGTGGCGAGGTTATGGCTGAGGGTGACCAGTTCTGGCGACAGGTTCAGGACATGCAACACGGCTTCTTTGACGATCCGGAAGCGCCCCTCTGGCGGTTTTCCGTGGATTCCACCGCCAGAACGCCGGAGCTGGACGGCCCCTGGATGATCGACTGGGTTGGCTCCCAGCGATGGTATCGAGGCCAGGCCTCACTCAGCGATCTGGAGCCACTGGCTCGCGCGGCCGGTGGTCAGGTCAGTCTGTTCCGGGGTGGTGATCGCACTGCCGAAGTAATGCACAGCCAACCCGAGGCGTTGAAAACCATCCAGCGCCGCGTGAAACACTCGTTCGATCCCGACGGCATTTTCAATCCTGGCCGTCTCTATAGCTGGTTGTAATTATGCAAACGAATCTGGTTCAACAATTTGCCAATGATCCTGAAGGTCAGGAAGCGGAGGAAATCCTCAGGGCCTGTGTGCATTGCGGTTTTTGCACCGCGACCTGCCCAACCTACCAGGAACTGAACGACGAGCGGGACGGGCCCCGTGGCCGCATCTATCTGATGAAGATGTTCCTGGAAGGCGGCGAAGTGACCGAGAAAACCCGTGAACATCTCGACCGCTGCCTGACGTGTCGAAGCTGCGAAACCACCTGTCCCTCCGGCGTGAAATATGGCCGCCTGGTGGATATCAGCCGTGGTTTGATGGAGAAAGAGCTGCCGCGTAAGCCGCAGGAAAAATGGCTGCGCTGGGCGCTGACCCGCTTCCTGCCGGATCGCCGGCTGTTCGGGTTGATGCTGCGTCTGGGCCAGGCCTTCCGGCCGGTCCTGCCGGAGAAGTTGCGCACCAAGGTGCCGCCCCGCCGGCACGCAAGCCCCTGGCCCTCGTCGAGCCACAGCCGTGTGGTTCTGGCCCTGGCCGGCTGTGTTCAGCCGTCGGCTGCGCCCAATACCAACGCTGCCGCCGCCCGGGTGTTGGACAAGCTCGGCGTGACCATGGTGGAAGCCCCCGAGGCCGGATGCTGTGGCGCGGTGAACTACCATCTGTCCGAACATGAGCGCGGTCTGGAACAGATGCGCCGCAACATCGATGCATGGTGGCCCGCCATTGGAGCTGGAGCCGAGGCCATCATCATGACCGCGTCAGGTTGTGGTGCCATGGTCCAGGATTACGGCCATCTGCTGAAAGATGATCCGGTCTACGCCAACAAGGCAAGGAAGGTGAGCGAGCTGTGCACTGATCTCGGGGCGTTCCTGTTGAAGGAAGACCTGGAGCCTCTGAAGGCCAGTGCCCAGGCTGGCAAGGTGGCGTTCCACTGTCCGTGTACCCTGCAGCACGCCATGAAACAGAATGGAGTAGTGGAACAGGTGCTCACCAAGGCGGGCATCGACCTGGCGGCCACCAAAGACAAGCACCTGTGCTGTGGCTCTGCGGGTACCTATTCCATTACCCAGCCGGAGATGAGCCAGAAGCTGCTGGATAACAAGCTCAAGGCGCTGACGGTGGAGAACCCGGTGCGGATTGTCACGGCCAACATTGGCTGCCAGTTGCACCTGGAGAGCAAAGCAGACGTGCCGGTGAACCACTGGATCGAGTTGCTGGACCGCTGACCCGTTCCTGAAAGTGGCGCCGGTTTTCGGTATAGTCCCCAGCACCTGTCCCGCTGCCGTGATGGCAGCGGGAATGTTGCGATAACTTTTTCACAGGATGTGATTCCATGCCAAGGAGACTGGCCCTGAGCCTGCTTTTCGTTACCGCGGCATCGCCCGCCACTGCTGAAATCTACCGTTGGACCGATGCCAACGGGTCCATTCACTTTTCCGATACGCCGCCCAGGCAGTTGCGACATTCCAGTGTTTCGGTGAAACCACCGGTGACCGTCCCCATGGGCGAAAACATCCGCCAGGCCGACCGGGTGCGGCAAAGCCGGGCTGAAGTGGAACGCTTGCTGGCTCCCGGCAGCAAGGATCGCTATGCCCAGGCCAGGGAGGCAAAAAAGCAGGCGCAACAGTGCGAGAAATATCGGAAGCAGCTGGACCGGATTCAGGGCCAGTTGCGAGGCGGTTACAGTAACGATCGGGGTAACGGCCTGCGCCAGAAACGGCGCAAGCTCAGTCAGCTTTATAGTCGGGAGTGCGTGCTCGATTAGGCCTGAGTAGCTGAGTTCTGCCCGGGCTTCGGAAACCGCGCATTGTGGTTTCTCCTTGATTATTGTTAGCTATCTACCTAGTCAGTGGAGGTAGCCCTTGTCTCATTTTCAGCTCGCGTTATTACTTGGTATGACCGTCGCCCTGGGGCCTCTGGCTCTGGATGCGTATTTGCCAGCGTTCCCCGATATTGCCGACGGTTTTGGTATTCCCCACGCGGATGTGGGCCTGACTCTCAGTGCCTATGTCGCCACCCTTGGTCTCGCCCAGCTGGTGGGCGGGCCTTTGTCGGATCGCTATGGTCGCAAGCTGATACTCTTCGTCGGACTGACCATTTTCGCCATTGCCGCGATGATGATTGCTGGTGCTGATACCTTGGCAGAGTTGGCGGGCTGGCGGATCGTGCAGGGCATCGGCGGTGCCTTCTGTGCGGTCTCGGTACCGGCGATTGTCCGGGACCAGGTGGGCGGACAGGAAGCGGCGCGCCTGTTCGGCCTGATTGGCCTGATCATGTTTATTGCCCCGGCCGCGGCACCTTCACTGGGTGCATTGATGCTTGCGCTCGGCGATTGGCACTGGATTTTCGTATTTCTGGCTGGCTACGCGCTCTTGCTGGCGGTCGTGCTGCAAATCGCCCTGTTTCCCAGGTTGAAACCCAGGCCCCAGGCCACGACGCCGGTGAAAACTCTGGTGACCAACTACCTGCTGGTGCTTCGCCACAGCACAACCATGCGCTTTGTCGGTATTCAGGTGATGTGCTTCAGCACCATGCTGTTGTTCATTACCCACTCGTCGTTTATCTACCAGGAGTGGTTCGGCCTGTCCAATGCCAGTTTCTCCATGCTGTTCGCGGCCAATATCGGATTGATGGCGGTGCTGAATCTGGTCAACCGGCCACTGTTGCGGCGTTTCCCATCGGTAATCCTGTTGCGGGTACAGGTCATGCTGCAGTTCCTGATGCTGGTCGGGCTGGTCACCGTGGTGTTTCTGGGCGGGCCGTTCTGGGCGGTGGCGTTGTTCATCATTGGCGCCATTGGCTGTCAGGGCGGGATCGTGCCTAACAACATGGCCAATGCGCTGGAGTTCTTTCCGCATCTGGGCGGAACCGCCGCTGCCATGCTTGGCGCCTCCCAGTTCACCCTGGCCGGAGGGATCAGTGCGCTGTCATCGGCCTTTGGGGGTGATGCGCTTCTGCCTATCGTGCTGAGCATGCTGGCCTGCTCGGCTGGTGCGGTGGTGCTGGCGGCCGGAGCTCCAGCCGCGATTGCCCGGGAAAAGGCCAGGGCCGAAACCCTGGCCTGATACCGCTCAGGGATTGCGGCGCACATTGACCAGTAACGGGCTACCGGTGGCCGGGTCGTGAATCAGATCGCAGCTGACGCCGTAGAGTTCCTGCACCAGCTCCGGTGAGACAATTTCCGCCGGAGCGCCCTCCTCAATAATGGTTCCATTTTTCATGGCCACCATATGGTCCGCATAGCGACAGGCACTGGCCAGGTCGTGCACCACCATGGCGATGGTCTTGCCTTGTCCGCTCAGCGCCCGGATTAACTCAAACACCTCAATCTGATGACCCAGATCCAGGGCCGACGTGGGCTCGTCCAGCAGCAACAGCGGCGTTTGCTGGGCCACCGCCATGGCAATCCAGGCCCGCTGTCGTTGCCCGCCGGAGAGGGTGTCCAGCGCACGGCCGGCCAGTTCGGCAACATCGGCGGCCTGTATCGCCTGATCGAAGGCCTGTTGGTCCTCTTTCGACCACTGTGCCATCCAGCCCTGATGAGGCTGGCGGCCAAAGCGTACCAGGTCGGCAACGGTGAGACCTTCCGGGGCGGTGTTGTCCTGGGGTAGCAGGGCCAGTTTCCGGGCGACTTCTTTGGACGGCAGGCGATGGATATCCTTGCCGTCAAGAAGCACCGAGCCGCCCTTGGGCGTATGAATCCGGGCCAGGCCATTCAGCAAGGTGGATTTTCCGCAGCCGTTGGGGCCCACGATGGCGGTGACCTGGGCCGTTGGCAGATGAAGGCTCAGATTCTCCGCTACAACAAACTGACGGTGCGCCAGAGTGATGTCGTCGGCGGCAAGGGTCGCGGTTTGGGATTGGCTCATGTCAGGCTCCGTGGCGAAGGTCTCAGCAGAATCCAGAGCAGGTAAGGGCTGCCGACGATGGCGGTAATGATGCCCACTGGAATTTCCAGCGGCGCAAACAAAGTGCGGCCTAACAGGTCGGCAATCAGCATGAAGCTGGCACCCGCCAGGGCCGCAGCCGTGAGCGGAACCTTGCCCGGGCGGCACAGGGCCCGGGCAAGTTCCGGCGCCAGCAGGGCAATCAGGCCAACCGGCCCGCAGACGGATACGGCCAGGCCCGTGAGCATCACCGACAAACCCAAACCAATCATGCGGGTGGCTTTCAGTCGTGTGCCCAAGGCAATGGCCACCGCATCCGTGAACTGCAAGGTATTGAGGGCCCGGCTGAGACTCATCAGAACCAGGTAGCCGGCCGCAAGGCCAATTCCGAGCACCAGAACACTCTGGCCGGAACGGGCATTCAGACTGCCGACTGTCCAGGGATAGGCTGCATTGGCGGCATCAATCGCCACCCGACTGAGCATTACCTGGGTAACAGCGCCCGCGATGGCGCCAATGCCAATTCCGGCGACGATAAAGCGATAGCCGCGGGTACCATTGGCGCCCGCCAGTCCAAAGGCGATCGCCGTGGCGGCTGCCGCTCCGGCCAGTGCCATGGCTGATGGCGCCAGCGATAGCCCCACGCCCACCACCGACGCGACCGCAAAGGCGGTAGCCGCGTTATCGATGCCGATAATGCCCGGAGTCGCCAGGCGGTTGCGGGCCAGGGTCTGCATCAGGCACCCGGCCATGGCCAGCGCTGCCCCGCTTAGTAGCCCCGCCACTACCCGGCTCAGACGAAGCTCGTTGATCACGAAATCGGTCATCGGGTCTGCGTTACCGGCTAATGCCCTGAGGGTATCGAACAGGGAAACCTGCACGGTACCGGTGGCCAGCGAGATGATCGTTGCCAGCATTAACAGCCCGAGCAGGGCGGTATTAACCAGAGCGTTACGTTTGTCCGGCATGGCGAATCCTGCGGTCATAGCGAAGGCATCCGGCCGGCCCGGACAATGGCCAGCAGCACCGGAGCGCCAATCAGGGCGGTAACCACTCCCAGAGGCATTTCGGCGGGCGCGGCAATCAACCGGGAAACCACGTCGGCACCCAATACCACGGCAGGGCCAACAGGCACACACAGCCAGAGGGTCTTGCGGATATCCGGGCCGGAAAAGGCCCGGGCAATAAACGGCACCACCAGCCCCACAAAGATCAGCGGCCCGGCCAGGGCCGTTGCCGAGCCCACCAGCAGAGCAACGGTGAAGGTGATCAGGAAACGGATTCGCCCCGGGTGATGTCCCAGCCCAACGGCCGCCTTTTCGCCCAGGGCCATAGCTGCCAGTGGTCGTGCCACGATAGCAATCAGAACCAGGGCGAGTGTGATGGAAGGAAGCGTTGCCCAAAGCATGGACAAGGGTTTGCCGGCCACGCTGCCGGTAATCCAGAAGCGGATCTCATCGGCGGCACGCTGGTCCATCAACATCAACATGGAGGTCAGCGCCAGCAGCAGGCCGGTCAGGGTGGCCCCCGCCAATACCAGGCGCACTGGATCATTGCCCAGACCCTGCACCCGGGTGGCGGCGATCACCAGGGCGCAGCCGGTTAGCGCCCCGAGCTGGGCGACCAGGGTGGTGAGAGTGGTTGTGGTGGCTCCCAAGAGGATGGCCAGGGCCACTGCAAAGCCACTGCCAGCGCTGACGCCCAGCAAGCCAGGCTCGGCGAGCGGATTGCGGGTCATGGACTGGAGCAGGGCACCAGCCAGGCCCAGTGCGAGGCCGGTGACCAGGGCAATGGTGGTGCGGGGTAGCCGAAGTTCGGTGACCACAAACCAGGCTTCCTCAGTGCCATTGGCCATCAGCGCCGCAAAGGCATCGCTGGCAGACACCGGGCCGGCGCCATAGAGCAGGCTGGCCAGTACCACCAGCAACAATAAAAATCCCGCAGCCAGAAGCGGCGGGAAAAAAGCGCGAGACGCAACCACGCTAGTCGGGGATAGAGCGTTTAACATTGGGCGTTTCAGGGTTGAATGGCAGTGACCGCGACTTCGATGTCATCGAGAATGGCCAGTGCCGCCAGAGGTCCGGTAGCGCTGGTCCAGAGTTGCCCACTGACGGTGATCACCCGGTCGTGTTCAACCGCACCCAGACGGGCAAAGGCCGGGGATTGGCGGGCTGCCTCCAGTGCTTTGTCGCCATCTTCATTCAGTGTCGCCAGGAATACCCAGCTTTGATCCATGCTGGACAGGTTCTCCAGGCTCAGTGGTTCGCTATGGGGGCGACCTTCTTTAACCAGATCATTGTCATCTATTCGGAAGCCTACTGCCTGAAGAATCGAGGCCGAGAACAGGCCTTCTGCCATCACCAGGGGCCCCTGGGGCATCCAGCGAACCAGAGTGGCATCTCGCTGGGCTTCCGGGATACGGGCCGCCACAAGGGCGGCAACTTCGCCAATGCGGGATTCGACTTTGGCAATCACCTGCTCAGCGGCCTCTTCTTTCCCCAGGGCTTTGGCGAACAGGCGGGTTTCCCGTTCCCAGCTGTCCGGCTGGAACATGGGAACATCTGACACGATCACCGGCGCGATCCGCGACAGCAACTGGTATTGCTGCTCATTGGTGCGCGGTGCTGCCAGAATCAGATCGGGCCGGACGGAGATAACCGCTTCAATATTGGTTTCGGCCGGTGCGCCCACAATAGCGATATCGCCTGCCCGGGACTTGATGTAATCGGCAACGTCGCTGCCGCCACGGGTAATTACAGCACCCACTGGGTTGGCATCGACAGCCAGTGTCGTGTCCAGCGCACCCTCATACAGTGTGACTACTCGCTCTGGCTGGCCGTTGACCGTTACCGGGCCATAGGCCGTTTCCACAGACCGGGTATCCGCGAGACTGGTACCCGCGCCCATGGCGGAGAGTGCCAGTACGGCAATGGATCGGAGAAGCGTCTGTCTGGGGGTGAGAGTGCGGCATGTCATGGTCAGTGCGCTCCGGCAGCGGGGTGTTAGATAGCTTGCAAATTTTAATGGAAAATAATGATAATGGTTCTCGTTAAGGTTTTAAAGTGATAAATTGGAACGGTCAGTTGCAAATAATGGAACCAAATCATGTATGACTTGCAGGAGCTGGAAGCTTTCGTGTCGGTAGTGCGCACCGGCAGCCTGACCGCCAGTACCCGGGATCTGGGACTACCCAAGTCCACTCTCAGCCGCCGGATTCGACAACTGGAGGAGAATGTGGGGCAGCCACTGTTGCTGAGACAATCCCGGAAGATCGTGCCGAACGAAGCCGGGCGTGTGTTCTACCGCTATTGCAACGACATTCTCGAGTTGGTGGTGCAGGGGCGGGAGGCACTGGACGAACTCAAAGCCGAGGTAACCGGCAAGCTGGAATTGCGTTGTCACGAATCGTTTGTGCGTGGCTGGTTTTCCGGGGTGGTTGAGTCCTTTATGGCTGACCATGATGACCTTCGTGTTGCGATTCACACCCAGAGGAACCTGCCGGAAGCGGTCGAGGACGGTGTGTGTATCTGGCTGGGCGAGACCGGTGAGACAGCGCTGCGCCAGGAGGTGCTCGGTGTACTCAAGCAGGGTATTTTCGGTAGCCCGGCCTATTTCCGGCAGCACGGCAAGCCGGCTGCACCGGGAGAGCTTGCCCATCATCCCTGGGTGGATCTGCTGGGTATGGCAGACACCGGGGTGATATTGCACCACTCCCGCCAGGGCAATTTTCCGCTGTCGCTACCGGATCGTCGGTTTACCGTGGACCAGTTCAATGTACAGGGTGACGCCATTGCCGCGGGCCGGGGCCTGGGCTTGATGCCGGTCTGGCTGGTAGAGCGCCGGCTGACGGCTCACCCCGGAAGCTTTCAGTCCTGTTTACCGGACTGGTATGGGCCCGACCTGCCAGTGACCTTGCTTTATCCTCATGGTGTTCTTCCCCGTCGGGTGCGGGCCTTTATTGCTCATCTACGAAGCTGTATCCCGGAGGAATGGACGGGGAGCGGTGGTACTGCCACACAGGCTGTTCCGAAAAGCGGAACGCATCATTCCAATACCTGAACCCTTGCGCTGTGTTAATGTTCACGCCACTGATAATGATTCGCAAATGCGAAAACTGATACATCGTGAACGTTGCACAACACAAGGAGTTATTCATGCACCGTCGTTTTCCTTTGCTGGCGTCAGCGGTTGCCCTGGCCAGTGCCAGCACCGCAAGTCTGGCCCAGACTGAGCCCGTTGAGCTGGGTGAAATTGTGGTGACTGCCGCTGGTTTCGAGCAGAACATCTCGGATGCGCCGGCCAGTATTTCGGTGATCTCTGGCGAGGAGCTGGCGAAGAAGTCCTACAAGAGTATTGTCGATGCGGTGAATAACATCCCGGGAGTGTACGTAACCGGTGGCGGTGGTGCGCAGGACATCAGCATTCGGGGTATGGACGACAGTTACACGCTTTATCTGGTCGACGGCCGGCCGGTCTCAGCGGGGCGTTCGGTAAACACCAACGGCCAGGACGGTGGCAAGCAGATTGCTCTGCCGCCCATCTCCATGATCGAGCGGGTTGAAGTCATCCGTGGCCCGATGTCCTCGCTGTACGGTTCTGAAGCCATGGGCGGCGTCATCAACATCATCACCCGCAAAAACCGTGGTGAATGGGCGGGCACGATCTCATCCGAGTACACCAAATCCCTGAACGATGTCAGCAACGACAGCCGGCAAACCAGCCTGTTTGCCGGCGGCGCACTGGTGGAGGATCTGCTGAGTGCGGAAGTGAATGCCGCCTGGGGGGGTGACGACGAGAGTGATTTTGCCGGTGCCGATGACTCTGCACGCAGTACCCCGGAAAGCAAGCGCAAGCAGGGTGGTGCCAAGCTGATTCTGACCCCGGATAGCCGCAACGAATTTGCCCTGAGTTACGACAGCTCCCGGCTGGAGGAGACCAGCACCCCCGGCAAGAGTGTGGCAGAGGATGAAACCGGCTCGAACTACATCTACGACAAAGATGTGTACGTGCTCTCTCACGCCGGCAACTATGGCGACTGGTTGACCCGGAGCTTTATCCAGCACGACCTGTCCGAGCGGGTACAGGATCAGACCAAGAAAGAGAAAGTATCGATGCTGGATACCCAGGCTACACGGTTCTGGGGCGACCATGTGCTGACGGTGGGTGGCCAGTACAAGAAGGAAAAGCTGACCGACGAAACCAACGGTTTGCTGACATCCAACATTCCAGGCGCCGTCCGCAGTGTTGATCGCTGGATCGCTGCGGTGTACTCGGAAGTGGAGTGGGGGCTGACCGAGCAGTTGTCGGTGACCACAGGGCTGCGCTACAACGACGACGAGCTGTTTGGCGGTGAGTTTTCACCAAGGGTTTACGCACTTTACGATCTGACGCCAGAGCTGACCCTCAAGGGTGGGGTGTCTACCGGATATCGTCAGCCGGGTCTGGCCGATGTGACCGAAGGCTTCGGCCGCGGCACTGGCGGCGGTGGCTCACCTGCGCCGCATCCTCGGGCATTGATCATCGGCAACCCCGAACTGGATCCGGAATCCAGTATCAGCTACGAGGCGGGTATGGTCTTCGATAGCCGGGCCATGGGGCTGAACGCCAGCGTGATGCTGTTCCAGACGGATTTCAAAGACAAGATTGCCGAGGACCGGCTTTGTGAGTCTCCCAATGGAGATAGCGATGACCCGGCCACCTGGACTTGCCCCTTTCAGGGCAACGACTACCTGTTCCTGAGCACCCGGGCTAACATCGACGAAGCCGAAATGCGAGGCGTCGAGTTTACGCTGGATTACCGGCTGACTGACGCGGTCACTCTGAATTCCAGCTACACCTATACCGACTCTGAACAGAAGACCGGGGAATACAAAGGCGAACCGCTGAACAAAATTCCCGAGCACATGGCTAACGCCAACCTGGACTGGCAAACGAATAACCGGCTGAATCTTTGGTTCCAGGCCAACTACCGTGGTGAAACCAGTGATTACCTTGGCCGCCGTAGCATGTCAGATGGCACGCCGGGTTACACGCTGATGGATGCCGGTTTGCTTTACCAACTGACCGATTCTGCCCGGGTGACCGCGGGTCTGTACAACCTGGCTGATAAAGAAATCACCAATGATGACTATGGCGTGGTGCTGGATGGCCGTCGCCTGAACCTTGGCCTGGCGGTCGACTTCTGAGGATAGCAACCATGACTTCAATGAAACGGATTATCGCGTTTGCTCTGGCCGGAATGACCCTGACCGGATGCGCAACCACCACGGAAGTAACCGGCCCAACCGTGATCAGCTACGATCACGGTGCCCTGGACACGCTGCTGGAACTGGGCCTGGAAGAAAAGGTTGTGGCCATTCCACACCAGAGCCTGCCGGATTATCTGGCGGACCTGGGCGCAAGGCTGCCGGACGCAGGCGGTCTCAAGACACCCGACCTGGCAGCTGTCACGGAGTTGAAGCCGGGATTGGTGCTGATGACCGGGCGCCAGGGCGCGGAAGCCCTTGCGTCCTTTGCGAAGGTGGCTCCAGTACGTGATGTCACGCTGGAGGGGAATGATTTTCAGACCGCGGTGAATGACCGGGTGCTCAGTCTGGCTGGCTACTACGGCCTTGAAGAGGCGGCTGGCGCAGAGCTGGACGCGCTCTGGCAGCACGTCGAGGCGCAAAAGGCGACCTTGGCCGACGCAGGCACCGTTACCGTGGTGACTCATAATAACGGGAACTTTTCACTCCGGCAGGAAGCATTGGTATACCAGCTACTGGCGTTGACACCTGCGGCTGTGCCAGACAGTGTGCAGCCGGTGGTGCGGGGCGAGCGTACCTTCTATCCGGTAACAGCAGACGTCCTCGCCCATATGGCGCCGGATACCCTGCTGGTGGTTGATCGCAGTGCCGCGATCGGGGCTGAACCACTGGCGCCGGAGACGTTGAAAGCTTCGTTGGCAGAGGCTGGTGTGTCTACCGAAGTCGTGGTGCTTAACCCAGGCCTCTGGTACCTGTCCGGTGGCGGCTTGCAGAGCGTACGGCTGCAAGTGGACGAAGTGGTGAACGCGGTGCGGTAACTGTTGCGCAGCAGAATCACAAGGCCTGTCGGCAAACGCCGGCGGGCCTTTTTTGTTTGCGCCGCTTTGGTCAATAATGCTCGGCTATGAAACTGATCCTCAGCAGAAAAGGCTTCGACAGTTCCGCAGGTGGCTGTCCCAATCCGGTCTTCCCGGATGGCAGCTGCCTGGCGCTGCCCATTCCGGACGAACAGTCGCCCATTCGCTACAGCCAGGTCCGGCACCATGGCGAAAGCATTGGTTCGCTGGTGTCGCAGTTGACGGGGCAGCGGGCGTTTTCCAGACGTGGTGCGCATCTGGATCCCGATGTTATCGAAACCGCCTATCCCCGGCTGCCAGGCTGGCGCCCGGTACTTGGTCAGCACAGTTCGGCCCAGGCGCACCTTGCCAATCATGACATTGGGCCTGGTGATCTTTTTCTGTTTTTTGCGCTGTTCCGGCCGGTGGAACGTTATCGGAGACGATGGCGCTTTGTGCCCGGTAGCCGACCGTTTCACGCTGTCTGGGGCTGGCTGCAGGTGGCAGACGTCTGGCCTCTGGGCGATGCGTCGTCGGTACCGGATTGGGCGCGCTATCACCCGCATCTGCATGGCGAGCGATCAGCACAGGACAGTCTCTATATCAGCGGCGCCGGGGCTCAGATTCCAGGCTTGCGTCAGGATTTGCCAGCCGCCGGAGCCGCGCAGGCCTTGTCAGACCAGCACCGGCTGACCGCACCCGGCTCCGCACGGGTCCCGGACTGGCGCGTCCCGGCCGCCGTTAG
>Ga0079224_100001426_pt1 | contig 27467 bp, 28 predicted proteins | sample Stecom2015_FD_80414 | JGI IMG/M metagenome (GOLD analysis project Ga0079224, IMG submission 80414) | Agricultural soil microbial communities from Utah to study Nitrogen management - Steer compost 2015 | ecosystem: Environmental > Terrestrial > Soil > Agricultural land | place: USA: Utah... | reverse complement strand
GTGCCCGGCTGCATCACGATGCCCGCGAGAATCGTCGGGATCAGCAGCAGTGCCGCGCTCACCACGGTCCAGTTGCGGCCACCGAACCTCGCCACCGCCAGCGTGTAGGGAATGCGCAGGAAGGCACCGACCAACGACGGGGTCGACACGAGCAGGAACTTGTCGGCGGCAGACAGGCCGTACTCGGGGCCCATGAACAGCACGAGCACCGACCACAGTGTCCAGATCGAGAACCCGATGTGCTCGCTGAAGATGGAGATCCACAGGTTGCGGCGGGCGATCCGTCTTCCCGAGTTCTCCCAGAACGTCTCGTCGTCGGGGTCCCAGTGCTCGATCCAGCGTTTCCCGGATCGCGTCGGTGCAGACATCGGATTCCTCCTTGAGCTGACCGTCGGCCTGCGGTGTTTCGCCGAAACTAGGGCCGGCGGGTTTCGGCGGGGCTCGTCGTGGATCGCGTGGGCGCTACGGTCTTCTCACCGCAGGTGGTCCGTGGCTGTGAGACCGGCGTGTCAGACCCGCCCCAGCTCGGCTCGGGGCTCACGCGGTGCTGGCGAGCCAGTCCGCGATCCCGCACACGGCGTCACGGCAGCCGCCGCACCCGGTGCTCGCCCGCGTGACGCGCGCGATCTCGTCCGCTGTGGACGCTCCCGCGCGGTGGGCCTCGATGATCCCGGCCTTGGTGACCGAGTTGCAGCGGCAGACGATCGCCGAACCGGGCAGGTCTGCCGACCCTGCCGCCTGCGTCGTCGCGGCGGGCAGCGCACGGCCCAGCAGCAGACCGAGCCGGTCCTCCGGCACCGGTACGCCCCGGTCGTAGAGCTGCGTGATGGTGGCGGCCGCGTCGGGCACGCCGAGGACGATCGCGCCCGCCACCTTCTCGTCGCGCACCACGAGCTTCGCGTACCGACCGCGGGCGGGGTCGTCGACGCACACGACCTCGGTGTCGTCGGCGCGGTCCACCGACTCGGACACCGTCGCCGTGTCACCCAGTGCGGCCAGGTCGATCCCCGTCGCCTTCAGCCTCGTGACCACGGAGGTCCCCCGGTAGCGGGCGGCGGTGTCGGTTCCGGTGAGCAGACCGGCCAGCACGGCGGCCTGCTCCCACGCGGGCTGGACGAGCCCGCCCGGTGCGCCGCGATGCTGCGCGCAGTCCCCGAGCGCGTGGATGCGCCCGTCGCTGGTGCGCAGGGCGTCGTCGACGACGATCCCGCGATCCACCTCGAGCCCCGCGGCCACGGCGAGAGCGGACTCCGCACGCACACCCGTCGACACCACGAGCAGGTCGGCCGCGACGTGGCTGCCGTCGTCGAGTTTCAGCCCGTCGCCCGGCAGGTACTTCGCGGCGGACCTGCCGAGCCGCAGATCGACGCCGAGGCCGTCGAGCGTCCTGGCCAGCACCCGTCCCGAGCCGCGGTCGAGCTGGCGTTCCATCACATGGTCGGCGGGGTGGACGACCGTCACCGGATTGCCGCGTCCGGCCAGTCCGCGGGCGGCTTCCAATCCCAGCAGGCCACCACCGAGCACGGCGACCGGAGCCCCGACGGCGGCCGCGGCGAGGATGCGGTCGCAGTCGTCGAGCGTGCGGAAGGCCAGCGCCCCTGCAGCGAGTTCGCCGCCCTCGGTAACCAGTCCCTCCACCGGAGGCACCCACGGCCTGCTGCCGGTGGCCAGGACAAGCGCGTCGTAGGGAACCACCGCGCCGTCCGACAGCTCGACGGTCCGGTTCGGACGGTCGATACGGCGCGCCTCGACGCCGAGGCGGAGGTCGATGTGCCTGCGTTCGGCCCACTCCTCGTCGTGCAACCGCACGCTCTCCGGCTTCATGGTTCCGGCCACGACCGCCGACAGCAGCACCCGGTTGTACGCCGCATGCGGCTCGGCACCCACGACCGTCACCGCCACCCGGTCACCGTCGGGGTCCCTGCGCCGGATCTCGTCCGCGAGCCGGGCCCCCGCCATGCCGTACCCGAGCACGACCACTCTGCGCGGCATCACGCTGCACCGTCCTTTCCGGACTCTACTACCGGGACGAGGCGCGCGGCGCACACCTTGAACTCGGGCATGCGACTGGTGGGATCGAGTGCCGGGTTGGTGATGAGGTTGGCCCGCTGCGCGCCGGGGAAGTGAAAGGGAACGAACACCACGTCGGGCCGCAGGGTGGGCTCGCAGCGGACGCGAGCCGTGACCCGGCCGCGGCGTGATTCGACCACCGCCTGCTCGCCCTCACGCACCCCCGCGCGCGCCGCGGTGTCCGGGTGCACCTCGACGTAGGCCTCCGGCACCGCGCCGACGAGGTCGGGCACCGCCCTGGTCTGGGCACCGGACTGGTAGTGCTGCAGCACGCGGCCCGTCGTGGCGTACAGCGGGAACGTCTCGTCGGGCCGTTCGGCCGGTCCGGTGTGGACCACGGACACGAACCGCGCCCTGCCGTCGGCGTGGGCGAAGGCGTCGAGGAACATCCGCGGCGTTCCGGAGTGCTCGACGTGCGGCACCGGCCAGTACAACGCCTCGCCCGCCCGCAGCCGGTCGTAGGTGACGCCCGCGTAGTCGGCGGGACCACCCGCCGAGGCGGCGCGAAGTTCACCGAACACCGTCTCGGCGTGCGCGGGGAACCGACCTTCCGGCTGGCCGAGTCGCCGCGCCAGGCCGGCGAGCACGTCCAGGTCGCTGCGCACCCCCTCCGGCGGGTCGACCGCCTTGCGGCGCAACAGAACGCGTCCCTCCAGATTGGTCATCGTGCCGTCCTCCTCGGCCCACTGGGTCACGGGCAGGACGACGTCGGCCATCGCCGAGGTCTCCGACAGCACCAGATCCGCGGTCACGAGCAGGTCCAACGACCCCAGGCGGTCGGCGACCCTGCGCGACCGCGGCGCCGACACGACCACGTTGCTGCCGAACACCAGCAGTGCCCGCGGCCCACCGGGCTCGCCGAGCGCGTCGAGCAGTTCGGCGGCCGACCGTCCAGGTCCGGGCAGGTCGGCCGGGTCCACACCCCACACGCGCGCCACGTGCTCGCGCGCCGCCGGGTCGGTCAGCTTCCGATAGCCGGGCAGCTGGTCGGCCTTCTGACCGTGTTCGCGCCCGCCCTGACCGTTGCCCTGCCCGGTGAGACAGCCGTACCCGGATCCCCGCCTGCCGGGCAGTCCGTGCGCCAGTGCCACGTTGATCCAGGCGCTGACCGTGTCCACCCCGGTGGCGTGCTGTTCCGCGCCACGAGCGGTGAGCACGTACGCGTTGCGGGCGCGCGCGAGCAGGTGCGCCAGCCTGCGCTGGTCCGCGGCGGCCACTCCGGTGATCCGCTCGACGTGCTCGGGCCAGTAGGCGGCCGCCGCCCGCCACGCGTCGTCGAACCCGGCCGTACGCCGCGTCACGTAGTCGTCGTCGAGCAACCCCTCGGCGACCGTCGCGTGCAGCACGCCCAACGCCAGCGCGAGGTCGGTTCCCGGCGCGGGGGCCAGGTGCAGACTCGCCTGCTGCGCCGTCGCGCTGCGCCGGGGATCCACCACGACCAGCCCGCCCTTGGCCGCAGCGCCCTGCAGGTGACGCAGGAACGGCGGCATCGTCTCGGCGGGGTTCGCACCGACGAGCACGACGACGTCGGCCTGCGCCAGGTCCGTCATCGGGAACGGCATGCCGCGGTCCACGCCGAAGGCCTTCGTTCCCGCGGCCGCCGCCGACGACATGCAGAACCGGCCGTTGTAGTCGATCTGCGACGTCCCCAGCGCCACCCTGGCGAACTTGCCGAGCAGGTAGCTCTTCTCGTTGGTGAGCCCGCCTCCCCCGAACACCGCGACGGAGTCGGCGCCGTGGGCGGCCTGCAGGTCGGTGATCCGCTCGGCCACGAGGTCGAGGGCGTCGTCCCAGTTCGCCTCACGCAATTCGCCGCCGGTGCGGATCAGCGGTGTCGTCAGCCGTGCCGGCGAGTCGAGCAGCGCGGCCGAGGTCCAGCCCTTCTGGCACAGGCCACCGCCGTTGGCGGGGAACTCGCGGGGCGCGACCGCACCGGCGCCGCTGATCGACATCCCGCACTGCAGCGCGCAGTACGGACAGTGCGACGCGGTTCCGCTGTCGGCCCGCTGCTCGGGGGCCGTGACGTCGGTCAGCGTCAACGCTGAGCACCTCCTACGATTCGCCGGATGCCGCCGACGGTAGGAAGTGCGTGTTACCCGAAAATGCGCTGATGTTTCCGGCGTTTGACGTTGCTCCCGGCCTCGCTCGTGCCGGCGGTGAGAACCCTCAGAGCAGTTCGCTGACCTGAGCGGCGGCCGCGCGGAGCCGCGTCGTCTCGACGTCGCGGGCGCCGGGGTGGAGTGCGTGGTAGGCGAGCCGGTAGAGCGTGGCCCTCAGCAACAGCTGCGGCCAGTCGGGCAGGTGCGACCAGCGGCCCAGCAGCGACATGTCGGCCCCGCCCCAGGCCACCGCGTCGATGGCGGCCACCGCCGCGCCCCATTCCGCGGGGCGGAAGTGGGGAACGAAGTCGACGAGCCCGGGCGCCGCGTCGCCGTCGAACAGCACCGTGCCGAACAGTTCGGCGTGCACGAGCTGGTCCGGTGAGGCCAGCGGTTTACGGGCGGGCGCGAGGATCTCGAACCAGCGCCCGCCGCCCGCCTCGTCGATCTCGGCGGGCTGTTCGCCCCACGCCATCCGTTCGGCGTCCGCAGCGATGCCCTGCCTGCCGGGCAGGAAGTCCGGTTTCGGCAGGTCCGCGGTCGCGCGGTGCAGCTTCACCGCGGCCAGCACCGTCTCGTCGGGACGGTTCTCCGGACGCCCGGAGACGAACCGGTTGGCGGCCCACCCGCCGATCACCCACCGGCCGTCGGTGGTGTTCAGCGGACGCGCGATACGCAGTTCCGGCACTTCGAGGACGCTGAACGTGCGCGCGAGCCACACGGCGTGCGTCCGGTCGGCGACCCGGCGGAGGACGACGTCGCCGTACCGCCACACGGCCTCGCCCGGCAACCGCTCGATGTCGGACTCGCCGGCCGCGCCGAGGCCGAACGCCGCGCGTACATGCGCCGGTGGACGTTCGGATTCAGGCACCACGACTCCGGACGTTACCGCTGTCACGCCACGGCCGGGTGAGGGGCCCCGGAAGTCACACCCAGGTCACGACCCGAGCCGCCAGCGGAAAAGCCGGCCGCTGGGAAAGACAGCCGCCGGTAAAAAGACGAGGGCCCCGGATCGGGGTCTTCCGATCCGGGGCCCTCGCCGCACCCTGCAACCGGCCAGATGGCCTGAGCAAGTCTCAGCCGGCAACCGCAGACGACGCCTCGTTCGTGAAGCTCGACGAACCGAGGCCGTCACCTATCAGTATGTAGGCAGGCTCGTGTCGATCTGCTTCGCCCATGCCAGAACGCCGCCGCCGAGGTGCGTCGCACTCGAAAAACCGGCCTTGTGCAGGGCGGCGAGCGCCTCGGCACTGCGCTGGCCCGACTTGCAGTGCAGCACGATCGGCTTGTCCTGCGGCAGCTCGGCGAGCGCCTCGCCGGACAGGATCCGGTCCTTCGGGATGAGCTTGGCGCCCTTGATGTTGACGATCTCGTACTCGTGCGGCTCACGAACGTCGATCAGCTCGAAGTTCTCCCCCGCGTCGAACTTCGCCTTGAGCTCGGCGGGAGTGATCGTGCTGTCGGACGCGGCCTGCTGGGCCTCGTCGGAGACGACACCGCAGAACGACTCGTAGTCGATCAGCTCGGTGATCTTCGGCGTCTCCGGATCCTTGCGGATCTTCACCTCGCGGTACTTCATCTCGAGCGCGTCGTAGCTGATCAGACGCCCGAGCAGCGGCTCACCGATACCCGTGATGAGCTTGATCGCCTCGGTGACCATGATCGAGCCGATCGACGCGCACAGCACGCCCAGCACGCCACCCTCGGCGCACGAGGGAACCATGCCGGGAGGCGGCGGCTCCGGGTACAGGTCGCGGTAGTTCAGGCCCTTGCCGTTCGGCGCGTCCTCCCAGAACACGCTGACCTGGCCCTCGAACCGGAAGATCGAACCCCACACGTACGGCTTGCCGAGGATCACCGCGGCGTCGTTCACCAGGTAACGCGTCGCGAAGTTGTCGGTGCCGTCGAGGATCAGGTCGTAGCCGGCGAAGACGTCGAGCGCGTTGTCGTTGGTCAGCTGCTCCTGGTGGAGCACGACGTTGACGTACCGGTTGACCTCCGCGACGGACTCCTTGGCCGACACGGCCTTCGGCTTGTCGATGTCCGACTGACCGTGGATGACCTGCCGCTGCAGGTTCGACTCGTCCACGACGTCGAAGTCGATCACGCCGAGCGTGCCCACCCCTGCCGCGGCGAGGTACAGCAGCGCAGGGCTGCCGAGCCCGCCCGCGCCGATCACGAGCACCTTGGCGTTCTTCAGCCGCTTCTGCCCGTCCATTCCGACATCCGGCATGATCAGGTGCCTGCTGTACCGGGCGACCTCTTCCTTGGTCAGCTCGGCAGCCGGCTCAACGAGCGGCGGCAGCGCAGTCGACATCACGTCCTCCATATCGCGCTTGTCGCGGTCCGTACATTCATAACCGCTCCGGCGACCGGAACCTTCCCGGCGTCCACATCGTGGACATGCCGGTGCCGGCTCACCTCACTGAGCCTGCGGGTTCGGGTACGCGTTCGGACGGCACGTCTTGCCGTCGGCCGGCACCGTGCCGTAGTCGCCGCCCTCGGTGTCGTTGAGCTTGGCGACGTAGTCGTTGGACACCCCGAACGTCTGCTGCATCATCACGGGGGCCGCACCACCTTCCCGCTCACAGCCCACGTGACCGTTGCCGAAGGCGTGCCCGACCTCGTGGTTCACCGCGTAGTAGCGATAACCCGTCAGGTCGGCGCTGAACGCCTTGGCACCCCGCACCCACCGCGCCAGGTTGATCACCACGCGGTCCATGTCGCTGCGGTAGCACGACACCGGGTACGGAATCGCGTCGCCGCAGATCTCCTTGGCGGTCTCGGGAGTGGTGAGGCTCACGTGGAAGTCGGCCTCGGGTCCGCTCGCGTCGACGCGCCGCAGCTTCACCTCGCCGGTGCTGACCCAGCCGCGTTCGGTGTCGGAGAGCACACCCTCGACCGTCGAGGCGAAGCTGTCCTCGCCCGCGAAGCTGGACGGGTCGATGCCGTCCTCCACGTCGACGGCGTAGGAGTACTCCTGGCCGCGGTCACCGGCGAGGTCGCTGCTGCCGGGCACGATGTGCCACGTGCCCTGGCCACGTTTCGTGTAGTCGGGCCCGTCGGGCAGTTCGGCGGTCGGGATGTCGAGGTCCTGTGCCTTGGCGGGGATCTCGCTCACCCCACCGGGCCCGCCGGGATCGGCGGACTGGGAGCCGGAGGCCGCCCCGCCCGAGTTCGGCTCCCCGGAACCGCTCTGCGTCGTGTCGACCACGACCAGGGCCGTGACCACGAGCAGGACCGGGATGGCGTACACGCGCCAGCCGTAGGTGGCCAGCAGCTTGCCGAGACCGGACTTCTTCCGGCGTGGGGATTCCTGGGAATCGCCCCGACCACCCGCCCGATCGCCGGGACCGCCGTCATCGGTTCCGGCGGCTGCGTCGGGGCCGAGGGAGTCGCGTTCCTCGACCGAGGGCATCGACCCGGTCTCGTGGGGCCGCCACGAGGCACGCAACGGCTCACCCGGACGCCGGGCGCCAGGGCCGTATCGCGCGTCGAGCGGCCTCGAACCCGGGGTGCGGGCGTAGCGAACACGGCCGGAGTCGCGGCCGGCTTGACCGGTCCGCGAGCCGTCTCGCCGAGGTTCGTGCGACACCCTGTCCACACGTCAAGACTGCCACACCGCGCGCGGCCCGCACGGCACCCCGGATCCGGCGATGTGGCGCTCGCCGCCCGTGACCGGCCTCCGCGGTTCCGACCCACGAACGGCGCCCGGCCTCACCCGTACGGGCTACCAGCGCCCGTCGTCGACGTACTCCCACATCCCGAGGACGGCTCGGGCGACCGTCACCGGACGTTCCATCTGCGCGACGTGTCCGGTGCGCGGCAGGATCAGCAGCCTGGCCGACGGGATCACCTCGGCGGTGCGTTTCGCCCTGCGCACCGAGATCACCTTGTCCTCGCTGCCCCACACCACGAGGGTCGGCGCGGTGATGCGCGGCGCGACGGACCACAGCGACCGGTTCCCCTGCGCGAACCACGTACGGAAGATCTGGAACGTGCTGCGTGCCATCGCCGAGGCCGCCCACGCGTACGACGACCGGGCCGCGAACTCCTCGGCCTGCTCGGTGATGCGGTGCTTCGGGAACCGTTCGGCGTCGGCGTAGACGAGCCGGATCGTCTGCATCGCCCGCTCCTCCGGCGTCATCCGCGCCAACGCGCGGCGCACGGACTTGCCCACGACCGGCAGGAACGCCAGCGCCATCCTCGGATCGGACAACCGGCGCGGATCCGGCCTGCGATCCGGCATCGCGGGCGAGATGAGCGTGAGCGTGCGCACCACCTCCGGCCTGCGTGCCGCGACCAGCATCGCGACCGCACCGCCCATGGAGTTGCCCACCAGGTGCACGGGTCCGTCGAGGCTCTCCAGGTAGCGCGCCAGTACGTCGGCGTGGTCCTCGAGTCCGTAACCGAAGCCGTCGGTGGGTTGGGAGAAGCCGAAACCGGGCAGATCCACGGCTATGCCGGTGGCATGCGGCGCGAGCTGGGCGGCCAGGTCGGTCCAGTTCGTCGACGAGCCGCCCAGGCCGTGCACGTACACCACCGCAGGCCCGTCGCCGCCGGGCGTGCGGCGTACGTGCAGCTCACAGGTCTGTCCGGACGGGCCGGCCGGGACACACTCCCAGGAGCCCTCCCATGGCGGCAGCGTCGGGTCGTAGCCGGGCAGCGGCGTGCGCGACAACGGAACATGCGTCAGCGGAGCGCGGCCGGGAGCGGTGTTCCGCGACGGAGCGGACGGGGACACGGTCGTGGGCACGGTCTCGGTCACGCCGTCCAGCATGCCGTATGAACTCGATGTTTGGCGTTCCTTACATACCGGCGAGTAATGTGCGGCGAGAAGCATGGAGGCGAGAGATGACTGAGACGGCGCACGGCAAGGGCGTGCGGTTGCCCCGCACGGAACGACGTGCCCAGCTGCTGGACGCGGCACAGCAGGTGTTCGCCGCGAACGGCTATCACTCGGCCGCGATGGACGACATCGCCGAACAGGCCGGAGTGAGCAAGCCCGTGCTGTACCAGCACTTCCCCGGCAAGCTCGACCTCTACATCGCGCTGCTGGAAAGCCACGTCGACACCCTCGTGCGCGCCGTCGAGGAAGCGCTCGGCTCCACCACGGACAACAAGCAGCGCGTGCACAACGCCGTCGGTGCGTTCTTCGACTTCGTCAACGGCGACGTGGGCGCGTTCCGCATGGTCTTCGAATCGGACCTGCGCGGCGAGCCCGACGTGCAGCGCGCCGTCGACAGGGCCACCACCGCGACCGTCGACGCGATCGCCAAGACGATCATGTCGGACGCCGGCCTGGACGCCGAGCGCGCCCGGCTGCTCGCCGTCGGCCTCGTCGGCATGAGCCAGGTCAGCGCCCGCTACTGGCTCGACCAGGACGCCGACGTCAGCCGTGACGACGCCGTGCGCCTCACCGCGACGCTGGCGTGGCGTGGGATCGGCGCCGGCTTCCCGCTGCAGAACCAGCAGTAGCGGCAACCGCCGAGGCGTCCTCGACGAGACCGAGGATCGCGTCGGTGACCCCGGGATGGCGTTCCTGGGTGATCATGTGCCCCGCGCCGGGGAACAGCACCAGTCGCGCGTCCGGCAGCTCCTTCACGATCGCCTCGGCGTGCTCGACGGGCGTGAGCCGGTCGCGATCGCCCACGAGCACCACGGTCGGCACCGTGCGCAGCGCCGCCAGCGCCGTCGAGCGGTTGTGCAGGGAGATGGCGTTCTGGAACCCGCCCACGCTGCGGGGATGAGCCTTGCGCAACTGCGCCGCGACGCACTTGACGTCGTCGGCGTGCGGCTTCTTCCCGAACACCAACATCCGTGCACCCAGCCGCGCCGGCGGACCGCCGACGGGCAACCGCTCCCGCCGGTACGCGAGCATCAGCCTCGCGAGCCGGCGTTCCAGCCGCGCTGCACCCCTGCCCAGCGCGCCCGGAAGTCCCAGGGTGATGCGATCCATGTTTCCCGACGACGTCGCCACGAACGCCGCGCCGGCAACGCGCGTGCGCACGAGTTCCGGGTGGCGGTCGGCCAGCGCCATCATCGTCATGCCGCCCATCGAGTGGCCCGCGAGCACGAGCGGACCCGACGGTGCGGTCTCGGCGATGACCTCGGCCAGGTCGTCGGCCAGCCGCTCGATCGTGGCCGTGCCGGGCGCGGCGGGCTCGGAGTCGCCGTGACCGCGCAGGTCGTAGCGAACCAGGCGCATCGAACCCGAGCGCCGCGCCAACCCGGTGACCACGTGATCCCACGTGCGCAGATCCTGCGTCCACCCGTGGACCAGCACGACCGTCACCGTAGGGGCCGAACGCGGCTCCCGGATCTCGACGTTCAGCCGAGTCCCGTCCGAGGTGATGACCTGCGACACCGGCGGCCTCACTTCGCCGGCAGCAGGCCTGCGCTGCGCCACAGGCGCATCCCCGGCGCACCGACCAGACCCGCCTCGTCGAGGAACGGCATGATCTTCTCGCCCGAGAACAGCAGCGTGGCCCGCCAGTGCGGGTTGTTCAGCGCCGCCTGGTAACCGTCCTTCGGCCGGATGCCCACGGCCTTGTAGACGTGCGGGTTGATCAGGCTGCGGGTGATGTGCCAGGACACGAACGCGATGAGCCAGCGCTGGTAGGCCAGTTCGACCTTGCCCATGCCCTTGATGCGCCGGGTGACCTCTTCCCGCGCGAACGTGACGTGCCGCGCCTCCTCCAGCACGTGGATGCGGTTCACCATGCGCACCAGCGGCTGGATCTGCGGGTCGTTCATCTGCTCGCGCTGCAGCCGGTCGAGGATCTCCTCGGCGATCAGGATCGAGCCGTACAGTGCGGGGCCGTAGCCGATGATCGGCAGGATCTTGGCCAGCTTGTGGCGCCACTTCACCGGGCCGTAGTGCGGGCAGCCGAGCGTGTTGGACATGCGCGCGAACATCGTGGAGTGCCGGCACTCGTCGGCGATCTCGGTCAGCGCGTACTGCGCGTGGCTCGTGGTCGGATCGCCGTTGTCGACCTCCTTGAGCAACAGCTGCATGAGGATGACCTCGAACCAGATGCCGTTGGTGGCGATGCTGGCCATCTCGTGCTTGCCGAGTTCGATGCGCTGCTCGGGGGTGAGCTGCTCCCACAGGTCGGTGCCGTACAGGCTGGAGCGCTCCTCCGGGATGAACCGCTTGCCCTCGACGAGAGGCGCATCCCAGTCGATGTCGACCTCGGGGTCGTAGAACTTGTTCGCCGACGACTTCAGGAGCCGCTCGGCGGTCTTCTCCCGGCCGCCGTCGTCCAGGGTCCGCGTCATCGCGGCCACCACCTTCCCGCCTGCGGAACGGCACTGTTCCGACGTCTCTGTTCGGATGTCCGACGTCCCTGCCCGGAGGTTTCTGTAACTTCCGGTAACAGTTACTTCTGGTAGCATGCGGTGCATGGTCGACCGTGTCAAGCAGGGAAGCGACAAGACGCCCGGCAAGGGCACACCCAGAAGTGGCACCCAGGGTGGTGGCAAGAGCGGCGATGCCAGGCGGGACCGATGGCGTAAACACCGCATCGCCCGCAGGGCCGAGTTCGTCGACGCCGCGCTGGAAGCCCTCGAGGAGCACGGACCCGACCTGGGCATGGAGCACGTCGCCGCCGCGGCGGGCGTGACGAAACCGGTGCTCTACCGGCACTTCGAGGACAAGGCCGACCTCTACCTCGCACTCGGCGACCGCGGCACCGAGATCCTGTTCGAACGGCTGATGCCCGCGATCAACACCGAACTCGCGCCCGTACCGCGCATCCGCATGGCACTCGACGCGTTCTTCACCGTGCTCGAGGAGCACCCCAACCTGTACCGGCTGCTGGCCCGCAGGCGGTTCGCCGACCGGCCGCTGGACGGCGACGTCACCGACGTCGTGGCCGAGGACAAGGCCCTCATCGCCAACGCCGTGACCGCACTGCTCGGCGACTACCTGCGCATGTTCAACGTCGACTCCGGTGCCGCCGAACCGTGGGCGCACGGCGTCGTCGGGATGGTCCACAACACCGGCGAGTGGTGGCTGGCCAAGCGCACCATGAGCCGCGACGCCGTCGTGGAGTACCTCACGCAGATCATCTGGGCCGCCATCGACGGCCTGGCCAGGCAACACGGCATCCGCATCGACCCCGACCGGCCGGTGGACGCCAACAAGATCGTTCAGTTCAACCGTTCGGACGACACCGACATGCCCACCACCGACGACGCTGGAGAGGCCCGATGAGCGAGCACGAGAACCACGGAGCTCACGAAGACCACGCAGTTCACGGAGATCACGGGGAGGACGGCTACCAGGGGCGCGCGACGCTGGTGGTCGACGAGAAGGAGCTGACGGTCGAGGTCGACCTGCGCGGCCACTTCCAGCCCATCGACGGCTACTACCGCTGGTACGGGCGGATCAAGCCGCACGACGAACTCATGGAACTGGCAGGCGGCCGCAAGAAGAAGGTGCGGCTACGCACCCCGGAGGGCGCGGCCGACGGCGAGATCTCCGACCCGGACCCGTGGGACCGCTACCGCATCATGGGCACCAGCACGCCGCCGTTCACCGTGCCGACCACCCTCGAGGAGATCGAGGCGACCGCCTGAGCCCGGAACGGAACGAGGCGCCGCACCCGACTGGGGTGCGGCGCCTCGGTGCTGATGCGGGACCGGCTCGGCCTCCGGTGCCGGCGAGTGTCAGTTGCCGACGGCGAAGCCGACGCGGCGGACGTCCGACGGCGCGATCTCGACGTAGGCGATCCGGTCGGAAGGGACCAGGTACTTGCGGCCCTTGTCGTCGGTCAGGCTGAACAGGCCGTCGGAGGCGCCGAGTGCGTCGGCGACCAGCTTCTCGACCTCCTCGGCCGTCTGGCCGCTGGACACCACCAGTTCCCGCGGGGTGTCCTTGATGCCGATCTTGACCTCCACGTGCAACCTCCGCTGCGAAAAGTGACCTGCTCGTTCACCGTCCAGGCTAGCGCGCCGCCTCGGCGATCCGCCCGGGCGTTCGCCCACAGCTCACCCGCCCCGCGGGCGCCCGGGCCTCGCCTGCCGGTCCACGGGAGCGGAGTGCGGTCAGCCCAGGCCCAGCACCTGCATGCGTTTGGCATGGCCCTGCTGCAGCCTGCGGAACAGCGCCGCGATGCCCGTCAGGTCGACCGATCCGGCGACGATGAGCTCGGCCAGACCGTCCCGCTCGGCCACGACGTACTGCGCCTGGGTGAGCGCCTCACCCAGCAGGCGCCGGGACCACAACGCCAGCCGGTCGCGTTGCGTGCTGTCGGCCTCGATGGCGGCCGCGACCTCGCGTTCGGCGAACGCCGAGTGCCCGGTGTCGGCGAGCACCGTCAGCACGAGCTCGCGCACCTCGTCGTCGAGCACCCCCGCGAGCTCCCGGTACAGGTCCGCGGCGAGGTTGTCCACGACGTAGGCCTTGACCAGCGACTCGTGCCACGTGCGCGGCGCCGTCGACTGCTGGAAGGCGTCGATGTGCTTGCGGAACGGCTGCATGGCCTCCTCGACCGACGCGCCGTGGGCGTGCAGATGCTTCGCGAGCATCTCGTAGTGGCCGATCTCGGCCGCCGCCATCGAAGCCAGCGCGGCCCTGCCCGCCAGCGTCGGAGCTGACCTCGCGTCCTCGGCGAGCCGGTCGAACGCCGACAACTCGCTGTATGCCAGCACTCCGAGCAGATCCACGACCCCGGTACTGATTTCCCCATGCGCCTCCGTCACGGCGTTCACCGTAGTCGAGGCCCGAATCCGGCCGGCAGTTACCAACGACACGTGATCGAAGTCGCTACGGCTGTCCCGATATGCGGGCCCGTCTCTGTACACTCTGGAGGCGAGAGCGATTCTCACCACTCGTGTTCCGGCGCCGGCGAGCCCGCCGACGTGGCCGGCACCGACTGATCGGCGACGGGGAACACGCAGGTGGGAGGCAATGTGCGTGCACGCCTCGGCGATGTTCCCACACCGGCTTTTTTCGCTGATCGAAAACGCGAAAAGCCAGTATGTGAGTGTGGTCGAGCCATCGCGGTAATGCCTGGCTTGCGCGCCGGTATGAGAGAGGCGATCGGAAATCACTCAAGATCAGACGACAGCGGGTACTTCGGACTCCGCGGCCACCGAGACGGATAAGGCCGCGACCGGGAATCCGCAGAACGACAACGACATCGAAACCACCGAAGGCGCCTCGGGTGTCTCGGGCACCTCGGACCTGCAGCCCGACGTGTCGCAGGCCGCAGCCGAGGCCGACACCCCGACGTTCGCCGAGTTCGGCATCCGGCCGGAGATCGTGTCGGCGCTCGAGGCGTCCGGCAAACACCGCACCTTCGCCATCCAGGCACTGACCCTGCCGCTCGCGCTCAAGGGCGACGACGTCATCGGGCAGGCCAGGACCGGCATGGGCAAGACCCTCGGCTTCGGCGTCCCGCTCCTGCAGCGGCTCGAGACGCCAGGCGACGGCACGCCGCAGGCACTCGTCGTCGTCCCGACGCGCGAGCTGTGTGTGCAGGTGACCAAGGACCTGGCCGAGGCCGGTGCGAACCTCGGCATCACCGTCGAGTCGATCTACGGCGGCCGCCCTTACGAGCCGCAGATCGAGGCGCTCCGCAAGGGCGTCGACATCGTGGTCGGCACGCCGGGCAGGCTGCTCGACCTGGCCGAACAGCGCCACCTGGTGCTCGGCAAGATCCGCTCGCTGGTGCTCGACGAGGCCGACGAGATGCTCGACCTGGGCTTCCTGCCCGACATCGAGCGCATCCTGCGGATGGTGCCCGACGAGCGGCAGACCATGCTGTTCTCGGCGACCATGCCGGGCCCGATCATCAACCTGGCCAGGACGTTCCTGACCCAGCCGACGCACATCCGCGCCGAGGAGAACGACGCGGGCGCCGTCCACGAGCGCACCACGCAGTTCATCTACCGGGCGCACTCGCTGGACAAGCCGGAGCTGGTGGCGAAGGTGCTGCAGGCCGCGGGACGTGGCCTGACGATGATCTTCACCCGCACCAAGCGCACCGCCCAGAAGGTGGCCGACGAGCTCAGCGAGCGCGGCTTCGCCGCGGCGGCCGTGCACGGCGACCTCGGTCAGGGCGCCCGGGAGCAGGCGCTGCGGGCGTTCCGGTCCGGCAAGGTCGACGTGCTGGTGGCCACCGACGTCGCCGCGCGCGGCATCGACGTGGACGACGTCACGCACGTCATCAACTACCAGATGCCCGAGGACGAGAAGACCTACGTGCACCGCATCGGGCGCACCGGCCGTGCGGGCAAGACCGGCGTCGCCGTGACGCTGGTGGACTGGGACGAGATCCCTCGTTGGAAGCTCATCTCCGACGAGCTCGGCCTCGGCCAGCCCGAACCGGTCGAGACGTACTCGACGTCGAAGCACATCTTCACCGACCTCGACATCCCCGAGGACGCCACGGGCAGGCTGCCGCTGAGCAAGCGCACCCGTGCCGGCCTGGCCGCCGAGGACGCCGAGGACCTGGGCGACAAGCGGCGCAGCCGCTCCTCCGGTTCGGACGACGGCGGTTCCGGCAGGTCGCGGACCCGCAAGCCGCGCAAGCGCACCCGCGGTGCCAAGTCGTCCGGTTCCGGGGACGACGCGCAGGCCACCGGTGAGGGCGCCGAGAACTCCGAGTCCGGTTCGGGCAGGTCACGTTCGCGGCGTCGCACGCGCGGCGGCGGCAGCGGTTCCAAGCCGGCGACCGAGAGCCACGCCACCACGGAGAAGGCCGCGTCCACCGAGGGCCAGTCCGAGGCAGGGGAACGTCCCGCCCGGCGCCGCAGGCGGCGCGGTGGCCGGGGTCGCGGCGGCTCCGGCGCGGGCCAGGCTCAGCAGAGCGCGACCAACGCACACGCGAGCGAAACGTCGGCCACGGCAGACTGAGCTCGTGAGCTCGACCGAATCATCCGCGCCCGAGGGCGCGGCGACCGGCCCCGCAGACGGCGGCTCCGCACCCACGAAGGTGCGGGGCCGCCGTTCTCCGTGGAACCGGAGGCGTGACCGGGTGACCGCCGCGGTCATCGCGGTTGCCGCGCTCGTCGCGGGCCTCGCCGTGTGGGCGGGCAGCGACAGCAGGGCGACCGTCAGCGAGACCGCTCCCCCACCCGAGGGCACGCCCGCACAACCCGCCGACGTGCCGTCGACGCTGAACGAGGCCTGGCGCGCACCGAGCGGAGCGACGCCCGTCCCGGTGTCCGAGGCAGGCATGGTCGTCACGGCCTCGGGCGGCGAGGTCGTCGGCCGGGACGCCGCGTCCGGACAGCAGCGGTGGCGCTACGCCCGTGATCTGCCGCTGTGCACCGTCGGGTCCGAATGGGACCGGGCGCTGGCCGTGTACCGGAAGTCGGACGGGTGCAGCGAGGTCACCCAGCTGGACGCGAGGACAGGGCACAGCACGGCGCAGCGCAACGGGGACGCCGAGCTCGGCACCCGGCTCGTCGGCGACGGCGGTTACGTCACGGCGACGGGCGAACGTCTGCTCAACACCTGGCGCGACGATCTCGTCAAGAGCATGGAGTTCGGCCGGGTGTACGCGCAGGTCAACGCCGGCTACCAACCGCGTCCGAACTGCCGGTACGGGACCGTCGCCGCGGCGGCGGGCAGAGTCGGCGTGATCGAACGCTGCCCCGGCGAGGACGGCGCGCGGCTGACGGTCCTCAAGGCCGCGCCCGACGAATCGGACCAGCCGGAGGAGGAGTTCTCCGTCTCGCTGCCCGAGCGCCGCGCCAAGCTCGTCGCGATGGTGCCTGGCGGTTCGGCCGTGGTGCTTCCCCAGGCGCGGGAACTGGTGCTCTACGACCCGAAGGGCAACGAACGCCTGCGGTATCCCCTCGACGTTCCGCAGTCCGATCTGGACGCCGAGCCCGACGACGGGGTGCTGCCGACGGCACGCGGACCCGAGAACGTCTACTGGTTCACCGGATCGCGGACCATCGCGCTGTCCACAGAGGACCTGTCTCCGCGGTGGACGGTGCACAACACGCGCGGGGCCGGGGTCGCCTACGCGGGCCGTTACGTCACGCCGATCGGCGGCGGGCTCGCCGTGCTGGATCCGGCCGACGGCCGGACCGTGCGCACGATCGCGCTCGACCGCGGCGACTACCGCGGGCCGATCGAGATGGCCGCAGCCGGACCCGTACTCCTGGAACAACGCGGTGACACGGTGGTGGGATTGCGATGACGACGTTCTCTCAGCTCTCTCCGCACGGTGCGCAGCGCCTGACGCTGGCGGGTGACGTCGCGGCGCTGTCGGGGCCCGAGCCCGCGGCCGACGTCGACCCGATCGGCACCGCGCTGCTCGTCCCCGGATACACCGGATCCAAAGAGGACTTCGCACCGCTCCTCGACGGACTGGCCGACGGCGGGCTGCACCCGGTGGCGATCGACCTGCCCGGCCAGTACGAGTCGCCGGGCCCGGATGACGAGGACGCCTACCTGCCCGACCGCCTCGGCGCGCTCGTCGCGGAACTGGTCGCCGACCTCGCCGACGAGTTCGCCCGGCCCGTCGTCCTGCTCGGACATTCCTACGGCGGTCTCGTCGCCCGTGGAGCCGTGCTCGCGGGCGCACCGATCGCCGGGCTGACCCTGCTCGACAGTGGTCCGGAGAAGCTCCCCCACGGCCTGCGGTTCCAGGCGCTCGAGGCCGGTGAACCGTTGCTGCGCGAACACGGCATCGAGGCGGTGTACGCCCTTCGCGAGCAGCTCGGCGGTCCGCCCAGCGCGCAGTTGCGTGCCTTCCTGCGCGACCGGTTCGTCAACTCCAGTGCTGCCGGACTGCTCGGCATGGCGCACGCGCTGCGCACCGAATCGGACCGCACCGACGAACTCGCGGCCGCGCTCGGCGATCGTCCCGCCCTCGTGGTCTCGGGCGAACACGACGACGCCTGGCCGGTGGACCAGCAGAAGGACATGGCCCGCAGGCTTGCCGCGACCTTCGCCGTCGTCACCGGCGCCGCCCACTCCCCCAACACCGAGAACCCCCACGCCCTGCTCGACATCCTCCTCGCCGAATGGCGAGCCTGGCTTTGACCCCCGTGTCGCGGGTCCAGGGCCCCGTGTTGCGGACTCGGGGGCGCGTGTTGCGGATCCGGGGACGCGTGTTGCGGACTCGGGAGCCCGTGTTGCCGGTTCAGGGGAGGCCGATGGCGATCCAGTCGGGGACCCACATGTCGCCGTCGGTTCGCGGCGCGGTGGCGCGCAGATGGTCGCGTAGTTCCCTCAGCAGCGGGTGCCGGCTCTCCCGGCGTGCCACCAGCACGTGGGGGTAGACGGGAGTCGGCTCGTGCAACGGGATTCGGCGCAGGTCGTGACTCTCGGGCCACAGGTACCGATCGCCTGCGCCGACGAGAGTCGCCAGTGAACCCGAATCGGCCAGCGCGTCCATCAACGCCTCGTCGCCGAAGTGCGGTCCGAGCGCATCGATACTCAGGTTGAAGGCCTCCGACAGCGCCCGGTAGTACGCCTCCCACTCCGTTCCCTGTCGGATCCCGGGAATCCAGATGCGATGCCGCACCAGGTCGGCAGGCCGAACCCACGCTGCATCGGCCAACGCGTGGGCAGGCCCCACGAGCAGCTCCAACGGAGTGTCGAGGATCCGCTCGGCGCTGATTCCCGCGGGAATCTCGTCGTCGGGAAGGGCGCGAAAGGACGCATCGACGGTTCCCTCGAGCACCGCACGCACGGCCTGGCCGGCGTTCGCATCGCCCAACGTCACCACGTCGAGATTCGGCTCGGCGCGGCTGCGATAGAACCGGTACACGGCCTGGGCCGGAGCGATGCGCCGGTTGAGCACGTCGACACGCAACGGCCTGGCCCCGGGCCGCACCGACCGCTCGGCCTGCTCGAGCGTCGCGAGAACCTTCCTGGCGTGCGGGAGGAACACCTGCCCGTCCAGACTCAGCGAGGAGCCGCGTGAGGTCCGGACCAGCAGCGTGACCCCCAGGTGTCGCTCCAGCGCCGCGATCCGTTTCGACACCGCCTGTTGGCTGACCCGCAGCTCGTCCGCCGCCGCCTGGAACTGGCCGGTCCCGGCGACGGCCACGAAGGTACGCAATGCGTCGACATCCACCCGGCCACGGTAGCCACACAACCAAAGGTTGTTACCGCGGTTTGTGGCGGTTGTTTGATCCGACGCGGCGGACGCGCTGGGATCAGCGCATGTCGACCCGAACAGATCAGATCATGTACGTCCACAGTCCGGAATTCGCTCAGCACACGGAACGCATCGCGGAAGTCACCGACGCGACGTCGCGCTTGAACACCGTGCCGTTCAGCGACGTCCACGCCCGCGCCGAACTACTGTCCGTTGTGTTTGGGGGGGCCGCTTCCGGAGTCGGTGACCATCTATCCACCGTTCTTCACCGAGCACGGGCTGAACACGACGTTCGGGGAGAACGTCTTCGTCAACCAGGGCTGCACCTTCACGGACAAGGGCGGGATCCGCATCGGCAACGGTGTCATGATCGCCCCGAAGGTCAGCCTCATCACCGGCGGCCACCCGCTGCCGCTCGCCGAACGTCGCGAGTACCTCTCCTTCGCCCCGATCGTCATCGAGGACGACGTGTGGATCGGCGCCGCAGCCGTCATCACGCAGGGCGTGACACTCGGCGCCGGTTCCGTCGTCGCCGCCGGCTCCGTCGTCACCCGCGACGTTCCCCCCCGGCACCCTCGTCGCCGGCGTACCCGCCCAGGTCGTCAAGGTGACCGACTCAGCCTGACCGCGGTTCGGGGCGCGTGTTGCGGGTTACGGGGCGCTCACATTGTGGATCCGGGGACAACACGAGTCCCCGGATCCACAAAACGAGCCCCCGAATCCACAACACGCGCCCCTAGAGCCGCAACACGCGCCCCTAGAACCACAACGCGCGCCATCGCGCTCAGGCCCACCAGCACGTCCACAGGAGGACGCCCGTCACCACAAGGACACCCAGCCCCGCCGTGCCCGCCACCGCGCCCTGACGCCGGTCGACGAACACCACCTGCAAACCGAGCGCAGCCACCGCCGCCACGATGTGCCACACAACGACCGACGCCCCCGGCCCGCCCGAATCCGACACCCCGGACGCCACCGTCACGACCACCGCCAACGCCGCCAGCCCCGCGGCAACCGACCCCGTGAACCCACGCCAGGCCCGCCCACCGGCCCGCGACCGTTCCGGCTCGTTCACGGGCTGCTCCAGCGGTTCGGTGCGGTCGGCGGTCATGGTTGTCCTGTTCACGTCATTCGGCACGGAAGCTCCCGGCGTCTCCCCCATCGCCACCCGGCCGATCCGCACCCGCGGCGTCGACCCGGGTGGGCGCGAGCAGCTCCCACGACCGTGCCGCAGGCGCCGCCGCCTGCCCAACAGGACAACTCGGACGGAAATCGCACCACGAACAGCGGCGACCGGTGCGGGCGGGAAACAACTCGTCGGGGTCGCCGCCCGCGCTCAGCTTATCGGTCGCATCCTGCGCATCGGTCGCCGTCTCCTCTGCCCGGGTGAGCTGACGCCGCAGACTCTCGTCCGTGTGCTCGGCCGCCGCCACCGTGCCCGTCGGCACATGATGCAGCTCGACCCGGCGACACGGCGTCCGCAACGTGCGCTCGGCCGCCACGGCGTACAACGCCAACGCCTGCGACGACCGCGCCTCCGCCTCGTCCGGCGTGCGCCTGCCCGTCTTGTAGTCGACGATCACCAGCTCGCCGTCGCGTTCGTCGATCCGGTCGGCCCTGCCCTCGACGATCATCGACGCGTGCCCGCCGTCGCCGGACGTCGGCGCCGACACCCACCGCTCGAGGCCGCGCGGATCGGCGGCGACGTCGTGCGTCTCCACGTAGTCGGCCACCCACTCCTTGGCGATCCGCCGGTACTCGGCCGCCTGCTCCGCGTCGGCGAACCCGGCGTCCTTCCAATGCGCGCCGACCAACGCGGCCGCGCGGGCGGACGTGCGCTCGGCCGCCGGCAGGTCGAACAGCTCCCGCAGCGCGTTGTGCACCACCGCACCCAGCGTGCTGTGCGCCCACGGTCCCGTGCGCTGCGGCGTCGGGCGGTCGACGTACGCGAGCCGATACCGCCGCGGACAGTCGTCGAACGTCGACAACCGCGCAGGCGTCACCTTCATCAGCCGGCGCGGCTGCACCCCGAAATCGAACCCCAGTTGCTCCATCCGGCGCAGCGTATCGACACCTCCCGACAGCTCACGCGCCGGCGATGAACCCGCGCACCGCGTCGGCGACCAGCTGCACCGCGATCGCGGCCAGCAACAGACCCGCGATCTTCGCCAGCAGCGTGATGCCGCTCTCCCGCAGCACCTTGATCAGCACGCCCGAGTACCGCATGCACGCCCACAGGATCACGTGGACCGCGACGATCGCGCACCCCAGCGCGACATAGCCGCCCAGATGCCCGTTCGCTTCCCTGACGAACACGATCGTCGCCGCGATCGCACCCGGACCCGCCAGCAGCGGTGTACCCAACGGCACCAACGCCACGTTGACGTCGTCGGCCGCCTCCGGCTCCGCCCCGCCCTTGCTGGTCAACAGCTCCAGAGCGATCAACAACAGCAGCAGGCCGCCGGCGCCCTGCAACGCGGGAATGCCGATGCCGAGGTAGGCCAGGATCGCCTGCCCCGCCACCGCGAACAACGCGACCACGAGAAACGACACCAGCACCGCCTGCAGCGCCGCGCGCGCCCGCGCCGCCGGCGGCTTGCGGCCGACCAGGCTCAGGAACACCGGCACCGTGCCGGGCGGATCCATGATGACCACCAGCGTGATCGTGGCCTCGATGAAGATCGTCAGGTTGAAGTAGTCCATCGTCAGCCGACCTCGACGCCCGTACCGGTGGCCTGCGCGACGAGCGCCTCGAACTCCTCGACGGCCGTCGTCTCCTGTCCGATCCCGATCGTCTTGTTGGTGCCGTGGTAGTCGCTCGAACCGGTACGCACCAGACCGAGGTCCTTCGCGAGCGCCCCCAGTTCCTCGCGCGCGGCCGGGTCGTGATTGGGATGGTCCACCTCCACGCCCGTCAGCCCCCGGCGCGCCAGATCGGCGATGACCTCAGGGGCCACCGTGGGACGCCTGCCGAACGCGAACGGATGGGCCAGCACGGTCACCCCGCCCGCCGCCGAGATCATGGCGATGGCCTCCTCGACCGGGGTGTCGCGCCGCGGCACGTAATAGCCGCGCCGGCCCGACAGATAGTTGGCGAACGCCTCGTCGACCGTCTCGCACAGTCCCGCCCGCACGAGCGCCTGCGCCACGTGCGGCCTGCCCGCCGTCCCTTCGGGTCCCACCAGGTCGAGGATCTCGTCGGCGTCCACGGGCAGGCCGTCGTCCGCCATCCGGTCGGCGATCGTGCGCACCCGCGCCCTGCGCTCGTCCCGCAACCGCCGCTGCTCGGCGACGATGGCCGGAGCCTGCGGGTCGAACAGGTACGCCAACAGGTGCACGCCGATCCGGCCGCCCCTGCCGTCGTCCGATTCGCACGACAACTCGGCGCCGGGCACCAGCCGCATACCCGAAGGCAACGCCTCGACGGCCGCCCGCCATCCGGCGGTCGTGTCGTGATCGGTCAGGGCCACGGCACCGAGACCGGCCGCAGCCGCGACGGCGACGAGCTCAGCCGGGCTGTCCGTGCCGTCGGAGGCCGTCGAATGGGTATGCAGGTCGATGCGCACGACCACCATTGTCCAACACGGCACCGTCCACGGGCCGCGCCGGTGCGCGAGCACACGCCCGCGCGAAAAGCTGTGCGCTGGGATGACAGCCGGTGGCCGTCAGCGAACGGCCTTCTTGCGCTTGTTACCGCGTGCGGCGCGCTGGGCCTTGATCATCGAGAACCGTTCGGCCTGCTTCTGCTTGTCCCCGAACACCAGCTCCGAGATGGTGTCGTAGAACTCCTCGGGGTTCGGCAGGTAGTGAATGCGGTTCAGCGCCTGGATCTGACCGGCCGACTCGACGACCATCGTGCCGTAACCGAAGATGCGGCCGCCGAACGTCCGCTCGTAGGTCAGGTCGGTGACCTTCGTGATCGGCATCATCAGCACCTGCGTGGTCCAGACGCCCTTGGTCATGATGAACCGCTTGTCGGTCACCACCAGCCGTTCGACCCACCACTCGATCACCTTGTAGGCGAACCAGAGCACGACGGCGAACGCGACGTACCAGAGGATGTTCTGCAACACCCACGCCGCGGGCGGGAGGATGTACGAGATCATCACGCAGATCGCGATCATCGCGATGGCCTCGAACATGTTCCACCCGAGACACGCCCAGTGCCGCCGGATGCGGATCACCCGGCGTTCGGTGTCGAGCAGGTACTCGTCAGGGTCGCGTGGCGCGAACATAGGTCGAGCGTAGCGCTCGTCAGGTGAAGATGTTGCTGACGAACGTGATCACGGCTTCAGCGGCGTCGCGCAGGAAGCCGATGATGTTGTTGACAAAACCCGCAGCTTGACCTGGCTGGGCGATCACGAAGAACAGAACCAACGCGATAGCGGCAATTCCTGCGAGCTTCTTCGCGTTCACGGCGATCAATCCCGTCTCTCGAGTGCAAGACCAGTTGGTTGGACCTGTTGACTGAGGTACCACTAAGTTTGTACCGCACTGCCTGTCGCTACGGGAGGTAAGTCCTGCACTTGGGGCAGTGCGCGCGAAGATCGTAGCTCGACTGCTACGGACTGTGACTGCGGGGTCGAATCGGTGTGAGCCACGTTCGCTGTGTGGGCGGGATCGTCCACGACGAGGCCGGCCGGCTCCTGCTCATCCGGCGTGCGAACGATCCAGGACGCGGGCTGTGGTCGGTGCCGGGAGGCCGGGTCGAGGCGGGCGAGACCGATCACGCGGCAGTGGTGCGCGAGCTCGCCGAGGAAACCGGCCTCGACGTCGAACCGGGCGCACTCGTGGGCACTGTCCTGCGCGATCCGTTCGTCATCCACGACTACCGCTGCCGCGTCCTCGGGGGACGACTGCAGGCGGGCGACGACGCCTCCGACGCCCGGTGGATCGACACCGACACCTTCACTCTGTTGGACCGCACGGGAGGGCTGGTCGGGGGACTCGCCGACACGTTGCGTGCATGGAGTGCCCTGCCTCACGACGCGGACTGAGGCCACCCTTCGTTCACGGACTGTTACCCACCGAGCCACGTCATCCGCTGGCCGTGCGGATCGGCCAGCGCGAGCGCCTGTGCGTTCGGTGTGTCGTTCTCCCAGGTCACGAGCCCGAGGGTCGGCCGGGCGGTCTCCGCATAGGCCAGCTCGTCCCTGCCGGGCAGCACCCCGGCGAGGCCGGCCTCGTACGCCTCGAGCGAGGCCCACCACAACCGCCTGCGCCCGGCGAGTTCACCCAGGGCAGTGACGAACGCCTCTCGCCGATCGGCATCCAGGTAGGCCGTCACGTGACTGGTGAACACCACCAGCGGGAGCTCCTCGGGCACCCGCTCGGCGGCCGTGGCCAGGTCGTTCACGGCGTCGCCCTCGACGAGCTCGGGCGTGTCCTTGGCCTGGGCTGCCGCGGCGGTGCGGAGCATGCGGATCCGGTCCGGCTGGTCCGCCCACACGCACGCCTCGAGCCACGCCAGCTCCTCGTCGTCCTGGGCGTCGACGGGATGGCGGTCCAGACCCACCTTGGCCGCGACGTTCAGCTTCGCGGGGACGGCAGGCGCCGCGGCACCGTCGGCGAGCTCCACGGCACAGTGCAGGCCCACGGGCGTCTTCTTCGGACCGGCCGCCAACTGCTCACCGCCGGGAAGCCGGTACTGGTACGCGAACCGGTCCATGCCCAGCAGCAGACCCGCACTGCAGCCGATCTCGAGCAGGCCCACCTTGCCCTTGGCCGCCTTCGCCGCGCGGGCCACCGCGGGATACAGCACCGCCGCCCGGTTGACCTCGTTGGTCTGCGTGAAGCGTTCACGGACGAGCGCGCGCACGCGGTCGGCGCGCTCGAGGAGGAAGTTGCGGAACTCGGGCCAGGTGGCCCCGTCGACGCCGTCCATACCGCCGAGCGACGGGTAGTAGCGCGACAGCGGATGAATCGGGTCGGCCTGGATCAGTCGGTGCGCCACCGCGAACAGCAGCGTCGGATGCGCGTCGGCCTCCGTGCCCGCCTCGGCGAGCAGGCCCGCGATCTCGTCGTCGTCCGCCGCGTGTTCGGCCAGGTGGGCATACAGCGGCGAGATGCCCGCGGCCTCGTGTTCGGCGAACCTCCGCAGTCGCTCCTTGGCGGCGTTCACTGCGTTGACTTCGCCCATGGACTCGAGCCCTCTCCGTGTTCCGACATCCGCATCGCGCGGTGCGTCGCACGTCGGGACGCCCCGCGAGGACTCCCCCGCGATCCCCCGCGGCGACGAGCACCTGCCCTACGAGTACCCTTGACCATCGGCGCACAACGCGTCAACGCGAGCAACACCACGCGGACCGGAGGAGGTGAGGAACGCAGATGAACAGTGGCGACAACCCACTCAGTTCGCCTTCCAGTATCGGCACCGCTTCCTCACGCCGGTCCGACATCGCCTGATACTGCGGCGAACTCGGTTTCGAGACGGGGCACCTCTGCTCCGTCGCCATCCAGCGCGGAAGCGGTCCACGAGCGTTCAGTCGTGCCGTGAGGGAGCATGTCCCCTCGGCACATCGTGAGGTCCAGCGACATCCAGCCTGGAGATCCCATGCCTGCGATTCCGTCCTTCGGCGGGCTGCGAGGCCGCGGCCGGGACAACCGCCGTCCCGCCACGGCCGGTGCCGCCCTGCCGCCGCCCGCCCCCACCCGTCAGCCGCTGTCGGCGTCGGTCGTCGACTGCGGTGTGTACGTCGGTGGCCGGCGTCAAGAGGGAGCGTGGACGCACGACGAGGCCATCCACGCGGTCCGCGAACGCGGCGACGGGTTCGTCTGGATCGGGCTGCACGAGCCCACCGAGGAGCAGATCCAGGGCATTGCCGACACGTTCGGCCTGCACGAGCTCGCCGTCGAGGACGCCGTGCACGCGCATCAGCGGCCGAAGCTGGAGCGCTACGACGACACGTTGTTCATGGTGTTCCGCACGGTGCGCTACGTGGAGCACGAGTCGCCCACGACCGCCAACGAGATCGTCGAGTCCGGCGAACTCATGGCCTTCCTCGGCCACGACTTCATCATCACCGTGCGCCACGGGAGCCACTCCGGTCTCGCGCGTCTGCGGCGCGAGCTCGACGCGGACCCGGAACAGTTGGAGCACGGCCCCTCCGCCGTGCTGCACGCGATCGCCGACCACGTCGTCGACCACTTCCTCGAGGTCACCGACCGGATCGAGGACGACATCGACGAGATGGAGGCGGAGGTCTTCGCACCGCGCACGAACGTGACGTCGGAGCAGATCTACCTGTTCAAACGCGAGGTGCTGGAGCTGCGGCGCGCCGTGTCCCCGCTGGCGACCCCGCTGCGCAGGCTGTCCGAGGGCTACACGCGGCTCGTGCCGGAGGACGTGCGGTCCTACTTCCGCAACGTCCACGACCACGTGACGACGGTGGCCGAGCGGGTCGAGGGATTCGACGAGATGCTCACGACGCTCGTCGACGCCACGCTCGGAAAGCTCACGCTCCAGCTGAACACCGACATGCGCAAGATGAACTCGGACATGCGCAAGATCACCTCGTGGGCGGCGATCATCGCTGTGCCGACGGCGATCGCCGGTATCTACGGCATGAACTTCGACTACATGCCTGAGCTGGGTTTCAAGTACGGCTATCCGGCCGTGCTCGCGATCATTCTCGGGCTGTGCCTGCTGCTCTATCGAATATTCCGGAAGAACGACTGGCTCTGAGCGTGTCGCTCGAGCCCGTACGTCGGGGGACCTGCGCCGGTATTCGACTGCTGTGATGGGGAGAGAACATGATCCGCAAACTCACCGACCTGAAGTTCTGGGCACTGATGCTGAGCATCGCGTGGGTGCTGATGGTCATCGCGTTCATCGCGGTGAACCCGGAAGCGGCCGTGGTCGCCCACTGACGGAGCCGTGGTCGCCCACTGACGGTGCGTGCGCCGAACGCGCGGATACCGCGTTCGCGCGGGCGTACCCTGTCGCCATGGTGCGAGCACTGGTGGTCGCCGACGAGGTCGACGAGACCCTGTGGTGCGGGCAGCGCGCCCTCGATCTCGACGTCGACGTCGTGCTGGGGGCGGGCGATCTGCCGTTCGCGTATCTCGAGCACCTCGCCGACATGCTGAACGCGCCGGTCGCGTTCGTCCCCGGTAACCACGACCCCGACCTCACGGGCTTCACGCGGTACCGCGGGCTGGCACTGCGCGGCGGGATGCCGGCGTCGTGGCCGGGGCCTGCGGGCGGGATCGACGTGGACGGGCG
>Ga0079224_100001425_pt1 | contig 27479 bp, 29 predicted proteins | sample Stecom2015_FD_80414 | JGI IMG/M metagenome (GOLD analysis project Ga0079224, IMG submission 80414) | Agricultural soil microbial communities from Utah to study Nitrogen management - Steer compost 2015 | ecosystem: Environmental > Terrestrial > Soil > Agricultural land | place: USA: Utah... | reverse complement strand
GCCGGGAACGATGTGCCGGGAACGATGTGCCGGGGCGGCGGCCGGGCCCGAGCGCGCCGCACAGTAGGTTCGAGCCATGCCGTCCCTGCTGCTCAGTTCCCTGAACCCGGCCGCGGTCGCGGCGGGTGCGGACATCCCCGACGCCGTCACCATCGACGGCGCCACATTCTCCCGCTCCGACCTGCTCGGCGCGGCGACCTCGGTGGCCGAGCGGGTGGCGCGCGCCGAACGGGTCGCGGTGCTGGCCCGCCCCACCGCGCGCACCGTGCTCGCGGTGGTCGGCAGCCTGATCGCCGGTGTCACCGTGGTGCCGGTGCCGCCGGACTCCGGCCCCGCCGAACTCGCCCACATCCTGGCCGATTCCGGCGCGCAGGCCTGGCTCGGCGAGGCGCCCGAGCAGTCCGCGCAGCCGGAAGGCGCCGCGCTGCCGGTGATCCCGGTCCGGCTGCACGCACGCTCCTGGCACACCTATCCCGAACCGCCCGCCGAGACACCGGCTTTCGTGCTCTACACCTCCGGCACCACCGGTCCGCCCAAGGGCGTGGTGCTCACCAGGGGCGCCATCGCCGCCGGGCTGGACGCGCTGGCCGAGGCCTGGGGCTGGACCTCGAAAGACCGGCTGGTGCACGGGCTCCCGCTGTTCCACGTGCACGGCCTGGTGCTCGGCGTGCTCGGACCGCTGCGCTTCGGCAGCCCGCTGGTGCACACCGGCAAGCCGACGCCGCGTGCCTACGCCGAGGCCGGCGGCAGCATGTACTTCGGCGTGCCGACGGTGTGGTCACGCATCGTCGAGGACGAGGCGGCCGCGCGGGCCCTGCGCGACGCCAGGTTGCTGGTCTCCGGCAGCGCGCCGCTGCCGGTGCCGGTCTTCGAGAAGCTGAAGGCGCTGACCGGGCACGCGCCGGTGGAGCGCTACGGCATGAGCGAGACCATGATCACCCTGTCCACCCGCGCCGACGGCGAGCGCAGGCCCGGCTGGGTCGGCCTGCCGGTGCGCGGCGTGCAGACCCGGCTGCGCGACGAACACGGCGCGCCGGTCCCGCACGACGGGGAGAGCATCGGCGGCCTGCAGGTGCGCGGCCCCATGCTGTTCGCCGGCTACCTGAACCGGCCGGAGGCCACCGAGGCGAGCTGGACCGAGGACGGCTGGTTCCGCACCGGCGACGTGGCCGCCATCGACGCCGAGGGCTTCCACCGCATCGTCGGCCGCGAATCGGTCGACCTGATCAAGTCCGGCGGCTTCCGCGTCGGCGCGGGCGAGATCGAAACCGTCCTGCTCGGCCACCCCGCCGTCGCCGAGGCCGCCGTGGTCGGCCTGCCCGACGACGACCTCGGCCAGCGCATCACCGCCTTCGTGGTGCCGCGCGCCGGGGCCGATGCCGACACGCTGCCCCCGGAGCTGATCGACCTGGTGGCCGGGCAGCTCTCGGTGCACAAGCGCCCGCGCGAGGTCAGGCTGGTGGACTCGCTGCCGCGCAACGCGATGGGCAAGGTGCAGAAGAAGGTACTGGCCGCGGGACAACCGTGAGAGGCCGAGCGCACCCCGGAGTCCTCCTGGGTGCGCTCGGGTGTCCTACCCCGCGTGCCCCTCAGTTGTGGGCGTGCAGGTCCTCGTTGAGTTCGATGCCGGTGCCCTTGCGGTGCACGACCTCGACCGCGCCGGTGGTGGAGTTGCGGCGGAACAGCAGGTTGTCGCGGCCGGCGAGGTCGGCGGCCTTGATCACCGCGCCGTCGGCGGTGCTGACCTTGGTGCCCGCGGTCAGGTACAGGCCCGCCTCGATCACGCAGTCGTTGCCGAGCGGGATGCCGAGGCCGGAGTTGGCGCCGAGCAGCGAGCGCTCGCCGACCGAGATGACGGTGGTGCCGCCGCCGGAGAGGGTGCCCATGGTGGACGCGCCGCCGCCGATGTCGGAGCCGTCGCCGACCACGACGCCCGCGGAGATGCGGCCCTCGACCATGGAGGTGCCGAGGGTGCCCGCGTTGAAGTTCACGAAGCCCTCGTGCATGACGGTGGTGCCCGCCGCCAGGTGCGCGCCGAGCCGGACCCGGTCGGCGTCGCCGATGCGCACGCCGGTGGGAACCACGTAGTCGACCATGCGCGGGAACTTGTCGATGCTGTAGACGGTGACCGGGCCGCGGGCGCGCAGCTTCAGCCTGGTCTGCTCGAAGCCCTCCACCGGGGCCGGGCCGTGGTTGGTCCACACCACATTGGCGAGCAGGCCGAACTGGCCGTCCAGGTTCACCGAGTGCGGGGTCACCAGGCGGTGCGAGAGCAGGTGCAGCCGCAGGTAGACGTCGTGCGCGTCGATCGGGGCCGCGGACAGGTCGGCGATGGTGGTGCGCACCGCGATCACCTCGACACCGCGGGCGGAGTCCACGCCGAGCAGGTCGGCGAAGCCCTCCGGCGCCTCGTCGAGCCGCTCGGTGCCGGTGGTCTCGAAGGACCCCAGTTCCGGGCTCGGGTACCAGGTGTCCAGGACGGTGCCGTCCGCGGTCACGTTGGCGATACCGACTGCTGTTGCTCCCTGAGTGCTCACGTCGTCAGAGGTTACCCACCGCGGTGGCGCGGGCGGTGAGCTACCTCGTCGTAGGCTGACCCGGTGAGCATCGACCTGTCCGCAGACCCGATCGCCCTGACCGCCGCCCTCGTCGACATCCCGAGCGTCTCCCTCGACGAGCGCGCGATCGCCGACGTCGTGGAACGCGCCCTGCGCGAGCAGACCACCGGATTCGAGGTGCTGCGGCACGGCAACGTGGTGCTGGCCCGCACGAACCGCGGCCTGCCGACGCGGGTGATCCTGGCCGGCCACCTGGACACGGTGCCCATCGCCGACAACGTGCCGAGCCGCTTCGGCACCGGCCCCGGCGGCGAGCGACTGCTGCACGGCTGCGGCACCGTCGACATGAAGTCCGGCGACGCGGTGTTCCTGCACCTGGCCGCCACCGTCACCGAGCCGGTGCACGACCTGACCCTGATCTTCTACGACGGGGAGGAGATCGCCGCGCAGTACAACGGGCTCGGCCACATCGAGCGCGACCTGCCCGACTGGCTCGACGGCGACCTGGCCGTGCTCGGCGAGCCCTCCGGCGGCTGGATCGAGGCGGGTTGCCAGGGCACCCTGCGCGTGCGGCTGAGCACCGGGGGCGTGCGCGCGCACTCGGCCCGATCGTGGATGGGCGACAACGCCATCCACCGGCTGGCCCCGGTGCTGGCCCGGCTGGCGGACTACACCGCGCGGAATGTCGACATCGACGGCTGTGTCTACCGCGAGGGCCTGTCGGCGGTGGCGATCGACGGCGGCGTCGCGGGCAATGTGATCCCCGACGAGGCCGGCGTGACCGTCAACTTCCGTTTCGCCCCCGACCGCACCGTGGAGCAGGCCGTCGCGCACGTGCGCGAGGTCTTCGACGGCCTCGACATCGGCTTCGAGGTCACCGACTCCGCGCCAGGCGCGCTGCCCGGGCTCACCGCCCCGGCGGCCGAGGCGCTCATCGACTCGGTGAACGCGTACGGCGGCGGCGGGGTGCGCGCCAAGTACGGCTGGACCGACGTCTCCCGCTTCGCCGCCCGCGGCATCCCCGCGGTGAACTTCGGCCCCGGCGACCCGAACCTGGCCCACAAGCGCGACGAGCACGTGCCGACCGCGCAGATCACCGCCGTCACCGCCATGCTGCGCGCCTACCTCACCGGCGGCGCGCCCTCGGCCTGAGAGCGGCCGAGCAGGCACGGCCGCCGTCGCCCGAGGCCGACCACGGATGGTCGTCGCCGTGGGGTCGCCCGGTAGCGTGAACCGCATGCCGACCGACGCCGCCGACTCCACCGACCGCAGGCCAACGGACGATCCCGCCGCCCGGCGCGGCGCCGACGGGGAGGCCGCGAAAGCGCGGGCCACCGCGAAATTCCGCGGCCCGATCCTGTTCCGCCGCGACCGCAAGCCGGGCATCCGCACCGCCGACCGGAATCTGCTCGACACCAGAGGCGACGCGGACTGGGTGCACTCCGACCCCTGGCGGGTGCTGCGCATTCAGGCCGAATTCGTCGAGGGCTTCGGCGCGCTGGCCGAGGTGCCCCGCGCGGTCACGGTCTTCGGTTCGGCCCGCACACCGGTCGACCACCCCGAGTACGAGGCCGGCTACGCCATCGGCGCCGCGCTGGCCAGGGCCGGTCTCGCGGTCATCACCGGCGGCGGCCCCGGCGCCATGGAGGCCGCCAACCGGGGGGCGAGCGAGGCGGGCGGCTATTCGATCGGTCTCGGCATCGAGCTGCCCTTCGAGCAGAGCCTCAACGACTGGGTCGACCTCGGCATCAACTTCCGCTACTTCTTCGTGCGCAAGACGATGTTCGTCAAGTACTCCGAGGCATTCGTCTGCCTGCCCGGCGGATTCGGCACCCTCGACGAGCTGTTCGAAGCGCTGACCCTGGTGCAGACCGGCAAGATCACCCGGTTCCCGATCATCCTGTTCGGCCGGTCCTACTGGTCGGGCCTGGTCGACTGGATCCGTGCCTCGCTGGAGGGCTCGGGCAAGATCTCACCGGGCGACCTGGACCTGCTGTACGTGACCGACGATGTCGAGGAGGTGGTCGAGATCATCGCCCGCGCCGCCGATTCCCGCGCGGACCTGGAGACCTACGGCACGGAGGACCTCTGGTGAGCGAGCGCTTCGCCGTCTGCGTCTACTGCTCGTCGAGCACCACCGATCCCGAACTGCTGAATCTCGCCGCCCGCGTCGGCACCGAGATCGCCCGCCGCGGCTGGCAACTGGTCTCCGGCGGCGGCCACGTCTCCATGATGGGCGCGGTCGCGACCGCGGCCAGGGCGGGCGGGGCGAGGACGATCGGGGTGATCCCGAAGCACCTGGTGCACCGGGAGGTGGCCGACACCGACTCCGACGAGCTGATCGTCACCGACACCATGCGTCAGCGCAAGAAGGTCATGGAGGACCGCGCCGACGCCTTCCTCACCCTGCCCGGCGGCATCGGCACGCTGGAGGAGTTCTTCGAGACCTGGACCGGCGGTTATCTCGGTGAGCACGCCAAGCCGGTGGTGCTGCTCGACCACGACGGCTTCTATCGCGGCCTGTTCGACTGGATCGACGAGCTCGGCTCCAAGGGTGTGGTGACGCCGAGGGCCCGCGCCCGGCTCACCGTCGCCACCGACCTGACCTCTGCCTTCATCGCCCTGCACCCGGAGCCGGGCGGCCCGCTGCCCGGCTGAGCCCCGGGGGCCGCGACGGCGGTCGGTACAGTCGAGGCATGTTCAGCCCGTCCGCCACGCCGCGATCCACCCTGTGCGGCAAACCGGTCGCGACGGACCGGGCACTGGTGATGGCGATCGTGAACCGCACCCCCGACTCGTTCTACGACCGCGGCGCCACCTTCACCGACGAGGCCGCCATGGCGGCGGTGCACCGCGCGGTCGCCGAGGGCGCCGACCTGGTCGACATCGGCGGCGTGAAGGCCGGACCGGGGGAGACGGTCGACGCCGAGGAGGAGACCCGGCGGGTCGTCCCGTTCGTCGCCGCTATCCGCGCCGCCTACCCCGACCTGCTCATCAGCGTCGACACCTGGCGCTCGCAGGTGGCCCGCGACGCGGTGGCCGCCGGCGCCGACCTGATCAACGACACCTGGGCCGGCGCCGATCCCGACCTGGTGCGGGTGGCCGCCGATCTCGGCGTCGGCATCGTGTGCAGCCACACCGGCGGGGCGATCCCGCGCACCAGGCCGCACCGGGTGCGCTACGCCGACGTGGTGGCCGAGGTCACCGAGGCGGTGGTGGGCGCGGCCGAGCGCGCCGCCGAGGCCGGGGTGCGCAAGGATTCGATCCTGGTCGATCCGACCCACGATTTCGGCAAGAACACCTATCACGGGCTCGAGTTGTTGCGCGGAGTAGACGTTCTCGTAAAAAGCGGATGGCCAGTTCTCATGGCGCTGAGTAACAAGGATTTCATCGGGGAGACTCTTGGTGTGGGGCTCTCCGAACGACTGGAGGGCACCCTGGCAGCAACGGCGTGGTCGGCCGCCGCGGGCGCCCGCGTCTTCCGTGTCCACGAGGTGGCGCACACCCGCCGCGTGGTGGACATGATCGCCGCAATCCAGGGCTTCCGGCCCCCCGCACGAACCTTGCGAGGTCTGGTATGAGTACCCAACACCGTCCGTCCGGCTGGGCGCGCACCAACACCTGGGACGATCCTGCCTGGACGATCGACGAACTCGTCGAGGCCAAGCGGGGGCGCAGCGTCTCCGTGGTGCTGCCCGCGTTGAACGAGGAGAACACCGTCGCAGACGTGGTGGCCAGCATCCGGCCGCTGCTCGGCTCCCTGGTCGACGAGTTGATCGTGCTCGACTCCGGCTCCACCGACGCCACCGCGGAACGGGCCCGCGCCGCCGGCGCCGAGGTGGTCACCAGGGAGGAGGCGGTGCCGGAGGTCGAGCCGGTGCCGGGCAAGGGCGAGGTGCTGTGGCGGTCGCTGGCCGTCACCCGGGGCGACCTGATCGCCTTCGTCGACTCCGATCTGGTCGACCCCGATCCGGCGTTCGTGCCCAAGTTGCTCGGGCCGCTGCTGTGTGTGGCGGACATGCATCTGGTGAAGGCCTACTACCGGCGCCCGCTGCGCCAGGGCGACGCGGTGGACGCGCACGGCGGCGGACGGGTCACCGAGCTGGTCGCCCGGCCCCTGCTCTCGGCGCTTCGCCCGGAACTGACCTCGGTGTTGCAACCGCTCGGCGGCGAATACGCGGGCACCAGGGAACTGCTGACCTCGGTGCCGTTCGCGCCCGGCTACGGCGTGGAGATCGGGCTGCTGCTCGACACCTACGACCGCTACGGGATGGACGCCATCGGCCAGGTGAACCTGGGGGTGCGCACGCACCGCAATCGTCCGCTGTCGGATCTGGGCGTGATGAGCCGCCAGATCCTCGGCACGGTGCTCGGCCGCAGCGGCATCGCCGACTCCGGCGCGGCGCTGACCAGTTCCCGGTGGAGGGCGACGAATTCACCGCGCGGCACACCGAGGTCTCGCTCGACGACCGGCCGCCGATGAACACCCTGCGACCCTCCCGCGTCGCCGCCTGAGCACCCGGCGCCCGATCGAGGACGCCGCGCGTACGCGGCCTCAGCGCCGTACGCGCCCGTTGGTCCTCGGATCGCCCTGGTGCAGGTACACCGGGGTGAGCAGATCCGCGTCCAGCGGCTCGCCGGTGGCCCGGTCGTAGCGCACCGCGATGAGCACCGAGAACAGGTGGTTCTCGGCGCGCTCGTGCAGCCCGGCCAGGCGGGTGGCCAGCAGCCGGACCGCGCCGAGTGAGCCCGGCGGGTGCAGGCCGTCGATCAGCAGGCAGCTGCCCCTGCCGTCCGGGCGCGGCAGGCGCGCCAGATAGGCGATGTCGTGCGGCTCGGGACCGGCGGGGCGGTACACCCGCCTGGCCGCGCGATCCTCGATGCCGCGCCGGGAATCGCCGGGGCGGACCACCGTACCGCGCAGGCGCGGATCGGCGGCGGCGAGCTGGCGCAGGCTCGGTGAGAGCTCGGGGCCGCCGAGCACGATCAGGCCGTCGCGGTTGAGGTCGATCGGTCTGCCCGGTGCGAAGTGCTCGATGCTGGCCGGAAAGCCCAAGTCGCGCAACAGGTCGACGAGCCTGGGCGCCGCACCCGGATCGGGCGCGCCGAGCAGCCTGCCCGCCCGTATCTCCGGTGTGAGGACCGTGATCGCGCTGTGCCCGAAGAACAATCCCTCGGGAGCGGGCCCCTGGGTGCTCACCTGATGGATGCGGGCGCGGGAAAGCCCCGCGGCCGCACCGATTCTGGCGAACGTCCAGCCCTCCTCGTGCAGCTCCCTGATCACTGCGCGACGAATCCTGGTGAGTTCGTTGATCGTCTGCTGCGCAGCCGCCACCCCTTCGGTCGCGGCCTTGAGTCTCTCGACTTTGTCCTCTATCGCGAAGACCCGCGCCACGTCATCGGCCGACATGTCCGAAGTTTAGACAGCTCGACAGCCGTCCGCGTATACCCGACTTGACAGCTGTACTTCCCTACAGCCCAGTCGGTTTGGTATTTTCCCGGCGTTTCGCGCGAGACACGCCGATATGTGTTACTCAGGTGGCGTCAGGGTCGATCGGAGGCTGTTCGTTGCGCGCCAACGGTTTTTCCATCGACGGCTTGCGCAGACCCGGATTCGCGCCGGAACCGGGGCCGCCGCTCGCGCCGTGGGAGCTCTTGCCGTACGGGTCGGCGCCGTAGAGATCCTGGGTGGTCGGCACCGACTTCTCCAGATCGCGCAACACCGAGTCGTCGCCGTTGAGCAGGTGCTTGGTGACCAGCGAGCGCGGCGTCATGGTCCGCAGCTCGTTCAGGTCGGCCAGCGGCTTGCGCAGCTCGTCGAACTCCGGGCCCAGCTCCTGCTTCAGCTGCGCGGTCGCGCCACTGGCGTAGTCGCGGATCTGACGCAGGGATTGCGTGGTCCAGCGCACGGCGCCCGGCAGCCGCTCGGGCCCGAGGATCACGAGGGCGGCGACGAGCAGGATCATCATCTCGCCCCAGCCGATGTTGCTGAACACAGATCCAGGCTACCCGGGTCCACCTCGGCGGCGTCAGTCGGATTCCAACGTCACAGGGACGTCGACCTGCCTGCCCTCCCGGATCAGCCGCACGGTCACCGTCTCGCCGATCTCCCGCGACTGCACCGCCACGATCAGCTCGTCCGGTCCGGTGACCTCCCGATCGGCGACCCGGACGATCACGTCGCCCTCCACGATGCCCGCCCGATCGGCCGGGCTGCCGGGGACCACGTCGGCCACGGCCGCGCCGCTCATGACTTCGTTCGCCACGGTCTGGGTGCGGGCCGAGACGCCGAGGAGCGGATGATGCATCTCGCCCTCGCGGATGAGGGTCTGCGCCACCTCGGTCATGGTGTCGACCGGGACCGCGAAGCCGAGGCCCACCGAGCCGCCGGTCTCGCTGCGGATGGCGGAGTTGATGCCGATGACCTGGCCGGCCATGTTCACCAGCGCGCCGCCGGAGTTGCCGGGGTTGATCGAGGCGTCGGTCTGCACCGCGTCGATCACCGCATTGGTGTCGCTGCCCTCGCCCGCCAGCTTCACCGGCCGGTGCAGGGCGCTGACGATGCCGGAGGTGACGGTCTTGCTCAGGCCGAGCGGGGAGCCGATGGCCAGCACGCTCTCACCGACCTGCACGTCCTCGGACCTGCCCAGCTCGGCGACGGTGAGATTCTTCACGTCGACCCGCAGCACCGCCAGGTCGGTCTTGGGATCGCGGCCCACGATCTCGGATGGGACGCGGGTGCCGTCGGCGAAGGTCACCTGGATGCTCGCCCGGCCGCTGGTGTCCTGCGCGGCCATCGAGATCACGTGGTTGTTGGTGACGATGTAACCCGCGCCGTCGATCACCACGCCGGAGCCGTTGGAGCCGTTGTCGCCGACGGTGGTGCGGATGGAGACCACCGAGGGCAGCACCGCGTTGGCGACCTGGGCGATCTGGCCGCGCGGGCTGTCGATGCCCTCGCTCTGCTCCAGGGTGACCTTGCGGGAGGTGAGCGTGGTGGTGGTCTCCGCGGTGAGCCTGCCGACCAGGCCGCCGAGCACGCCGATGGCCAGCGCGATCGCCGCCAGCAGGGCCAGCGCCTTGGGCGCCACCCGGGAACCGAACAGCACCTCGCGCACGCCGAGTTTCTCCGCGGGCGGCAGCGGCTGGGGGCGCGGTGTCGGCACCGCGGGCGAACCGAGCCGGGCGGCCGCCTCGGGATCGCGCCACGGGTCGACCGGGCCCGCGGGCGGCTCGGCGGCCTCGACGGCGTCGGGATCGCGCTGGAGGAGTTCGTCGCAGCCCTCCGGCCTGCCGAAGGCCTCGGCCAGCACCGCGTCCGGGGGGCGGCTGACCGGGATCTGCGGCGCGGCGGCGGCCGCCTGCGCGGGCGGGCGCTCGCCGAACGAACCACGCTGGCCGCTCGGCCTGCGGAAGGCGTGCGAGGTATGGGAGTCCACGTGGGGGCGGTAGACCGGGCGCGGCTCGAGCACGGGCGCATCCGGCGGTCGAAGAGCCCCCCGGTCGGACGCCGAATCGGGTGTGTCGTTCGCGGCGGGACGCGGCTCCGGCGCCGCGGAGTTGTTCTGCGATTCGGTGGTCACGCGGTGAACTCTACTTGCGCCACCACGCTGCCCACCGGGTCGCGGTGAAGGAATCCGGCAGGAAACCGAAAACCGCCTCGTTACGGGCGTTTCCGCGTCCGGGGGCGGTCGCATCGGGCTTGCCGCCCTGGCCGGGGAGCTCGGCCAGCGGAATGCGGGAGAGACTGTCGTGCAGGCCGCGCGGAATGGCGATCGGGCCGGACTGGCGCAGCGCGATGCGCGCCTGCTGCTGGGCCTCGACCTCGGCCTCGCACTCGGGACACTGGGCGAGGTGCTGGGCCGCGCGCAGATAGGCGTTCATCCGCAGCTCGCCGTCCACGTAGGCGACGACGGCCTCGCTGGCCAGGTGCTCGGTGGGCGCGAACCTCGGCCTGTTGCCGTGCGGGGAACCCTCCTGCTCAGGCCTGCCCTGTGCGGACCTGCCCTGCGGAGACCGGCTCTGGGGAGGCCTGCCCGTGCCGCGCGCGTTTCCCGGCGTGCTGGACTCGCCACTCATCACAGAGCTCACCTTCCGACCGTCGAACCACTCGGCCGGGCCGTCGGCCCGTCGGTGGCCGATCACCCGACGTTCACGTCAGCGCTGTACCGCTGCTGCTGCGATCCATTATGCGCAAGGTACTCACGCAGTGCCTGACGGCCGCGATGGATGCGGCTGCGCACGGTGCCGAGCTTGACGCCGAGGGTGGCGCCGATCTCCTCGTAGGACAGGCCCTCGATGTCGCAGAGCACGACGGCGGCGCGGAACTCCGGGGCCAGCGAGTCGAGGGCGGACTGCAGGTCGGGGTCGAGCCGGGCGTCGTGGTAGACCTGCTCGGGACCCGGGCCCTCGGCGGGCACCCGGTCGTAGTCCTCCGGCAGCGCCTCCATGCGGATGCGATTGCGCCTGCGGACCATGTCGAGGAACAGGTTGGTGGTGATGCGGTGCAGCCAGCCCTCGAAGGTGCCCGGCTGGTAGTTCGACAGCGAGCGGAAGACGCGGATGAAGGTCTCCTGGGTGAGATCCTCGGCGTCCTGGGCGTCGCCGGACAGGCGATAGGCCAGCCGGTAGACGCGATCGGCGTGCTCGCGGACCAGTTCGTCCCAGGAGGGCATGACGGCGCGATCGCCGGTGGCGTCGAAGGCCGCCGTCCCGGACAGTTCCACGATCGGTTCGCCGGACGCCTCGGCGGCCGCCGTTTCGTCGGGGGCCGCCGCGCCCTCGGAGCCCATGGCGGCGGGCAGCTCGGTGTAGTCGGTGGGAACGGCAGGAACGCCGCCCTCGGCTCGCCGAGCCGCCTGCGCCGTCGTCTGCCCCGGAAGTGTCGCGAACGAACCCTTGACCATGTGGATCGGGCTACCTCCTACTCGGGACCGTAAACGCGCGGTACCCGCTGCGGTCCGGGTCTCGGACCGTCGCGTATCCGGTACAACGAGCCAGTGGTGTCTCGTTGTTCCCGACGCCGGGATGTCGTCCCGGCGGTGTGCGCGCTACCGGTCTTGCCTCGGCCTACTCTTTCGCGTCCCGATATGGCCTGGATATGGAGATACTGAGGGACTGCTGAGAAAAACGACGCCCCTCGTTTGCTGTTGTCGCGGCGCCGATAGCGCGACCGTCCCGTTAGCCTCATACCCGTGGCATCGAACCTGGAGCGCAATCTCGCCTACGTGGAGGAATCCGTCGTGGAGGACGAGATCCTCCTCAGCGCGCGCGAACGGGCCGAGGAACTGGGGGCCGATCCGGTGCCCGCTTCTGTCGGCGCGCTGCTGAGCGTCATGGCCCAGGTGCTCGGCGCCAGGGCTGTCGTCGAGGTGGGCACGGGCGCCGGCATCAGCGGCCTGTGGCTGCTGGACGGCATGCGCGAGGACGGCACGCTGACCACCATCGACTCCGAGCCCGAGCACCAGCGCGCGGCCAGGGAGGCCTTCCGCGCCGCCGACATCCCGCCCGCGCGCACCCGGCTGATCAACGGCCGCGCGCTCGACGTGCTGCCCCGGCTGGCCGACGGCGCCTACGACCTGTTGTTCATCGACGCGGCGCCGCTCGAGCACCCGGAGTACGTCGCCCAGGGCGTGCGGCTGCTACGGCAGGGCGGGTTGATCATCCTGCACAACGCGCTGCTGTCCGGGCGGGTGCCCGATCCCGAGCACCGCGACGCGGTCACCCACGCGGTGCGCGCGGCCACCCGCGCGGTCGCCGAGGACCCCGAGCTGACCAGCGTGCTCATCCCGGTCGGCGACGGGCTGCTCTGCGCCTCCCGCTGCTGAGAACCCCCGGCCGGACCGGCTCGCGGATGCGTGACCTCAGACCCACACGCCCTTGCCCACGGTCACCACGCCGCCGTTGCTGACCGCGAAACGCTCCCGGTCGCGGTCCAGGTCGACGCCGATGATCTCGCCCTCGCCGACCACCACGTTCTTGTCCAGGATCGCCCGGCGCACCACCGCGCCGCGCCCGATCCGCACGCCCGGCATGAGCACGCTGCCCTCCACCGTCGCGCCGTCGTCGACCACGACATTGGAGCTGAGCACCGAATTGCGCACCGTGGCCGCGGAAAGGATGCTGCCCGCCCCGACGATCGATTCCTGGGCGAGCACACCCTTGGCGAACTTGGCGGGCGGCAGGTTCTCCGCGGCGCCGCGGATCGGCCAGTGCTTGTTGTAGAGGTTGAACACCGGATGGACCGAGACCAGGTCCATGTGCGCCTCGTAGAAGGCGTCGATGGTGCCGACGTCGCGCCAGTAGCCGTGGTCGCGCTCGGTGGCGCCGGGCACCTGGTTGTCGGCGAAGTCGTAGACCCCCGCCTCGCCCGCGGCCACCAGGGTGGGGATGATGTCGCCGCCCATGTCGTGATCGGAGTCGGAGTTCTCCGCGTCCGCCCGGATGGCGTCCACCAGCACCTTGGTGGTGAAGACGTAGTTGCCCATCGAGGCGAACGTCACGTTCGGGTCGTCGGGGGTGCCGGGCGGGTGCACCGGCTTCTCCAGGAACTGGGTGATGCGGCCGGACTCGTCGGAATCGATGCAGCCGAACGCGCTCGCCTCGCTGCGCGGCACCCTGATGCCCGCCACGGTCACCCCGAGGCCGGAATCGATGTGGTGGCGCACCATCTGCTCGGGGTCCATCCGATATACGTGATCGGCCCCGAAAACCACGATGTAGTCGGGATCTTCGTCGTAGATGAGATTCAGCGACTGCATGATCGCGTCGGCGCTGCCGGTGTACCAGCGCGGCCCGAGCCGCTGCTGGGCGGGCACCGGGGTGATGTATTCACCGGCGAATCCGCTCAGCCGCCAGGTCTGCGAGATGTGGCGGTCCAGGGAATGCGACTTGTACTGGGTGAGCACACACAGTCGCAGATATCCCGCGTTGACCAGATTGCTGAGTACGAAATCGATCAGTCGATACGCACCGCCGAAGGGGACTGCCGGCTTCGCCCTGTCAGCGGTGAGCGGAAAAAGGCGTTTGCCCTCGCCACCGGCGAGCACGATCCCGAGTACGTGCGGCTGGCTCCTCACCCTGCCCAAACTACAGTGTCGGCGGCCTGCGAGTGGCCCGGCGTGGGGGGAGCGTCTACTTTGGACCGGTGAGTTCGAGCACGGACGACGGGCATTCGCCGGAGGCCACCGGCGTCGCGGGCGATGCGGGCCATCGTCTGCGCGTCGCCATGCTCACCCGCGAGTATCCGCCGGAGGTCTACGGCGGCGCGGGCGTCCACGTCACCGAATTGACCGCGCGCCTACGCAACCTGGCCGACGTCCGGGTGCACTGCATGGGCGCGCCACGGACCGACGCCACGGTGCACGACGCCGACCCGGCCCTCGGCGCCGCCAATCCCGCGCTGCGGATGCTGTCCGCGCAGCTGCGCATGGCCGACGCCGCCGACGACGTGGACGTGGTGCACTCGCACACCTGGTACACCGGCCTGGCCGGGCATCTGGCCGCCACCCTGCACGGCATCCCGCACGTGCTGACCGCGCACTCGCTGGAGCCGCGCAGGCCGTGGAAGGCCGAGCAGCTCGGCGGCGGCTACCGGATCTCGTCCTGGTCGGAACGCAACGCCATGGAGCACGCCGACGCGGTGATCGCGGTGAGCGAGGGCATGCGCGCCGACGTGCTCGACGCCTACCCGGCCATCGACGCCGACCGGGTGCACGTGGTGCACAACGGCATCGACCCCACGCTGTGGCATCCCGGCGGCCCGCCCGCCGACCAGCGGCCGGTGCTCGAGGAGTTGGGCGTACGCCCCGACCTGCCGGTCGTTGCCTTCGTCGGGCGCATCACCCGGCAGAAGGGCGTCGGTCACCTGCTGGCCGCCGCCAGGAACTTCGACCCCGACATCCAGTTGGTGCTGTGCGCCGGCGCCCCGGACACCCCGGCACTGGCCGCCGAGACCGCCGCGGCCGTCGAACGGCTGCGCGAGACCCGTAACCATGTCTTCTGGGTGCAGGAGATGCTGCCCACCGAGAAGATCCGTCAGATCCTCGCCGCGGCGGCGGTGTTCGTCTGCCCCTCGGTCTACGAGCCGCTCGGCATCGTGAACCTGGAGGCGATGGCCTGCGCGACCGCGGTGGTCGCCTCCGATGTCGGCGGCATCCCCGAGGTCGTGCGCAGCGGCGTCACCGGCCGCCTGGTGCACTACGACGCGCTCGCCACCGCCGACTACGAGCACCGGCTGGCCGAGGCGGTCAACGAGGTCGCCACCGACCCCGTGCTGGCCACCCGCTACGGCGAGGCCGGACGCGCCCGCGCCATCGCCGAATTCGACTGGACCAGGATCGCCGCGCGCACCGTCGAGGTCTACGACCACGTCCGCAAGCTCTGAGCCCCGCGCTCGGGCGGGCCGGTGGACCTCAGGCGGGCCGGTAGACGGAGACCGCCACCGACGCGGTGACCTCGAGCGGTTCGGGCAGCACGGCCAGCCGCGCGCCCGCGGGCTCGGTGAGATGGCGCGCCGACGGCCCCATGCCGATCAGATGCGCGGCCTGATCGCGGGTCAGTGCCATCGGATACTGCACGATCGTGCGGTCCACCTGCTCCAGGTGCCCGGCCATCGCCTCGGCGATGCGCCGGTCCTTGTCCGGGTCCACGCTCACCATGCCGAGCGGGCCGACCAGTTCGGTGAGATGGCCGGCGGTCGGGGTCACCACGACGTAGCGCCCGCCGGGCGCGAGCACCCTGGCCGCCTCGGCCGGATTGCGGGGCGCGAACACCGTGAGCACCGCCCCGAGCGCGCCGTCGCGCACCGGGAATCCGCGCCAGGCGTCGGCGAGCACGGCGGCGGCCCTCGGGTGCGCACGCGCGCAGCGCCGGACCGCCGGTTTGGCCACGTCCAGCGCGATGCCCCTGGCATGCGGGCAGGCGTCGAGGGCATGCGCGAGGTAGTACCCGGTCCCCGCGCCCACCTCGAGCAGCGCGGCAGGCGCCGGACCGCCCGCGACGACGGCTTCGGCCACCGCGTCCGCGATGGGTGCGAAGCCGCCGCCGCGTTGGAAAGCGGCGCGGGCGTCGAGCATGTCCGCGCTGTCGCCGGTCATCTTGGTGGACGCGCCGGTCAGCAGACCGACATATCCCTGACGGGCGATATCGAAAGTGTGGCCGCGGGCGCAGTGCAGTGCCCGCGGCGTCTCGGAACCGGGCGGTTCCGTCCGCATCGGCTGCCCGCACTCCGGGCAGGCCAGCAGTCCGGCGACCTCGGCCAGTGCCGAACTAGCTGGTGACACTCTTCAGTTCGTCACCGAGCGCAGCGGCTTCATCCGGCGTGAGTTCTACGACCAGACGCCCGCCACCCTCGAGTGGAACCCGCATCACGATTCCACGCCCTTCTTTGGTTGCCTCGAGGGGACCGTCCCCGGTGCGGGGCTTCATGGCCGCCATCCTCTGCTCCCTCCAGATCTGCGCGGTTTTCTGCGCACTTTCTTGGAACTACAGTTGTCACCAACCAGGTAGCTCACCGGTATTCGGCGAGCTACACCGAACCTATTCTTCCCTATCGCCGATCATGGCGGATACCTGAGTTCGAAATGTGATCGCGGCGGCGGCGCGATGCGCGTCACCGCCCACCCAGCAATCGGCCAGATGATCGTCGACCATTCCGGTGGCCTGCATCAGCGCGTAGGCCGTGGTCGGCCCGACGAAACGGAATCCGCGCCGCTTCAATTCTTTTGCCAGTGCCACGGATTCGGCGCTGGTGGCGGGGATTTCCGCGGGGTGCCGCGGCCGCGGCCGCGGCGGTGGCGCGAACGTCCAGATCAGCTCGTCCAACGGCGTGTCGAGCCCGGCGGCGACCCGCGCGTTGGCGATCGCCGCCTCGATCTTCGCCCGGTTGCGCACGATGCCGGAATCGCCCAGCAACCGCGCCACGTCCGTCTCGCCGAACGCGGCCACCCGCTCGACGCGGAAGCCGTCGAAGGCGCGGCGGAAGTGCTCGCGCTTGCGCAGGACGGTGATCCAGGCCAGCCCGGACTGGAAGGCCTCCAGGCACATGCGCTCGAACATGGCGTCCGGCCCGCGCAGCGGCACGCCCCACTCGAAGTCGTGGTAGTCGCGGTAGAGCCGGTTCGCGGGGGAATCCCGCTCGAACCGCGCCCAGGTGCAGCGCGGGTGGCCGTCGTCGGTCCACGCCTCGGTCACGGTGCCTGCCTGCCGTTGGCCACGGGCGAATCCGGGCGCGCGCCCCCGGTCGGCGGGACGGCCTCGCCGGGACCGGCCGCATGCCCCCGGCCGGTGCTGTCGACCGTGCGCGGGCGCGGGATCTCCCCGCTCACCGGGATACCCGCCGTAGCCCTGGCCTGGGCGAGTTCGGCCTGCAACTCGTCGATGCGGGCGGCCAGCCTGGCCAGCGCCCAGTCCACCTCGCCCGCCTTGTAGCCGCGCACGACCTGCTGGAAACGCAGCGCGCGCACGTCGGCGCCGGTGATGCCCTCGGTGGGCAGGACGGTCGCGGTGGTGCCCTCGGGCAGCGGCCCCAGCTCCTCGCCGCGCCCGAACACCATGCTCGCCAGCAGGAACAGCACGCCGGCGACCACGCCGACGATCAGCACGTATCCCAGCAGCGTCAGCACGGCGCGCTCAGAGGTGCCTGGTGGTGTCGATGCCGAGCGACATGCCCGCCAGCCCGCGCCTGCGCACGGCCAGCTTGTCGGCCACCTCGCGCAGCGCCTTGGCCGCGGGGCTGTCGGGATCGCGCAGCACGATCGGGGTGCCCTCGTCGCCCGCCTCGCGCAGCCCCTGCTCCAGCGGGATCTGGCCGAGCAGCGGGACGGTCGCGCCGACCGCGCGGGTCAGGCTGTCGGCGACGGTCTGGCCGCCGCCGGAGCCGTAGAGCTCCATCCTGCTGCCGTCGGGCAGGTCGAGCCAGGACATGTTCTCCACCACGCCCGCGATGCGCTGGCGGGTCTGCAGGGCGATCGAGCCCGCGCGCTCGGCGACCTCCGCCGCGGCGGCCTGCGGGGTGGTGACCACCAGGATCTCCGCGTTCGGGATCAGCTGCGCGATGGAGATCGCGACGTCGCCGGTGCCGGGCGGCAGGTCGAGCAGCAGCACGTCCAGATCGCCCCAGAACACGTCGGCGAGGAACTGCTGCAACGCCCGGTGCAGCATCGGGCCGCGCCACACCACGGGCGTGTTGCCCTGGGTGAACATGGCGATCGAGATGACCTTCACGTCGTGGGCGATCGGCGGCATGATCATCCGCTCCACCTGGGTGGGGCGGGCGTCGGTGCCGAGCATCCTCGGCACCGAGTGGCCGTAGATGTCGGCGTCGAGCACGCCCACCGACAGGCCGCGTTCGGCCATGGCCGCGGCCAGGTTCACCGTCACGCTGGACTTGCCGACGCCGCCCTTGCCGGACGCCACGGCGTAGACGCGGGTCAGCGACCCGGGCTGGGCGAAGGGGATCACCGGCTCGGCCGAGTCACCGCGCAGCTGTTTGCGCAGCTCGGTGCGCTGCTCGTCGTTCATCACGTCGAGCTCGACGGTGACCGCGCCCGCGCCGGGGACGTCGGCCACCGCCTTCGTCACGCGCTGGACGATCTCGGTGCGCAGGGGGCAACCCGCGGTGGTCAGGTAGACCTCGACGTGGACATTGCCCGCGTCGTCGATGGCGATGCTCTTCACCATGCCCAGTTCGGTGATCGGCTTGCGGATCTCCGGGTCGTCGACCTTGGCGAGTGCGCCCCGTACGTCCGATTCCGTCAGCTGTGGCATGCCGGGAATTTTAGGCGTTCTAGATTCGCGGCAGCTGCGCGGGCTGGGGTGCGACCCCGTTGGCGTAGGCGTTCTCCCATGCCATGACGTTCGCGACGTAGGCCATCGAGTTGTTGTAGCGCAGGATGGCGCGGCTCTGCTGGGACAGATCGCGCATGTCCAGATCGCCGTGGCAGAGGTATTTGCCGGTGGTCAGGGCGGCGTCGTAGAGGTTCTGCGGGTCGGCGATGCCGTCGCCGTTGCCGTCGGCGGCGAAGCGCTTCCAGGTCTCGGGCAGGAACTGCATCGGGCCGACCGCGCGGTCGTAGCCGGTGAGCCCGTCGAGCGTGCCGCCGTCGCTGTCGTAGATGACCGCGTTGCCCGCCAGCGAGCCGTCGAGCACCGGGCCGTACACCGGCTTCAGCGGATTGCCGTCGGCGTCGGCCTTGCCGCCGAAGGCGTGGGTCGACTCGACCCGGCCGATGCCGGCCAGCAGCGTCCACGGCATGTGGCACTGCGGGTCCTCCGACGCCAGGGTCTGCTCGGCGGCGCGGTAGGCGGCCTCGGAGATGCCCGGCATGCCCAGCGTGCCCTTCGGCAGATCGGCGGCGACCCGATCACCGGACAGCGCAACGGTTTTCACCTGCGGCTTGGGCTTGGTGTGCTGGCTGGCCAGCGCGTGGGTGAGCTGCTCGTCGACGTCCATGGCCGCCGCGCCGAACATCTCGTTGTCCTCGGCCACCGGAAGCACGCCTGCTTCGCTGTCGAGGCTCGACGTGGCCGCGCAGGTGACCAGGCCGGCCGGAACCAATCCGGTGAGTGCGAGAACGGAACCGCGCTTGACCGGCGCGGGGGACTGCTTGCGATGACGCCCCACGGTGGGTGACCCTCCTCGAACACAGCACAACACGGCACGACTGAGGATCCGGTGCGGCACAACGCGAATCGCTGTTCGGCCCGCTCGTGGCACCGGGCTCCTGCGTGGACGAGGATGAGATTACAGCATCCGAGACCTTTTCGTTACACCTTCGTGATGTGTAACAAGCATGAAAGCGGCTATCCGTCGAAATTCCCCGGTACGGGCGAATTCCGCCCGATCCGATACGGGCCGTGATTCGGGATCGGCGCGGGAGGATTCGGCCCGGAGGGGTTCGGCCCGGCGGGGTCGGGTCGAACACGTCGGCGGCACGCACGTTCGCGGTCGGCCGCGGCGCATCGGTGCGATCGGAACGCCGCGATCGCTGTTCGACCGCCGACGAGGGCTGTCCGCTGGTGCATCCACAGCACGTGGACCGCGGTCGGTCGAGTGGCGCGCGACCGCACACCGGGAATAGCCGCGGGCCGCCCTGTCCACGGGGCGGCTCGGAACGGCGCAGGCGTGCCGGCGCACGCCGATCGCAGCCCGCACGCGTCCGGGGTGCGGGTGGTGTGGGCGGTCAGCCCTGCGGCGGGACCGGTGCGGGCGCGGGCAGCGGGATGGTGATGCCGAACGGCAGCGTGATGGCGGGCGCGGGCGGCGGGGTCGGCTCGGCGGGCGCGGGCGCGGGCTCCGGTTCGGGCGTGGTGGCGACCTGCGGCTCGGGGGCGGGCTCCGGGGCCGGGGGCGCGGCCGGGGTCTGTTGCGGCTCGGCGGGTGCGGCGGGGTCCTCGGCGGCGGTCCGCTCGTCGGGCGTCGCGCAGGCCGGGTCGGGACCCGCGGCCCGCTCGGCGGGCTCGGTCCGCGGCTGACCGAACTCGAAGCCGGTCAGCGGGCGCGCGGGCAGCACCGGGTCGGGCATGGGGGCCGGGACGGCGACCCGCTCGCACGGATCCGGCGCGGGCGGCGGACAGAAGATGCCGCACGGGATCGGCGGCAGGCCGGGGATGTTGATGAAGGTCTGCTCCGGGCTGGGGCCGGGGGTGACCGTGGTGCCGGGCGGCAGCTCGGACGGATGCTGCGGCGCCTTGGTCGCGGTGGGCGCGTCGGTGTCCACGGCGGTCATGTCCTGGTCGGGCGGCGCGGCGAGCACGGGGGCCGAACCCGGCGGGATCAGCTCGGGGGAGATGGTGACCTGGCGCGGCGCGCCGCCGGTGCGGTAGGCGTTGGACCAGCTCAGCACGTCGGCCGCGTAGGCCATCGAGTTGTTGTAGCGCAGCACCGCGCGTAGTTCCTGTTGCGGGTCGGCCAGATTCATCCCGCCCGAGCACAGATACTTGCCCGCGGCCAGCGCGGCGTCGAAGACGTTGTGCGGGTCGGCCACGCCGTCGCCGTTGCCGTCGGCGGCGTAGCGGCTCCAGGTGGAGGGCAGGAACTGCATGGGGCCGATGGCGCGCACATAGCTGCCGTCGGCGGCCTTGATGATCTCGTTGCCGGGCAGGGTGCCGTCCAGCGCGGGGCCGAAGATCGGGTTGACCGTGGTGCCCGCGGCGTCGGTGCGTCCGCCGCTCGCGTGCGCGGACTCGATGCGCCCGATACCGGCCAGCAGATTCCAGCGCAGCCCGCAGCCGGGCATGGCGGACTCCATCGCCAGTTCGGCGTTGCGGTAGGCGGCCAGCACGATCTCCGGGATGCCGAGCACGCCGCCGGTGTTCGGTAGTGAGATCTCGCGTAGCGGAACGGTTCCGGCGAACGGCGGCAGGCCCGCGTCGGCGGTCGGATCCATTGCCCGGAGTTTGCGGGTGCTTTCCGGGGCGACCGGGAGCAGGCCGACCGTCGAGGAGGATGTCGAGTCGCCGTCCGCCGGTGCGGAATCGCGTGCGGCCGGGTCGGCCGCGGCGGCGGCCAGCAGGGCCTCGGGGGTTGCGGGAGGTTCCTTGGACACCGGTTCACCTGCGACGGAACCGGTGGTGATCAAACCGGCGACTACGAGGGCCGACATCGTTATCGGAGCTGAAACTCGCATTCGGCCACACCAATCCTCTTCGTCGTGGGAGCGGCCCGGCACCACCACTTGCCCTGGGCGCGCTTCGGACAACGGACACCAGGCTACCCAGGAGTCAGTATGTTGTTGAGCATTTCCGGTCAATCATCACTGCCGGGCGTGGTGTGCTGCGATTTTGCTGATGGCTTGGCCGATGTCTGGTCCTTGCGGTCGCCGGACCGCGTGTCGCGCACCGGGGTCTCGTCGAGCCGGGTCGCCGCCTTCTGCTTCTTCCTCGGCTTGCCGCTCGTCTTGCCCACCGGCCTGCCCGTGGCCGCGGTCCCGCCGCCGTCCGCCGCGCGCACCCCGTCCCGGCCCACCGTCGCCAGTTCGATCCGATCCAGCAGTTCGCGCACCTCCTCCAGTTCGCGGCGCAGGTAGTCGCGGGTGGCGACATCGCCGACGGCCAGTCGCAGCGCCGCCAGTTCCCTGGCCAGGAACTCGGTGTCGGCCTTGGTCTGCGCGGCGCGCATCCGGTCCTCCTCCAGGGAGACCCGGTCGCGGTTGTCCTGCCGGTTCTGGGCCAGCAGGATCAGCGGCGCGGCGTAGGCCGCCTGGGTGGAGAAGGCCAGATTGAGCAGGATGAACGGGTAGGGGTCCCAGCGCAGCGAGACCGCGAACACGTTGAGCAGGATCCACACCGCCACCACCACGGTCTGGATGGCCAGATACCGCCCGGTGCCGAGGAAGCGGGCCACCTGCTCGCTGCCGCGCGCGAGCGCCTCGGCGTCCCAGGCGATCCGGTAGCGGGAGGAGACGGGCGTGTCCAGGCGTCTGCGCCGATCGGTGCGGTCGGTCACTGCGCCACCACCCCTTCACGCTGTTCGGTCTCGCGCCAGTCCTCCGGCAGCAGATGGTCGAGCACGTCGTCCACGCTGACCGCGCCGAGCAGGTGCCCCTCTCCGTCGACGACCGGGCCGCAGACCAGGTTGTAGGTGGCCAGATAGCGGGTCACCGCCGACAGCGTCGCGTCCGGTCGCAGCGGCGCGAGGTCGGTGTCGATGATGCCGCCGACCAAGTGCGCCGGCGGCTCGCGGAGAAGTTGCTGGGTGTACACACAGCCCAGATACCGGCCGGTCGGCGTCGCGGTCGGCGGGCGCACCACGAACACGATGGAAGCCAGCGCCGGCGTCAGATCGGGATTGCGCACCCGCGCCAGCGCTTCGGCCACCGTGGTGGAGGCGGTGACCACGATCGGGCGCGGGGTCATCATGCCGCCCGCGGTGTCGGGGGAGTGTTGCAACAGCCGCCGGACCGGCTCGGACTCCTCGGGGTCCATCAGCGCCAGCAGCGATTCGCGTTCCCCGGTGGGCAGTTCGCCGAGCAGGTCGGCGGCGTCGTCGGGGTCCATCGCCTCGAGCACGTCGGCGGCCCGCTTGACCTCGAGGTGACCGAGCAGCTCGATCTGGTCGTCGTCGGGCAGCTCCTGCACCACGTCGGCCAGGCGTTCGTCGTCGAGCGCCTCGGCCACCTCGACCCGGCGCTTCTTCGGCAGCTCACGCAGCATGTGCGCCACGTCGGCGGGGCGGAGGCCCTCGAACTGGCCGAGCAGCTGGGTCACATCCTGCCCAGGCCTGCCGATCTCGTAGGGCGTCAGGCCGGTGACCTGCCGCCAGTCCACCGTCCGCACGTCGCGGCGGCGGCCGATGCGCCGGTGGCCGCGCACCGCAACCCGGGTGACGTGCCAGTCGCGGGTGCGCAGCTGCTCCATCCCCAGGTCGATGACGTACACGTCCACCCCGGCGACCTCGGGCAGCTCCGGGTCGTCGACCCTGACCTTGGAATCGACGATCTGGGCGAGCGCGAGCATCTCGCCCGGCCGTTGCTGGAACCGGCGCAGGCTCACCGTGCCCGTGTTCAGCGTGACCATGCCTGGCTCGATGGTGGTCACCCGCAGCATGGGCACGAAAATCCGCAGCCTGGTCGGCAATTCGACGACCAGGCCGTGTACCCGCGGGTACTGACGGTCGTAGCGGACGGCCACGACGACGTCACGCACCCGGCCGATAGACTCACCGTCCGGTCCGAGCACCACGAGCCCGGCCAGCCTGGCGACGTACACCCTGGTTGCTGCCATGCTTGCCAGGCTAGAGGTTCCCGGGCCGACGGTCGCCGTTACACAGGAGGTGCGATGAAGCCACGCCGTTCGGTTCTGGCTGTTCCCGGCAGCAATCCGAAGATGATCGAGAAGGCCAAGGGACTGCCGGTCGACGAGGTCTTCCTCGACCTCGAGGACGCCGTCGCGCCGGTGGCGAAGGTCGCGGCGCGGGCCAACATCGTGGCCGCGCTCAACGAGCCGGGCTGGGGCGACCAGCTGCGGGTGGTGCGGGTCAACGACTGGACCACGCAGTGGACCTATTCCGACGTCATCTCGGTGGTCGAGGGCGCGGGCGCGCACATCGACGCCATCCTGCTGCCCAAGGCCACCGACGCGGGCCAGGTGCGCGCGCTGGACCTGCTGCTGACCCAGCTCGAGCGCGGCTGCGGGCTCGAGGTCGGCCGCATCGGCATCGAACCGCAGCTGGAGAACGCCATCGGCCTGCGCAACATCGACGAGATCGCCACCGCGAGCCCCCGCGTGCAGGCGCTGGTCTTCGGCCCGGCCGACTTCATGGCCAGCATCAACATGCGCACCCTGGTGGTCGGCGAGCAACCGCCGGGCTACGAGCCGGGCGATGCCTACCACCACATCCTGATGACCATCCTGCTCGCCGCCCGCGCCCACGGGCTGCAGGCCATCGACGGCCCCTACCTGCAGATCCGCGATCTGGACGGTTTCCGCCGCGCCGCCGAGCGCACCGCGGCGCTCGGCTTCGACGGCAAGTGGGTGCTGCACCCGACCCAGATCGAGGCGGCCAACGAGATCTTCAGCCCGCGCCAGGCCGACTACGACCGGGCCGAGGAGATCCTCGACGCCTACGCCTACTACACCTCCGGCGCGGGCGGCGCGCGCGGCGCGGTCATGCTGGGCGCGGAGATGATCGACGAGGCCAGCGCCAAGATGGCCGCCGTCGTCGCGGAGAAGGGCCGCGCGGCGGGCATGGCCAGGACCACGAAGTTCACCCCGCCGGAGTGAGCGCCGGGGCGCGATGACACGCCGACCGTGTCCGCCATGCCGCCCGCCGGAGTGCACTCCGAACGAGAAATCGGACACATCGGACAGGTGTGGTTGTGGCGGATGCGGCGTGGCGACGGCCGTGGCCTCCATAATGGGGACATGACGAACCCACTCGGTAGCGCGAACAACGCCCGCTCGGGTCTGCCGACGCCGCCCTCGGGCTGGCCGGTGGGGTCCTACCCCACCTACGCCGAGGCACAGCGGGCTGTCGACTACCTGGCCGACAACCAGTTCCCGGTGCAGAACGTGACCATCGTCGGCGTCGACCTGATGCAGGTCGAACGGGTTCTCTACCGGCTCACCTGGGGCAAGGTCATCGGCGGTGGCATCGTCTCCGGCGCCTGGCTCGGCCTGTTCCTCGGCCTGCTGCTGAGCCTGTTCACCACCGGCAGCGCCTTCGGCCCGCTGATCGTCGGCCTGGTCGGCGGCATCATCTTCGGCGTCATCTCCACCTCGATCCCCTACGCCGCGACCAGGGGCCAGCGCGACTTCGCCTCCAGCATGCAACTGGTGGCCGGCCGCTACGACGTGCTCTGCGATCCCAAGCACGCCGAGCAGGCCCGCGACATGCTCGCCCGGCTGGCGATCTGAGCATGGACGTTCTCGACCGCGTCCGCACCGGTGTGCTCGATCATTTCGGCGCGGACTCCGCAGGCGTGGACTCCGCGTCGGTGACCTTCCTCGGCCTCGAACCGATCGAGATCCTGCGCATCGTCGACGGTGAGTTCGTGCACTACGCGACCCTCGGCGGCTCCCGCCACCCGATGGGCGATCCGGGCGACCTCATGGCCGATCCGGTGCGCGGCCCCCGCGCCGAACTGGTGCTGACCGTGCGCGCGGGCACCGCGCTACCCGGCCTGACCAAGGCGCTCGGCGTGTTGATCGCCAGCCCCGCCGTCGAGGGCGTGATCCTGCAGGCCGACGCGCTGCTCGACCTGGGCGAACCCATGTGGCAGGGCTCGGTCTTCACCGCCGCGCTGCTGGGCGAGAGCACGATCGAGCCGGTCGCGCTGCCCGACCCGGCCGAGCCGGTGCGCTACCTGACCGTCACCCCGGTGACCGCCACCGAGGCGGCCTGGGTGCGGGTGCGCGGCGCGCAGGCGCTGCGCGACGCCTGGGCCGAGGCGGGCATCGACGTGCGCGACCCGCACCGCGGCGCGGCCTCGCTCTAGCGGGCCGCCCGCGATTCCGGCGGGCCGCCCGAGGCAGCTCGCCGACCCGCCGCAGGTGCGCCGTGGGCGCGGCGTTCGGTATGACTGGATCGTGCGCATCGACCTGCATACCCATTCCACCGCCTCCGACGGCACCGATTCACCGGCCGAACTGGTCGCCGCCGCGGCCGCCGCCGGGCTCGACGTCGTCGCCCTGACCGACCACGACACCACCTCGGGCTGGGCCGAGGCGGTCGAGGCACTGCCACCGGGGCTGACGCTGGTGCGCGGGATGGAGATGTCGTGCGTGGGCCAGGGCGAGGACGGCTATCCGGTGTCGGTGCACCTGCTGGCCTACCTGTTCGATCCCGCCGACCAGGCCTTCGCCGAGGAGCGCGAGCGGCTGCGCGCCGAACGCACCGATCGGTTGCGGGCGATGGCCGAGCTGATGGCCTACGACGGCCTGCCCATCGACCCGGAGGAGGTGCTCGCCTCGGCGGGGCCGTCGGCCGGTCGTCCGCACCTGGCCAGGGCGCTGGTGGCGGCGGGCGTGGTGCCGAGCGTCGACGCCGCCTTCGTGGATCTGCTCGCCCCGCACGGCCGCTACTACGCGGAGAAGGCCGACACCCCGCTGCGCCGCGCGGTGCGGATGATCGCCGAGGCGGGCGGGGTGAGCGTGCTCGCGCACACCAGGGCCCGTAAGCGCGGCCGGGTGCTCGATCTCGCGGAGATCCGCGAGCTCGCCGCCCTCGGCCTCGGCGGGCTCGAGGTCGACCACCCCGACCACTCGGCCGCCGACCGCGAGCTGCTCGCCGGTCTCGCCGCCGAACTCGGCCTGTTCACCACCGGCTCCTCCGACTACCACGGCACCAACAAGACGATCGCCCTCGGCGCGTTCACCACCGACCCCGCCCAGTTCGAGCGCCTGGTGGCCGGTGCGTCCGGGGTGCCGGTGATCGCCGCGTGAGGGCGGTGCGGGCGCTCAGCGGCACGATCGCCGCGGGCACGGTGCTGCTCGCGCTCGTCGTGATCGGCGCCGCGTTCATCGGCGCGCGCCGTGGTTTTCCCGGCCCCGGCGCGGAATCGGTGACCTGGCATATCGCGGTGGCGATCGTGGTGGTCGGCGCGCAGACTTTGACCGACCGTCGCCGGGGGATCACGGCGCTTTCCGGTTCGGCGGTGGTTTTTCTCGCCTGCGGACTGTTGATCTGGACGCAATGGTGGGGATGACCGGGTAACAAATGCTTGCGGCCCGCTGAATTCTGCCCGAATATTCGGATGTATGACCGAGTTCGAGGCGGACGTGCTGGTTCTCGGCGGTGGCCCCGCCGGAATCTGGGCCGCCCTTTCGGCCTCCGCCGCGGGTGCGCGGGTGGTGCTGGTCGACAAGATGCGTTGCGCGGGCGGCGGCCCCGCCGTCGACGGGGTCGGCGCGCTGTGGAACGTCGCGCCCGGCGCGGCGCGCGAGGCGTCGGTGCGGCAGGCGCTGCGGCACAGCGGCGGACTCGGCGATCCGGTCGTCATGCACCGCGTCCTCGACGAAACCTCTACGCGCACAGCGCAATTGCTCGACTGGGGCTACCGTTTCCCGGTGTCGCGCCGGGCCGCGACACCGCGGGGCACCCGCCTCGACGGCGCGCGTTACCTGCGGCTGTTGCGCCGCAGGCTGCGGCTGGCCGGGGTGGTCGTGCTCGACGGCCACCCGGCGCTGCGCCTGCTGATCGACGAGACCGGCGCCGTCGGCGGCGCCTGCGGGGTGATTGCGCAGCAGCGGTGTCGCGAATGGACCGCGAGAGCGGGCGCGGTGGTGCTGGCCACCGGTGGCTGCGCCTTCGGGTCCGGCGCGGTGGGCACCGAGGCCGCCACCGGTGACGGTCTGCTGATGGCCGCGGAGGCGGGCGCACGGCTGTCGGGCATGGAGTTCGCCGGCGCCTACGGCATCGCCGTCGCGCACAGCGCGGCGGGTCCCGTCGACCGCTGCGCGCCTGCCCTGCACCCGGTGCTG
>Ga0079224_100001424_pt1 | contig 27483 bp, 65 predicted proteins | sample Stecom2015_FD_80414 | JGI IMG/M metagenome (GOLD analysis project Ga0079224, IMG submission 80414) | Agricultural soil microbial communities from Utah to study Nitrogen management - Steer compost 2015 | ecosystem: Environmental > Terrestrial > Soil > Agricultural land | place: USA: Utah... | reverse complement strand
GCAATAGACTGCCTACTGCAATCTCAGGTGCTCGCGGAACGCATGGTGTGTATAGTCCGATCAAGACCAGAGCAGAAAGAGGGATCAAAGGGTCTCCGGAAGAGCAGGGGAGCAACATTCCTCTGAATTGGAAACCCACCTTGGAGAAGCCTGTACCTGTTGTTCGCTGTACTGCCATGAAGCGGGACGGCAAGCAATGCAATAGATGGTCTATTCGTGGAATCACAGTGTGCGCTATGCACGGAGGGAAGAGACCGAATATGCAAAAGCAGGCCAAGACGGTTGTCGAGGCTGCAAGATTGAAGATTCTAGGACTGGCCGATGAGGCTGTGGATGTTCTAGATGATTTGATCAAGCCTGGCACTAATGATGCGATTAGGCTGAAGGCTGCACAGGACATTTTGGATCGCGCTGGATTGAAGGGTGCGATTGATGTAAATGTTGAGGTGGAGCACAAGGTCAATCCTGCGGAGATTGTTTCTCAGCGTTTGAAGAAACTATCCGGAGTTAGTGAGCAGCCTGAGGATGAAGAAGATATCCAGGATGCTGAGGTTGTCGAAGATGATGAGTAGTCTTTTGATTGTGGCTGCCGGAGCACTCTTTCTTTACGAGGCTATCGGGAGATTTGTTCGATGACAGCGGAGCATTGGATTATCATAGTCTTCTGTATGGTGATTATGTATGTGCTAGGGACTTTGACCATTCACCTGGTACATAAGCATCAACGGGAGAAGCGGATAGCGGAGATGGCTAAGGCTCAGGAAGAACGTAGGAGACAACGTGAGAATCAAAAGGGTCGTCGTTCTTCTGCGTAAGCGTCCTGAGAATGAGCGGGCGGAGAAAGATTTGGTCTTCCGCTTGAAGCAGGACTACGAAGTCGAAACGGAAGATGATTGGTGGGAGTTCTCAGATGAGATTCCCGGATACGTGAATGAGGAAGAGAAAGCAGACTTCGTTAGGGAGCGCGCAGCACTCGGAGAGGATGCGTGCTTCCTCACGGTCTGGATGAGGTTAGAGTAATGGCTAAGAGCCTGGCGCAGCGCGTAGCGGAGATGAGCGACGAAGAGAGAGCGGCTATCTTTGCTGACTTCACGGATGAAGATTGGGAAGCGCTGCAATGGGATTGGCAGTTCTGGGCACGCCCGGAGCAGTTAGTTCCTGAGGGGACCTTTATTCACCTTGCATTGGCTGGGCGAGGGTGGGGAAAAGGTGTCCTACTTTCGACCCCTGTCCCTACTCCTAAAGGATGGGTTGCAATGGGTGACCTACAGGACGGAGATGCTATTTTTGACGAGCAGGGAAATGTTTGCCGAGTGGTGCAGGCACATGATCCGTATACCCCCACATCATTGTATGAACTTACATTCTCTGATGGTGAGAAACTGGTTGTCGATGGAGAACACCAGTGGGTGACTTGGACACACGCGGATAGGAAGTCTTTCAACCGAACAGATAGCCCTAGGCAAAAGGTTATTAATGATCCTACACTAGGATATCCGGAAGACTGGCCTAACTGGACTAGATATACTCGATGGGGAACTAGCACTGGTATCGGCCCAAAGGTGAGGACCACACAAGATATTGTGGATACCTTCACGTACGGGAAGAGAGGAGACTTGAATCACTCTATTCCTATGTCGGGAGTTCTTTCAATGCCTGAGAGGGACGATCTTCTTATTGACCCCTACTTGTTTGGTAGTTGGTTGGGTGATGGCTATTCATCTAGCGCCGAAATTTGTGGGCATAAGGATGATATTGTTTTCCTGCACACATATGCAGAAACATTAGACGGAATGGAGACTAGACCTCTACGAATGCTCAGACGAGGCGGAGAAGACACAAATACCTTGATCTTCTCCGTGGGTGGACTAAGGCGTCTATTAGTGGAGGAAGGGGTGTTTAAGAATAAGCATGTACCTGAGAAGTACTTGTTCTCTTCCCCTGATCAGAGACAGGCATTGTTGGCAGGACTACTAGATACGGACGGGTATATAAGCAAGCAGAACGGAACTATTGAGTTTTGCAGTACCGTGAAGAACCTAGCCGATGCTGTTATGTTCCTCTTTCGATCATTCGGAGAAAGACCTGTTCTAGATGTAGACACTGCACGCCTATATGGGAAGGATTGTGGTTTAAAGTATCGAGTTCGGGTTAGGCCTAGAAGGAACTATTTTAGAATGCCTAGAAAGGCCGAGGCGTTCATTCCTCTTGGTGCCCAGGCTAGTCGCAGCCTGCATCGGATGATTGTTTCGTACGAGGAAATCCCCGTAGAAACTGTTCGCTGCCTCACTGTAGACTCTCCCAACTCGATGTACCTTGTCGGGGAGGGAATGATCCCTACCCACAACACAAGAGCCGGTGCTGAGTTCGTTCGTGATAGGGCGATGAAATATCCAGGCTGCCGTATTGCATTGGTAGGTCGTGCCAGCGGAGACACGACCGGAACCATCATTTATGGTGAGTCTGGAATTATGAGCATCTCTCCGGAGAGTGAAAGACCGCACCACAAGATTTCACAGAGAAAGTTGATTTGGCCGAATGGCTCAACGGCTGAGACATTCTCATCCCAGGAGCCTTCTCAGTTGCGTGGACCTCAGTTCCACTTTGCATTGGCTGATGAGTTGGGATCATGGCTGCACACCAAGGACGACTCAGGGTTGAATGCATGGGCCAACTTGAAGATTGCTACACGACTGGAATACATGAAGGATGGAAAGCGGAGCGATCCCCAAATCTTCGTAGCAACGACGCCGAAGAGGACCGACACCATCACTGAGATTCTGGACAGGTATGAAGAGAGGCCTGGCTCTGTTTCGATTGCACGAGGAACAACCTACGATAACGTTGCCAACCTGTCTGCGATGCAGTTGGAAGAGTTGACGGATATGTACGATGCCAACTCTGACATTGGTCGCCAGGAGTTGTTGGGTGAGATGCTCGGAGACAACGAGGGCATCGTCTGGACTCAGAAGGTCATTGACGATCACAGACTCCTTGGAGTTGAGCAGCCTAACCTGCCTTTGAGGGTTGTGGCGGTTGACCCGTCTGTGTCGGAGAACCCCACTGACGAATGTGGTATAGTTGTGCTGGGGGCCACTAATCACCGGCTTCTTCACAAGAGAACCGCTGTAGTGTTGGAAGACGCATCTATCAAAGCCTCGCCTAAGGTGTGGGCTAAGGTTGTTGCAGACCTAGCAGTAAAGTACAATGCTCCCGTAGTGGTAGAGCGTAATCAGGGCGGCGCTTTAGTTCCCATGGCTGTTCATGGAGAGAACCCGAACGTCAAGGTTCACACCGTGTGGGCGGGTCCAGGGAAGGCCACAAGAGCCGAGCCGGTCATGATCAGGTATCAGAATGGTCGAGTGAGGCATTGGGGGTACCATCACGAATTAGAGACCCAGATGATTACCTTTGACCCTGAGAATATGAAGAAGTCTCCTGACCGAGTTGACGCTTTGGTCTGGGGAGTAATTGCATTGATGATCAATCCGCCTAAGGGATTGCACCCTAGGAAGATTCGCGCTAAATCTGCTTCGGCAGCCAGGCTTCCTAATCAGAGGGGAACCGGACTCGTACGATGAACAGAGAAAATGAAATAGTAGAAGAGATTGCTGAGATGTTTATGCGGTTCTGTATGCCTCGTGAGAAGTATGAGGACTGCGAGATACTGGCTCGGGAGGTCTTTGACACGATGGTGCGTCCTCGTCTGAGGGATGTCTGGGCGGATGGAAAGAGAGCACACGAGTCAGACCCGAACCCCTACGAGTGAGGGGTTGACATCTCGCACAGCGTTGTGCTAAGATGTAGCCATGGACATTGAGACGACACCCAGAATCGACTTCCTCAAGCACCACATCTCCGTGGCAGAGAAGCGAGCAGAGATGTTTAAGAAGCGTCTTCAGAACATCGAGGATCATCCGGAGCCTGGTGAGGATGTTCAGGTGGTAGTGTTTACCAGTGGCCGGAAGCCTGTAGATAGTGCGGTCCGAGCCAGGGTGGTTGACTCTGGGGTAAGCCTGTGGTACCTTACAGGATACGAGGAGCCGATGGAGTGGGCAGAGGTTGTTGATAACGCAGCAAGTGTCAACGACGCCTTCGACATTGATGTTCAGTATGTGGTGTCTCTTGACAACTACTCAGGGGCATGGTAGACTAAGACACAGAGCAGAGGGGTTGCCGATAGAGTTGCAGACCGGGGCGTCGAATACCGGGGCTCTTGACAGCGACTAGCAAGAAGTGATACGCTACGATTATGTGAGCGACGAGTGTGACGTTTGTGGGTAGGACCCCGGCACAGTCGCAACAGCCATGCACAGCGTTGAAACGCCGAGCAGAATCTGCTATAGTTATCCACAGCCTGTGGATAAACCTGTGGATAACTCATAGAAAATGGGCTAAAGGTACGAAATTGCCCTTCATATGTCGAAAAAATAAAATTCTTTCCACTCCCAAAACCCGAAAGGATTTCCCCTTGAAGATCAAACTCTTAGTAATTCAGCGGGTGCAGCCTTACCCGAACGCATATCTTCCCGAAATCCTTTCGGTTGTTGATGAGGTAACCCTCGACGATAATCCCGAATGGTGGGATGAAGAGGTCGAAAAGCAACTCGCCTTGGTTGGCGAAGATGATATTGATTCTTGGGCAATTCTTTCCGCCGAAATTCCAATTCGCCAGATTGAACAGGCCCTTTACCCGGACGTTGACCTGACCATTACGGAGGACGAGTGAATTACCCAACCGAAGTCGTAAATGATGTGGCAAAGATTGCCGTGAAGGTGGTTGAGTTTCTCAATACTTTGCCCGAAAATCAGGGTGATGCTTATGTGGCCAAGGTTACTTTCGGTCTTTACAATGAACCCTACGAGAATGTCTACGTAGGACCTAACGAGCATGGCGGATACTCCCTCTACACGGAAGGGGATTCCAAGTGATCCTTGCCGCAACTATTCTCTTTTGGATTGCCTTCGTTGTAGGCCTTATCGCTCTGGCGCAGGATCGCTGGGGAATCCCGCTGTACGTCCGCTATGAGATGCTCCTGCTGTGGGACCTCCCACGAGCACTTGACACCCCGACAGACTTCCGGTAGGCTAGAGTCATGAGCGGAACCCCAGACCTTCCTCCACTGCCCGAGGATATGCGTTGGAAAATCGTTTATAAGTTTTCCACAGATTTGTATCACCATTACAAGGTTCTTCTGCAAAAGAAGAAGACCGATTCGTTTTGGCTTCTGCTCCCTGAGGAGTGGCGCTGGAAGACTGTTGTAAAGGTCAATGAGGGTGTCAGAAGAGACCCCGCAAGAATTCCCATTATGGGGAAGACTTTTGAGGCCGCTATGCGGGAAGCCGCTATCTCAGCATACCGCAAATACAAAGAAAGCGCAAGTCCACGTTCCGGCACCGGAACCTACTACCCCCGATAGTCCCATAAGGATTCCTCCTTATTCTTATGGGAAAGTCCTGCGACTTGGTACCTCGCAGGCCACCTGGCCCCCGTACGTCGAGCCTGCTCCGGCGGGGGTCAGGTGCTCTCTCACTTGACACACCGACAGAAACCTGATACGCTTAGAGCATGTTCAAGGTTATGGACCCGGCCTTGCGGCAATCTGGCCGGTCAGCACTTTACTGCAATGTGTGCGGAACGCATCTAACCAGGCACCAGCAAAAAGAGTTTCAGATGTGGGGAGGAATAATCTCCCGACCACACACTCACGGAGAGATAGAAGTTTCCATTCTTCCCAGCAGCAAGAAATTTCTTGACGAGAGGAATATTTACCGAACTCATTGGTACCACGCAACAAATCGAGACAAATGGATGTTGGATGTTTTGAATGCCGATCCAATTCCAATTGTCCATGTAGGTTCTAGATATTCAGCGGAGCAAAGAGCCGCCCACATGGGAACCTACGATAACCTTTTCAAATTGAGGATTAGCCCAGAAGCCACAATTGATCCGGAAATTTGGGAAGATCAGGAAGATTCGTGGGAGGTAGCGATGGTAGACTACGAGTACGACGTTACGCGCTACGTCAACATGTGGGAGTCTCCCGGGTCAATCTCTCTGTTGGTCAAGCCCACCGTGATCGACCTTGTGTCGCAGACTCATGTTTGGTAGAATAGGACATAGGTCCTCTTGAAAGGAGATACCATGCCACTGGAAGATTTCCCGGCGCTGACACCCGAAGACCGTTGCGACCGCTGCGGCGCTCGCGCTGTGACTGCTGTCCTGATTGACAACGACCTTCCGATGCTGTACTTTTGTGGGTACCACCTCAGGAAGAACCGATCCTTCCTGGACGAGAAGGGTTATCAGTACATGATCAACGACGACATCCGTCGAGACGTGTTCTTCGAACTTCCTGCCATGCAGACCACTTGACAGTCGCCCAACGACCTGATAGGATAAAGACACAATGACGACGACAGCCAACACCAAGAAACTGATCGACAATCAGATCGCAGACCTTGAGGCTCTTCTTGATCGACTCTACGAGGAGCGAAAGAGTCTCGACATTCCCAAGGAGCCCCATGACGGGGCCGCCATTCGATTCCAGATTCGCTGGCGAGAGGGTGACAGGACCTATACCTACATTGCACTCTCCGTGGATGGAGAGTGGCACCTTACTGGCGGAAGCATCCGACAGACCTTCACTTGGCCGGAACTGATCCGATGGATGCGGGCAGGCTTCTGGCACTCTCCGGTGAGGATCATGGACTACGACTTCGGAGTTCCTCCGGTCCTTGACGCTGAGGCTCGGGACTGATAACCATGCAGAGGAGGTGAGTACAATGGAGACTTTGGTAGCAGCATTACCTTACCTTCTTGCCCCTATGATTTCAGTTTGCAATGCAATGGGATGGTGGAAGTGGTGCCGACGTAAGACCACCACAAACTCGTGGAGAAATGCATTCCGCTGGGTTCCTTTCCTCCCGTAAACAAAACAACAACTGACGACGGAGAGACATTTTGTTCCTTTTTATCCTACTCATTATCTTCACTCTGATCACTCTGGCTATCCTTGCCTTTGCGATCTTCACGAGTGATGATGAGGCTAAGGGTCCGGCATACGGAGCCTTCGGTGTCGGAGCCGTTATTATCCTGGTCCTTGGCTTCTTCACAATGACCTACTCCCAGGACCCCGGTGAGGCTGTCGTTCAGCGATCAGTCTCCGGAGAGGTTGTGGGCACTACAACTGAAGAGGGTTTCCACTTCAAGGCTCCTTGGGTTAGCACCATTCACTACGATGTTCGAAACCTCCTTGTTGAGTATGTCGGAGAAGGTGGGGCGAACTACTCGGGCGGAGTTGCCAAGGGTCCTCAGGTGACCATGCAGGTCTCCAACGGTACGACCGCAAATGTTGACCTTGCGGTTCGGTACTCGATCAGCCCGGAGGCAGCCGAGGAGATTTACAAGCGATTCGGCAGCCAGGAAAACTTCACCACTCAGGTTATCGAGAACGACATTCGATCCGTTTCTCGAAATGCTCCGGTGACTCGTGACGCCCTTGGCTTTATCCAGGAGCGTGAGATTGTTGCCGATGAGATTCAGCAGGCTCTTACCGAGGAGTGGGAGCGTTACGGGATTATCGTTGAGGCCGTCAACCTCCAGGAGATTCGTCTCCCCGAGGGTGTCCAGTCCTCGTTCAACGAGGCACAGGAGGCCACCAACCGCGAGGCCGCAGCGATTGCCAACCAGGAGGTTGCGCGAGCAGACGCTGAGACCCGACGGATTGAGGCCGAGGGTGTGGCGGATGCCAACCGGATTCTGTCTGAGTCTCTGAGCCCTGAGGTTCTTCAGCAGAAGTACATTGACGCCCTACAGGCTTCGGGCCAGGTGTACGTGGTGCCCGAGGGTAGCCAGCCGATTGTGCCGGTCACCCCGCAGCCCGCCAACTGATACACCAAACCAAGAGCGCAGCCCTACGGGGGTGCGCTCTTGGTGTGTTTCGTGCTAGTTCCGAAAGCAGAGTTGACACCTCCGCAAAGATACGCTATGCTTGGGGTACCAACGAACAAGGAGGATGTATGAAGCGCGAGGATGCAGCACAGTTGGCCAACGACCTGCTCTTGAAGCACGCTCCCGATCACGTGATCTACGAGGGGTGGAAGTTCGGAGGCTTTGACCGAGCGAAGAAGCGTTACGGCCAGTGCAACTACGCTGACCGAGTTATCACCCTGTCCGGCCACTTCGTAGACCACGGTCCGGATGAGGAGATTCGACAGACCATTCTGCACGAGGTGGCTCACGTCCTGGCGGGACCCGGAACAGGGCACGGACCTGAGTGGCTTGCCAAGGCACGGAGCATCGGCTACACTGGAAAGCGAACGAAGAACGTTCCCCTTCCTGCCCACACCGACTATGTTTGGATTGGCCGCTGCGGTAACGGCTGCAAGGTTGGCTACCACCGTAAGCCAGGCAAGCGAGTCCTTACCTTTGGGGCCTGCACCAAGCACCTAGGGCGAATCACCTGGACCAATACACGAACCGGAGAGGTTATCAATGAATAAGATGTTCAAGCACTTCCCACGAGACTCCCGATCAACTCGGAGGAAGGGCCGTGCCAAGGATGGTCGGGTGCTCATCGTTGTGGCGTTCGCTGTCTTCGCGGCACTTGCAATGATCTTCGGGGTGTGGTATGCTTATGGGACAGACGACACAAGGGTCTGTACCGTAACCGACAAGGACCGAGTTCTAAACTCGGAGGGCAACTCGCAGATGCGGGTTTACACCGAAGAGTGCGGAGTGTTTGAGGTGTCCGACACCGTGTTCCGTGGGGTGTTCAACTCCGCTGATATCTTCAACGAGATTCAGCCTGGGAGCACCTACGAGATTTACCACTACGGGTGGAGGATTCCGGTCCTGTCGCAGTTCCCCACAATTCTTGAAGTAAGAGAGATGTAGTGCGTGTAAAAACTCAGTGCGGCCATGAGTACGATACTCCGTGGAGGGAGGGCTATGTCCGTTATGGGCCTGCCTTCTTCTGCGATGTGTGTGGAAGTGCTCAGGCCATCCCGGTTGACATCCCAGACGGAACCGACTATATTGAGACTCGTAACGCCAACGAGTACTACGTAGAGATGGGCTGGCCTACAGTCCCCGAGACGATGGAGCAAGCACTTGGACAAGTTGAACGGCCTAGAGCAGATTAGAGCCATCGCGCTCGATGCCGCTGCAAGGATTTATGCGGGCAAGTTCAGCAGCGGAAACACCTTCTACACCGACGATGACGTGATAGAGTCGGCTAAGAGGTATGAGAGATACCTCCGTGGGGGCAGATAGCCAAGACCTCCAGCCGCAGGATACCAAAATCCTTAGGGCTGGACCCTGGTCCGAAGACAACAACGAGACAGGCCCACAACCGACTTCTCCTGTCTCGGAGTGTCGACCGCCAGGACTTGACAACCGAAGCGAGTTCGGATAAGGTTGTCACATAAGCCAGGCCGAGCCGGACGCATACGGCAAGGTCTGTCCGCGAGAGCCGGAGAAGGTAGGCCGTCCCTTCTAAAAAGGATGGCCGCGAACTTGACACACCGGATAGACGCTGATATGGTGGAACTACCAACCACACAAGGAGGATTCACATGAGCCACAAGTACTTCGGCTGGCTGGATTTTGAACTGGACGACAGCACCTACGAGATTCCAGACAAGTTCATCGCCACTGTAGGAGTGTGGGAGGACGATGAGTTCTCCGAGGAACTGTTCACCATCGTTCACCGACACTCCGAGGGCTTCCCCATCTACGGTGAGGTCGCACACCAGAAGCGTACCAACGCGCAGCACCTGGTGGACATCCTCAACACCGCCCGGGGCTGGGACGATGAGGACATCGACCGATACCCGGAGGAGGCGAAGGATGCCTTCCGCGTGATCGTGGAGTCTGTCCAGAACCTCCTGACACAGGGTCAGGACTAAGGTAGAGTAAGACCATCAAGCGGGGCGAGGGTCCACGTAAGAGGCGGAATGATAGGCACATGGAACCTGGACAGCCTTCCGCCCGCCCCGCTTGACAGCAGTACAGAGAAGTGCTAGAGTAAGACCAGTCAAGTGGAGAGGCGGAGAACCACATGACATGCCGAAGGAGAAGCGCGTCGGAGAGCGCGATGAAGCGGTTCTGGATTCTACGGCAGGCCAACACTTGACACCAGCAGTACGATGCAGTACAGTAGGAACTACCAACACCAACCGGGGTAACACCGCCCCACAACCTAAGGAGAACCACATGGCTACTATCACTCAGACCCTCGTCCTCGACGACCTGACCGGCGAGGAGGGCGCGACCACCCTGGTCTTCGGCCTCGACGGTGCGACCTACGAGATTGACCTGGCACCGTCCAGCATGGAGAAGGTGCGCGGCGCTCTGGAGCCGCTGGTCGAGAAGGCTCGCCGAGTTGACGGCAAGTCCAAGGGCCGCAAGTCCAGCGCCTCCAAGCCGTCCAACTCCAACGCGAGCAAGGTGCGCGAGTGGGCGCGTGCCAACGGCTACGAGGTCGGCAACCGAGGCCGCATCCCGGCTGAGGTTGTGGCCGCCTATGAGGCCGAGCAGTCCTGACGCGCCAGGAACGAGAACCCCCGACCTACCTCACAAGGGTAGGCGGGGGTTCTTCGCTTGACAGCGCACCGGAGATGGTATACCATCTAGGCATGGACAAGAGATGGATTGTGCAGACCAGCAAGGACAACTACGAGACCCACTACGCAGACTGGGTGGAGGTAGGGGCCGGGACCTTGGCTCTGTACGAGGAGGACATACAGTGCGGAGAGATTGTCAGGAGCCTGCTAATCGCATGGGCACCAGGCCAATGGCTCTCTGTGGTGCGCGACTACGACGACTGAGGTTGACATCCCACGACGACGTGTGTATAGTAGAGACATCAACACCGAACGACAGGAGGAACACACGTTGGCAGGTATACGACAGCAGAATCTGGCAGAGGCCATCGCAGCGATCCGAGCAGGGGGCGTTGCTCCCAAGGCAGGGGAGGGCAAGCCTGCTCCCAAGCCCAAGCGAGGAGACGCGATCTTTGAGAACGTTGGCGGACCCCGTACCTGGAATGAGTACGTCGGCCAGCGTAGGGCCAAGGGGCAGATGCGTGCAGCCGTCGCCAGCGCGAAGTTCCGCAAGCAGCGGGTGGACCACATCCTGATTGCCTCCGGCGTTCCGGGTGTCGGTAAGTCTGCCCTGGCTCGCATCGTCGCTGCCGAGTACGGAGGCGGTATCGTAGAGGTGCAGGGTGCGCTCTCCCAGGACGAGGCTCGTGCCATCCTGTCAGGGATGCAGGACGGAGACTTCCTCTTCCTGGACGAGATTCACCAGTTGGTCGTGGGCGGTAAGTCCAAGGCTGAGTGGCTCCTGCCGCTCATGCAGGACGGGGTACTGCTCTCGGCCCAAGGTGAGTGGAAGGCTCCCAACGTCACCATCATCGGGGCGTCCACCAACGCTGCGGAGTTGCCTGAGGCAATCCTGTCCCGCTTCGTCATCAAGCCTGTTATCGACATGTACTCTGAGGAGGAGGCTACCGACATTGCCGAGGGTATGGCGGCTAGCGTCTTCGGAGAGATTGGCCTGGACCTCCCTACGCGCGCTACGTGCGCCGCACTGGCAGAGGCAGCCAACCACAGTCCCCGTGACATTGGCTCTATGCTTCGACTGCTGCGTGACGCTGAGATTGCCGGTATGGCCGAGCGGGACGAGAACGGGGACAGCGACCTCACCGAGATGTTGGATTGGGCCGGTAGGACTCCCACGGGGTTGGACGATCTGGCTCAGCGATACTTGGCGACTATGCTCGTTATGTTTGGGGGGCGTACGGGTAAGGCAAACATTGCTAGTGTGTTGGGTGAATCCACCTACCCCTACCTTACCGAACAACTTCTTCTACAGAAGGGCCTGATCAGTATTGACAAGGGTGGTCGGTTCCTCACTGAGGCTGGGGTGAAGGCCACTCTTGAGTTGGAGATGTGATTTACTGGTCAGGCTGAACCACAGCACTATAGAGAAGCACTTGACAGAGCGTGGCGTGCAGCGTACACTGACCCTGTACCCTGAGAACTGAGAGGCGCGATGAGCAAACCAGAGACCAAGGCGCGGGGTCTGTCGGGCTGGTGCCTGCCAGGCCCCGCGCAGCACGATATTTGTCCTTACGAATTTCCCTCTGTGATATGCAGTTGCGACTGCCATACCGCAGGTGCGAACGACAATGAACCTGAAACACAGAAGGAAACTAATGCCTAAGAAGTACAGTTCACTTGACGACGCCCTAACTCTGCTCGGACTGCTCACATCCGTGGAGGATGCTACTGACGAGCAGGCTTTGTCTGTGGTCGAAGCAGCGACAGTGGAGGACTATCAGACTCTGGTGCTGGCGCTCGCAGGGATCGCCTCAGGGCTGATCCTCAACATCTCAGATGAGTTTGGGACCAACCCTTCCCAGGCGTTCATCAACCTGGCCGCAGCCAGGGACGAACTAGAGGAGGACTGAGACATGCTCCTTACCACGCAGACGGGCCTGTACGAGGTTCTGAGCGACGAAACCAACGCCGACCTACTCCGGGTAGGGTCCACCGATCCTGAGGCGTTACAGGCCGCTACAGACGGTATCGCTCTGGTGGACGGAGGGGAGGACCCTGAGCGGCTTGACCGCTACTGGATCAGGGCAGACCGTAACGCAGTGGCCGAGTGGGTTGCCCACGAGGTCAGGCAATATGTAACCTACACCGACAATGAATGGATGAGACGATGGAACGACAAGTAAACTGGACAGTGATACTGGCAATCATTGCTCTGGTAGTTGCAGGAATCGCCAGCACGGCAGGCTGGGGCGTAGAGATTGTGGTGCTCGCTGTGGGCGCTGCTATAGTCCTGGCTTTGCTATCTGTCCTAGACGCCCTCGGGGCGATCCTCAGGGCCGTCCGCGGCCTGCGCTTCTACAAGTAGGTACGCCAAAGCCCCGCCCTCCTTTCGGAGAGCGGGGCTGGCGCTCGCGGCTAGATCAGGTGGGCCTCGTAGGAGGCTCCCTCACCGGAGAACCTGACCGGGGACTCGCACCAGTCGCACATTCCTTCGAAGGTATTCACGCCCACCTTCACGATGTCGAACACATCGGTGTGGTCGCAGTCCTCGGGGTCGTACTCCTCGTCGTAGGTGGCGAAGTCGTGCTCGTCGTAGGGGTCCTCCTCGCGGTAGGTGTCCCAGCCGAGAACCTCCCCGTCCTCGTTGTAGTACACGACGCTGTTGGCGGTGGGGAACATTTTAGTCTCCTTGCTGTGGTTGGTAAGGCTAGTCTAACGAGCAGCGCGGCGGCTGTCAAGATTGATCACAGGAGCGACGTACTCGTCATCGAAGTCTTCTTCGTAGGCATTCTCTTCGGCAGCCCGCTCATCGAGACGATCAGCCACGGCGTCCAGAACCTCAGGAGCCATGTCCAAGATCAGGTCGAGCAAGGCTGCGTCTGACCATCCCTGCTCATTTTGCAGGGCTAGGATGTACTGCTTCGGGTCGTTGTGTTCCATGGCAAGAGCATAGCAGAAAGAAGGGGAGCGGCACAAGGCCACTCCCCTTCTTCACACTCCCAGGTCGATCATGTACACGGTCTTCCCAACGAGCATGACGTTGCCAGAATGGGCGTCCCCATTGTACTGGCTGGTTTCGACCTCCCAGCAGTACGGCAGACCAAGGCTGTCGAAGCACTCGCAGGGAATCTCATTTCCCCACTCGTCGTATCCGTGCTCGGGCGGATGCTTGCCCTCCACGAACTCCTGCACGACGTACTGCCCGACCTTCACAGTCTTTGGGACCTTGATGAAGGAAGGCAGCCTCTGGTTCATGAGCCACTTGTAGTTCTGGACCTCCCTGTCGTTCTGGTTCCCCCACATGTCTTCACCCTCACGGACTACCTTGACCACGATGCCAGGGTAGTCTTCGTGAGTGAACACGTCTCGGGAAGCACCGGAGTCCAGATACTCTCCGTAAAGACAGATGTGCTCGCACTCTACCTCGCTTGGAATAATCAAACCTTACCCCCTTTCCAGGATGAGAACCTCCGTGTCTTGTGGGTGGTCCCAGCCGTACACTAACTGACCGAGGCGAATGCCCACCTCGCAACCGAACCTGGTGGTCCTCAGGTACTCGACCTTGACGATGCGGTCGGTGCCGTCAACGGGAATCTCAATGATGTCCTCTGCGTTCACCTGGTCAAGCGTAGTAATCTCCATCAAACCTCTTCTCCAATCGAGCCCAGAAACTCTAGAGCCTCTTCGCAGCAGTGGCAGCCCTCAGTCAAAGAGCAGGCCTCGTGCTCAGGCTTGCGGCAAGTTTCGCAGGTGTCCATTTCTTCCTCCTTGTGGTTGGTAAGTCCTACACTACAGGGGACCGGGGCTGTTGTCAACCCCGGCCCCCTGGGAATCACAGGCGGGGAGCGCTGTAACGCGAGATGAGGTTGTTGACCTCGGTACGCAGAGGAGCGGTCAACTCCTCACCGAAAACCGTAGAGGCGGAGAGGTAGGCTGACAACTTCTTCTCGACCTCCTTGTAGCGAGACTTGGCGCGGTTCAGCGCCATGTCGTGCAGGGTGAGGCCGCCCTCGCACCACCCGCAGATGTTGTCGTAGCCCGTCCAGCGGGACGTGCCGTGGAAGCAGTGGCTCGAACCAAAGCCCTCCTTACGCAGGTCGTCCATGTCCCGAAGGTAGTCCTCATACTCGGCGCGAATCTCCTTGATCGCGGCGAGGGCAAAGACCTTCTGAGTAGAGTTGAGAGCCATGGTGTTTCCTCCTGTTTGGGTTGGTAGGCACTACATTACACGGCGAGCGGGGTGGTGTCAAGCATGAAAGCCATGACGCTTTCCGTTGTGCGTTACGGCTAGCCCGCAGTAGCGGTACGCGCACTCATCAGGAGCAGCCGGGTTTACTACGGGAGAGTGGTGCTCGTCGGCCTGAAGGTGGAGGGTGTGGACCTCGCGCAGCCCCTCAGGGTGTGAGTCGTCGATCCAGGTGTCGGTGTCCATGAGGAAACAGTACCGCACCAGGTGACCACTGTCAACCCTGCGTCTCAAATGCTGGACAGACATTTGGGCAGGGGCGGTGTAACCCCTAGCCTTCGGCGTTTCACAACGGCTCCGGATTGGTTCAACAAGATAAGCATACCAAAAGACCGGCAGGGTGTCAACCCTACCGGCCTTGTGGAATGTGTCAGGAGTAGTCGTAGGTCAGGATGATGTCCAGACCCTCGTCTGGGTGGTACGTCCAGGTGGCAACGATGTTGTCCCACGAGGCGGTCTGTGTGCCGTCCAGCGCTCGGGTGTTGCCCATCTTCATGAGCACACTGTCGGGAGCCTCAAGGTAATCGAGGTAGGCGATGATGGACTCGATGGGCATACCCAGAGATTCGTTGCCCAACCCGTTGAGATAGAGGCCCTGACCATCGTCTAGGAGTTCAGCCCCGCTACCAAGTTCCTCCACAGCATCGGAGAAACGAGTGTCTCCTGCAGCGCCACAGGCAGTGGCAAGGAAGACAAGGGCTGCAGCCAGAGCGGCTAGGATTCGGCGTGTGATGGTGTGCTCCTTAGACACCTTTGGCGACGGTGGCTCGGTGGCCTCGTCCGTCACCGCTTGCGGACAGTTTGGAAATCGCTCCTACAGAGCCTGTGGCACGAGCCATGATGACTGCATTCTCTGCCTGCTTGTAGCAGTCTGAGCAGTCAGGGTGCTCGGTGCGAACAATCGAGAACGGATAGAGTGGGTTAGCGTAGTTGGTCATCGTCTCATTCCTTAGAGGCGAGGAGAGGAAGCATCAGGAGAACTCCTTGATTGCTCGGGCCTTGACGGCAGAGCGGGTGCCCTTTCGGGCCTTAGGGGTGTGCCGCTGGGAAGCGGAGGACCGGCGAAGGTCCTGCATGGCCCTCATGTAGGCCTTGTTCTCGGTAGCCATTCTTTCCTCCTTGGTTGGTAGCCTAATCATACCACGCTGTGTGGGAGGAGTCAACTAGTAGATGACTCGGTTTGTCTCTCCGTTGGCCAGACGCTCAGCGAGTGCCCAGGAAATTTCACAAGACACCTCGCTGTCCTTGGTCCAGACTACAGGAAACTTCAACGCTGCGCCAGTCAGTCTAGCAGGACGCTCGTCGTCCTCTCCCAGCACAAGGTCGAAACCTCGCTCATTGACCTTGCGGAGAATGTCTGCTCGGTTCAACGGTAAACCTCCAAGATCGTCTCGGGGAAGAACTTCCCCTGCTTCGGTGTCGAGTACCAGACTAGCACAGCCTCGTCCGACACTGCAACCATCTTCACCTTGCCACGTCCTCGGATCATGTCCCCCGGCTGCAGGTCTTTGGCAGCCAGACTGAGGAGGTTGTCGGTGACTGTTGGAGCGTTCATCTTGGTGCCTTTCCCTTGTTGGTACCCTTATGATACCAGAAGCGGGGCCACCATGTCAAGTGACCCCGCCTCTTGGATCAGAGGTAGACGGACTTCCCAGCCTCTACATCGTAGTAGGCCTTCTCGCCCAGGGTCTCGGACACAGAGCGAGCAGCGTCCTCGGTGTTGAACGTGAAGGTCGGCTCAACGTAGACCAGACCCTCATCGACCCAGGTGCCCAGAGCGTTGAACTTCTCGCGCTTGGCGATGAGCACCAGGGAGGCGAGGTACTGAGGGGTGAAGTCCTCCACCTTCACGATGTGGACCCAGGCGTTACGTCCCGCTCCCACAAAGTACCGGCCCTGAGGTTGGGGGAGGCTGTGCTTCGTAAGGTCTACGGTCGCGCCACCGTTGGACAGGGTGTCGCTGTAGAACTTCTCGATGTACGGGGTGATGACCATGGTGTCCTCCTTGGGTTGTTGGTAGTCCTAGCCTACAACAGGAACAGTCACGCTGTCAAGCAGTTCGGCTACCTCATTCTGGGAGACTGGTCTGCCCCAGGCGTCCCAGCCGACGTGGACCATGCGAGACCCGTAGTCAGGGCAGGTGCCGGACAGCCTTTGGTTGGGGTCGTGGGTGTGTCCGTGGATCAAGGGCAGACCCTCGTCGGGCAGTCTCCACTGAGTGTAGCGGTCGGGCTGGTTGCGAGCGCCCTCGCCCCTGTAGGGGAAGTGAGACAGCAGCACCTCGTGGCCGTTGAACTTGCGACGGGCTGCGGTCTGGACGGAGGCGAAGAAGTCCAGCCACGCGCGCTGGTGCTTGAAGGAGTCTCGGTGCATGGGATGTACGGAGTCGTGGTTTCCTGCGATCAGGTGTAGTGTACCGTTCAGCCGCTCAACGTACGGGCCGAAAGCCTTGGGACCACGCATGGACATGTCACCAAGAATCCACACGGTGTCCTCAGGGCGGACGTGCTGATTCCATACTGCCACGATGTGCTCGTCGTGGTCCGCGGTGTCCACAGTTCTGTCTGCCTTGAAGAATCCACGATGCCCAGCCACCAGGCGGTGACCGAAGTGGAGGTCGGAAGTGTACCAAACGGTGCTCATACACCTATCCTCTCAGAGCCAGGAGATGTTGTTAGTTAGACCTTAGCAGAGTAGTGCGGGATGTGTCCAGTCCGCTCAGCGGGGAAGTCTGCGCGGTTCTTGTCAGCCGAGGTTTGGGGGAGGGACACAAGGCCCCTCCCCCGGGGTCTTAGAGGTAGTCGGCGCAGATTGCGTAGAGGTCTTCGCCCTTGGGGTTCAGACCAGTGTCGCACAGCGAGCGGGTCCATCCCCGCTGGGAGATAATCCGCCGGAGAACAGGAGCATCACCTTCGTTGATCCACTCCATGTCGAGCGCGTGGGAGACGATGTGGTCGAGGTTCTTGAACATTGTTCCTCCTTGGTTGGTGTACCCATAGTCTAACAGGTGGGGAAGTGGGTGTCAAGTCCTACAGGTAGAAGTCCAGTTCCCGGTCGGCCTGCTCCTGAGCGGACCACTCGGTGACCTCACCGCACATGTCGCAGGTGAAGGCGCTCACGCCCTGGTAGGTGAAGATTTCCTGCTCAGCCACGTAGTCGCAGACGGAGCAGGTGTCCTCGGTGGCCAGGTCGGCGTAGTCCTGCATGGCTTCCTCCTTGCTGGGTGGGTATGGCACTAGCCTAGCACGGCTGGGAAGGGTGTGCAAGTGCTGTCTCACATAGTGGATTTGAAAAAAGGCAGGGTTGGTACAACTCCTCCGCCTTGGCTTGTGGTTCACTCCAAGCATACAAGAAAACCGAGGGGCTGTCAACCCCTTGGTTGGTGTAAGACTGTCCTAGCGCACCCAGAGCGCTTTGGCGAGTCGGTTGCGGAGCCTGCCAAGGGCCGAGAGTCTGGGCAGTTCGACAGGCTCAGCGGGCCGCTCGCTCTCAGGGTGCAGCGCAGCCCACTTGACTGCTCGGAATTTGACCTCAGGGATGGGAGGGTGCTCGTCCCAGGAGTGAATGAGAGTGTCCCAGGGTGAGGTGAGACGGTACTCTAGTCCTCCGGGAGTCTGCACCTCATCGAGACTGTAGCGCCTCCCCATTCCGTCGAGGATCATGCCTTGTACTGCTCCCTGCGCGCTAGTTCGATTGCCTTAGCCTCAGCATACTCCTTCTCGTAGCAGAATACAAGTGCCTCGTCGGTGAGGGAGTTCACAACAGCCCACAGGTGGCGAACAGGTCGCACCATGTAATGACCGTTCTCGGTGATCGTCGTGTTAGGTGCGAGGGTGGGGAGCATCTTCACTGGAAAGCATCCTTCTCGATAGGCTGGGAGTTGACTACCTTGCGAATGATAGCCTTGATGAACTGGTCGGACATGTCGGCGGTGGTGTTACGGAGGGCCACCAGTCCTTCGACCGCCGTGAGGACCGAGGCAGTGTGCTGGTCGCGCACGTCTCGATTCTCCTGAGAGACCTGGCTCATTCGCCCCATGCGCTCTTCCCACCTAGCCTGGTCATATCCTGCCTGGTAAGCGTCCGGTGTCTCTTCCATCGTCTCTCCTACTGTAGTCATTGCGTCTGCCTCCGAGTGCCTCTTCCGGAATCGAACCGGCGGACCTTGGCGGGTTGGCTAGTCACCGCGTGAAAGGTTTGCTCCAACGAGGCTCCTATTCAGTTGTTTTGCTGTGCTTCTGATTGTAGCATACCCGCTTGGGCGGGCTGTGTCAACTACTCGTCGTCAGGGTAGCGGAGGATTTCACCCCGAGAGTCGAGCCATCCAGCGTTGATCAGAGCATCAGCGTTGCGTCCGTAGTGGCCCTGCAAGGACCAGGCCTGTCCAGTGGAGACGAGGTGCGAGAACAGTTCCAGCGTTCCCATCCCGTCGAGGTCTCCCGCCTCGTAGTCCATGAGCGCGCTCACGAGGTCGAAGTCTGCGTCATTGTCGAAGTCAGCCATGGTATTCTCCTTACGCTTGGTTGCTGTGGTAGTGCTAGCCTAGCGGACTAGGCGGAGGGTGTCAACCCCTGTCCTTCACCCGGAAGGGTGCCTGCTTGAGAGCCTTGATCACGAGGTCGGCCTGCTCCACGGTGAGGTCGGAGCGGCGAGCGATCTTGAGGAGGGTAGGGGAAGCGAAGCGCTCCCGGATGAGACGGTCGATCTTGCGCTTCTGAATCTCGTTCACGACTACTCCTTGGGCTGTGCGGCTTTGGTAGTCCCTACTCTACCGGAGGGTGAGAGCCATGTCAACTCCCGCCCTCCGGAGTGTTCAGCCTCGCTGGGTGAACCGCTTGGCACGCTGTGCGCGGCGCAGAGCCTTGCTCGGACGGAGGGTAACGTTCACTCCCTTAGCGTCCGTCTTGAAGCGGTACTGCTCACCGCCGGGGATCGCTCCCAGAGCGTCCAGGTTCGCCTGCTGGCGAGCCTCCTGAGCCTCTCGACGGCGAGCCTTCTGCTCGGCGCGAATCCCCGAGGAGGTACGGGGGGAGCGGGAGGTCTTGCCCTTTGCCATGTGTTCTGTCCTTTCGGATACAGGTGTTTGTTTACTTGATGGTGTCGGAGTTACGGAAGACCATGATGAGGCGTGCAATGTCCTCATCCACGTCTCCCTCGTCGCGCTGCTCGTGCATTTCTGCGACGGAGAAGTCCTTGAGGTTTAGCCAGGCCTGGAATCGGACGGCTTCGTGCTCTCCCATGTCGAGGTTGTTCTCAGCCCACAGGCTGATCTTGCCGGGACCCATGAAGTCCATTGTTCCTCCTTGGTTGCTGGTGGTGCTAGCCTAACAGGCGGCGGGGCTGGTTGTCAACCCCGCCGCCGTAAGACTCATCGGGGCTTGGTGGTCCAGGTGTGGTAGATGTTGCCACGCCCGGAGCGGGTGTCGCGCTTGTAGGTGACGCCCTCCGCGCCAGTGAACTTGAGGGCTGCGTCCTCGTGCGGGTTGCGCGCACCGTGGTTGAAGGGGAAGGACTTGGTTCGACCGCTCATCAGGTCCTCGACCTTGATGCGCGAGCCACTGTAGTTGGTGGCCGCGTAGTAGGTGGTGCGGACGATGTGGGTGGTGCGACGACGAGCCATTTCTGTTCTCCTTTGTTGGTGTCTTGCTGTTGGTACTACTCTATCGGACTACTGCTGCGGTGTCAACCTTGACCTCAGCCTCGTTGCTGATGGTCATGGTCTTCATCGTGCCTCCTTGGTTGGTGTGGTTCCAGACTATCCTAGTCAGGAAACCTTGTCAAGCGGGACGATACCCTCGGAGTCGAACCGCCCGACGTGCTCCGTCTCGTGACTGAACACACCCTCACCGACCCACCGGACCAGGCCGACAGTGTAGTCCCGAGTGGTCTCCCAGCCGACGAGCGTGCCCTCGACAGCCCGTCCGCCGGGGTTCTGTGCGCGAACCTTCTGGCCGGTGGTGATCATGTTGCCTCCTTGGTTGGTACTTCCAAGCCTATCAGGTCTTGCTGTGTCTGGCAAGCGGAGCCGTTTTGCTTTGCTGCTCGTAAACCGCGATGCGCTTGTAGCGGCTACTCCCTTGCTGACAGGAACAACATTACCGGAGAGGGTGAGCGGTGTCAAGCGATCCGAAAACTGTCTCACATCGTGGACCAGTTTTTTGGCAGGTGTGGTACAACCCCTAGCCAGTGCCTCCGTAGGAGGGTGGATTGGTTCAACAATCTAAGCATACAACAAGGGCCGCTGACTGTCAAGCCAGCGACCCTTGCTGTTTCTCAGAAGCCCCAGGAGGCGGGAATGTAGGAGTCGAAGACGACCGTGGTGTGGTCCCTCGTGTGCGGCTCCATGTCCGTTTGGTAAATGAGTTCCATGGCGGCGAAGTCTGCAACCTCCGGGTTGATCTTGCGAGCCTCACGGATGAGCCGCTTCATGGTGCTGGCGCGGACGTTGCCACGAGAGGTGCGAGCGACCTTGCCAGGGACGTTGACACTGACTCGTCCGAGGGTCTGGGAAGGCTTGCTGTTCATGGTTCCTCCTTGTTGGTGTGCTACTAGCATAGCAGCCCTAGCAGCGAGAGTCAACCTCGCAGTCAACGGACTCACCGTGCTGCGTGTATGCGTTGCCGTGCCTATCGTAGACAATCTCAGGCAGGGCAGGATCGGATGGTGCCAGGGTGAGCACCATAAGGAAGACGAGGCAGGCCAGGGCTGACAGCCACAGTGATTGCACGACGTTGGTGGACATCGAAGAAACTCCGGAATCAGGAAGGGATGTTATCTGCCAGGTTGGCAATCAACGCGAGCGCTTCCGTACGTCCGAGGGAGACACCGACAGACGAGACGAAAGCCCCGGAATCATCGTAGCGGTCAACCGACAGGATCACAAGCCCCAGCCCATCGGTGTCTACAGTGACCGAGCCGAGAATGTCGTCCCGGATGCCGTCGTCAAGGGTGACGTTGATGCTCATGGTTGGTCTCCTTTGCTTGGGTTGGCCCCAGCCTACCGAAGTAGGCCGGGGCCTGTCAACTCAGATCAGGGTGCGAGTCTCGACCTCGGACCAGAAGCGGACATCGAACATCTTGCCGTCGCGGCCATCCTCGCCGCCGGGGACCCGCACGTAGTGCTCCTCGTCCTCGGTCTGCGGGAGGTTCACCGCCGGGGCGTAGACCACGCCAGCCTGCATCCCTCCGATAATACCCACCCGGAGGCCGGTGAACTGGTTGACGTAGTAGACGATGGTGGTAGCCATTGGAGTTCCTTTCCCCTTGTTGGTAGTTCCAACCCTACCGGCTGGGACCGCCCGTGTCAAGCGATCCCAGCCGGAGAGTTTCAGCCGCGACCCTGGCCCTTGGCGTAGCGCTGCGCGTAGCGGCGACCCTCGGGGGTGTTCAACTGGTCCGCGCGTGGAGCAGTGAGCACCTTGTCCAGGTAGACCGTAATGAGCACGAAGTCTCGGCCACGCGGCTCACCGACCAGGCACAGCCCGTTGCCGGTAACCCGGTACTGTCCGGGGTGCGAGCGGGACGGGTAGACCTCCGTCGGGTTGGAGAACGTCTCGCGCACGGTGTCAGCGTCGAAGCCCTTTGCGAGAATCTGCCGCAAGGCGTGGTCGGTGGGGCGGAGCGTGTAGCCCTGGGTGGTGTACATCGTTGCCTCCGTAGCTGGGTGGTTGCTGTTGGGACAACAGTAGCACGATCCGCGGAGTGTGTGCAAGCCCTCAGCCGGGGTGTCTCACATGCTGGATAAGTTTTCCGGCAGGGGTGGTACAACCCCTCCCAGGTTGTTCCGAAGGAACCTGGCTGGTTCAACAAGATAAGCATAACCGAAGCGGGACCACCCTGTCAAGGGCGGCCCCGCTCGGTGAGGAGGCTACTCGGTGTAGCCGGGGAGAGCCTGCTTGAAGACCTCCAGGCTGGGGCAGATGATCGTCGCCACGCACCGCGCGGGAGCGGTGTCGTGGAAGGTGTCCGCGTAGAAGGAACCCGAGTCCAGCACTCGGACCTCGATGGACCAGGAGCCCTTCGACCGCTCGGTGAGCCCGGACGGCTGCCAGCCCTGGTCATCGAGCATCGAGTCCAGGTCCTCGAAGAGGGAGTTGCGCTGAGCGTTGGTGATCATTTTGTCCTCCTTGGTTGGTGTGGCTTAAGCCTACAGGCTGGGACCGTCCGTGTCAAGCGATCCCAGCCTGAGGATCAGATGTCGCGCCAGCCTCCCAGCGTGCGAACCTGCGTGCCCATGTGGTCGGCAGGTCCGAGAATGTTGGACTCGGTGCGGAACGATGCAGCCTGCTGCTTTGCGATTGCGTCGGATGCTGCGTCGAAGGAGATTGTCACAAGCGTCCGGGAGTGGAGCCGCTTGACGTGGATGACGACGTTCTCCGTGAACGCACCCTGCAACAGCGATTCCCGGATCGCGTCGGGGCGCAGGTGGCTCACGTCAATGGAGTGGATCGAACGGTAACGCATCGGAGTCTCCTTAGGGAGTGGGTTGGTTGTGCTTGAATCTTACCGGCGGGGAGAGTCTATGTCAACCCTCCCCGCCCGGTGGCCTAGTTGCTTGTCCTCCTTGGTGGGGTGCTGTTGAGGACAACACTACAGGCCTGGATGGTCGGAGTCAAGTCGAGGAAGGGCTTGACATTGAACAGAGAGTGCGATATGCTATCCATGTTGAACCAATCGGGGAGGCTCGAAAGAGGCGGAACCGCTAGGGGTTACACCCAGGCTGCCAATTTTTCGGAACTAAAAAATCGCAGGGGTGGTACAACCCCTAGCCGACCTGGCGGTCGGATTGGTTCAACAGGTACAACACTACCGGCTGGGGGCCAGGCTGTCAAGCCCAGCCCCCGAGCCGATCAGAGCCCGTCGGCGAGGGTGAGGAGCGCGTGGGCCGCCTCCCGCGCCTGGTCAGCGGTGAGTGCGATGCCCAGGTCGCTGCCCTCGGAGCCCGGGGCGGAGAAGATGTTGACGATGACGAACTGGCCGTCGTCGATGACCTCGGCGGTAACGCCGTCGCCCGTTGCGTCCTTGAAGTTGTCGATCATTTTTGATTCTCCTTGGTTGGTTTCTTGCCGGTGAGAACTACTCTACCGGCTGGGGCCGAGACTGTCAAGCGACAGCCCCGACCCCGTTCGGTCAGTCGATCACCCGCGCAACACGGTTCCGGATGAACTTGTTGCGCGCCTTGCGGAGTGCCTCGTGCTCCGGAATCGCAACCCACTGGAACTTGGACAGGTCGAACTTGGCAGACTGCAGGCGGTAGGCGTACTGCGCGCCCTCCGCGCCGATGGCGATCTGGCTGCGGGAGATGGTTCGAGCGATCATGGTGACCTCCTGGTCTGGGTGGGTTGGTGTGGCTCTAGCCTAACAGGCCGGGGGTGAGGCTGTCAAGCCCCACCCCCGAATCTGTCAGAGGTAGTCCGCGCAGATGCTGTACAGGTCCGCGCCGTCCACGGTGACTCCGGTCTCGACGAGCCGGTCGGCGTGGCCGAGGTAGACGATGATGTTTCGCAGGCGGGTAGCGTCGCTCTCGTTGATCCACTCCTCGTTGACGGCGGTCTCAATCGCGTGGTCCAGGCTGTCGTAGTACATGGTTCCTCCTTGTTGGTGTGGTTCCCACTCTAGCGGGTGGAGGACCGGAGTGTCAACCCCGATCCCCCGGCGTCTCAGTAGGCGAGACTGCGGGCGCGGTAGGTGTCCCAGACGGTCGCCTCGCCGCAGAACTCGCAGGTCCACTGGCCCTGGTGCCCGACCCTGGTCGCCTCGCGCTCGGCAACGGTGTCGCAGGTGACGCAGTGGTCTTCGAAGTAGGTTTCCATGACTTCCTCTCTTGCTGGGGACCATCCCCTGCTGATGACTCTAGTCTGCCATAGTGGCGGGAGACTGTCAAGCCTCCCGCCGTGGCAATTTACTTCCAGAACTCCACGCACTCGCGGTGCAGGACGACGCCGGGCTCGGGGATCATCGGATCGGTGCGCCCGTCCGGAGCCTGCCCGTCCGAGTGACGGAAGCAGATACCCTCCCAGCACACCTCACAGATAGTGTACTCCGCGCAGACATCCTCGGTGCCGTCGAGCAGGGAGCAGATCGGGGCGAGCGACAGGCTGGTGACGTTGGCGTCCATGGTGACCTCCTGGTCTGGGTGGTTGCTGTTGAGGACAACATTACGGGCTGGAGCCGTAGGTGTCAAGCGGAGCGGGGAGCGTCTCAACATCCGAGACATTTTGAAAAATGGCAGGGGTGGTACAACCCCTATGACCAGTGGCCGTTGGTTCAACAAGGAAAAGACTAGCGGACGGGGAGCGGACCGTCAAGCCCGCTCCCCGACTGTCTCAGAGTGTGAACTCCAACTCTCGGACGTGCTGCTCGCTGGTGCGCCAGGAGGTCTCATTTCCGCACGTGTCGCAGATGAAACCGGAGAACCCACGGTCCTCGGTGATTTCCTGCTCGCCTGCGGTGTCGCAGTGAGCGCAAATGTCCTCCGCGAGGTAGGTGGTGGACATGTAGCCGGTCGGGTAGCGCATGGTTTCCTCTCCTGGCCGGGTCTCTCCCTGCCGATGACCTAAGTCTGCCAGAGACGAGCGGCCGAGTCAAGCCAGTCCAAATGGTGAGACGCTTGACATTTGGTGCTCGGCAGGGTAGGCTTGCAGTACGGCAGGGCTGCCCACTTTTAGGCCCGAAAGTTGGGCAGGGGTGGTACAACCCCTATTCCGCGCTTCCCAGCGGGCTTTGGTTCAACGATCTAAGCATATCGCGGCTGTCGGATGTTGTCAAGCGACGGAAGGGCGGGACCGCCGTAGCGGCCCCGCCCCGTTTCGCCTAGTTCCGAGTGTCCACGGCGACCGGAATCCAGACGATTGCCTGCAGGTGGCCAGGACGCTCACCGACAATGCTAGCGGCGACCCGGTAAGCCTCCGCAATCGCGTTGACGACCTTAGGGTTCGAGATGAACCGCTGGGCCTCGGTGGACGCGCGTCCCGTGGCGACCGCGAAAGCGTGGCGGTCGACGACGACCTCGGTCCGAGTCGCCTCCGGGTCGGCAATCGTCCGGAAGAATGCGCTCAACTTCTGGCCAGTCACAACATCCGCCGGAGCCGCGCCCTCAAGCATGGCGCGAACCTTACGGCTGCCACCGAAACGGTGAGCCACCGGCTCACCCGTCGCCGCCGTAGCGCGAGCCATGCGGACGTTGACCGACCATGCAGTGCCTGCCGAGTAGGCGGCGACGATACCCGCACCGACCTCGACCGAGACACCGAGAGCGTCGGCAACCTCGCGGGCAACGTCCTGCGCCTCGCGGTACCAGTTACGCCCGTCGCGCCGAGTGTCGGCATCCGTGGCGTGGTAAGCGGCAACGATGCGCTGCGCCATGTCGGTGACCGAGGGAATCTGGTCGAGGAGAGTGATGCGAGCCATGGTGGTGACCTCCGGGTGAGGGGCGGGAGGACGTTCCTCCCTGCCGATGACCTAATCATGACACGTGGTCGAGTCGAGTGTCAAGCGGGAATTTTTGTGTCTCACATCGTGGACACGAAAAACGGCAGGGGCGGTACAACCCCTAGCCGCCGTGCGGATTGGTTCAACGCTATAAGCATATCGCTCGGTGCGAGCGATGTCAAGCCAAGACGGGGGTCCCTTTCGGGACCCCCGCCTAGCGGCTCAGAATTGGCTGGCACAAACCGGACCGATACCACGAGCGATGCTGTCGGAGCGGGTGAGCGTCCGACCGCAGATCGCGCAGTTACCCGTACGGATTCCGAACGCCTCAGCCTCAGCGAGCGTCAGCGGAGTCAGGTCCTGCACGAGGCGACCGAGACCAGGCAGGTACTCCCACGACTCAGTGTCCTCATCCCAGACCTTGCCGTACCGCCGAGTCTTCTCGCGGTTCTCAACGATCCGGACGATCCGACCGTCCGGGAGGTGGTAGGTGCCGAGAGCAGGAGCCGTGGCCGCCGCCGCCTTGCGCGGAGCCTTGAGCAACTCACCGATGAGGATGCTTGCCGCATCCGAGGGGATCGGCTGTCCCGCAGCGTGCATGTCGCGCAGAATCTGCACGCGACGCTCATTGCCAGCGTCGAGGTTCCGCTCAGCGATGAGCGTGCGGATGAAAGCGGCCTGCTTGGTGGACATAACGCGCATGGTTTCCTCTCCGGAGCGGGACCCTCCCGCGCCATTGCCATGATCCTCGCATGAGTGGCGAACGATTGTCAAGCCGACGGCGGCACCGCCGTAGCGGTACCGCCGCCGGAGTCTGTCAGATCAGCAGCATGGCGACATCCTCGGGCGAGTCGACGTAGTGTGCGCGAAGCGGGGACCAGCGGTGCCCATCCCACTCCGACGTCCGGACAATGTCGTCGCGGTAAGGGTCGCACTCGAAGACGATCCCGCCGTTGCCGCGAGGCACGTACACGCTGCCATCCTCGCGCAGCGTGGCCTGGACTCCCATGGCAGAGATAGCGAGCGCGACGGAAGCGGGACGGACGTTGGTGGGCTCGGTGCGGAACATGATGACTCCCTCAGTGAGTGGCACCGCCGGTCGGTGCCGATGACAGCACTCTAGCACAGTTCGGCAGCCATGCGTACCGCTTTCGCAGATTCCCGCGGAATGGCGCGGGAAAGTCTGCGTGTCCCGTAGGCCGTGCCGTGCCGTGCCGTGCCGTGCCGTGCCGTGCCGTG
>Ga0079224_100001423_pt1 | contig 27484 bp, 26 predicted proteins | sample Stecom2015_FD_80414 | JGI IMG/M metagenome (GOLD analysis project Ga0079224, IMG submission 80414) | Agricultural soil microbial communities from Utah to study Nitrogen management - Steer compost 2015 | ecosystem: Environmental > Terrestrial > Soil > Agricultural land | place: USA: Utah... | reverse complement strand
TTATTTTTTTACTTTTTTTAAAACAAAATAAGCACAACCGAAGTTACAATATTCGTATAAATATTCGGAAAGAGTACTAATTTTTGTATCGAAAGACGCTTTTTGGTTTTTATCATCAAAAAAACCTTTTAGACGTAACTGCTCATATCCCCAGTCACCGACAATATAATCATATTTCGCAAGGATGTCACTATATCTCGCACGAAAGGCCTCTTCATTAAATCCACCTTTAAGTTCATCAACAAGTTCATATGTACTATTGTTAATGGTAATCACTTTTACTTCACACCCCTTATTATATAACCATTATAGCCAATCAACCCATCAATTACTATGCGAATTTTTTTATAAAATGGTCAACCTACAAATGAGGAGGTGTAGAGCTTGAAAAAATACACGATCATTTCAGGTTTATTAGCATTAAGCGCATTAACTGCATGTGGAGCTTCAGATGACAATGCTGGAGTTTATCATGAGAGTGGAAATAAGATATATCGTGTCGACCAAAATGAGCTTTACAATGCAAGAGGGGTTAAGAATGATGGAAAAGAAATGACGAACTTTGGCTATGTTCGTCACCAAAAGAACCCAGTCCCTGGAGATGCGAGTGTTTATAATACAATGCCAACAATGGATCGAGAAAGTGTTGCGGATTTAATCAGTAAAATCTGTACCACCATTCCAAATGTAAATGACGTTGGTACTCTTGTTACCGATGAAGAAGTCCTGGTAGCATACGAAACGGATGCGAAGGACCGTGTCCTCGTTGCCGATCAGGTTAAACGAGCAGCCCTTTCTGTTGTTCCAAGGTTTTATCATGTGTATGTTTCAGACGATCCAACTATGATGGATCAAATTGAACGATTTGGCAGACTCGACTCTGATAGCCGTAATATTGATCAAATCATTACATCTACGATAAAACAAATGATCAAATCTCCTCAAGGATACAAAGTAAGTGATGGGGAAAATGAAAACGGAGAAATGGAAGGTGGGCCTAACCCTGAGTATGAACGCAGGGCAAAGGATCACCAAGACTTTCTTGAAAACCCAAGCGTTCAAAGTGATGATGAATTTGAACACGAACACGATACTCCTGGCATTAAACAAAAAAGGGAATTTGGAAAAGATCTCTTAAACAAAGGTACCAACTAAGACGGAAAGGATGAAGGACATTTCTTGCTAAGTAATCGGGAGAAATGTTCTTCACTTCCTTTCCTGTTTGGATCTTGAAGGCTAAAAGTCCTTAACAGATTTTTATCCAATTGAGATGATCCATAGAAGTTTTTCTCCAAACAAAAAAGGGGTTCTCCCCTTTTTATGCTTGTTTTACTTGTTGATTTGCTTTTGCTGCATTTACTTGTTCATCTGCATGATAAGAAGAACGTACCAGTGGGCCAGATTCACAATGGCTGAACCCCTTGCTTAAAGCAATCTCTTTTAATTCTGCAAATTCATCTGGATGATAGTATTTTTCAACCTTTAAGTGCTTTTTCGTTGGTTGTAAGTACTGCCCAATTGTTAAAATATCCACATTATTCGCACGAAGGTCATCCATTGTTTCGATGATATCTTCTTTCGTTTCACCAAGTCCAATCATGATACTTGATTTTGTTGGGATATCTGGATTTATTTCTTTTGCACGACGTAAAAATTCAAGTGAGCGCTCATATTTTGCACGCGCACGAACGCGGTCAGAAAGTCGGCGAACTGTTTCAATATTGTGATTCATAATATCGGGTTTTGCATCCATTAACGTTTTTAAATTTTCGTAAACTCCACCCATATCTGAAGGTAAAACTTCAACTGATGTAAATGGACTTTTTCTTCGAATCGCACGAACGGTTTCAGCAAATACTGCTGCTCCCCCATCTTTCAAGTCATCACGCGCAACCATTGTAATCACAGCATGCTTCAATCCCATCATTGCGACAGAATCTGCTACGCGCTCTGGTTCTGCCCAATCCAATTCATTTGGAAGCCCAGTCTTAACCGCACAAAAGCGACAAGCACGGGTACACGTATCACCAAGAATCATAAATGTAGCCGTCTTACGTACAGCCCAACATTCATGAATATTGGGGCATTTCGCTTCCTCACATACAGTATGTAGTTGCTTTTCCCTCATCATTTTCTTTAAGCCTGTATAGCTTTCATTTGTATTCAATTTTATTTTTAGCCATTCGGGTTTTCTAAGATATTCTTGTTTTTTTGACATACATTATCACTCCAATGCAAAGGCTAACACTATTATACTCATAACATAGGTAAGAATCCAAGTATTCGATTATTAGAAAAATTCTAGGTTTCCAACAATTAGTGATTATGAAAACTCGACGATATAGCAAACTAACTTGGAAGAGTCTTTTATAAAACCTAATTTAACTCCTATACAATACGTAACAATATGAATAGATCAAGATCCTGTCTAATCTAAAGAAAGGAGACTTTTGAGCTGTGAAAAGAACCCTTGGAATAGTAGTTGTTATATGTTTACTTTTAACGGGTACCCCTACAATGGCAAGTGAAAATACAAATAAAGAGCAACAAAATATCTTTCAAGAACGAATGAACCTCTATACAAAAATGGAAACAGTAACCCAGATCCCATGGTATTACTATGCAGCAATCGACCAATATGAAAGAAGCATTCGTCGTGCTCGCAAGGACATTCCTAGGGAAACGGGTCTAATCGGAATCTATATCAAACCTGAAGTTTGGGCGGGAGCATTAAATCCGAATCCAAATGACTCCAATCCTTATAGCATTCAGCTTTTTGGAGGCATTGGACTGGATGGAAACGGGGACGGTGTTGCTGATCAAACGAATGATGAAGACATCCTGATGACGATTGCCGAACAAGTTCTAGCCTATGGAAACGACCCTGATAATTTTAAAATTGGTTTATGGGATTATTACAAACGAGACAAGTCAGTCTCGCTCATTATGGGAATCGCCAAAATATATTCAACATACGGCACACTCGATTTAGATAAACATGCGTTTCCAGTCCCGCTTGGCTATAATCACAGTTATAAAAATACGTGGGGAGATGCGCGTGGCTGGGGTGGCCGAAGAATGCATGAAGGTACGGATATTTTTGCAAGCTATGGAACACCAGTAAGAGCAACTTCATATGGAATTGTTGAAATGAAGGGTTGGAACCGATTTGGTGGCTGGCGAATTGGCATTCGAGATATCAATAACACATATCACTACTACGCACATTTAAATGGGTTTGCTAAAGATATTGCAATTGGACAGGTTGTTGAACCTGGTACCATCATTGGTTCAGTCGGCAGCTCAGGATATGGCCCACCGGGAACAGCAGGAAAATTCCCTCCACATCTTCATTACGGGATGTACAAAGATAATGGATATACGGAATGGTCTTTTGACCCCTATCCACATTTACGCGCCTGGGAAAGAGAAGAACGTAAATCTAGAAAGCGCTAGAAATAACAAAGGCTGTGGTATTAATCACCACAGCCTTTGTTCCGTACTATATATTGACCCACTTTTTATATCCTATGTCCTACTTTGTTTGTTTAGATTTACTAATGGCGTTCGTAATACTTGCCGCCAATCCTCCCCAGATAATTATAATTCCGATAATCATCATAACGATTGCACTAGTACCCATTATTGTGATACCCCCTTACCAGATTTCACTTCAACACGGGCAGTATTCCACTTTTTAACTGTGAATAGTGTTCCAATTAAAATCGCACCGATTGCAACTGACCATCCCCAGGTAAATAAAAACTCTCTTGGATATCCTTCATACTCAGCTGTAAGGTTTTGACGAAGATTATCGAACATCATATAACCTAAAACGACAGGTGTAATAACTCCCAAACTAATTCTCCACCACGCACCTAATTTAATATCTGAAACCCCATCAGCATGGCTTTGAAGGTTTTTAAGCTCTTTTGCAAACCAAGCAATTGCAACAACCTCAAATAATCCTGCTAAAGCAACACCGAAGTTGTTAATGAAATAATCAGCGGCATCTAAGAAAAATAGTCCACCTTGTGTAGCAAATGCTAAGGATAATAAAGCTGCTAATCCACCACCGTATGCAACTGATTTAGTACGTGAAATGTTAAACTTCTCTTGTACCCCTGCAACAAATGTTTCTACAATTGAAATCAAGGACGTTAATCCAGCTAATACAAGTGATCCAAAGAACAAGAAACCAAAAAATCCATTGAATGCTGGAAGTTCATTAATAATTTGTGGGAATACAACGAAAGCCAACCCGACTCCAGCTGAAACAACTTCATCTACACCTACGCCCTGTGAAGCAGCCATGAATCCTAAAATACTAAATACCCCGATACCAGCCAATAATTCAAAACTTGAATTCGCAAATCCTGTTATAAATGCATTATTTGTAATATCTGATTTTTTCGGCAAGTAACTTGAATACGTTATCATAATAGCGAAAGCAATTGATAAGCTAAAGAATATTTGTCCATAAGCCGCTACCCAAACCTTACCATCTGCAATTTTAGACCAATCCGGTGTAAAGAATGCATGTAAGCCCTCAGCAGCACCATCTAAGGTAACAGCACGTATAACAATAATTAAAAATAAGACCAATAATGTAGGAATCATAATTCTGTTTGCAAGTTCGATTCCTCTTTTCACACCTGCGAATAAAACACCTAATGCAACTACCCAAACAATTACCAGTGGAATGAACACCCCAGGCACAATGCTACCAAATTGGCCTATCTCGCCTCCTGCTAAATCGATTCGATTTAAGTACTCACCCATAAGGAAGCCACCAGTATCATCTCCCCATTTTTGACCAAAAGAAAAGACAGAATACGACATAGCCCAAGCAACAATGACTGCATAATATGTTGCGATAACAAATGAAATCGCCACCTGCCACCAGCCGATCCACTCTTTCCCTTTACTGATTTTTGAGAGAGAAAGAGGGGCAGAACCGCGATATTTGTGCCCAATAGTAAACTCCATAATTAATAATGGAATTCCGGCAGTCAGTAAGGCAAATAAATATGGAAGAAAGAATGCACCGCCGCCATTTTCATACGCAACCGCTGGAAATCTCCAAATGTTTCCTAACCCGACCGCCGAACCAACTGCAGCTAAAATGAATCCTAGTCGCGTCCCCCACTGTGGACGATTATCCATAAATAAACCTCCCCTTTTCCACTTTAGCCCGTTACCGTAATAGTCATTTAGTACTAAGGCTATGTTGGAAATTTTTATATTTTCAGATTATTTATTATAATCTATTTATTAGTATAGCCAGTCTAGAACCTTATGTCAAAAGTTATTTTCTAATTCAAATTACAATATAAAAAAGTGAGGCTATGGTTCTATTTCCCATGCCTCACACGTATTAATTTAGATTTACTTGTAAAATAGGATAACAATTTTAAACTTTTTGCTTATTTTTCATGATGAAAACAAACAAAATAAATAATGCTAAAGCAGTAAACAATCCAAATAATGTATTGCCCGTTAGACCTAGCACAACATAGCCAATACCAGCAATAACTGCAGATGAAATTGCATATGGAAGCTGTGTCATCACGTGATCGATATGATGGCTCCCCGCACCTGTAGACGATAAGATTGTTGTATCCGATATTGGTGAACAGTGGTCACCAAAGACTGCACCAGCTAGTACTGCCGCTAAGGCTGGAAGTAATAACTGAATATCTGCAGCAGCCGCAATGTCCCCAGCAATTGGAAGCATCATCCCAAACGTGCCCCAAGACGTTCCTGTCGCAAAAGCCATGAAGCCTGCTACAACAAATAAAATCACAGGTAAATAGGCAGTATTTAAGTTAGAGTTTTCGACAAGACCCGCTAGATATTTTCCTGTTTCAATCTGTCCAATTAAATCAACTATTACCCAAGCAAAAATAAGTATATAAACAGCTGGAAGCATCGATTTAATACCTTCGATTATCCCTTTAGGAAGAAGTCCAATAGATAACGTATTTTTCGAATAGACTTGAACAAAGAACAAAATAAGTGTAACAATAATACCCAAAGTTCCACCGTTTAAGAGCGACCTAGTTACATCCGTATTTTCAAAAATGGTAAAAATCGTTACCTTGCCTTCAGAAGCTTTATAACCTGTCCAAATGAGAGAGCCCACAGTACCAACAACTAGCGCTACAATTGGCCACACTAAGTCACCAACAGTACCTTTTTCACTTTGAGGTAATTCTTGCTTTAATTCTCCCAGAACTGGTTTTTCTGGATCTGTAAGTTCTCCTGTTTCGATTGCACGATTTTCGTGAGTTTTCATACTACCGAGATTAATATTGAAAATAGCAACAGCAATCACCATTAAAATAGAAATCATTACATATAAATTCATTGGTATCATCTGTATAAATGCAGATAATGGTGAATACTCCGTTAAACCATGTGTTGCTAAAATAGGAGCCAAAATTGCAATAATATATGCACCCCAACTTGAAATTGGAGATACAACACAAATTGGCGCAGATGTTGAGTCAATGATATATGCAAGTTTTGCACGAGATACTTTATTGCGGTCTGTAATTGGCTTGCTAACCTGGCCGACTGCCAAAGCATTAAAGTAGTCATCAATGAAAATCAGGATTCCTAAAACAGCTGCTAGTAACTGTGAGCCCGTTCTTGTTTTAACTTTTGTTTGTGCCCAAGCTCCAAAGGCCCGACTACCACCTGTAATTGATATAAAGGCTGTAATAATTCCTAATATAAATAGAAATAAAATGATATATACATTCCAAGAGTTTAATGCGCCGTCAGACACAAATACGGATTTTATACTTGTCCAAATGGTGAGAAAGATGTCTTGTAGCCAAGTTTCTACTCCCTCTTCCTTTAGGACATTTCCATGTAATACAAATGCAGCGGAAACAATACCTATTCCCAAAGACAGTAAAACTCGACGTGTTAAAACAACCATAAGTAAAGCAATAATGGGTGGGATAATTGAATAAATGGTTCCAGACATGACGTGTTCCTCCAAAATAAAATTTTATGGAGGGCAGGAGAAGTGAAGAAGATACTCATTTTCGCGAAAAAAAAAGAGTAAATGATAGAAAATAACTATCATTACTCTTAGTAATGTTATGTTATCCTCCATCACGATCAGTAGCCCTCCATTATAGATATCTTTCTATAATGACAGTGTTACCTATTTTCAAGGCAACCCCAACAAAAATAACGTTGACGCGTTTGTTTTTGCTTCGGCGAAATATCCTTTCAACTATGATCATTGTTGTCATCCTCACATAGCCTACTCTTATTTTCCGCACCTCTACCCCATCGATCCGATAAGGTGATATATGAAGTTTTTTAGTCCTACTGTAGTATAGCGTATATCTTTCTATTAATCAACTATACCAATATAGTAATTAATGTTAATTTGGAGGAAACTCAATAGATGGTGATGTTTCACCACCATTGTTATAAAATTGCGGAACTTCATGCATAATATTTTGATTGATGATAGGTATGATAGTTTCTATTTCTACTTCACTTGTTTTAAAAGGTAAAATAACTTGCATTGTTACTGTTGCCAACACATTATACTGGAACCACCCATTATTAATACCCCACTCATCAATTCTTCCTTGTGGTGTTGTTTTTCCAAATCCAATCATATGAAAGTAAATTGGTATTTCTGGACCTAAATTTCCTAAGATTGCGTTGTTTGTTGCTTCTCCAAGTGGAACTCTAAATACAAATCCTGTTTGTCCAGTTTTCTCATCGGTTTCAATTTCTAAATCTGGGTACTCTAGTTGGTTTAGTTCCCCTTCATTTACATGCTTTAAATATCTTTCTATATTTCCAAGTGTTTTTGTTGCCATTTGATTAACGACTTGTGTGTTATAGCTAATTACTTTTCCGTTATCATCAGTCTGAAAAATGCTTAATTCCTCTTGGTTCAATTCATCATCATTTATTTGTTGGTTAATTGCATTTTTTATTACAGTTGCAGCCATTTTCTTTGTTTCATTTTCTGCATATGCCATGAGTGCGGGTTCTATCGCTTTGTTCACAATATATACCCCGATTACAGTTGAAAGGATAAAAAAAACAATTGTTAATAAAAAAACGTATCGAAAAGGCAAGGGCCCTCTCCTTCTAAGCTGTAGGCGACCTCTATATTTTGCCAAACGAAAATCCCCCCTCACAAGCTATTTGTATGCAAGTAAGGTGGGATGTACGATAACTTTTTAAATGCATCAATAATCTTCAATTTATAGTGAAAAGCATTTCAGTTGTTCTTGTCATAAGATAGTTTTAAACCATTTTTAATAAGGCGTCCTTGCCTTTCATACCAACTGTGATGCCTCGTTTTTCCGCTTCAAACGTAATTGATTCAAGAGGGGCATCCAGTAATTGCTCGATTGTTCGAACACCAACTGCCCTACCAGCAATGATACCTCGCTCTTTGAGCTTATCATTTAACAGTGCAACGTCGAGTGCTCCACACATAATATAGCCATTTTCATTTGTTACTGCCATAAAATTTGTCTTAGGAAGTTTAACGGTAATGGCTGTAAATTGATGATTATCAATTACGATTGGTGTCATTGAGACCATTCCTAGCACACTCCTTTCCTTACTAATTTATGTATTGGAAAAGGGATATGTGTTAGAATTGGGTGCTGTCAAAGCCCTATATTTGGCTACTACCTTAGGTTCTAGCTCCATACTCCTTAGAGCATGTGGCCAATTTGTTTGATCTTTTCAGCTAATAAATCTCGCAGAAATTCTGGCATGTAATACTTTTTTTCTTTCGCATCTCGAATGACAGGAAACAGTAATCCAAAAGTAAACATATCTATAGTTGCAAGTGAATATGTTTTGTCAGGGTCAAGATCCTCACCATTGATTTTAATTTCAGTGATTCGGACTAAGCCATCTGCCCTTTTTATTGTCTTAAACTGTAATCCGTCATACACCATTTTGCCCATGACCTTTCCACGAAAACCTAGGCCTTTAATTTTAAGTTGCTCCATTTTCTCAGTGTTTGCTTGTAAAATGATTTCCTTTAGTTCATTCCCTTTTACCCAAACCTTACATGGGTTGATTGGGTGAGGGCAGATTCGATGAAGGTCCTCTCTTGTTACCTCTCCTTTTGGAAGCGAATCAAGCAATAGTCCCGAGTTTACCATTGATACATCCCCATCACACCATTCTCGAATTACTTGAGCTAATAGCCTTGAAAACGAAGTTTCCGAGAACCAGTCACTAATGAGAGGTTCATCAATTCTTGCAATTACATCTCCTTGTAACGCTTGCTTGCTTTCTTGAAGAAAACAGGATAGGATTTCATTCGTTTCCTGGCTTTCTGGAAGTAATTTGGTTGGAATTACGCTTGCATCACTTTCGATCAGTTTTTTATGCACTGTATCAATTTTTAAAGTAACATGTCCGATATAATTTCCGTACTTTTGAGCACAGCATAGCAAGGTATTGTTGATTCTTTTCCCTGTTTCTAAGAGGTGGTGTGTATGTGCGCCTAGCAGGATATCAACTTCCGGGAATTCTCTGGCAATTTGTTCATCTTCATTAATTCCCAAATGTGACATTAACAAAATCATGTCAGTTTTATTTTCTAATTCATTTAGGGTTTCACGCAACACAACGAAAGGATCTTTAATGTTCCAACCGAGCAATTTATATAAACCAATGTAATGAACAGTTAAACCGATAATTCCTATTCTAAAACCACTTGGCATCACGTGAATTTCATAGGGCTGAGCCCAGTCTGGCAAATTTCCATTTCGATCAAAAAGGTTCGCAAGCAACACCTTAAATTCAGCATTTTCATACAGGGTATCTAAGTGATCATAGGACATTGTAATTCCTTCATTGTTTCCAATTGTCACATAATCATATTTCAAATGATTTAAAAGTTTTACATTTATTTTTCCGTACGAAGCTTCTGAAATTGGATGAAATCGGTCAATGTGGTCCCCAATATCAAGCAAAAGCATCTCTTCATCGTTATGGCGGTGAAGTTGTCGCTTTTCAGTAATATACTGTGTAATTTTTGGCCATCGGTCAAAATGGCTATGAAGATCATTTGTATGATAAATATGTAATGTTTCAATCAATTCCTTCACCACCTTCTTATCTTAGCATTGTTAATTAAGAATCACTAAATAAGTCTAATTGCCTTGGAGCTAATCCATGGTATTCAATTCCGAGCATATCGATAAATTGCTTTGCATTTTCTGCAGCATCTCCACCTGAATTATTATTAAATAACACATAGATGGATTCACTTGCTTGATTCAATTGTTGAATATGATGAACCCATTCTTCTAATTCTTCTCTATTGTACTTATATAAATAACGCACCTCACGCCAGTTACCTGCCTTTGGCTTCGTCCAACCGTGTACATTGCGTCCGTGAAATCTTACAAGTGTTTTTTGTTGATTTGTTGGATGAAGGACTGTCGGAATAGAGCCAGAGCCTGTCTGTGGTTCATCACAAATACTATGTATCCAACCTTCCTGTTTCATGAAGTGCAACGTTTGTTCTTTTAATTGTGGTGAAAACCAGGATTGATGGCGAAATTCAAGGGCTACAGGTATATCTCCCATTTGTTTTTTACACCATCTTAAATAATCAACATTTTCACGTTTACAATCATACCACGGTGGAAATTGAAATAAAACCATGGAAAGCTTATTTGCTTTTTGATACGGTTCAAGTGATAAACGAAAAGCATCAAACATGTCTTTTTTCGATTTAAACGGAATTTCACCACGCTGATGACCAGTCATTCCCTGATACGCTTTTACAATGAATTGAAAAGACTCTGGTGTGTCTCTCACCCATTTTTCCACATTACGTTTTGGTTGGATAGCATAGAAAGATGCATCCACTTCCACAATTGGAAAATGACCAGCATATTCCTTTAGTTTATCACCTGATGATGTTCCTGTCGCATATAGGGAATCATGATCTCCCCAACCAGTTACACCAATATAAATCATAGGAGTCACCTCCATTCGACTAGCTGTTAGCTGTCTTTTACCTTAAAATCATATAACCCGTTTATGTATAAAAATAACTCGCTTGAGAGGCCCTCAAACGAGTTATTGCATGTGTTCTTATTAACCAATAGAACCTTCCATTTCGAACTTGATCAAGCGGTTCATTTCAACAGCGTATTCCATTGGAAGTTCTTTTGTAAATGGCTCGATGAAGCCCATTACGATCATTTCAGTTGCTTCTTGTTCAGAAATACCACGGCTCATTAAATAGAATAATTGTTCTTCAGATACTTTAGATACTTTAGCTTCATGCTCTAGTGAAATGTTGTCATTCAAGATTTCATTATATGGAATTGTATCAGAAGTTGATTGATTATCCATGATTAACGTATCACACTCGATATTTGAACGCGCGCCATCTGCTTTACGACCAAAGTGTACAATACCACGATATGTTACTTTACCACCATGTTTAGAGATGGATTTCGATACAATCGATGATGTTGTATTTGGAGCAAGGTGCATCATTTTCGCACCAGCATCTTGGTGCTGACCTTTACCAGCAATCGCGATAGAAAGTGTCATACCACGAGCTCCTTCACCGCGAAGGATGACTGCTGGATATTTCATGGTTAATTTTGAACCAATATTACCATCTACCCATTCCATCGTAGCATTGGCATCACATACCGCACGCTTAGTTACAAGGTTAAACACGTTATTTGCCCAGTTTTGAATCGTTGTATAACGGCAATAAGCATCTTTCTTAATGATGATTTCAACAACAGCACTGTGAAGTGAGTTTGTTGTATAAACAGGAGCAGTACACCCTTCAACATAGTGTACACTTGCACCTTCATCAACGATGATTAATGTACGCTCGAATTGCCCCATGTTTTCAGAGTTGATACGGAAGTATGCTTGCAGTGGTGTATCAACTTTTACACCTGGTGGTACATAGATAAATGATCCACCAGACCAAACAGCAGAGTTCAATGCAGCGAACTTGTTATCTGTTGGAGGAATAACTTTTGCCCAGTGCTCACGGAAAATGTCTTCATTTTCTTTAAGAGCTGAATCTGTATCTTTAAATACGATTCCTAGATCTTCAAGGTCTTCCTTCATATTGTGGTATACAACCTCTGACTCATACTGTGCTGAAACCCCAGCAAGATATTTTTGTTCCGCTTCTGGGATTCCTAATTTATCAAATGTAGCTTTGATTTCTTCAGGAACTTCATCCCAAGATCTTTCAGATTTCTCGGATGGTTTTACATAATACGTAATCTCATCAAAGTTTAAGCTATTTAAGTCTCCACCCCACTGTGGCATAGGCATATTGTAGAAGTGCTCTAAGGATTTAAGGCGGAAATCTAACATCCATTGAGGCTCTTCCTTCATGCGGGAAATTTCTTCAACAATTTCCTTTGTTAAACCACGTTCTGAACGGAAGATGGAAACGTCTTTATCTGCAAAGCCATATTTATAATCGCCAATTTCAGGCATTTTCTTTGCCATTCTACTTCACTCCATTCTTGTGAGAGATACTTCTAACCACGATTAGAGTTCTTCACTCACGATTCATTTTGTTCGTTCTTAAATCCCTTTTCCATTGCTTTCCATGCTAATGTTGCACATTTAATTCGTGCAGGGAATTTTGAAACGCCCTGAAGTGCTTCAATGTCTCCTAAATCAATGCTATCATCATAATCTCTTCCTAGCATCATTTCTGAGAAGATTTGTGACATTTTTAGTGCATCTTCAATTTTTTTGCCCTTTATCGCTTGGGTCATCATCGATGCAGATGACATAGAGATAGAACATCCCTCACCATCGTATTTTGCATCTTGAACAATTCCATCATCAACCTTTAAAGTGAGATGGATGCGGTCACCACAGGTTGGGTTATTCATGTCAATCGTTAAAGCACCATCTTGAATAACTCCACGATTGCGAGGCTTTTTATAGTGATCCATAATCACTTGGCGGTACAAGGTATCAAGATTTATCCTAGAATCCATTGCTGAAATACTCCTTTGTTTTTATGAGTCCTTCAACTAGTTTATCAATTTCTTCTTCAGTATTATAGAGGTAAAAACTTGCACGAGCAGTAGCAGACACTTTTAGCCATTTCATTAATGGTTGAGCACAATGATGACCTGCTCTGACCGCAATACCATCTGCATCTAAGACTGTAGCAACATCATGTGGGTGTACATCTTCAATATTGAATGTGACCAATCCAGCACGATGTTTTGGACCATAAATCGTAAGTCCTTCAATCTCTGATAAACGTTCCATCGCATAATTAGCTAAATTGTGTTCATATTCTAAAATATTATCTAGGCCAATATCCTCTAAAAAGTCAATTGCAGCACCTAGTCCGACTGCGCCAGCGATGATTGGTGTTCCAGCTTCAAATTTCCAAGGAAGCTCTTTCCACGTAGATTCGTAAAGATCTACGAAATCAATCATTTCGCCACCAGTTTCAACTGGTTCCATTTTTTCAAGCAATTCTTTTTTACCATACAATACACCAATACCCGTTGGTCCGCACATTTTATGGCCAGAAAAAGCAAGGAAGTCACAGTTCAGGTCTTTTACATCTATTTTCATATGTGGAGCAGCTTGTGCGCCATCAACGACCATGATTGCTCCATTTCGATGTGCAATTTCAGTAATTTCTTTGATTGGGTTTATTGTTCCAAGTACATTAGAAACCATCATAACAGACACAATTTTGGTTTGCTCAGTTACTGTTGCTTCAACATCCTTAAGATCAATTGAACCATCCTCTTGCAGAGGAATATATTTCAACTTCGCACCAGTGCGTTTGGCAATTTGCTGCCAAGGAATAATGTTAGCATGGTGTTCCATATAAGTAATAACAATTTCATCGCCTTCTACGAGATTATCACGCCCGTAGCTTTCCGCAATTGTATTAATCGCAGTTGTCGTTCCCCGGGTAAAAATAATCTCTTGAATAGAAGAAGCGTTGATAAATTTACGAACCTTTTCACGAGCATTCTCATAAGCATCGGTTGCTTTTGTACCAAGAGTATGAACCCCGCGATGGACATTGGAGTTATATTCTCGGTAGTATCGATCAAGCGTTTCGATAACAGTCACGGGCTTTTGAGAAGTGGCAGCACTGTCTAAATAGACAAGTGGTCTGCCATTAACTTCCTGATTTAAGATTGGGAACATAGAGCGAATATCTTGGATATTCATTATCTTACTTTCCTTTCAATTACCTCTACGAGTTGCTTTTTAACACCTTCAATTGGAAGTTCTTTTACAACTGGTGCAAGGAATCCATGGATAACTAAGCGCTCTGCTTCTTCTTGCGGTATACCACGGCTCATTAAATAATATAATTGTAGTGGGTCAACCCTACCAACTGATGCAGCGTGACCTGCTGTTACATCATCTTCATCAATTAGTAAAATTGGGTTTGCATCCCCACGCGCTTTCTCACTTAGCATTAATACTCTTGATTCTTGTTCTGCATTTGATTTAGAAGCTCCATGTTCAATCTTTCCAATACCATTAAAGATCGAACTTGCGCTGTCCTTCATGACACCATGTTTTAAAATATATCCTTCTGAATTTTTACCATGGTGCGTAATGTTAGTCGTAAAGTTTTGTTTTTGTTCTCCTCTACCTACAACAACTGTTTTAGAATCAGCATGTGAGCCATCCCCAACTAAATGAGTGATGTTTTCTGAAATCGTATCACCATCATTCATAAGTCCAAGAGCCCATTCAATTTTACTGTCACGACCGACTACACCGCGACGAGCAACATAAGTAGTGTTTCCTGTTGCTAACGCATCAACAGCTCCATATGTTACTTTTGCATTGGCACCAACAATTACTTCTGAAACAATATTTACAATTGTATCTACAGAATCTGTTGTAGAAAGATAGTTTTCAACATAAGTAACAGAACTATTATCTTCAGCCACTACAATAACATGATTGAAAGTAGCTGCTTCACCGTTGTCTTGAATAAATACTGCATGTAATGGAACAGTTACTTCAACATTCTTAGGAACATATACAAAAGCCCCACCATTTACTAACGCAGCATGTAGTGCTGTCAAACGGTGTTCGTCCACTTTAACAGCTTCTGTCATAAAATACTTTTGAAGAAGGTCACTATGTTCACGAGCAGCTGTATGAATATCTGTAAAAATAACGCCGTTTGCTTTTACCTCTTCTGTAAGAGAAATAAATGCTGGAGTGTTATTACGTTGAATATATATATTCTTTTCTTCTTCAATATCAATAAGTGATTTAATTTCTTCTGGTAATTCGTCAATTGAGTTATAAGGTGCACTTTCCACAACATGATTTGTAAATTGTGTAAAGTTCCATTTATCAATTTTTGTTTTGTCTGGTCTTGGCATTGGAAGATCTTCAGCTTTTTCAAGAGCTTGTAAGCGAAGTTCCGCAAGCCAGCTTGGTTCACCAAGAGTAGACGAATAACCTCTGACATAATCTTTATCAAATGGTAATTTCGTTTCGATTGTCATCATTATCCTCCTAACGCTTACGCTTCTTGACCTACAGTTTCATCTTCAATTCCTAGTTCTTGCTTAATCCAGTCATATCCTTCTGCTTCTAGGCGTTGTGCAAGCTCTGGTCCTCCAGATTTAACGATACGACCTTGCATCATGACATGTACTTTATCTGGTGTAATATAGTTAAGTAAGCGTTGGTAGTGAGTAATGATTAAGCAACCAAACTCTTCTCCGCGCATATCATTAATTCCTTTAGAAACAACTTTTAATGCATCAATGTCAAGCCCTGAGTCAATCTCATCAAGAATTGCAATCTTTGGCTCAAGCATTGTTAATTGTAGGATTTCATTACGTTTCTTTTCCCCACCTGAGAAGCCTTCGTTCAGGTAACGTTGAGCCATATCAGGATCCATTTCTAGCTTTTCCATGTTTTTATCCATAGTGCGGATAAATTTCATTAGAGAGATTTCGTCGCCTTCTTCACGACGTGCATTAATTGCAGAACGAAGGAAGTCAGCATTTGTAACTCCAGCAATTTCACTTGGATATTGCATTGCTAAGAAAAGACCAGCACGTGCACGCTCATCAACTTCCATTTCTAAAACATCTTCACCGTCAAGTGTAACGCTACCTTTTGTAACCTCATACTTAGGGTGACCCATAATTGCAGATGATAAAGTTGATTTACCTGTACCATTTGGTCCCATAATTGCGTGAATTTCTCCACCGTTTATCTCAAGGTTAACTCCCTTTAAAATCTCCTTGCCTTCAATCTCGACATGAAGATCCTTAATAACTAAAGTTGATCCTGCCATTACAACTACCTCCATTAGACAAAAAATATTTGTATAGAATTGACAAATTAAGTCAAAACTTCATTCTCATTTTATACTCATTACAATCTTATATCAAATTCAATCTGATATCAACCTTTACACTTTGGCATCAGGAATACATTTTCTATTATGTAAGGTTATTAAATTAGGTTGGTCTGAAAAGACTAAATATGAGAGCTAAATGAGAAAATTTTCGCTTAAATCTTGTCCAACACTAAGATAACATAATTTAAAAAGATATGTAAGGATGAAGGGGCTACGTTACTCAATACTGGATATATTTTTCACTAATTCTATAAATTCATTCAATATAATAAAAAACCCAGCATGTTGACACTGGGTTAGAACTAGATTTATAACTCTACCTTTGTATAATTCGATGAATTTGAGCTACTATCGTTAGACTCTTTTTATAATCCCGTTCACGACATTCCTCAATTCGCATGCGCTCGTCTAATTTTTGACAATAATCCTTATATCCAATCCCATGAGCCTGATGCATTGCCTTTTCCATTTCGCCCGTATAATTCAAACGGATTTGATTGATATCGAACCAATCCCTTCTTTTTTGTTGGATACAAATATAATGGTAACATCACCTTGAAACTTCCTCAAATACGGTATTCACGTATATTCTTCGATTCCTCTAATGAAAAAGGCATAGTGAAAATGAATGATCCATTATAAGTAACAAACCAATAAATACCTTTCATATCCTTGGATTTACTCCAAATTTGCTTTATAAAACAAATATAAGGTTGACCATCCACTGGTCAACCTCTCCTCTTATTCTTTAGCTGGAATAACAGATCCACTATATTTTTCTTCAATAAATTTAGTAATCTCTTCTGATCCTAAAACCTCTAGTAATGTTTGAATCGCATCACTATTTTCCTCACCTTGAGGAACCGCAATAATGTTCACATAAGGGTTATCCTCTGGAGATTCAACGATTAGAGCATCTGTAGTTGGATTTAAGTCAGCATCTAGTGCATAGTTACCGTTAATTGCAACTAGGTCTCCTTCTTCTCCCTCATACACTTTTGTTAGGAGCGCTGCATCAAGTTCCATTTCAAATTTAAGTTCTTTTGGATTTTCAACGATATCATCAGGAGTTGCACTTACTTTTTCAATTCCTTCTTTTAATGTAATAAGCCCTTCTCTTTCTAACATTGCAAGTACGCGGCCATGGTCAGCAACTGAATTACTCATAATTAATGTTGCGCCATCTGGAATCTCATCTATAGATTTGTATTTTTTTGTAAAAATACCAATTGGTTCAATATGAACGCCACCAGCGTTTACAATTTCGTAGCCTTTTTCTTCAACTTCTTTATTTAAGTAAGGAATATGTTGGAAATAGTTTGCATCTAAGTCGCCTTCACTTAAAGCTCTATTCGGAATTGCATAATCAGTAAATTCCTTAATATCTAACGTAATTCCTTTTTCCTCTAATAGAGGTTTTGCTTCTTCTAAAATCTCTACATGCGGTACTGGTGTAGCTCCGATTGTAATGGTTACATTTTCGGATTCTCCTTCAGCTCCACCGTTGTTGTTTTCTTTTGTTCCTTCTTCATCTGCTGTTCCACATGCAGCAAGTGCTAGTACAAATGCTACTACTAGAATTGACTGTAAAAACTTCTTCATCGAGTTTTCCCTCCATTTTTATCGTTTATCTATTATAGAAGTGAGAATATCACCTATAAGCTGAATGATAAATACAATGACTAATATTAATATAGTTGCTACAAAAGTTACATCTAAGTTTGAGCGGTGGTATCCTTCCAAATAGGCCAATGTGCCCAGACCACCTGCACCCACTGTTCCTGCCATTGCTGTATAACCAACTAGCGCAATAGCGGTAACGGTGATACCCGAAATAATCGCTGGCAAAGATTCAGGTATTAAAACTTTCCAGATGATTGTCGTTGTCGTTGCACCCATTGATCTTGCTGCCTCAATCACACCTTTATCAATCTCACGAAGAGCAATTTCAACCATTCTTGCATAGAAAGGTGCCGAACCTATAATTAATGCTGGTAGTGCTCCTTTTACACCTAACATCGTTCCCATAATAAGACTGGTAAACGGAATTAGTAAAATGATTAAAATAATGAAAGGAATGGAACGAAAAATATTAACGAATGATGCAATAACAGAGTTCAACACTTTATTTTCCCAAAGATTTCCCTTGGAAGTTAAGAACAGTAATAATCCTAAAATAAGTCCGAATATAAAGGTTAAAACAACGGATATCCCCGTCATACTCAATGTTTCAAGCGTCGATTCCCACACATTTTCCCACTTTACGTTTGGTAAGTATTTTTCCATCATTGGCTCAGCACCTCCACTTCAACCTGTTGCTTACGGATGTACTGGATAGCCTGTTCAATTTCATTAGTATCCCCATTAAAATGTACAAACAAAGTTCCATAAGATCCACTTTGGGTTTGTGAAATTTTTCCTTGAATGATTGTAACACTCACTTCATAACTTCTTATTACATCCGTAATTAGTGGAGTTTCAGCTGCCTTTCCAACAAAGGTTAATTGCACGACCTTTCCACTTGAATACTGCTCCAAGAGGTGTTCGATCGTCTCCTTCGTTTCTTCAGGTTCTGTAACTTGTTGTACAAAACGCTTTGTAATATTAGCTTTAGGCTTTTTGAACACTTCAAGTACTTTTCCTTGCTCAACTATCTCTCCGTTTTCCATGACTGCGACACGGTGACAAATTTTTCGAATCACATGCATTTCATGGGTAATTAACACAATCGTTAACCCTAATCGTTGATTTATATCAACCAGTAAGTCTAATATAGAATCCGTTGTTTCTGGATCTAACGCAGATGTTGCTTCATCACAAAGGAGTACTTTTGGATTGTTGGCAAGTGCTCTTGCAATCCCTACTCTTTGCTTTTGTCCCCCACTTAGCTGAGATGGATAAGCATTTTCTCTGCCTTCTAATCCTACAAGCTTAATTAGCTCTGCTACTCGTTTTTCTCGCTTTGGTTTTGGCACCTTTGCGATTTCAAGTGGAAAGGAAATATTTTCGCGAACTGTACGGGACCACAGTAAGTTAAAGTGCTGAAAGATCATGCTTATTTCTTTTCGAGCTTCTCGTAATGCTTTACCTTTTACGGTCGTAATGTTATGACCTGCAACCATAACTGTACCATCTGTTGGGGCTTCAAGCCCATTTAATAAACGTATAAGGGAGCTTTTACCTGCACCACTGTAACCAATGATTCCAAATATTTCTCCTTCATTAATTTCCAGGTCAATATTGTTAACGGCTGTAACCGAATTTGTTTTAGATTGATAAATCTTTTTCACATTTTTAAGTGTTATCATATCGTCACACCTTCTATTCATCGAAATGCGCTGACCCCATCTATCGGCGACAAGGATAAGACGAGCACTGACAGAAGGTGTTTCTTACCTTCCGTAGCGATTGGCTTAGACCAGAGACCCGATGGCGCCTGTAGCTATACATCTCATAAGACTTTGTTTAGTTTATGCGAGTAAGCAAATAATTAAAAAAGAAAATAAAAATGCCTTCCTGCTAAAGAGAGCAGAAAGGCACCATAAAATGAATTCCTTCCTCTCATCTTCCAAAGCTATTGCTTTGTGTGAATTGGCACCTTTTCAACAAATGTTGACGGTTGCTGGGTTTCATCGGGCACATCCCTCCACCACTCTAAATAAGAGTATCTAATCTATTTACTTTTAAACGTTCATTCTAAACAATATGAAGGTTATATTATCATCAGTAGCAATTGCTGTCAATGGAAATGGTGTGACAAAATTTATCCATTTACTTTAATGCGTTTTCTGCAGTGTAAGCTGAACTTGTACCGTTCGCTATTTTAATAGCTTGTTCTAAGTCTTCTAATATATCATCGATATTTTCAATACCGATAGATAAGCGAACTAAGTCTTCTGTTGTACCAGATGCCTTTAAGTCTTCTGAACTTAATTGTTGATGGGTGGTGCTAGCTGGGTGAATGATTAGGCTCTTTGCATCACCGACATTTGCAACATGTGACCAAAGTTCAACACTGTTGATTAGTTTTTCACCAGCTTCTCTTCCACCTTTGATACCAAAGATAACAACGGATCCTGCACCTTTTGGTAGATATTTATCAGCTAATTGTTTATTAGGATGATCCTCTTCACCAGGGTATTGAACCCATTCAACACCTGGATGGTTTTTAAGATAGGAAACTACCTTTTTTGTGTTTGCAATATGTTCTTTCATACGAACATGTAATGTTTCAAGACCTAGGTTAAATTGGAATGCATTGAATGGACTTAAAGCAGCCCCAGTATCACGAAGTAGTTGAACTCTTGCTTTAATAATAAAAGCGACTGGTCCAAGCGCTTCAGCATAGACTAAATCATGATAGCTTGGATCTGGTGTTGTGAAACCTGGGAATTTCGGTGAATTCCAATCAAATTTACCAGCATCTACAATAATTCCTCCCATTGTTGTTCCATTACCTAATAGCCATTTTGTAGCTGAATGAATAACAATATCTGCCCCATGCTCAATCGGTCTGCACAGATATGGAGTAGCAAAGGTATTGTCAACAATTAATGGAATCCCTGCCTCATGAGCAATATTAGCAACGGCTTCAATATCAAGGACATCTAAGCTTGGATTTCCAATCGTCTCTGCAAAGATCGCTTTTGTATTTGGAGTTATAGCTTGACGGAAATCCTCTGGGTTAGTGGGTTTTACAAAATGCGTTTTAATTCCATACTTAGGAAGCGTATTTGCGAATAGGTTATACGTTCCACCATATAGTGTAGAAGCTGATACAATCTCATCTCCAGCACCTGCAATATTTAGAATAGCTGTCGTGATTGCTGCCATTCCACTTGAAACAGCCAACGCACCGACCCCACCCTCTAATTGTGCAACTCTTTCTTCAAATACAGTTGTTGTTGGATTATGAATACGTGTATAGATATATCCATTCTCTTTTAAACCGAATAGATTTGCTGCATGCTCAGTTGTATTAAATTTGAATGCATTAGATTGATAGATTGGTACAGCTCTAGCACCTGTTATTGGATCTGCTTCTAGTCCTCCATGTATCGCAATTGTTTCTGGTCTATAATTCTTTTGTTTTTCGCTCATTAGAATCTCTCCCTATTTTTTAATAAATAAAGGCTGTTTGCGCAGACATTGTTGTTATATTTACCAGGTAGTTTTTACACGATATCACCCAAACGACACTACAATCTTTTAGAAAAGAGTAGAAATAAAAAACCTCTTCAATAAGAAGAGGGTGTATGTATGATTTCTCTTCTTATCTTTCAGACTTATAGTCTGTTGGATTTAGCACCGTGTAAGTTACCGGTTGCCGGGCTTCATAGGGCCATTCCCTCCGCCACTCTTGATAAGATTAATATTTAATTTTAATTTCTTATGAATTAATACGATGGTAACCCTTTTTCTTGTATAAGTCAATATTAATTATTAGAAAAAAAGCTAAATTCACAATTTCCTGTTATTTGTCATGTAAACACAAAATTAGACAGTATTATTAAAAATACAACAAACTATATTCCTAATTGCCCAGGAAATACGTCATATTCTGATGGATTACCACATAAAATCGCAATTAAATAACGCCAATTAAGGCGTTGTTTTATTCTTTAGAGATGACCTCTAATAAGTATGGGATCGATCGAAATGCATAGTACTTCTCCAATGCCTGCCCTTCTTTAATACGCATTAAGCAAGGTACACTTTCAATTTGCCATTCCACTGCTTTTTGAGGTAAATAATTGAGATCACTTTTCCCGATTATTACATGAGGGAGTAATTCATCCACTACTGTTATCATTTTAGATGCAACTTGGCAAGTTCCGCACATTGGTGTATATAAATAAAGCCAAAATTCTTCTGTATTGGCAAGTCGATCGTTAATTTCTCTTTCATTCCATTCTTTCATCTTATACTTCAACCTTTATATTTGTTTTGCATCATATTGTAACACGATTTTTAAAGTAATGTATCATCCATGCTTATATCTCTATAATAAATATTCTGCATGTACGTCTATATTTGCTGATAGAAGAACTGTTGCAATATGCTGTTCAGGGGCTGTTGCTACTTCACGATATGATTTATCGATAAATAAATGTCGTGCTTCAGGAAATTCGCGTTTAAATTGCTTTCGTAGTTTTTCTCCAGCACGATCAGCGTCTACTAATATATAGACATCCTTATTAAACAAATGCTCGATTAGTTCATCTAATCTTGATATACTAATCGTTCCATTCGTACAAATGATTTCAACCGGCTCATTCACAACTGTTTCTACTTTCTTTTTATCGGTTCTCCCCTCAACAATAATTACTTTCTCAATATCGTCAAAAGCCACCATTTCATCACCTTATTTCGAGTGTACATTTTATCTGTTATTTCTTTCTATTCGATGTGTACAACTGCTTTTCCTTCATTTTATAGAAAAGATTAAAGATTGGTGAATCACATGGAAACATTGTGGAAAAAAAGACAGTGGGTTTCCACTGTCTTTAGCACCAACCATTTTCATCATCACAATCGACATACTTCATATCTGGGTTGGTCGTTACATCTGCATAGGTAAAAATTTTATTCGATTCCTGCTCAAATCCTTGCTTTAGCTCATATTGTGCACCTTGACTCGTAAATCTAATCTTACCAATAGGTTCCTTTTCTACAAATAATGTCATTTCATCATTTCCAAGTTTTCCAATGACTCGATCAGTCACTTCAATTCGTGTTCGTTTGAATACCATTTTTAAACACCCTTCCATTGTTGGTATTTAATTTTAGAGTGTCCATTCAGCGAAACTTCATTCTGTCAGTTACCACACAGAAAAATACAATTAAAAAGAGCTGGTAATGAAATACCAGCTCTTTTTGGAAAATCAATCTTCATTTATCATTTCTTCGTACTGTTCAGCTGTCATGAGGTTCTCAACATCACCAGCATTTGCAGGCTCTACAACAATCATCCATGCTTTTTCATATGGAGATTCATTGACGAATTCTGGGCTATCATCAAGATCTTCGTTAACCTCAACAACTTTACCACTAAGTGGAGCATAAAGCTCAGATACTGTTTTAACGGACTCAACGCTTCCAAATGGCTCATTTGCTTGAATTTCGTCACCAACCTCTGGAAGTTCAACGAATACGATATCTCCTAACTCAGATTGTGCAAAATCTGTAATTCCAATGCGTATTCTATCTCCTTCAACTTTTACCCATTCATGTTCTTCAGAATAACGTAAATCTTTAGGTGTGCTCATTTTGTACCCTCCATTAAATCGTTATTTTATGAATTAGTTCTTGCTATTTTGTTGAGAATCACTCAAACAAAATTATGTAAAAGTCCTTTGTAAGGTCTTACATCCAAAACTATTAAGCCCAGGTTTGTTTAAATTGATCTTCTTTAAACCCAACCGTAACCTTACTTCCATCGGTAGTGAGTGGGCGTTTAATAAGCATTCCATCAGAGGCTAATAGATCTAGTAATTCATCCTCTGTTGATGTACCAATTTTATCCTTTAAGCCCAGTTCTCGATACTTTTGACCACTTGTATTAAAAAATTTCTTTAATTCTAATCCACTATTTTGATACATTTCTTTTAATTGCCCTTTTGAGGGTGGGTTGTCTACAATATGAATCTCCTCGAAATCAATCTGGTGTTCCTCAAGCCATTTTTTCGCTTTTCGACAAGTTCCACACTTTGGATACCAATAGAATGTTAATGCCAAAATTCTCACCACCTTACCTAAAAAAATGCGCAAGCGCCCTGAAATCAAATACTTTTAGAAAATACCACTCCTGTGGCGAACATGGAGGTCAGCACATCCTTGAAAATGCTTTACATTTACTTCGTGTGATGCAAATGCTCTCGAAGCCCTCCTTGTCCTATGGAAGTCCATAAGCATAAGAATAACTAGATAGAATGCTGCTTTTTAAATAAGGCTGTTTTCACAAACTTTGTTGTTATTGACACAATTGATTTCCGCTGCAGGTGGACGCTTTCCGCTGAAATCGAAAGATTAGTTTTAACCAATAGCAACAATCTTTTAGATAAGAGCCTTAAATAATCTTAACAATTTAGCTAGACTAGAGAGCGCCTAGGCGCTAATGCAAATCTAGCTTACCTACCAAGATTATTTTAACATATTGGATTTTGAATTTAAAATAATATTGGTACTACCACTAATTGATTTCGACTTCTAATCAGTTAATCCTGCTTAAAAAATAAAATCTTTTAAAGTAAAAGAAAAAGCCCCAAAGGAGCTTCTTCTAGTCTAATATTAAACAGTATACTTTTCAGCCTCAATAAGGTTACCAGCAATCTCACGTTTCTTCGCAATAACATTAATAGGAGTAAAGCGAGTAAGTTTTCGTAAGGCTGATGTCATCATTCGTAATACATCGCCTTCTTCTGTTGCCACAAGGGTTTCCTTCGCATGGGCTTCTATTTCATTAAATGCCTCTTGAACAAATACTTGGGTATAGAGTATCTTTTGCTGGTTTTTTTCTTCCCCAGATTTATTAATTGCTTTTTCTGTACGTAGAACCACGGATTCCATCGCATAAATATTTGCTGCAATATCTGCGATATTCGCTAGAATCTCTTGTTCTTTCTCTAGCTTAGGTCCAAATTTTTGTGCAGCAAGTCCTGCTATCATAAGACCGATCTTCTTTGCATTACGCACTAAGTATTTCTCTTGCTCCAGAAGACCTTCGCCTACCTCTTCAGGCATGAGCATCATAAGCTCCTCCTGAAGCTGTGTTGCTTTTTCAAGTAAAGGTAATTCTCCCTTTAATGCCTTGCGAAGGAATGTTCCAGGTACTAATAAACGGTTAATTTCGTTTGTACCTTCAAAAATTCGGTTAATACGGGAATCGCGATAGGCTCTTTCAATTTCATATTCCTGCATAAATCCATATCCACCATGTATTTGGACACCTTCGTCTACCACATAATCTAAAACTTCTGTGTTGAAAAATTTATTGATCGAGCACTCGATAGCATATTCAGCGATTGATTTTGCTACTTCTTTTCCATTATTTACTTCTTCATCTGATAATTGCCCCATGCGATCCTCGAAATAGCCAACTGTACGGTAAACACTGGATTCAGCCGCATAAATTTTTGATGCCATGTTCGCTAATTTTTCCTGAATTAATCCAAATTTAGAAATTGGCGTTTTGAATTGCTGACGCTGGTTCGCGTATTTCACAGCCAGCTCAAAGGCACTCTTTGCACCTCCAACTGCACCAACTCCAAGCTTATACCGTCCAATATTTAAAATGTTAAATGCAATAATATGACCTCTTCCGACTTCACCTAAAAGGTTTTCAACTGGTACCTGTGCATCTTCTAAAATTAAGGTACGTGTTGAGGAACTCTTAATCCCCATTTTCTTTTCTTCTGCCCCTGTTGATACTCCAGGAAACCCTCGCTCTACTATGAAGGCAGTGAATTTTTCACCATCAATTTTTGCATATACGATAAACACATCTGCAAAGCCCGCGTTTGTAATCCATTGCTTTTCACCATTTAATACATAGTGAGTACCTTCAGCATTTAATTTTGCAGTTGTTTTTGCACCAAGTGCATCGGATCCAGAACCAGGCTCAGTTAATGCATAGGCAGCAAGTAGCTCGCCAGTAGCTAATTTGGGAAGATATTTTTGTTTTTGTTCTTCATTTCCGAAAAGAACGATCGGAAGTGAACCAATGCCGACATGGGCACCGTGAGAAATGGAGAACCCTCCTGCTCTTGCCATTTTTTCCGCTATTAATGCGGAGCTTACTTTATCAAGACCTAGTCCTCCATATTCTTCAGGCACGTCTACTCCTAATAACCCAAGTTCACCTGCGCTTTTTAAAAGCTTTACAGACCGATCAAATTCATGGTTTTCAAGATGCTCTACTTGAGGAAGTACTTCATTTTCAATGTAGTCCTCTGTAGTTTTTGCAATCATTTTATGTTCATCAGTATAATCTTCTGGAGTAAAGACACGCTCAGCTTCTAAGTCCTCAATTAAAAAGCCCCCACCTAAAACGACTTTATCAGTTGCATTTGACATTTTGTTTCCCCCTATTATACGTGAATTGGATAGGCTAACCAGTTAAATTAGCCAATTATTTAAGCTAATAATTCAAATACTCCAGCGGCTCCCATTCCACCGCCGATACACATTGTCACAACACCAAATTGCACGTTGCGACGCTTCATTTCATGCATTAATGTCAATGTTAATTTAGTACCCGTACATCCTAGTGGATGGCCTAGTGCAATTGCACCACCGTTTACATTTACTTTTTCTTCATCAAGTCCAAGTTCACGAATGACTTGAAGTGATTGAGAAGCAAAGGCTTCGTTTAATTCAAATAATCCAATATCCTCAAGCTCGAGACCCGCAAGTTTTATTGCTTTCGGAATAGCTGCTACAGGTCCAATACCCATTACTTCAGGTGGGACACCAGCCACTGCAAATGATCTAAATTTAATGATAGGAGTTAACCCTAGACTTGCAGCTTTTTCTCGGTCCATTACCATAACAGCTGCCGCACCGTCGCTAGTTTGGGAAGCATTTCCTGCTGTTACTGAACCAGTAACCGAGAATGCTGGTCTTAATTTTGCTAGGACATCAAGATTTGTATCTTCCCTCACACCTTCATCCTGCGAAAATTTAACATGCTTTTCAATTAGTTTATGATTTTCATCAACGTGACGAAGTGTGACATTAACTGGAACAATCTCATCGACAAATTTACCCGCTTTAATGGCTGAGGCTGCCTTTTGATGACTTCTAACTGCAAAAGCATCTTGGTCTTCACGACTAATTCCGTACTTAATCGCAACTTGCTCTGCTGTGTGGCCCATTCCCATGTAATATTCTGGCGCTGTTTCCGCAAGTTTTGCGTTTGGTCGGACAACATGACCCATCATTGGTACTAGACTCATAGATTCAGCTCCACCAGCTATCGCTGTATCTGAGTGACCTAGCATAATTTTTTCTGCTGCATAGGCGATTGATTGAAGTCCAGATGAGCAATAACGATTGATAGTGATTGCTGGAACC
>Ga0079224_100001422_pt1 | contig 27488 bp, 25 predicted proteins | sample Stecom2015_FD_80414 | JGI IMG/M metagenome (GOLD analysis project Ga0079224, IMG submission 80414) | Agricultural soil microbial communities from Utah to study Nitrogen management - Steer compost 2015 | ecosystem: Environmental > Terrestrial > Soil > Agricultural land | place: USA: Utah... | reverse complement strand
GCCGGGGCCGCCGCGTCCCGTCCGTCGGGCGTCGCCAGGGCGCCCCTGGCTCCCGGGAAGGACGAGCGCCCGCCGGCGATGAGCACCGTGTCGTTCGAGCGCTACGCCAGGGAGCGTCGCCGCCCGGGCGCGGAGGGCGCGGGCCCGGGTCCAGCGGACGCATCGCCGGCGGGCGGGCGGTCCGGCATCGGGTCCGGTGCGATCGCCGCCCTGCGTGCCGACGGCCACGGGGAGGAAGCCACCGCACTGGCGAACCAGCATCTCGTCGAGGAGCTGCGTCGCATGCGCAGCTACATCAGCCAGCAGTTCAGCGCGCTGTCCTGGGTGGATGGCGTACGCCGCTCCCCGGTGCAGGCCCAGCTGCTTCGCCGCCTGATCGGCGCCGGGTTCTCCGCGCGCCTGTCGCGCCTGCTCGTGAGCCGGGTGCCGGCCGACTACGACGACGACGAGGCGCTCGTCTGGCTGCACTCCGCGCTGGCGCGCAACCTGCGTTGCGGCAGCTGGACGGGCGGGCCGCTCGCCGAGGGCGGCGTCTTCGCGCTGGTGGGCCCGACCGGGGTGGGCAAGACCACCACGACCGCGAAGATCGCGGCGCGTTTCGCCTTGCGCCATGGCGTGCAGTCCGTCGGCCTGGTCACGATGGACGCCTACCGGATCGCGGCGCAGGACCAGCTCCGTGCATTCGGCCAGCTGATCGGGGTCCCGGTGCTGGCGGCGCACGACGCCGACGAGCTGGGCCGGCATCTCGCCACCCTGTCGGACCGACGCCTCGTTCTCGTCGATACCGCGGGCGTGGGACAGCGCGACCAGCGTGTCGCCCGCAACCTCGAGTCGCTCGCCGTCAATGGCGTGCGCAACCTGCTCGTCCTGGCGGCGACGGCGCAGGAGGGGGCCATCGAGGAGGTCATCGAGGCCTATCGCGCCCGCGAGGCCGCGGGCGTCGTGCTCTCGAAGATCGACGAAGCGCCCCGGCTGGGCGGCGCGATCGATGCGCTCGTGCGGCATCGCCTGCAGCTCGTCGGCGTGGCGGACGGCCAGCGGGTGCCCGAGGACTGGCACGAGGCCGACGCGGCGGGCCTGGTCGCCACCGCGCTGGAACCGCGCGTGCACGACGACTTCGTGCTCGACGATACGGAGCTCACCATGCTGATGCAGCGCATCGAGGGAATCGGCGACGAGCCGCGCGCCCGGGAGGCGACCCATGCCTGAGCGCCGCATCGACCAGGCGAGCGGGCTGAGGCGTCTCTTCGGCTCCGCGCCCTGGCGCCGGCCGGTCTGCTTCGTCGCACCCGAGCCCGGACTCGCGCGGGCTGCCATGCTGAGCCTCGCCGATGGACTCGAGAGCTTCGGGGTCGCCGCCGCGGTGGACGGTCGCGACGCCGCGCCCGACGGGCCCGCGCTGCGCCTGTTCGACGATCCGCGACGGCTCGCCGGACCGGCGCGCCTTGCCGGGGGGATCGACCTGGTGGCGCAGGGAACGGCGGACCCGGCCGGGATCATGGAGCTTTACCGCGGCATCAAGCTGCTCGCCTCGGCCCACCGGATCGATCGCCTCGCGATCGTGCTCGCGGGGCCGGTCGAGGGCCGCACCGCGGAGCGCTGCCGCGCCAATCTCGCGGGGGCGCTCGAGCGCTTCCTGGACGCGCGCGTCGATGCGTGGGAGACGCTCGGCGCGGGCCGGCTGCTCCGGCGAGCGGCGCAGGTCGGCGCCAGCGTGCAGGCGCTCGATCGCGACGGCGAGGAGAGCAGGGCGTTCGACCGTCTTGCGGGCTGCTTCGCCGGGGGGCTGGCGCCACGGGCGGAGCCGGTGGCGCACTGAACGAGCGAGATCGCGACAGCATGTATACCGCACAGGGAACACTCGATCGCCAGGAAACGATCGAACGCTATGGCGCGATGGTGCGACGCGTTGCCCACCAGATGATCGCGCGCCTGCCGCCGAACGTGGACGTCGATGACCTGATCCAGGCCGGGATGATCGGGCTGTTCGACGCGATGTCGCGCTACGACGCCGCGGGCGGCGCACAGTTCGAGACCTTCGCGCTGCAGCGGGTTCGAGGCGCGATGCTCGACGAGCTGCGCGGCGCGGACTGGATGCCGCGCTCGGTCCGCAAGGCCCAGCGCGACATCGAGCAGGCCGTGCGCCGCCTCGAGCAGAAGCTCCTGCGTCCGCCCACGGAGGCGGAGATCGCCGAGGAACTGGGACTGGACCTCGCCGCGTACCACAGGCTGCTGGGCGACGCGCGAGGGTCGCAGCTGCTGTACCTGGACGACCTCGGCGACCGGGCCGGCGACGACAGCTGGCTGGATCGCAACGAGGTGGGCGAGAGCGCCGACCCGGTCGAGGAGCTGCACGACCAGAAGTTCAGGGAGTCCCTAGTCGCGGCGATCGAGAACCTGCCGGAGCGCGAGAAGTACGTCATGTCCATGTACTACGAGCAGGACATGAACCTGAAGGAGATCGGCGCCGTGCTGGGCGTGACGGAGTCGCGGATCTCCCAGCTGCACAGCCAGGCGGTTGCGCGAATCCGCGCGAGCCTCAAGGAATGGATCTGAACCCAGGGGGGATCCGATGAAGCAGGCTTTCTGGAAGACCCGGCGCGCCGAGGTGGCCGTCGTGGCCGGCGGCGGGATCGCGACGGAGTCGCCGACCCGCACGGACGTGAACGCCGACATTGCCAGGATCGCGCACGATGCATCGGCGCTCGGCCGGGATGCGGCGGAACTCAACGGCGCGTTCGACGACCTGACCCGCACCGTGGACGACCAGTCGCGGATGATGGCCGAGGTCACCCAGGGCCTGCGGCGCGTCGTCGGCGCCAACGCCTCCATCGGCAAGGCCACGCAGGCCGCGTCCGAAAGGGTGTCCCAGGCCCGCGCCGCGGTGGCCAAGATCGGCGACGGCGTGGCGGACGTGGTCGATACCTTGCGCCAGGTTTCCGATGCGGCCGACGAGATCACCCGGATCGCCCTGCAGACACGGCTCGTCGCGTTCAACGCCTCGGTCGAGGCGAAGCGGGTGGGCGAGGCGGGCCGCGGGTTCGCGGTGGTCGCCGAGGCTGTGAAGGACCTGGCGGCCAAGGTCGAGAGCTCCTCGAAGCTGATCATGGCCACCACCGCCCGGCTCGATACCCGCATCGCGTCGCTCGCGCAGGAGATCCGCTCCGACTCGACGGCCGACGCGCAGAGCTTCCAGGGCGCGCTGGCCCGCACCGAGGACGGGATCGGAGAGATCGCCGTCGCGTCGCGCGATGCGCTGGCCACGTGCGAGGCGGTGATGGGCGAGGTGACGGAGCTCGGCCGGATGTTCGAGCAGACGCGCGCCACCCTGGGCGCCTCCCGCGAGCGCACCGAGAAATTCCTCGCGATGTCCGAAACCCTCATCGAGACCGCGGCCGCCAGCGGCGCCCGGACCGAGGACACGCCCTACATCGAGGCGGTCAGGGCGGGTGCCGCCGAGATCGCGGCGCTGTTCGAGGAAGCGCTCGCCGCCGGCAGGATCGGTATGGCGGACCTTTTCGACGAACAGTACGTGCCGGTGCCGGGCACCGATCCGCAACAGTTCACGACCCGCTTCGTCGGGCTGGCCGATGCCCTGTTGCCCTCGGTACAGGAGCGCCTGCTCAAGTTCTCGCCCAAGGTGGTGTTCTGCGTGGCGGTGGACCGCAACGGCTATCTGCCGACGCACAACCACCAGTTCTCGCACCCGCAGCGCGCTGGCGATCCGGCCTGGAATGCCGCGAACTCGCGCCAGCGCCGGATCTTCAACGACCGGACGGGCCTTGCCGCCGGTCGCAACACGCGCCGCTTCCTGCTGCAGACCTACCGGCGCGACATGGGAGGCGGGCGCTTCGTGCTGATGAAGGACCTTTCGGCCCCGATCGTCGTGAACGGACGCCACTGGGGCGCGCTGCGGATGGGCTACCAGTTCTAGCGGACCGTCGCGCGGGCCGCCGGGGCACGGCGCTCAGGCGGTGACTCGTCGCGAGCCGCGCGCGGGCGCGGAGCCTGCCTGGCCGGCGAAGATGGAGCGACGACCGGGAATGGCCGTCGTCTCGAGGCCCATGGCCCGCAGGCCGCGGTCGACGCGCGCGCTGGCGGTCGCCACCAGGCGGGCGTGCTCCTCGAGCGCGGTGCGCAGGCCGGCCAGCAGCTCTGGCGAGAGAAGGGGAATGGCCCGGTCCTGGAAGAGGTCCCGGACCCGCGCCTCGATGTCCTCAGCGTAGCGCCGGATGGTGTCGCCGTCGGCGTCGAGGAAGCCGACGCGCTGCGCCTGCAGCGCCTCGAGCAGGGCGAGGCCGGCCGCCTCGGCCGCGGGATCGCGGGGTGTCATTTCGCGCCGCCTTCGGCGGGGGACGCTGCCTTGCCACCGTTCGAGAGGGTCTCGAGCAGCTGGGCGGCTTCCATGATCATCCGCTCGGCCACGACGTGCGCGTTGACCTGGTACTCGCCGCGGGCGATCGCGTCGCGGACCTCGTTGACCTTGTCCGCGCGGATCTCCGCGCCCGACCGGACCTCGCCGCCCGCGAGCGTGCGGGAGGTTTCGGAGAGGTCGATACGATCGCTGGCCTCGGCAGGCGACACGGGCCGCGACGAGGATACCCCCGGCCGACCGGCGCCGGCGGGGGCGACGCCCTCCGATTTGATGGCGTCTATAGGGTTTCCGATCTTCATTGCAATCCCCTTTCAGAGGAAATGCGGGTCTTGGGCGAGCTATCGGCCTGCATCGCCCGAACTTTAGTCGATCGTCCGATAAACGGGGTCCGGGTCCTCATAATTTCACGTCCACCGTCCTGCCGTTGACCGTGCCGACCAGGACCCTGCCGCCCGGCGTGCGGACCCGGACGGCCTGGCCGTTGCCGGCGGCCGCCATGGCCGCGCCATCGGCCGTCACGATGAAGCCCTGTCCGATCATGCGGACCCGGACGGGATCGCCTGGCCGTACGGTGGGCATCACCCGCACGTGGTAGTCGCGCAGCGCCTGGCCCGGACGCAGCGACCGGGTGCTCACGTGGCCTTCGACCTGCTCCGGATCGGTCAGCGCCGGCCGGTTTTCCTGGCTCAGTTCCACTTCTTCCACGTGGACGTCGGCCGCGGTCAACGGCGTATTGGGCGCGATGGGACGGCTGGCGACCAGCGCCGGCCCGAAGACGGCCACCGTCATCGGCACCGAGACGGACCAGTTCGCCCCTTCGACGCAGCGCACGCCGATCGAGGTCCTGCCCCAGAGACGGGCGCCGGGCGCGAGGAACGGCTCGATGCGCTGGCAGGCGTCCAGCCGGATGTTCGGGTTGAGCTGGCCGAAGCGCAGCTCCACCCGGTAGTCCGGCCCGAACTGCGTCCGAACGAACTCCTCGATCATCGCCTCGGCGCCGGGCGCGCCTTCGCGCGTCGGCTCCGCCTTGCCGCCCGCGGCGACGGCCGGGGCCGACAGCCCGGCGAAGGCGAACAGGGCAACCGCGAGAACGGGGACGATCGACAGGGACCGGCCCCGGGCTGGCGCGCCGGTGGCCGGGCTGGTGAGTGGGTTCGGTCCGCAAGCGTACATGTCGCCACTCTAGGCGCTGGCGCGCGCGGGAACGGCCGGAACACGGCGGCGAAACGCCGCCTTATCCGGCCTTACGGATCCGGGCCCGTCAACATAATCGGCCCGTATCCGCAGAACTTTAGGGGGGCGACATGTCGAACCCGTTCACCTCGATGATCGAGTTCCATTCGAAGGCGCTGGCCCTGCGGGCCGAGCGCCAGAAGGTGCTCGCCTCGAACATCGCGAACGCGGACACGCCCGGCTTCAAGGCCCGCGACTTCGATTTCCAGGCCGCGCTGAAGGCCGCCGTCGAGCCGCAGGCAGGCCAGCCCGCCCGGGTGGTCTCGACGAACCCGAAGCACCTGCCGATCGCGCACCGCGGCGCCGACGGCTCGCTGACCGTCTCGACGCTGGCCTACCGCCAGCCGGACCAGCCCTCGGTCGACGGAAACACCGTGGACATGGACAGGGAGCGGGCCAACTTCGCCGACAACGCCGTGCGGTACGAGGCAGCGGTGCGGTTCATCAATTCGCACGTCCGGACCATGGTCTCGGCGATCCGCGGCGAATGAGGGAGTAGCGAACGATGTCACTGGACCGGATCTTCGATATCGCGTCGAGCGCGATCTCGGCGCAGGGCAAGCGGCTCAACGTGGTCGCATCCAACCTCGCCAATGCCGACAGCGTGGCCGGGCCGGACGGCGAAGCCTACAAGGCGCGCCAGGCCGTGTTCCAGGCGATCGCGCGCGGGAAGGAACCGGGCGGCGTGCGACTGGTGGATATCGTGGAGGACCCGACGCCGGGCAAGCGGGTCCACGATCCGTCGCATCCGCTGGCCGATGCCGATGGCTACGTGACCCACAGCAACGTGAGCGTGGTCGAGGAGATGGTGAACATGATCTCCGCCTCGCGCTCGTACCAGAACAATGTCGAGGTCATGAACACGGCGCGCCAGCTGATTCTCAAGACGCTTCGGATGGGCGAATAGGAGCGGCGATGTTCACCTTCCCGAAGTCCATTTCCGATCCGTCGGCCGCCCCGGTGGCCGGTTTCGTCGCGGGCAAGACCGCCGTTCCGGCCGCGGGGACGAGGACCGACGCGAGCGACGGCTTTGCCCGCATGCTCAAGGATGCGTCGAAGGGCGCGGCAGAGTCCGCCGGCGCCACGGGCGCGTCCGGCGCGAGCGGCTCGGGGGCGGCCGGTACCGCGACGAGCGAGCTTGCGCGGGACAACGACAACAGCGAGGACAAGTTCCTGACGTTGCTGGTCGCGCAGATGCGCAACCAGGATCCGCTCAATCCCCTCGACAACGCGCAGGTGACGAGCCAGCTTGCGCAGATCAACACGGTCCGCGGCATCGAGAAGCTCAACGCCTCGATGGGGACGCTCGTCGACAGGATCGGCGCCCAGGGCGCGCTCGATGCCGCCGCCCTGATCGGCCGCCAGGTGCTGGCCGAGGGCGACACGCTGACGATCGGCGAAGGGGACGAGGCCTCCTCGCTTGCCGCGGCCTTCGAACTGGCGGCCCCGGCGGCGAACGTCTCGATGCAGGTGTACGACGAGGCGGGTGCCCTGATCGCCGACATGTCGCTCGGCGCGCTCGGCGCGGGCGTGCATCCCTTCGAATGGGACGGCCGCGACGCCGACGGCGAGGCGCTCGGGCCGGGCACCTACTACTTCCATGTTTCGGCGATGAACGAGGGCGCACAGGTCACCGCGGTGACGCTCGCGCCGTCCACGGTCGTCGGTGTCACGCGCAGCGGCAACGGCTTCGACCTCGAGCTCGCCTCGGGCGCGATCGTCGGCCGGGATTCCGTGCGGGGCGTCAGGTAGCAGGCTGTCGGCCCCGGGGCGACGGCATCAACGGGTACTTCACCAGGAGCAAGCAGATGGGTTTCCAGCATGGACTTTCCGGGCTCAACGCCGCGGCTCGCAATCTGGACGTGATCGGCCATAACGTGGCGAACGCCAACACGGTTGGCGCCAAGGCCTCGCGCGCCGAGTTCGGCGACGTGATCGCGCATGCCGTATATGGCATCGGCGCCCCGTTCGGGGGGCTCGGCGTGCAGGTCGAGCGCGTCGCGCAGCAGTTCTCGCAGGGCGACCTCGCCTCGACCGCGAATCCGCTCGACCTGGCGATCAACGGCGCCGGGTTCTTCCGGCTGTCCGATGGCGGGTCGATCACCTACTCGCGCAACGGCCAGTTCCACACCGACAAGGACGGCTACATCGTGAACAGCGCCGGCGCGCGCCTGACCGGCTATCCGGCGGACGCCAACGGCGTCATCCAGCCCGGCGTGCCGGCGGAGCTGCGCATGGTTACCGGCGACATCCCGCCGCGCGCGACGAGCTCGGTCGAGGCCGTCCTCAACCTCGACTCGCGCGGCGAGGCCAAGACCGCCACGTTCGATCTGAACGACCCGACGACCTACAACTCGGCGACGTCCCTGCGCGTCTACGATGCCCAGGGCGGCGATACCACGCTCGCGCTGTACTTCCGCAAGACCGCCCCCGACACCTGGGAGGTGTACGCCGGCGCCAACGGCACGCAGATCGGCGCCGGCCCCGTGGGCCAGGTCTCGTTCCTGCCCAATGGCAAGGTCGATACGGCCACCACGCCCATGCCGTTCACGATCCCCGTGCCGAATGCGGCGGGCGGCATCGACAACGTCGCGGTGGACATGACCGAGACCACGCAGTACGGCTCGGTGTTCGGCGTCAACCACCTGTCGCAGGACGGCTTCTCGGCCGGGCGGCTCGCGAGCTACTCCATTTCGGACGAGGGCATCATCACCGCCCGCTACACCAACGGCGAGACCCGGGCGCAGGGCCAGATCGCGCTCGCGAACTTCTCCAACCCGGAGGGCCTCGCCTCGCTGGGCGGCAACGTGTGGGCCGAGACGGCCGAATCGGGCGTGGCGATGGTCGGCAGCCCGTCGAGCGCCAACCTCGGCGTGATCCAGTCCGGCGCGCTCGAGCAGTCGAATGTCGACCTGACGGCGGAGCTGGTCAACATGATCACCGCGCAGCGCTCCTACCAGGCGAACGCGCAGACGATCAAGACGCACGACCAGATCCTGCAGACGATCGTCAACCTGCGCTGATCGCAGCCCGCCTGACGCACTGAGACCCGGAGGGACTCGCGATGGACCGCATGATCTATCTCGCGATGAGCGGCGCCAAGGCCATGGAGGAGCGCCAGACGGCGCTCGCGCACAACCTGGCCAACGCCTCCACCGACGGCTTTCGCGCGGATCTCGCCGCGTTCCGGTCCGTCCCCGTGCGCCAGGAAGGCACGGCGACCACCCGCGTCTTCGCGCTGGAGGCGACCGCCGGCTTCGATACCTCGAGCGGCCCGATCCGCCAGACGGGCAGGCCGCTCGATGCGGCCATCCGCGGGCCCGGCTGGTTCGTCGTGCAGTCGCCGCTGGGCGACGAGGCGATGACGCGCGAAGGCGCCTTCGAGGTCGATGCCGAGGGTGTACTGGTCACGCGTCGCGGGATGCCGGTGATGGGCGACGGCGGGCCGATCACGATCCCGCAGAACAGCCAGGTGCTGATCGGCACGGACGGGACCATTACCGCCAGGACCGGCAACGAGCCGCCCGTACAGGTCGGCCGGCTGCGCCTGGTCAATCCCCCGTCCGACCAGCTCGTCAAGGGCGAGGACGGCCTGGTCCGTACCCGCGACGGCATGCCGCCGGCGGAGGATCCCGCCATCGAAATCGTGGACGGTGCGCTCGAGGGCAGCAACGTGAACGTGGTCGAGTCGATGGTCGGCATGATCCAGCTCGCCCGGCAGTTCGAGATGCAGATGCAGCTGATGCGCAACGCGGAAACCAACGACCAGCGGGCGGCGCAGCTGCTCGGCGCGGGCGGCTAGGGCAGCCGACACAGGAGCAAGCAACGATGATTCGATCACTCTGGATCGCGAAGACGGGCCTGGACGCGCAGCAGACGCAGCTCGACACCATCTCGCACAACCTCGCGAACGTGGCCACGAACGCCTACAAGCGCTCGCATGCCGTGTTCGAGGACATGCTCTACCAGAACATGCGCCAGGCCGGCGGCCAGTCCACCCAGCAGACCATGCTGCCCACGGGACTGCAGATCGGCACGGGCGTGCGGCCGGTGGCCACCAGTCGCATCTTTACGCAGGGCAACCTGCAGCAGACCGGCAACCAGCTCGACCTCGCGATCAACGGCAACGGGTTCTTCCCGGTCCAGCTGCCGGACGGTACGGAGGCGTACACCCGCGACGGATCCTTCCGGATCGATGCGGAGGGGCAGCTGGTGACCTCCAACGGCTACCCGCTGGCGCCGCCCGTCGCGCTGCCGCCCAACACCCAGAGCATCACGATCGGCCTCGACGGCATCATCACCGCCCAGGTGTCCGGACAGGCCGCGCCGGTGCAGATCGGGCAGATCCAGCTCGCGACCTTCGTGAACCCGGCCGGTCTGGAGCCCCGCGGGCAGAACCTCTTCACCGAGACGGCCGCCTCCGGCACGCCGATGGTCGGCCAGCCGGGCCTCAATGGGGCGGGCGAGCTGAACCAGGGCTACGTCGAGACCTCGAACGTCAACGTCGTGGAGGAACTGGTCGCGATGATCCAGACCCAGCGGGCCTACGAGATCAACTCCAAGGCGATCCAGACCAGCGACCAGATGCTGGGTCGCCTCACCCAACTCTGATCGCGTGCCGCCATGAAGCCATTCCATACCCTGGTAGCACGGATTGCCGTGCTCGCCGCCGTCCTGCTGGCCGGCTGCTCGACGATGAACACGCCGAACGTCGCGGTCCACGAGCCGACCACCGCGCGCCCCGAGCCGAGCCGCGCCGTCGAGGCCTCGCGCGAGCCGCCGCCGGTCGTCGCCAACGGCGCCATCTTCCAGGTCGCCACCTATCGCCCGCTCTTCGAGGACCGTCGCGCGCGCCATGTCGGCGACCTGCTGACGATCGACCTCGTCGAGAAGACGTCGGCCCGCAAGAGCTCGTCGAGCTCGATCGATCGTTCCGGCTCGGTCGGCGGCTCCATCACCGCGCTGCCGTTCGTGCGCTCGAGCCGGCTCGACCGCCTGCAGCTGGAGGGCGAGAGCTCCAATACCTTCGCCGGCAAGGGCGAGACGGGTTCGGACAACATGCTCACCGGCACGATCACGGTCACGGTGGTCGAGGTCCTGCCGAACGGCAACCTCCTGGTGGCCGGGGAGAAGCAGGTCGGGGTGAACCAGAACGTGGATGTGCTGCGCTTCTCGGGCGTCGTCGCGCCGCAGAGCATCCAGGCCGACAACCGGGTGCCGTCGAACAAGGTGGCGGACGCGCGGGTCGAGTTTCGTGGCCGCGGCGACGTCGACCGGGCGCAGACCGTCGGCTGGTTGTCGCGGTTCTTCCTGAGCTGGCTGCCGATCTGAGGACACGGGGTAACCGGACATGTTCGCCGACTTCCTTCTTCGCATGACCCGTTGCGTTCGCCGGGGCCACCTCCGCATGCTGGCGGCCGCGGCGATCGGCCTCGGCCTCGCCTGCGGTGCCGGCCCGGCCGCGGCCGAACGAATCAAGGAGCTCGCCAGCGTCCAGGGCGTGCGGCCGAACCAGCTCATCGGCTACGGGCTCGTCGTCGGCCTCGACGGCAGCGGCGACCAGAGCACGCAGGCCCCCTTCCCGGTGCAGAGCATGCAGTCGATGCTCTCGCAGCTCGGGATCGTCCTTCCGCCGGGCATCACGCCCCAGCTCAAGAACTCGGCCGCGGTGATGGTCACGGCGCAGCTGCCTGCCTATGCGCAGCCTGGCCAGCTCATCGACGTGACCGTCTCCTCCCTCGGCAATGCCAAGAGCCTGCGCGGGGGCACGCTGCTGCTGACGCCGCTGCGCGGGGCCGACGGCCAGATCTACGCCATGGCCCAGGGCAACATCGTGGTGGGCGGTGCCGGTGCCGCCGCCGGCGGCAGCAAGGTCACCATCAACCACCTGAGCGCGGGCCGGGTGCCGGCCGGTGCGACGGTCGAACGGGCGGTTCCCAACCGGATCCTGGAGGGCGAGTTCATCCACCTGGAGCTCGACAGGACCGACTTCTCGACCGCCCAGCGGGTGGCCGACGCGGTCAATGCACGATTCGGCCAGCTCGTGCCCGGGGGCGCGGTGGCCCATGCACTCGACCCGCGGGTGATCCGCGTCCGGCTCCCGGAGGACCCCGCGCGCCGCGTCGGGTTCATGGCGGAGCTCGAGCTCATCGACGTGTCCGCCGGCCCGGAGGTGGCCAAGGTCATCATCAATGCCCGCACGGGTTCCGTGGTGATGAACCAGGCGGTGAGCCTCGAAGCGTCCGCGGTCGCGCACGGCAACCTGTCCGTGACCATCAGCTCGACGCCCATGGTGAGCCAGCCCGGTCCGTTCTCTCAAGGTTCCACGGTCGTTGCCGAAAAGTCCGATATCACGATCCGGCAGGAGGGCGGGGCGCTCATGGAGCTCCCGGGCTCGGCCCGGCTGTCCGATGTCGTCAAGGCGCTCAATGCGCTCGGCGCGAGCGCGCAGGACCTGATCGCGATACTGCAGGCCCTCAAGGCGGCCGGCAGCCTGAAGGCGGAACTGGAGATCATCTGATGCGGGAAGTCGCCGGCCTGGCCGTGGATGCGGGGGCCCTCTCCCGGCTGCGGCAGAAGGCCTCGGCCGATCCCGGGCAGGCGGTCCGCGAGGCCGCCAACCAGTTCGAGGCCCTCTTCATGCAGCAGCTCCTGAAGAGCATGCGCGCGGCCATCCCGCGCAGCGGGCTGATGGACGGCCCCGGGCAGGCCACCTACGAAAGCATGCTGGACAGCCAGCTCGCCCAGTCGATGGGCGGCCAGCCCGGTGGCCTCGCCGACATGCTGGTCCGCCAGCTCGGCCGCCACATCGAGGGCGGCGGCAAGCCGGACACGGCAGGGGCTTCGCCGCAGGCCGCGGTGCACCGACCGCCGCGCGAGGTCGCCCGCGGGTCGGTCACGACGGTGGGGGGCCTGCCCGGCGTCCTCGCGAGCGCGCTGGGCGGCGTGCGCCCCGACGCGGCGCTTCGGCCGGCCGATCCGGCCGCGATGGCGGGCGAGTCGGCCCGGACGGCCAGCCGCGTCAAGGCGTCGCCGGCGCAGGTGGCGTTCGTGAATCGCATGTATCCGCATGCCCAGGCCGCGCAGCGCGCGACCGGGCTGCCGGCCGAGTTCATCGTCGGGCAGGCCGCGCTGGAGTCCGGCTGGGGCCGCGCCGAGATGAAGCATCCGGATGGCCGTCCCGCGCACAACCTGTTCGGCATCAAGGCGGGCGCCGGCTGGAACGGCCCCACGGTCGAAGTGCTCACCACGGAATATGTCGACGGCGAGCCCCGGAGAATGGTCGAGAAGTTCCGCGCCTACGACTCCTATGCCGACGCCTTCATCGACTGGGCGCGGCTGATGAAGGGCAGCAGCCGCTACGGGGAGGTGCTCCGGGCCGGGACCAGCCCGGGGGCCTTCGCCGCCGGCCTGCAGCGTGCAGGCTATGCCACCGACCCGAACTATGCCAGCAAGCTGGAGCGCACGATCGAACGCACGATCGAGCTGCGCCGGCTGCTGATCTGACGGAGACCTGTGATGGGCGTGCTCGAGATCGGAACCTCGGCGCTGCGGGCGGCGTACGCGCAGCTCCAGACGACGGGCAACAACATCGCGAATGCTTCGACGCCGGGCTACGTGCGCCAGCGCGTCATCCTCGCCGAGGCGACCACGACATTCAGCGGCGGCGGCTTCATGGGTCGCGGCGTGGATGTCGTGACGGTCGAGCGCCAGTACAACGACTTCCTCGCGCGCGAGGTCTATCTTGCGACCTCGGCCGAGGCGGCCGACCGCGCCCGCGCCGGCGCGCTGGGCCGACTCGACCGGCTCTTCGCCGACAGCAGCAACGGGATCGGCGCGGCCTACGACGAGCTGAACGCCGCGATGGCCGACCTCGCCAACCGGCCCTTCGATCCCGCGGCGCGCTCGGTCCTCGCCCAGCGCGCGACCGTCCTCGCGCAGCGCATCGCAGTGGCCGACAGCCGGTTCGAGCAGATCGGCGCCGACGTGGACCGCGAGCTCGCGCAGCAGGCCGTCGAGCTCAACCAGCAGCTCGCCGAGCTGGCCGCGATCAACAACCGCCTCGGGGCACTGGGGGGCAACCCGCAGGTCCCCAACGACCTCCTCGATCGCCGCGACTACCTGATCGAGCAGGTCAATCGCAAGGTGAAGGCCGACGCGTACATCAACCACGACCAGACGGTGTCGCTCTACGCCGGCACGGGCGATGCCCTCGTGCTCGGGGCGGATGCCGCGCGGGTCGAGATCGCCACCGATCCCGAGAATCCCAATGTCGCCCGGCTGGTGCTGTCCAGCAACGAACGCCCGGTGCCGATCAACGCGTCGATGCTGGGGGGTGGCAGCATCGCCGGGCTGCTGGAGTTCCGCAATGGCGACCTGCAGGAGTCGCGCTGGCAGCTCGGACAGCTCGCCGGCGCGGTCGCGCACGCCTACAACATGCAGCAGTCCCTCGGCCTGGACCTGAACGGCCAGCCGGGGGCCGATGTATTCCGGACGGGAGCCGTGCGGTCGAGCGGGGCCGCGTCGAACGACGGGAATGCCCGCTTCACGGCGGCCATCACCTCGGGCGAGCAGCTCCGGGCGAGCGACTACGAGCTTCGATTCGACGGCACGAACTACGAGGTGAGGCGCCTGGCGGACGGCGCCACTTCAAGCTTCGGCAGCCTGCCGATCGAGATCGACGGCCTCGAGATCACGCTCGACGGGGGCGCGGTGGCGCCGGGGGATCGCTACACGATCCAGGCAGCGTCGGCGTTCGCGGGCAACTTCTCCATGGTGCTGGGCGACCCGGCGCGTTGGGCAGCCGCCGCGCCGGCCGCGCCGAAGGTCGGCGCGGGCAATGCCGGCACGGTGTCGGTGGCCAGCTTCGGCATCACGTCGAACGATCCCGCCACCGCCGCGCCCGTCACCATCACCTTTACCGGCCCGGGCACCTATTCGGTCAGCGGCGCCGGAACCGGCGACCCGACCGGCGTGGCGTATGCCCCGGGCGACACCATCAGCTTCAACGGCTGGAGCCTCGTCCTCGACGGCACGCCCGCGGCCGGCGACACGATCACGATCGCGCCACCGGCCGATCCCGCGAGCAACAACGCCAATGCCGCCCAGCTGCTCGCGCTGGCCGATCGGGGGATCGTCGGCGGCAAGACGGTGACGAACGGCTATGGTGACCTCGTCGCGGGCATCGGCGCCCGGGCGCAGGCCGCGGAAGCGGGCGAACGGGCCTCGACCGCCTGGCGCCAGAGCGCCACCAGCGCGCGCGACGAAATTTCCGGGGTGAACCTGGACGAAGAGGCGGCGCGGCTGATCCAGTTCCAGCAGGCCTACCAGGCGGCCGCCCGGGTCATTACGGCCTCGCAGCAGATGTTCGACGCACTGCTCGACGCGACCAACTGAACGGACAAGGGGAGATTCCGGTGATCCGCACATCCACCGCATCGGCGTTTGATCGCGCGATCCAGTCCATGAACAGCCAGCAGGCGCGCCTCTACCAGCTCCAGCAGCAGATCGCGACCGGCGAGAAACTGACCCGGGCCGCCGACGACCCGGTCGCCGCCGCACAGGCCACCAGCGTGCGCAGCGAGATCACTCGCATCGAGGTGGAGCGCCGGATGGTCGGCTTCGCGCGCACGGTGCTCCAGCAGGCCGACACCGCCCTCGGCACCAGCACCGACCTCATGAACATGGCGCGGGATCTCGTCCTGCAGGCCGGCAACGCCACCATGACGGCCAGCGATCGCGCCTCGATCGCGGCCGAGATCCGCAGCCTTCGCGACGAGCTCCTCGCGGTCGCGAACACGCGCGACGGCTCCGGCGCATTCGTCTTCGGCGGCCAGGGCACGCGGACCGCGCCTTTCGTGGAAACGGCCGGCGTCGTCCAGTATGTCGCCGACCCGGGCAGCCAGGAGGTCGGGCGCGACGTGAGGGTGTCCACCTCGCTCGACGGCCACGCGGCATTCATGTCGATCCCGGACGGGGCGGGGGGCCAGCAGTCGGTCTTCGACGTGCTCGATGCGGCCATCGCGGCACTGTCGGATCCCGCCGCCACGACCGCCGACATCCAGGCTGCCACGCAGGCGGCCATCGACGGCATCGACAGCGGGCTCGCCTCCGTGAGCCTGCTCCGGTCCACGGTGGGAGGACAGCTTCGGATGATCGACCAGATCGAGAGCTCGCTCGACAACAGCGAGCTCGACGCGCAGGCCCGCCTGACCGATATCGTCGGCGTGGACCTGGCCGCCGCGATCTCGGAGTTCGCGCGGATCCACAACGGCCTGGAGGCGTCGATGCAGACGTACGCGAAGCTGTCGACCACCTCGCTGTTCAACTACATCCGGTAGAGGTTTCCGTCTCGATGCACACCACCCGCAGTTCCCCGCTGTCGGACGCCCTGATCGGCTATGCGCCGATCGTCGGGCGCAATCGCAATGCGATCGCCACCCGGCTGTCCTTCATGGACAAGGACGGCAGCCCGCTTTCGGCCTCGCGCATCTGCGCGAGCCTCGGCCAGGTCTGGCCCGAAACGGCGACGCCGGTCCTGGTGGACATCGGGGACGATGTCCCCGATGCGGGCCTGCTCGAGATCGAGGCGCCGCGCATGATCTGGCTCGAGGTTCCGGGCCGGCTCGCGGGCGACCCGGAAGGGCTCGAGCTCATCGATGCCCTGCATCGGCACGGCTACACGCTCGTCCTGCGCGGGCGCCCGGCCGCGGAGCTGCCGCCCGCGCTGCTGCCCGCGTTCAAGATGGCCCTGATCCATGTGGACGAGGACCGCCGCCTCGACGAAAGCCTCGACCATGCGAGGCGAGCCGCCGCGCGCCGCTCGATCCCGTATGCGCAGGCGGGCGTGCAGACCATCGAGATCATGGGCAAGTGTTTCGATACCGGCGCCGAGGCCGTGATCGGCTGGCCCTTTCGCGATGCGCTCGACCATGCCGGGCAGGCCTCGTCCAATCCGGACTTCATGACCGTCTCGCGGCTGCTCCAGATGATCGACCGCGAGGAGGACACGGAGGCCATGGAGGCGGAGGTACGCCAGGATCCTGCGCTCGCGTTCCGGCTGCTGCGCTACATCAACTCGCCGGCGTTCGGCCTGCGGGTCGAGGTGCAGTCGTTCCGGCATGCGCTGATGATGCTCGGCACCAAGAAGCTCAAGAAGTGGCTCGCGCTGCTGCTGTCGACGTCGAGCAAGAACGCCAACCTGCGCCCGGTGATGTTCGCGTCCTTCCGTCGCGGCCTGTTCCTGGAGCACCTGGTCGGCGACATCGACCCGGAGGCCCGCGACGAGATGTTCATCCTCGGCGTGTTCTCGCTGCTCGACAAGATGTTCAGCGAGCCGTTCGAGGAGCTGCTCGGCCGGTTGACGCTTCCGGACCGGGTGCAGGAGTCGCTCATCGGCAACCGGGGACCGTACCAGCCCTACCTGCGCATCGTGGAAGCGGTGGAACAGGGGCCGCACCCGAAGCTGTCCGGCATGCTCGACGAGGCGCTGGTCTCGCTCGACCGCTGCAACCAGTCGATCCTGCGCGCGCTCACCGGACCGGTCGCCGGCGAAGCGGCCTGACGGCACGCCGGCGTCGCGGACTTGCATCCGGCGCCGGCCGGACCCGATAGAATCGGGCCCTGGCCAGCAACCGGATGCACACATGAACCAGGACGCACTCAAGCGCGCCGCCGCCGAGGCGGCGCTCTCCACCCTGCATCCGGGCGAGATCGTCGGCGTCGGGACCGGTTCGACGGTCAATCACTTCATCGACCTTCTCGCCGGTATCCGCGACCGGGTGCCGGCGGCGGTATCGAGCTCGCAGGCGAGCACCGACCGGCTGCTCGCCCACGGCATCCGGGTGTTGGACCTCAACGAGGTCATCGCGGCGGGAAGGTCGATCCCCGTCTATGTCGATGGCGCCGACGAGATCGACGCGTCACTCGCGATGATCAAGGGCGGCGGCGGGGCGCTCACGCGCGAGAAGATCCTGGCCGCCGCGGCCGCAAGCTTCGTCTGCATCGTGGACCGCTCCAAGTGCGTGGAGCGACTGGGCCGCTTTCCGCTGCCTATCGAGGTGGTGCCGATGGCGCGGGAACTGGTCGCTTCCTCGATTCGCGCGATCGGGGGCGAGCCGCGCCTACGCGAGGGATTCGTCACCGACAACGGGAACCAGATCCTCGACGTGTCGGGCCTGGCGATCGACGATCCGGTGGGCCTCGAGCGGAGCATCAACCAGTGGCCCGGTGTCGTGACGGTGGGACTGTTCGCGGCGCGGGGGGCCGACATCGCGCTGGTCGCCAGTCCGGACGGGATCGAGCGCCGCACGAGGGCGGCGGGGTAGCGCCGCCGGCCGGTCCCGGGTCAGGACTCCGGCGGGACGTACCCGACGGGCCGCTCGGCGCCCTCGCCGAAGAAGTAGGCCTCCATCTGCGCCGCCAGGTACTTGCGGGCGCGCGGGTCGGCGAGGCTCAGGCGGTTCTCGTTGACGAGCATCGTCTGGTGCCGGAGCCAGTCCTGCCAGGCCTGCTTCGAGACGTTCTCGTAGATGCGCTTGCCGATCTCGCCCGGGTAGGGCGGGAAATCGAGTCCCTCGGCCTCGCGGCCGAGCTTGATGCAGTTGACCATCCTGGTCATGGATAGAACTCCTGTTGGCCGACGTTCAGAGCTGCTTGATCAGCACCTTGGAACGTCGTTGCCAGTTGTACATGTCGCGCCGGTGCGGGGGAAGGTCGTCGATGCTGGCTTCAACGAAGCCCCGCTTGAGGAACCAGTGCATGGTACGGGTGGTCAGCACGAACAGGCGCTTGATGCCCATGCTGCGCGCGCGTTGCTCGATCCGCCTGAGCAGGCGCTCGCCGTCGCCCTGGCCCTGGGCCATGCTGCTTACCGCGAGGCAGGCCATCTCGGCGATGTCCTCGCCCTCGTAGGTGTAGAGGGCCGCGCATCCGAAGATGACGCCGTCGTGCTCGATGACGACGAACTTCTCCACGTCGCGCTCGATCTGGGCATGGTCGCGCGGCGCCAGGATGCCTTCCTCCTCGAGCGGCCGGATCACGGCCAGGATGCCCCCGACATCGTCGATGGTCGCGTCGCGCAGCGCCTCGAGCGTTTCCTCGACGAGCATGGAGCCCACGCCGTTGTGCTGGAAGAGCTCGAGGAGCAGGCTGCCGTCGATCCGGAAGGGCACAATGTGCGCCCGTGCGACGCCACCCTCGCAGGCCATGGCGGCATGCCGCAGGTAGAACTCGCTCGTCGGGTCGAGCGATCCCGACTCGAGCAGGCGCCGCGCATCGTCCTCTGACAGCTCGCCGAGGATCCCGCCCTTGCCGTCGGGTATGCCGTCGGTCTCGGCGAGGAAGATCAGCTTGTCCGCATCGAGGGCGATGGCGGTCCGCGTCGCCACGTCCTCCATGCTCAGGTTGAAGAGCTCGCCGGTCGGCGAGAACCCGAGCGGCGAGAGCAGCACGACCGCCCCGCTCGAGAGCGCGAAGCGGATCGTGGCCGCGTCGACCTTGCGGACGATCCCGGTGTGCTCGTGATCGACGCCGTCCACCACGCCGACGGGGCGCGCGGTGACGAAGTTGCCCGACACCACGCGAACGGTCGAGTGGGCCATCGGCGTGTTGGGCAGCCCCTGCGAGAAGGCGGCCTCGATGTCGAGGCGCAGCTCGCCGGAGGCTTCCTTGACGCATTCCAGCGCGATCTCGTCGGTGATGCGGATCTGGCCCCGGTACCGGCCCTCGAGACCGCGCAGCCGAAGCTGCTCGACCACCTGCGGCCGCGAGCCATGGACGAGGACGATCCTCATGCCCATGGCGTTCAACAGGCTGATGTCGTGCACCAGCGCCGTGAGCCGGCCTTCGGCGATGAGCTCGCCGGCGATGCCGATGACGAAGGTGCGGCCGCGAAAGGCGTGGATGTAGGGCGCGACCGTTCGTAGCCATGCGACGAAGGTGGCCTGATGGGCCGGCCCGCCGGCCGGATCGGGACGAGGCTGCGAATCCCGGCCCGGTGCGTGGAGGGCCGGCGGCGAGTCGTCGTTCATGCGGCGATTATAATTTCGCGCCATGCCGACGCACCCCGAAGCCACGGCCGGGCCGCCGAAAAAGCGACGGCCGGGGCGGCGCGCGGTAACGGACGGCGTTCCCCGGCGAGCCGCCGAGTCGCGCGCCGCCTACGTGCCCGAGCCCCTGCCCCCGTTCGAGTTTCCTCCCGAGCTGCCGGTGAGCGCCGCTCGCGACGCGATCGTCGCGGCGCTGCGCAGCTCGCCCGTCGTCATCGTCAGCGGCGAGACCGGTTCGGGCAAGACCACCCAGCTGCCCAAGATCTGCGCGTTGGCGGGTCGCGGTCGCCAGGGCCGTATCGGGCACACGCAACCTCGGCGCATCGCGGCCACTTCGGTGGCCCGGCGAATCGCCGAGGAGCTCGGCTCGCCGCCAGGGCGCCATGTCGGATGGAAAATCCGGTTCGGCGAGACCCTGTCGCCCGGGACGATGATCAAGCTGATGACGGACGGGATCCTCCTCGCCGAGACGCAGTCGGATCCGCTGCTCTCGGAGTACGACACCCTGATCATCGACGAGGCGCACGAGCGCAGCCTCAACATCGACTTCCTGCTCGGCTACCTGCGCCAGCTCGTGGAGGGGCCCCGGCGTGACGACCTCAAGGTCGTGATCACCTCGGCCACGATCGATTCCGCGCGCTTCGCCGAGCATTTCGCCGGTCCGGCCGGGCCGGCCCCGGTGATCGAGGTATCGGGCAGGCTCTATCCCGTCGAGATCCGGTGGCGTCCTCCCGAGGCCCCGGGCGCGAACGGCACCGACGGGCGCGACGACGAGGACGACGAGGACGAGCTGCCGGCGCGCGTGGAGGCGGCGATCGACGAGCTCTGGCGCGAGGCGCCGGGCGACGTCCTGGTGTTCCTCCCGGGCGAGCGCGAGATCCGCGACTGCGCGGAGCACCTGCGCCGCGCGGCGGCGCGCCAGGCGGGTAGCGGATCGCCGCTCGGGCGGGGAATGCCCGAGATCCTGCCCCTGTACGCGCGCCTGCCGGCGGCCGACCAGCAGCGGATCTTCACGCCGGGTGACGGCCGCCGGATCGTGCTGTCCACGAACGTCGCCGAAACTTCCCTTACCGTTCCGGGCATCCGCTACGTCGTCGACAGCGGGCTCGCCCGTGTCAAGCGCTACCGCTACCGTGGCAAGGTCGAGCAGCTGCAGATCGAGCCGATCTCCCAGGCGGCGGCCCGGCAGCGGGCGGGCCGCTGCGGCCGGGTCGCCGATGGCGTGTGCATCCGCCTCTACGGCGAGGACGACTTCAACGCCCGGCCCGCGCACACGGATCCGGAGATCCTTCGCTCCTCGCTCGCCGGCGTCATCCTGCGGATGCGCGCGCTCAACCTGGCGGACATCGAATCCTTCCCGTTCGTCGATCCGCCCCCGCGCAAGGCTATCACGGACGGGCTGGCGCTGCTGCAGGAACTGCATGCGATCGACGAGGCCGGGAAGCTTACGGCGGTGGGACGACAGCTCGCGCGCCTTCCGCTCGATCCCCGCATCGGGAGGATGCTCCTCGCGGCGCACGAGACCGGTTGCCTGCGGGAGATGCTGGTCATCGCGGCCGGCCTGTCCTCGCAGGACCCGCGCCAGCGTCCCCTCGCGTCCCAGCAGGCCGCCGACGCCGCCCACCGGCGCTTCGCCGATCCCGCCAGCGATTTCGTGTCCTGGGTCCGCCTGTGGGATTACTGGCAGGCGCAGGTCGCGGGCCGAGTCGCGCGCGGGGAATCGAACCGGCAACTCGCCGCGCGGCTCGAGCGCGAGTTCCTCTCCGTGCGCCGGCTGCGCGAATGGGCCGATGTGCATGCCCAGCTCGAGCGCACCGTGCGCGAGATGGGATGGGAGGTGGGCGACAAGCCGGCGAGTGCGGCCACGATCCACCAGGCGCTGCTCACGGGCCTGCTCGGCAACCTCGGCACGCGTGCGCCCGACGACGCGCTGTACATGGGCACCCACCAGACCCGGTTCGCGATCCATCCTTCGTCGTCGGTCCGCAAGCCGCCACGCTGGGTGATGGCGGCCGAGCTGGTGGATACGGGGCGGCTCCTCGCGCGGACCGTGGCGCGCATCGAGCCGGAATGGGTCGAGCGCATCGGCGCGCACCTGGTGCGTCGCAGCTGGTCCGAACCCTTCTGGTCGCGCGAGGCGGGCGAGATCGTCGCCTACGAACGCGCGACGATCTACGGGCTCGTGCTCTATGCGCAGCGCCGGGTTCCCTTCGCGCGTCGGGAACCGGCGAAGGCGCGCGAGGCGCTGATCCGGCACGCGCTGGTGCGGGACGAGTGGCTCGAGCCCGCGCGAGCGAAGCACCTGCCGTTCCTTGCGCACAACCGCCGGCTGATGGACGAGATCGAGAAGCTCGAGCATCGCATCCGTCGCCCGGACCTCCTGGTGGACGAGGACTTCCTTTTCGAATGGTTCGATGCCCGGGTGCCTGCGGACGTGACGACGGGAAGGGAACTCGAGGCCTGGTACCGGAAGGCCTCGCGAGAGGATCCGACGCTCCTGCGCCTCGATCGCGAGTCGCTCCTGCGCAAGGATGCCGCGGGCGTGGACAGCCAGGCCTTTCCGCGCGAGATCCGGCAGCGAGGCGCCCGCTTCCGGCTCGACTATCACTTCGATCCCGGGGCGCGCGACGACGGCGTGACCATGACGGTGCCGCTGCCGCTGCTGAACCAGGTGGATGCCGCCGCCTGCGAATGGCTGGTGCCGGGCATGCTCCGCGAGAAGGTCGAGGCGATGCTGAAGTCGCTGCCGCCGCGGCTTCGCCGCCATGTCGCGCCGCCGGCGGCCTATGCGGCCGGCTTCGTCGAGCGGTGGGCGGACCGGTTCGGCGAGATGCCGCTCGTCGAGGCCCTGCGCCAGGACTTGCGCGCCGAGCGATCGCTGCAGGTGGCCGCGGCGGACTTTCGGACCGAGGCGCTGCCGACCCACCTGGTGATGCGCCTGCGGCTGGTCGCCCCCGACGGGCGCTTCATCGCCGAGTCGCGCAGTCTCGCGGCCCTGCGCGCGGAGCATGGGGCACGGGCGCAGGGGGCCTTCCAGGCCGCGCTCGCCGACGTCGCCGGCCGGCTGCGCGAGGCGACGCCGGACGCGAAGTCCTCACGCCGCCGCTCGGGGGAGGGCGGGCGCGAGGACGACCGGGTCGTACCGGCGGCGCAGGTGGCCGAGGGCGCAGGCGAGGCGCAGGCCAGCGGGAACGCGTCCGGTGGCGCCGCACGCCCGCCGGCGGAGGGCGGCATCGATCTTTCCGCAGGCGTGCTCGCCGACACGAGCCGGCGCTGGCAGGACTGGTCGTTCGGCGCGCTGCCGGAGTTGCTCGAGGTTCGCGATCCGGCCAGCGGCGCGACGATGGTCGGCTTCCCGGCCCTGGTGGACCATGGCGACGCGGTGGGGATCGAGGTCTTCGACGATCCCGACCGGGCGGCCTCGGTGCACCGCGCGGGCCTGGCACGGCTCTTCGCCATCGCGCTGCGCGAGCCGCTGCGGTTCTTCGCGAAGAACATTCCCGATTTCCAGCGGCTGTCGCTGCTCCATGCAGGCTTCGGCGACGAACAGGCATTGCGCGAGAGCCTGGTGCGCGCGGTCCTCGACCGGGTCTGCCTCGTCGATCCGCTGCCGGCCGATGCGCAGGCGTTCGCGCAGCGCGTGGATGACGCCCGCGGCCGGCTGTCGCTCGTCGGACAGGAGCTCGCCCGGCTGCTGCTCGAGATCCTGCAGGAATACCAGCCGCTCGCGCGCAAGCTCTCGGGCATCGCCCGGGCGTTCCCGGAGGCGCGCGCGGACATCGAGGACCAGCTCGGCGAGCTCATGCCGCGCGATTTCCTCGTGAGGACGCCTGCGGCGGCCCTGCGTCATTTCCCTCGCTACCTGAAGGCGATCGGTCGGCGCATCGACGCCCTGCGGGAGGACCCGCAGCGCGATGCGCGGGCCATGTCGGAGCTCGCGCCGCTCGTGGCGGGCTATCGTCGTCGTCGCAAGGAGCGGCGCGGCCGGCCCGATGCCCGCCTCGACGATTTTCGCTGGCTGCTGGAGGAGTTGCGGGTCTCGCTGTTCGCGCAAGGATTGCGCACGCCCATGCCCGTCTCGCCCAAGCGCCTGCACAAGGCGCTCGCGGCGATCGACTAGGCGCCTAGGAGCGGCCGGGCAGGTCGACGGGCGAGCGGCGGAAGCTCGGGCGCATCACGAGGGGCTGGCGGATCTTGGAGTCGGGTCGCCGGTGCGCCGACGGCACGAAGCGGTCTGCATGCTCGGGCGCCGCGAGCCGGATGATGCTCGAGAGCTTCGGGCTGATCGCCACCTCCTGGGGCAGGGCGCACGAGGTGATCTCGAACAGGGTCTCGATCGTGCCCTCGGTGAAGCCCGACAGGCTCGACGCGACCGTGGCGCGCGAGCGGATGCCCTGCACGAGCCCGGCGGCGATCGCGAAGCCGCCGCGCTCGCCCTCGTCCAGTGCCTCGGACAGCGCCGCCAGGGCGCTCGACGCATCGTCGAAGAGCACCATCATCTGGACGTCCTCGCGATGGATCGTTTCCGCGCGGATCGCGGGCAGCCGCGCCTCGAAGCGCTCGCAGGCTTCCCAGGCGGCAATCTCGTCGCCGGCCACGGCGACGAAGCGGATGAGGCCGAGTAGTTGCACGCGGCCATTCTGGCCGGAGGGCACGAGGGCGGTACCGGGCCGCCGATGGGACGGCCTTGCGGCCGACGAACGGTCGGGGCCCGGCTATCATCACGCGATGCACCGTGTCCTCGCCGCCTTCTCCCGCGGCCTCGTGAGCCAGCTCCATCCAAGGATGCTGGCCTTGCTCGTCTGGCCCTTTCTCGTGGCGATCGCAGGATGGATAGTGCTCGCCTGGTTCGCCTGGGGGCCGCTCGTCGACTGGATCTCCGAAAGCCTGCTCGGCCGGTTCTCCGTCTTCCAGTGGACCTTCGAGCGGATGGCGGGCATGGGCTTCGAGGCCGCTCCCGATCTCGTTGCGACCGTGCTCGCGCTGCTGGTCGCGATCCCGATGATCTTCGCCACCGGCGTGGGCCTGGTGGGCGTCTTCGCGATGCCCGTGGTCCTGCGCCACCTGGACGCTCGCTATCCCGACGTGCGGCGCAGGGGGGCGGCCTCGATCGGCGGCAGCATCTGGAATGCCGTCTCCAGCCTGGCGATCTTCGTCGTGGGCTACCTGCTCACCATGCCGCTGTGGCTCGTGCCGCCGCTCGCGTTCATCGTGCCGTGGCTGTGGTGGAGCTGGCTGACCGCAAGGACGATGCGCTTCGACAGCCTCGTCGAACATGCCGACCCGGTCGAGCGACGGGCGCTGGTCGCAACGCACCGGCGCGCCTACCTCGCGCTCGGGCTGCTGGTGACCGTGCTGAACTACATCCCGCCGCTCTTCCTCGTCACGCCGGTCCTGTCGGCGCTCGCCTATGCCCACTTCTCGCTGGAGGCGTTGCGGCGTGCCCGTGTCGACGCGGCCTGAGCGCCGGCCGTGCGGCTCGGCCGGCGCCGGGCCGACCATGCGGGCCTGCGCCGGCCGGGTTCGGCGCAGCCTTTTCGGGCTGCTCTTCCTGGTCGCCGCCACGGCGGCCCTGGCGCGCGGGCCGGCGCCGGAGGGCGAAGCTGCCCGCGCGTCGCCGGAGGCTTCGACGGGCTTCGGTGCGGTCGTCGTCGACTTCGGACGCAGCGACATGGTGGTCGCGGCGCATCCCGCGGCGGTCGCCGCGGCCCGTGGCGTGCTCGATGCCGGCGGCGGGGCCGTCGACGCGGCGATCGCGGCGCAGATGGTGCTCAATCTCGTGGAGCCGCAATCCTCGGGCATTGGTGGCGGCGGGTTCCTGCTCTACAGCCGGCCCGACGGCACCCGGCTCGCTTACGACGGCCGCGAGACCGCCCCCGCCGAGGCGACCGAGAAGCTGTTCGTGGGACCGGACGGTCGCGCGACCGGATTCTTCGAGGCGGTCGACAGCGGGCGTTCCGTCGGCGTGCCGGGACTGCTGCGCATGTTGGAGCTCGCGCACCGCGAACATGGCCGCCTGCCCTGGGCGAGCCTCTTCGCGCCCGCGATCGATCTCGCGCGTTCGGGCTTCAGCGTGTCGCCGCGACTGCACGCCCTGCTTACGGGGGCGCTGGACCGGATCCGCCGCAGCCCGTCGGCTGCCGCGCATTTCCTCGATGCCGAAGGCCGCCCGTGGCCGGTGGGCCATCTCCTGCGCGACCCGGAGTTCGCCGACACCCTCGAGCGCATTGCCCGCGAAGGTGCCGATGCCTTCTACACGGGGCCGCTCGCGGCCGCCGTGGTCGCGGCCGTGCGAACCGATCCCCGCGGCGCCGGGCGGCTGTCGCTCGCCGACCTGGCCGGCTATCGAGCCCGGCTTCGCGCGCCGGTGTGCGGTCCGTTCCGCTCCTTCACGATCTGCGGGGCGCCGCCGCCGAGCTCGGGCGGCATCACCCTGCTGCAGGCGCTCGGCATCTTCGAGCGCCTCGAGCCGGTCGCGCTCCCGGACGAGCCGGGCCTGCCGATGCCCGCCCTCAGCATGCATCGGCTCGTCGAGGCCTACCGCCTGGCATACGCGGACCGAAGTGCCTGGATCGCCGACCCGGACTTCTTCGAGGTGCCGATGGCGGGGCTGCTCGACGGTGGCTACCTGTCGATGCGCGCCGCGCTCGTCGACGACGAGCGCACCCTCGGCGCGGCGCGCCCCGGGCGCCCGCCCGGGGCGCCGGCCCCGGCGGCCGGGCCCGAGCGCGGGCTGCCCTCGACCACGCACCTCGCCATCGTCGATCGCCACGGCGAGGCCGTCTCCCTCACGAGTTCCATCGAGCAGGCCTTCGGCAACCTGATGCGTGTCCGAGGCTTCCTGCTCAACAACCAGCTCACGGACTTCGACCTGTTGCCGGTCGACGCCGAGGGCCGTCCGCTCGCCAACCGGGTCGAGCCAGGCAAGCGCCCACGGAGCACGATGGCGCCCACACTGGTCTTCGACGGGGAGGGACGGCTGCTGGCGGCCCTGGGTTCGCCGGGCGGCAGCCAGATCGTCCAGTTCGTGGGCAAGTCGCTGGTGGCGATGATCGATCGCAGGATGCCGATGCACGAAGCCTTCGCGCTGCCGAACTTCGGGGCGAGGGCGGGCGCGTCGGCCATCGTCGAGACCGGGCAGGCGGGCGACCCGATCGCGCGGGCGCTCGCCCGGCGAGGACACGAGACGAGGCGCCGGGCGCAGGCAAGCGGCCTGCATGGCTTCGTGTACAACGGGCGCATCGCCGGGGCGCCGGCGCCCTTCGCCATCGACCCGGAGCGCGGAAGATGGGCGGGCGCGGCCGATCCGCGGCGCGAGGGGATTGCCTCGGGTGATCGCTGAAGGAAGGGGAGTCGAAAGTGAAGTTCGGATTGATCGTGATCGGTGACGAGATCCTCTCGGGGCGCCGCCAGGACAAGCACTTCTCCAAGGTTCGCGAGCTGCTCGCGGAGCGCGGCCTGCAACTGGCATGGGTGCGCTACGAGGGCGACGATCGCGCGCGCATCGAGGCCGCCCTGAGGCAGACCTTCGCGAGCGAGGACGTGGTCTTCTGCTGCGGCGGGATCGGGGCCACGCCCGACGACCATACGCGCCAGGCCGCGGCGGCGGCGCTGGGCGTGCCGCTCGTCCTGCATCCCGAGGCAAAGGCGCTGATCACGCAGCGTTGCGCCGACATGGCGAGGGAAGGGCGGGGCAGCGCGGACATGAGCCTGCCGGAGAACCAGCAGCGGCTCCGGATGGGGGAGTTCCCCGAGGGCGCCGACATCATCCCGAACCCGTACAACCGCATACCCGGGTTCCGCGTGGGCACGCACTGGTTCATGCCCGGGTT
>Ga0079224_100001421_pt1 | contig 27499 bp, 21 predicted proteins | sample Stecom2015_FD_80414 | JGI IMG/M metagenome (GOLD analysis project Ga0079224, IMG submission 80414) | Agricultural soil microbial communities from Utah to study Nitrogen management - Steer compost 2015 | ecosystem: Environmental > Terrestrial > Soil > Agricultural land | place: USA: Utah... | reverse complement strand
CGCGAGCTGGAGCCGAACCCCGAGCGCGTCGTGCTGCGGGTCACGGTCGACAAGGTGATGGCGTCGACCTACATGGCGTGAGGCACGGCGTGAGGCACGGCGTGAGGCACGGCGTGAGGCACGCGCCTCACGCCACGCGCGCCGACTCCTCGCCCGCCGGCAGCGCGACGGTCACCACGTCGCCGCGCACGAGCTGGCGCCCGCGCCTCGTCTCGGGCTCGCCGTTGACCCGCACCTCCCCGTCGGCCACGAGGTCGCGGGCCTGCGCGCCGTCCTCGGCGAGGCCGGCGAGCTTGAGGAACTGGCCGAGGCGGATCATGTCGTCGCGGATGGGGACGTCTGAGATGGACACCCCGCCATTGTCCCTGACACCCGCCCTAGACTGGTCCCGTGATCCAGCGCATCGACCTGCGCGGCCGGTCCCTCGGCCGCCGTGAGCTCCTCGACGTCCTGCCCCGAGCCGAGGTGGGGGTCGACGAGGCGGTCCATGCGGTCGAGCCGGTGCTGCGCCAGGTCCGCGAGGGCGGCGGTACCGCGCTGCGCGAGCTCGCGCAGCGGTTCGACGGTGTCACGCCCGAGCACCTGCGCGTGCCCGCCGAGGCGCTGTCCGCCGCCGTCGACAGCCTGTCGCCGCTCGTGCGCGAGGGGCTCGTCGAGGCGATCCGGCGTGTGCGCCGCGTGCACGCCGACCAGGTGCCCCACGACCACGTCACCGAGCTCGCGCCGGGCGCCGTCGTGCGGCAGCGCTGGATCCCGGTCCAGCGTGTCGGCCTGTACGCACCGGGCGGGCTCGCGGTGTACCCGTCGTCGGTGGTCATGAACGTCGTCGCGGCGCAGGAGGCCGGCGTGCCGGCGCTCGCCGTCGCGTCGCCGCCGCAGAAGGACAACGGCGGACTGCCGCACCCGACGATCCTCGCGGCGTGCGCGCTGCTCGGCGTCGACGAGGTGTACGCGGTGGGTGGCGCCCAGGCCGTGGCGATGTTCGCCTACGGCGCCGCGGGCACGGAGCCGCAGGACGGCGAGACGCTGTGCGAGCCGGTCGACGTCATCACCGGCCCCGGCAACGTGTACGTCGCGGCGGCCAAGCGGCTGGTGCGCGGCGTCGTCGGCATCGACGCGGAGGCGGGCCCCACCGAGATCGCCGTGCTGGCGGACGGCACGGCCGACCCGGGGCACGTGGCCCTCGACCTCATCAGCCAGGCCGAGCACGACCCGATGGCCGCCTCGGTGCTGGTCACCGACTCGGTCGAGCTCGCGGCCGCGGTCGACGCGCGGGTCCAGGACCTCGCGTCCGCCACGAAGCACGCGACCCGCGTGGTGCGCGCCCTCGAGGGCCCGCAGTCCGCGATCGTGCTGGTGGACGACGTCGACGCGGGCCTGGCCGTCGTCAACGCCTACGGCGCGGAGCACCTGGAGGTCCAGACGGCGGACGCCGCCGCGGTGGCCGCGCGCGTGCACAGCGCGGGGGCGATCTTCGTGGGCCCCTGGTCGCCCGTGTCGCTGGGCGACTACATGGCCGGCTCGAACCACGTGCTGCCGACGGGCGGCACCGCGCACTTCGCGAGCGGCCTGGGGGTGCACAGCTTCCTCAAGTCCGTGCAGCAGGTCGAGTACGACCGCGAGGCGCTCGGGGAGCTGGCCGACCGGATCGTCGCCGTCGCGAACGACGAGGACCTCCCGGCGCACGGCGAGGCGGTCCGCGGCCGCTTCCACTGACTCACCCGCCCCACCGGCCTGAGCCCGATGTTTCTTCGCTGTGACGTCTTCCTGAGCGAAGAAACATCGGGTTCAGACGTCTGTGGCACGTGACGCTGCCACCTGGCCGGTACCTGGGTGAAACCCGGACAGAACCATTGACACGCCCTGTCGGGGTAGGCGAGGAATGACACGCACGTGCACGCGCTCGTCCATCGCTGCCGAGGGAGCCTCGTCGATGAAACAACGGTTCAGAACGCCCCTGCTGGTCACGGCGGCGGTCACGGCACTAGCGGCGGCGATCGCGCCCGCTGCCGTCGCCGTGCCCGCCGCGCCGGGGGCAACGTCCGACAGGTCCGGGGACAAGGTCGAGCCCCGCGACCTGCTCGCGGAGGACCTCGTCCCCGCACAGACCACCGCCCAGCCGGGCGTCGAGCGTGACGCCGGCATCCAGAAGCTCGCCCTCGGCCGCGGCAAGGCCGAGCGCACCTACCTCGTCCGGCTCGCCGACCCGGCCGTGCCCACGTACGACGGCGGCGTCTCCGGGCTGCGGGCGACGGCGCCCGCCCCCGGCCGCGCGCTCGACCCGTCGGCGCAGCGCGTCCGCGCGTACACCGAGTTCCTCGAGGCGGAGCAGGACGACTTCGTCACCCGCGTCGAGCGCACCGTCGGCCACGACGTCGAGGTGCCCTTCACCTACCAGTACGCCGTCAACGGCCTGGCCGTCGTCCTGACGCCCGCCGAGGCCGCCGAGGTCGCCAAGGACCCGGCCGTCGTGCACATCGCGCTCGACGAGGAGCGCGAGCTGCACACCGACGCCGGCCCCCAGTGGAGCAACGCCGACGCGCTGTGGAACGCCGTCGAGGAGCTCGGCCTGCCGGAGGACTACAAGGGCGAGGGTGTCGTCATCGGCACCATCGACACCGGCATCCACCCGGGCAGCCCCTCGTTCGCCGAGACCGGCGACGACGGCTACACGCACACCAACCCGCTCGGCGAGGGCAACTACCTCGGCGTGTGCGACCCGGCGAACACCGACCAGTACGACCCCGACTTCCCGTGCAACGGCAAGCTCATCGGTGCCTACGGGTTCCTCAGCGCGGCCGACCGCAGCGCGCTCGACGAGGACGGCCACGGCTCGCACACGGCCTCGACGTCGGGCGGCAACGTCGTGCACGACGTGACGCCGACCGCGCCGGAGGGCACCGACCCGCCGACGTTCGACGTCTCGGGCGTCGCCCCGCACGCCAACGTCATCAGCTACCGCGGCTGCTGCACCACGGCGGGCCTGACGGCGTCGATCGACCAGGCCATCGCCGACGGCGTCGACGTCATCAACTACTCGATCGGCTCGTCGTCGCCGTCGGACCTGTGGAACGACTTCGACTCGATCGGCTTCCTCAACGCGCGTGCCGCCGGCATCTTCGTGGCGACCTCCAACGGCAACGACGGCCCCGGGTTCGCCACCACCGGCTCCCCCGCCGACGCGCCGTGGCTCACCTCGGTGGGCGCCTCGACCCACAACCGGCACATGGTCAACACCCTCGGTGACCTGACCAGCAGTGCGGGCGACCTGCCCGACCTCGTCGGCAAGTCGCTGACGGGCCCGCTGCCCGCGACCGAGATCGTGGACGCCGCGTCCGTCGGCGACCCCCAGTGCACCACGACGACCGGCCACGAGGCCGAGTTCACCGACAAGATCGTGGTCTGCGCCCGCGGCGGCAACGGCCGCGTCGAGAAGTCGGAGAACGTGGCGGCCCAGGGCGCCGTCGGCTTCGTGCTGACCAACGACGAGCCCAACGGCGCCTCGCTGCTCGGTGACGCGTTCGCCGTGCCCGGCCTGGCCGTCTCCTACGCGGACGGCGAGACCCTGCGCGCCTGGCTCGCCGAGGGAACCGGGCACACCGGCACCGTCTCGGGCACGGACTTCGTGATCGACGACGAGCGCGGCGACGTCATGGCCAGCTTCTCGTCGCGCGGCCCGAACCGCGCCGTCGACACGGTCGTGCCGTCGATCACCGCACCGGGCGTCGACATCCTCGCCGCCTACGGCGTGGCCGACGGCGCCTACGACCACGTCGAGTACGGCGTCATCTCCGGCACGTCGATGTCGAGCCCGCACGTGGCCGGCGCCGGCGCCCTGCTCTCGCAGGCCCGCCCGGACTGGACCCCGGCCCAGCAGCAGTCGGCGCTCATGACGACGGCGCGCACGACCGTCCGGGACTTCGACGGCTCGCCCGCCACCCCGTACGAGCAGGGCAGCGGCCACATGGACATCGGGGCCGCCGTCCGGGCCGCCCTGCTGTTCGACGAGACGCACGCCAACTACCTGGCCGCCGACCCGGAGGAGGGCGGCGACCCGACGACGCTCAACCTGCCGTCGTTCGCCGACACCCAGTGCCTGGCCACCTGCTCGTGGGAGCGCACGGCGGTCGCGCCGCCGTCGGCCCCCGCCGACGTGACCTGGACGGCCTCGGCGACCTCGGACGACGGGCTGTCGCTCGACGTCACGCTCTCGCAGGAGACGGTGTCGCCCGGCGACTCGCTCGGCATCTCGGTCACGGCCGACGTCGCGGGCGCGCCCGACGGCGAGACGCTGTTCGGCCGGATCACGCTCACCCCGAGCGACGAGGACGTGCCCGCGGTGACCATGCCGGTGGCCGTCGTGCCGTCCGGCGCGATCCTGCCGGACGACATCGACATCACCACCCGCCGTGACACCGGCTCGCAGGCCGTCACGGGCCTGAAGTCCATCGCGGTCAGCGACTTCACCGGCTCCGTCGAGGGCCTCGTGAAGGCCGACCGGCACGAGGGCTCGCTGGCCCAGGACCCGACCAACGGCGACCCGTTCGACGACCTGGGACAGGTCGAGGTCACCACGCTCGACGTGCCCGACGGCGCCGCGCGGCTCGTCGCGCAGATCACCGCCGCCGAGGCGAGCGACCTCGACCTCTTCGTCGGCACCGGCGACACGCCGAGCGCCGACACCCAGGTGTGCGCGTCGACGTCGTCGGGTGCGGCCGAGCTGTGCGAGGTGCCGGACCCCGAGGCCGGCACCTGGTGGGTCCTCGTGCAGAACTGGCAGGGCAGCGGCGACGAGCCCGACGCCCACACGCTGGTGACGGCCGCCGTCCCGGGCGAGGACCTGGGCAACGCAGGCGTCGAGGGTCCCGAGGGCGAGGTGCCCGTGGGCGAGCCGTACGACGTGCGCGTCCGCTGGGACCTCGACGACGCCGCCGAGGGCGACCTGTACTTCGGGACGGCCGTGCTGGGCACGTCGCCCGACAGCCCCGGCGACATCGGCGAGATCCCGGTCCGCCTCGCGCGCGTGGCCGACGACGTCACCAAGACGGCGTCGGTCGACGAGGCGGGCGTCGGCGACACGATCGGCTACGACATCACCGTCCAGCCGAACGTCACGCCGGAGGACCTCACCTACACGATCACCGACACCGTGCCCGACGGCCTGACCGTCGACCCCGACTCGGTGACCGGTGACGGTGTGGTCGACGGCCGGACGATCACGTGGGAGGTCGAGGTGCCGTCGACGGTCGGCGCCGTGGGCTCGTACGTGGCGTCGACGCCCGCGGACGACCCACAGTGCGCGGCATGGTCCGGGTTCCTCGACCTGGGCTCGGTGGGCATCGGGTTCAGCGCGCTCGACGGCGACACCGCTGCCGTCAACGCGTTCTCGAACATCGGCCCGTTCACGCACTACGGCGCCCCGTCGCCGAACCTGACGGTCTCCGAGGACGGTCTGGTCACGGTCGCGGGCGGCTACGGCGGCCAGCCGTGGACGCCGCAGGACCTGCCGAGCACGGCGGCGCCGAACGGCGTCATCGCACCGCTCTGGTCCGACCTGGCGCTGTCGGTCGCCGACGGGCGCGGCGTGCGGCTGGCCACCTCCGGCGGCGAGGTCGCCGTGGTCCAGTGGGACGACCCGTTCGAGTTCGGCGGCGACCCCGCCGACCTGTCCAACTCGGTGGGGACGTTCCAGGCGTGGATCTACGCCACCGTCGCCGACGACCGCCCGGAGATCACCTTCGAGTACGGCGAGCTCGGTGCCCTGCCGGCGACGGCCACGATCGGCGTCGAGAACCTCGCGGGGACGCTCGGCACCGCCGTCGTCGGCGCGGGCGACCCGTCGTCGGCGCTCACGGAGGGCGGCTCGATCTGCCTCGACTACGTCGGCCCCGAGGTCGACCCGGTCACGCTGTCGTACGAGGTGACGGTCGATGCCGACGCCGCGAGCGGCACGTACACCAACGAGGCGGAGCACGTCACGGACAACGCGTTCGACCAGCCGGCCGTCGCGTCGGCCGACGTCGAGGTGACCGGCCTGTCCGCCGAGCCGTGGGACCGCAAGGCGGTCTACGACACGGGTGACGAGGTGTCGTACGACGGCGCCGTGTACGTGGCCCTGTGGTGGACGCGCGGCGACCAGCCGGGCGCGAGCCCGTGGGGCCCGTGGGCCGAGGTCGGGGCGGACGTCGTCTGCGGCGACGAGACGTACCAGGCCTGGACCGACTCGTGGGTCTACACCGGCGGCGAGACCGTCGCGCACGAGGGTGACCTCTTCCGCGCGAAGTGGTGGACCCGCAACCAGGAGCCCGGCGCCTCGCCGTGGGGCCCGTGGGAGAACCTGGGCACCTGCTGACAGGGTGCCCAGCAGGGCGGCGCCCGGCAGAGTGCGCTGAACGGGGCGGCCCCCGGACCACCGAGGTGGTCCGGGGGCCGTCCCGTTCGCGCCGGTGCCGTCAGAAGCCGAACGTGAGCAGCCGCGGCACGGGTGTCCGGTGCCGGCCCGCGTCGTGCACGGCGCGCAGCACGGCCGCCTCGTGGGGCACCAGCGGCTCCGGCAGCGCGACGAAGGGGAACCACGCCAGGTCCGCAGCCTTGTCGGGCTCCTGGATGGCGGGCGTACCGCTCCAGCGGGTGGCCTCGAACATGAAGTCGACCCGCTGCTCGACGGCGGGGCCACCGGGCTCGCCGCGGTGCAGCACCGTCAGCGGCTGCACGTCCTGCGGAGCCACGGTGACGCCGAGCTCCTCGTACGCCTCGCGGACGGCCGCCTCGACGACCGACTCGCCCTCCTCGACGTGCCCGGCCGCGGCGCACGCCCAGTACCCGTCGCGGTAGCCCGTGCCCTGGCGGAGCTGCAGCAGCACCTGGCCCTCGCGGCGCAGGAAGAGGTACGCGGCGGGCACGAGCGCGAACCGCTCGTGGTCGCGCTCGTCGTAGCGGGCGTCGTCCTCCGTGCTCGTCGTCACGACAGGCAGCCCTGGCCGAGCAGCGCCTTGAGGTCGCCGAACAGCGCGGGCGACTTCTCGACCCGCAGCGTGTCGGCGGCCCGCACGATCGTCTTCTTGCCCGGCTCGGCGACCGCGACATGCACCTCCGCCGAGCCCGGGTGGGTGGCGAGCACCTCCCGCAGCCGCACCATGGTCGGCTCGATCGCGCGCGTGTGCGGCACGGTCACGGCCAGCGGCGAGTCCGACCCGACGGTGATGTCCGGCAGCGCCACCTCCATGGCCTGCAGCGACAGCGACTCGTCGCGGCGGCGCACCTTGCCGCGCAGCACGACCACCTGGTCCTCGGCGAGCATCGTCGAGTACGCGAGGTAGGTCTCCCCGAAGAACATCACCTCGACGGCGCCCTCGAGGTCCTCGACGGTCACCGCCGCCCACGGGTTGCCGTTCTTGCTCATCTTGCGCTGCACCGAGGTGAGCAGACCCGCCACGGTCACCACCGAGTTCTCGGGCCGGTGCTCGTCGGCCAGCAGCGAGGCGATCGACGTGTCGGCGGCGCGCTGGAGCACGTGCTCCAGGCCGGACAGCGGGTGGTCGCTCACGTACAGGCCGAGCATCTCGCGCTCGAACTGGAGCTTTTGCTTCTTCTCCCAGTCGGGCAGGTCCGGCACCTCGACCGAGAAGCCCATGCCCGCGTCGTCGTCCCCGCCGAAGTCGGCGAACAGGTCGAACTGCCCCTCCGCCTCCTTGCGCTTGACGCTGATCACCGAGTCGACGGCCTGCTCGTGCACCACGAGCAGCGAGCGCCGCGTGTGCCCGAGGGAGTCGAACGCACCCGCCTTGATGAGCGACTCGATGGTGCGCTTGTTGCACACCGTGGCGGGCACCTTGTCGAGGAAGTCCTGGAACGAGGTGAAGGCCCCCTTGGTCTCGCGCGTCTCGACGATCGCGTCGACCACGTTGCGGCCGACGTTGCGCACGCCGGTGAGGCCGAAGCGGATGTCTCCCCCGACCGCGGTGAACTTCGCGGACGAGTCGTTGACGTCCGGCGGCAGCACCGTGATGCCCATGCGACGGCACTCGTTGAGGTAGAGCGCCATCTTGTCCTTGTTGTCGCCCACCGACTGGAGCAGGCCCGCCATGTACTCGGCCGGGTAGTTGGCCTTGAGGTAGGCCGTCCAGTACGCGACGAGGCCGTAGCCGGCGGAGTGCGCCTTGTTGAAGGCGTAGCCCGCGAACGGGACCAGGGTGTCCCACACCGCCTTGATGGCGCCGTCGCTGAACCCCTTCTCCTTGGCGCCCTTCTCGAAGTTCACGTACTCCTTGGCCAGCACCTCGGGCTTCTTCTTGCCCATGGCGCGGCGGAGCAGGTCGGCCTGGCCGAGCGAGTAGCCGGCCATGATCTGCGCGGCGCGCTGCACCTGCTCCTGGTAGACGATGAGGCCGTACGTCTCGTCCAGGATCTCCGCGAACGGCTCGACCACCTCGGGGTGGATCGCCTCGATCTTCTGCTGACCGTTCTTGCGCAGGGCGTAGTTGATGTGCGAGTTCATGCCCATCGGCCCCGGCCGGTACAGCGCGATGACGGCGGAGACGCCCTCGAAGTTGTCCGGCCGCATCTGGCGCAGCAGCGAGCGCATGGGCCCGCCGTCGAGCTGGAACACGCCGAGGGTGTTGCCGCTGGCGAGCAGCTCGTACGTCGGCTTGTCGTCGAGCGGCACGTTCTCGATGTCGACCGGCTCCTTGCCGTTCGCCACGATGTTCTCGAGCGCGTCGTCGAGGATGGTCAGGTTGCGCAGCCCGAGGAAGTCCATCTTGATGAGGCCGAGGCCCTCGGACGTCGGGTAGTCGAACTGCGTGATGATCGCGCCGTCCTGCGGGCGCTTCATGATCGGGATGATGTCGATGAGCGGCTCGCTCGACATGATGACGCCGGCGGCGTGCACGCCCCACTGGCGCTTCAGACCCTCGATACCGCGCGCGAGCTCGACGACGCGCTGCGCCTCGGGGTCGGTGTCGTGCACCTGCCGGAACTCGGCCGCCTCGGGGTACCGGGGGTGCTTCGGGTCGAAGATGCCCGACAGCGGGATGTCCTTGCCCATGACGGCGGGCGGCATCGCCTTGGTCAGCTTCTCCCCCATGGCGAAGGGGAAGCCGAGCAGCCGCGCGGAGTCCTTGATGGCCTGCTTGGCCTTGATGGTGCCGTAGGTGACGATCTGGGCGACGCGGTCGTCGCCGTACTTCTCGGTGACGTACTTGATGGCCTCCCCGCGCCGACGCTCGTCGAAGTCGACGTCGACGTCGGGCATGGAGACGCGCTCCGGGTTGAGGAAGCGCTCGAAGATGAGCCCGTGCTCGAGCGGGTCGAGCTCGGTGATGCCCATGAGGTAGGCGACCATCGACCCGGCTGCCGAGCCACGGCCCGGCCCGACGCGGATGCCCTGGCGCTTGGACCAGTTGATGAAGTCGGCGACCACGAGGAAGTACCCCGGGAAGCCCATCTGGATGATGACCTCGACCTCGTAGTCGGCCTGCTTGCGCACCGCGTCGGAGTACCCGTTCGGGTAGCGCCGCTGCAGGCCCGCCTCGACCTCCTTGACGAACCAGGAGATCTCGTCCTCGCCCTCGGGGACGGGGAACCGGGGCATGTAGTTGGCCGACGTGTCGAACGAGACCTCGCACTGCTCGGCGATGAGGAGCGTGTTGTCGCACGCCTCGGGCAGCTCCTTGAAGACCCGCCGCATCTCGGCCGCCGACTTCACGTAGTAGCCGGTGCCGTCGAACTTGAACCGGTTCGGGTCGTCCAGCGTCGAGCCCGAGTTGATGGCGAGCAGGGCCTCCTGGCTGGTGGCGTCCTCCTCCCGCACGTAGTGCAGGTCGTTGGTCGCCACGAGCGGTGCGCCGATGGTCTTCGACAGCTCGAGGAGCTCCTTGGTCACCCGGGTCTCGATGTCGAGCCCGTGGTCCATGAGCTCGACGTAGTAGTTCTCCTTGCCGAAGATCTCCTGCAGCTCGCCCGCCTGCCGGACCGCCTCGTCCCACTGCCCGAGCCGCAGACGGGTCTGGATCTCGCCCGACGGGCAGCCCGTCGTCGCGATGAGGCCCTCGTGGTACCGCTCCAGGAGCTCGCGGTCCATGCGGGGCCACTTGCCCATCTGGCCCTCCAGCGAGGCCAGCGACGACGCCCGGAACAGGTTGTGCATGCCGGTGTTGTTCTTGCTCAGCAGCGTCATGTGCGTGTACGCACCGCGCGCCGACACGTCGTCGGACTCCTGGCCCGCCTCGCCGTACCGGACGCGCGTCTGCTCGAACCGGCTGGTACCCGGGGTGACGTACGCCTCGACACCGATGATCGGCTTGATGCCCGCCTTGTTCGCCTGCGCCCAGAACTCGTGCGCGCCGAACAGGTAGCCGTGGTCGGTGGTCGCGATGGCGCGCTGCCCCTGCCGCGCGACCTCCTCCATGAGGTCACCGACCCGGGCCGCGCCGTCCAGCATCGAGAACTCGGTGTGGACGTGGAGATGAACGAAGTCGTCACTCGTGGCGGTGGGCATGGCGTCGATCTTAGAACTGCTGTGTGACACTCCGCGTGTCCCGCGCCGAGCCTCTTCTCACACTCACGAGTACGCCCCGCGCACCACCTCGAGCGCCGCCTCGAGGTCCGCCGGGTACGCCGACTCCACCTCGACCCAGCGCCCCGCCACCGGGTGCTCGAAGCCCAGCCGGTGCGCGTGCAGCCACTGCCGTGCGAGCCCGACCTTCGAGGCCAGCACGGGGTCGGCGCCGTAGGTGAGGTCACCGACGAGCGGGTGCCGCAGCGCGGCCATGTGCACGCGGATCTGGTGCGTCCGTCCGGTCTCCAGGTGCACCTCGAGCAGCGAGGCCGCCGGGAGCATCTCCAGGGTCTCGTAGTGCGTCACCGACGGCTTGCCGTCGGCCGTCACCGCGAACTTCCAGTCCGAGCCGGGGTGCCGGCCGATCGGCGCGTCGATCGTGCCCGACGTCGGGTCCGGGTGCCCCTGCGCGAGCGCGTGGTAGACCTTGTCGACCGTGCGTTCCTTGAAGGCCCGCTTGAGCCCCGTGTAGGCGGGCTCCGACTTGGCCACGACCATGAGGCCGGACGTACCGACGTCGAGCCGGTGCACGATGCCCTGCCGCTCCGCCGCGCCCGACGTCGAGACCCGGTAGCCGGCCGCCAGCAGCGCGCCGACCACGGTCGGGCCGGTCCAGCCCGGCGACGGGTGCGCCGCGACACCGACCGGCTTGTCGATCACGACGAGGTCGTCGTCGTCGTACACGATGCCCATGCCGGGCACGGGCTCCGGCACCACCTCGGCGGCGGGCCGCTCGTCGGGCACGTCCACCTCGAGCCAGCCGCCCGGCACCACACGGTCCGACTTGCGCACGGTGCGGCCGTCGAGCCGGACGGCGCCCGCCTCCGCGAGCTCGGCCGCCCGCGTGCGCGAGAAGCCGAGCATGCGGGCGAGGGCAGCGTCGACACGGTCGCCGGCGAGCCCGTCCGGGACGGGCAGGGTCCGCAGCGCCATCAGACGACGTCGCCGCGGTCGGCGGGCGTCGCGGTCGGCGCCGCGGGGCCGGGCTGCGCCGCGTCCGGTCCCGCGACGTCCGGTCCCACGGCGTCCGGTCCCTCGGCGTCCGGTCCCGTGGATCCCGTGGCGTCCGGTCCCGCGGCATCGGGCTCGTCCGTGTGCCTGCGCCCGTCGAGCCCGATCCCGCGCAGCGAGAGCAGTGCGATGAGCACGGCGGCCGAGACGACGGCGATGTCGGCCACGTTGCCGACGAAGAAGCCCGCGTAGTCGATGAAGTCCACGACGTGCCCGCGCGCGAACCCGGGCTCCCTGAGGAGGCGGTCCACGAGGTTGCCGAGCGCGCCGCCGAGCAGGAGGCCGAGCGCCGCGGCCCACCCGCGCGAGCCCAGGCGCCCGATCGCCCGGACGATGAACACGACGACCACCGTCACGACGATCGTCAGGATCCACGTGTAGCCCGATGCGAGCGACAGCGCGGCACCGGGGTTGTAGATGAGCCGGATGCCCAGCAGGTCACCCACCAGGGGGATCGTGGGATCGTTCGCGACGAGGGCCGACTCGGCCCACCACTTGGTGAGCTGGTCCGCGGCGAGCACGACGGCGGCGAGCACAGCGGTCCAGACCACGAGGGACCGGCTGCCGCGCGAGACGGCGGAGGGTTCAGCGGGAGTAGACATCAGGCAAAGTGTCCCACGCCGCGGGCCGTGCCGGGGACGAGGCCCTCCGCGCCCGTCGGCGGATATTTCCCGGGCACAAGGGCGAGGCCCTTTCCCGGGATTCCGGGAAAGGGCCTCGCGACCACGTGGCGCCTGAGATCAGTTGCAGGCCGCGTAGGTGGTGAAGTTACCCGTGTTGAACAGGTTGAGCGGGCCGTCCCAGTGCCACGGGGCGACGCACACGTTGTTCAGGATGTTGACGGAACCGTCGCCACCCAGCTCGACGTCGCCGTTGCAGGCGACGTAGTCGGTCACGTTGGCGGTGCTGCCCACGTTGCCCGGGCCCTCCCAGTACCAGGGAGCGACGCACACGTTGTTCAGCGCGTTGAAGCTGCCGTCGCGCTCGATCTCGACGACGTCGCCGACCGTGGCGACCTCCTCGGGGACCATCACGCCGTCGACACCGACGGGCGCCTCGTCGAGGCCGTAGCCCTCGAGCACGTCCAGGGCGCCGTCGACGCCGACCACGCCGAGCGGGTTCGTGGTGCCGAGCACGTCCGCCGCGTGGGCGGCCGCGTCCGCGACGCTGTCGGTGGAGGGTGCGCTGATCAGCTCCGGCGCGTCCCCCTGCACCATCGCGCTCGCACCCGTCGCCGCGGCGACGACCAGGCCGGCCGACATGACGACCGCAGCCCCTGCGCGACAGGTCGCACGGAATCCTCGGATCATTGTGTTTTCCCCCTTGATAGTGCTCGTCGGAAAGACCGGTGAATCACACACGTGTGATTCACCTCGACGAGCATCCGGGGGAAATTTCACCCTGTCAATCGGAACGACAACGCGCACAGTCGCCACGAAAGCCGACATTCCTGGACCGAGTACCGAGGGAATTGCGCCAAAAACTGCCACGACCCGGACATCACAGAATTGATATCCGGGTCGTGGCGGGTTCGGTCAGGCGCCGCGTCGCTCCTCGCGCGCCTTGGCCTCGACCGAGAGCGTCGCCCGCGGGAACGCCTGCAGGCGCGCCTTGCCGATCGGCAGCGCCGTCACCTCGCACGTCGCGTACGTGCCCTTGCGGATGCGGTCCAGCGCGTGGTTCGTCTGCTCGAGCAGGTCGCGCATGTTGTTGACCAGCGTGAGCTCCTGCTCCCGCTCCAGCGCGCTCGAGCCGTAGTCCGCCTGGTCGTCGCCGGCGCCGTCGCCGGAGTTGCGCAAGAGGTCCGACAGCTCCTTGTCCGCCACGTGCAGCTCGCGCTCGAGCCGTTCCTTGTCCTCCAGCAGGAGGGCAGCGAGCTCCTCGACCTCGCGCAGCGTCCAGGGTTCCTCGCCGTCGCGGACGGGGAACTGCTTCACGTCGCGCGCCAGGTTCGGGAACTCGTGCTTGATCGCGGCTCGCGTGGCAGTCGAGATCTTGGTCATGGGTTCCCCTTCGCGGTCGCCCCGGGTGGTCAAGTCACCGAAGCGTAAGCACAACAGGGCGGACGCACAACGGGGCACGCCGTGTGGCGTGCCCCGTCGTGCGTCCGCACGTCGCGGCGACCGGTCGGCGAGGTGGGGACGCCGGCCGCCGCGCATGTCGTCGGTGGTGCGTGCGGCCTGTCCGGCCGCGAGATCTCGCTCCTGCGGTCAGATGCCCTGGGCCATCTCGGCCTGACGGCCCGACTGCTGGTTGTTGCGCGGCGGGAGGGCCGAGCCCCGGGCGTCGAGGTCGCCGAGCAGGTTCTGCAGGAAGCTCTTCAGACGGGTGCGGTAGTCCCGCTCGAACAGACGCAGCTCGTCGATCTTCCGCTCCAGCAGCGAGCGCTCCTGCTCGAGCTGGGACAGCGTGCGGTGCGAGGTCTCCTCGGCGTCCCGCACGATGCGGGCACCCTCGGTCTTGGCCTCGGCGATCAGACGGTCGCCCTCCTCCTGGCCCGAGCGCACGTAGTCGTCGTGCAGCTTCTGGGCGAGCTGGAGCATCCCGGTGGCGGACTCGGGCTCGGGGCCCGTCTTCGCGCCGGCCTGACCGGACGGCATGACCGGGGCGGCGACGGGAGCGGCCTGCGCCCGCCCTGCGGCCTCGCTGCGCGACAGCTCGGCGATCCGCCGCTCGGCGGCGGCGACCTTCTGCCGAAGACTCTCGTTCTCCTCCTGGACGTTGGTCAGGGTCCGGACGACCTCGTCGAGGAAGTCGTCGACCTCCTCGACGTCGTAGCCCTCGCGGAACTTCGTCGCGGAGAACTTCTTGTTGAGGATGTCCTCTGCAGTGAGCAGTGCCATCGTGTCACCTCGAAAGTTAGAACGTAGGAACGCAGGAATCGGACGTCGGCGCTGTCCAGCCACACGCCCTCCGCCGCCAACCACGGTAGCGGACGAGATGAGCGCCGGACACCGGGAGCACCCCCGGGCACGATTTCCTCACAGAGTGTGCCGCCTCACCCCAGCGCAGATCCATGCATCGGTAATTGGTTTTGCGCCGCTCGCGCAGGACCCGTCCGGCCCACCTGCCAGGAACCAGCACAGATCCCCCACTTCTTCGCCCTCAGATGCGCGCGGCGGCCTGGCCGACGATCGACGACAGGATCGAGGCCGCGAAGAACAGCACGATGAACGCGAGGTCGAGCTGCACCTGACCGAGCCGGAGCGGCGGGATCAGCCGGCGCAGGAACCGCAGGGGCGGGTCCGTGACCGTGTAGACGGCTTCGGCGACGACCAGCAGGACGCCGCGCGGACGCCAGTCCCGCGCGAAGAACTGCACCCAGTCGAAGACGAGCCGGCCGATGAGGAACAGGATGAACAGCCACAGCAGGAAACCGATGAACTGCAGGATCAGAGTCACAAGGCACAACCTAACGTGTTCTGCCGCGCGAGCACCGCAGGCGTGAGCAGACATGAGCGGAGGGCGTCCGCCGCAGCGACCGCCCTCCGCCCAGGTCTCGTCGTGATGTCCTGTCGTGTCTTGTCGACGTGGTGTGTCAGCTCTGGTTGTAGAACCCGCCGCGACCGTTCGGACGGTCCTGCGCGACCTGCTCTTCCGCGGCGATCTCCACGTGCTCGGGCGAGAGCAGGAAGACCTTGTTGGTCACCCGCTCGATCGAGCCGTGCAGGCCGAAGATGAGCCCCGCGGAGAAGTCGACCAGACGCTTGGCGTCCGCGTCGTCCATGTCGGAGAGGTTCATGATGACGGGCGTGCCGGCGCGGAAGGCCTCGCCGATGCTCCGTGCGTCGTTGTACGAGCGGGGGTGCACCGTGGTGATGCGGCGCAGGTCCGAGGAGGACAGGGCCTCGCGCGGGACACCGTCACGGTGCAACGGCGTGACCTGTGCGTGCCGGTGATCCTCCACGTTCTCCTCCAGGCCCTCGTCGTACTCGTCGAGGTACTCCGGCTCGCCCTGATCGTCGGCGAGGCCCAGATACAGCATGGTCTTGCGAAGTGCTCCGGCCATCGCTCTCTCTCCGTTCGTCGCCTGCTGTGCGTCCTTCTGTCAACGGCCCGTCCAACAGGTCTGGCCTTGACCCCTCGTCGGGGTTGCCTTGACAAAAGTAGCCCGGCGCAATCCGACCCGGAAGCGCGACACGCCGTGCCACGAACAACTTTGCCAAAGTTGTTCAGCAGACGCTCGCTAAAAACGACATCCGTGTGATTTCGCAGGTCACAAGCCTAACCCGGGCGTGTCGCACCGCTCCGCCGACTCGCCGAACGGCGTCAAATGAGGGCGATGATGCCTGCCTGGCGGCCCGTTGTGGTACCGGACACGCTCGCCCTGCGGTGCGAGAAGAGGGACTCGTCCTCGAGCGTGCAGCGGCCCGAGCGGCTCACGGCGACCCCGCGCTCCGCGAGCTGCGCGGCCACGCCGGCCGGCAGGTCGAGCCCGGGCGTGCCCGCGCGGGTCGTGGCGAACGTCTGCGGCACCGCGGCGGCCACCTCGTCCCGCATCGCGGCGGGCACCTCGTAGCAGCGTCCGCACACGGCGGGCCCGACGGCGGCGCGCACGCGCGCGGGGTCCGCACCGCGGTCGACCATGGCATCCAGCGCGCGGGGCACGACCCCGGACAGCACGCCCTTGCGGCCGGCGTGCGCGACCGCGACGACGCGGGCGACGGGGTCGGCGAGCAGGACGGGCACGCAGTCGGCGACCAGGACCCCGAGGCCGAGACCCCGCTCGGTGGTGACGAGCGCGTCCCCCTCCCCCGCCGTCGCGGGCGGCTCGGCCGCGGACCAGAGCTCCCGCTCCGCGGTGCCGAGCGGGAGCACGGTCGCGCCGTGCACCTGGGTCGCGTAGGCGACGGGCGCGCCGAGGTGCTGCGCCACGCGCGCCCGGTTGGCCGCGACCCGCGCCGGGTCGTCGGACACGTTGAGCCCGAGGTTGAGGCCCGCCTCACCGCCCGCCGGCGACCACGGGTCCGGCGAGACACCGCCGGGGGCTGAGGTGAAGAAGGCGTGCACCCCGTCGCCAAGGGCGACGGGGTGCACGCCGGGAAGGACCTGGATCTCGCTCACGGGTGCGAGCGTACCGGCCGTGCCGTCCGAGCGGACGGCGGGCGCACGCTGGTCACTTGAGGAAGTCGGGCACGTCCAGGTCCGCGTCCGTGCGTCGCGGGTGCTCGTCGTAGACCGGCGGCACCTCGACGCGCTCGGGCTGGTGCTCGCGCCCGACCTCCTGCCGGGCGAACGAGCCCTGCACGACGACGGCGGGCTCGTCGAGCGTGCGCGGCACGTCGTCCGAGGACTCGTCGTCGATCACGCGCGGCAGCGTCGAGACCGGCGAGGGCTGCTGCGTCGGCGGGACCGACGGCGGCATCCCGTTGCCCGCAGGCTGCTGCTCCGGTGCCCGGCGCGCGGCGTCGGCCATGTCCGGCAGCGGGACGGGGGCCGTCGCAGGGCTCCGGGTACCCGCGCCCGCGACCTGGCCGAGCGCGCGGTTGTCCTTGCGCTCCTTGGGCAGCCCGCCGTCGAAGCCTGCTGCGATGACGGTGACGCGCACCTCGTCGCCCAGCGCGTCGTCGATGACCGTACCGAAGATGATGTTGGCCTCCGGGTGCGCGGCCTCCTGCACGAGGCGCGCGGCCTCGTGCACCTCGAACAGGCCCAGGTCGCTGCCGCCCTGGATGGAGAGCAGCACGCCGTGGGCGCCGTCGATCGACGCCTCGAGGAGCGGCGACGAGATCGCCAGCTCGGCGGCCTGCACGGCTCGGTCCTCGCCCCGCGCCGAGCCGATGCCCATGAGCGCGGACCCCGCGCCCTGCATGACGGACTTGACGTCGGCGAAGTCGAGGTTGATGAGGCCCGGCGTGGTGATGAGGTCCGTGATGCCCTGGACACCGGAGTGCAGCACCTGGTCGGCCGAGTGGAACGCCGCGATCGCGGACACGTTCCGGTCGGACATCGACAGCAGCCGGTCGTTCGGGATCACGATCAGCGTGTCGACCTCGTCGCGGAGGTTCTCGATGCCGCTCTCGGCCTGGACCGCACGGCGGCGGCCCTCGAACGTGAACGGGCGCGTCACCACGCCGACGGTCAGCGCGCCGAGCGAGCGCGCGATCCGCGCCACGACCGGGGCGCCGCCCGTCCCGGTGCCGCCGCCCTCGCCCGCGGTGACGAAGACCATGTCGGCGCCGCGCAGCACGTCCTCGATCTCCTCCGCGTGGTCCTCCGCGGCCTTCTTGCCCACCTCCGGGTCGGCGCCTGCGCCGAGACCGCGCGTGAGCTCACGGCCGACGTCGAGCTTGACGTCGGCGTCGGACATGAGGAGAGCCTGGGCGTCGGTGTTGATCGCGATGAACTCGACGCCCTTGAGGCCGACCTCGATCATGCGGTTGACGGCGTTCACACCACCGCCGCCGATGCCGACCACCTTGATCACTGCCAGGTAGTTCTGCGGAGTTGCCACGTCGTCGCCTTTCGATTCGGGTCCCGAGTCCCGACTCTCGTCCCTCGCGAAGTCTCAGGTTGAGGTAGAGGGTTAGAGTTATGTCAGGTTGCTGCTGAGTTCGACGGTAGGTGCGCCGCCGAGGTGTGTCGAAGACATCGTCGCGCGTGTCGCGCACCGATGTACGCAGCAAATCACACGTGTGTGATTCCCGTGTGGCGAACGAGCCGTCAGTTCGTGACCGGCAGCGCGGGCGACGACACGTCGATCGTCCGCGCGGACGGCTCGGCCTCCAGGAGTGTCTCGGCCACGCGGATCTTGAGCTCGACCTCGTCGCCGCTCCCCCACCGGATCACGCGCCCGTCGGCCAGCGTGGTGCGCACGTCGTCCTGGGTCGCCGCGCTCACGGTGCTGATCTCGCCCGCGAGCCCTTCCGGCAGCGCGCCGAGCACCTGCAGGGCCGCGTCGAGCGCGCGGTGGCCGGCCGGGCCGTCGGACAGCGAGACGCGGATCGACGGCAGCCCGTCGGGCACCTCGCGCACCGTGGCGACCTGCACGCCCTCTGCGTCCATGAGGGCGTGCTCGCCGCCGCGCTGCGGCACGGCGGCAACGGGCTCGCGCGACGTGAGCACCACGTCCAGCCCGTCGGGCCACGCGCGGGCGATGTGCACGTCCTTGACGGCGTTCATCGCGAGGATCTGCTCGCGCAGCCCCACGGTGTCCAGCCGCGGCAGGGGCACGCCCGCGTGCGCGGTCACGGCGTCCCGCACCGCGCCGGCGTCGACGGTCGTGCCCTCGCCCGAGACGCGCACCTGGTCGGCGTCCAGCGCCAGCAGCGGCGAGAAGAACGCCCCCCAGACGAGCGCGGCGGCGGCGGCGAGGGAGAGGACCGTCCAGCCCAGCCGCCGCCAGAACCGGTGGCGCGCCATCGCGGTGCGCTCGGCGAGGCGGTCGGCCAGCCGGTCGGACACGACGTCGTCGCGCCCGACCGGGACGGCCGCGACCTGGGGCTGCTCGGCCGTGGCCGCCCGGCGCGGCGAGCGCGCCCGGGCAGGCTCGTCCCGGGCGCCGCCGGAGGCACGGCCCGTCGCCGGACGGAGGGCCTGGACCTCTGCGGCCTGCGGCTCGGGGCGCGGCCGTGCCGTGCCCGCGGCGCGAGGGCGCGCGGGCGGGCGCATCAGTCCTCGCCCAGCCCCGCGGCGACGGGGCCGTTCCTGCGGGCGTTCAGGCGGGCGAGGACGGCGGGGCCGAGCTGCGTCACGTCACCGGCACCGACCGTGAGCACCACGTCGCCCGGGCGGGCGAGGTCGGCGATCGCGTGGGCGGCGTCGAGCCGGTCCGGCACCGCGTAGGCGGAGCCGTGCCCCGACATGAGGTCGACGATCGTGTTCGGCGTGACCGCCGGGTCCGGCTCCTCGCGTGCGCCGTAGACGTCCGTCACCACGACCTCGTCGGCCGCGGCCAGCTCGGTGGCGAACGCCTCGGCGAAGATGCGGGTGCGCGAGTACAGGTGCGGCTGGAACAGCACGAGGACACGGCCGCCGTCGGCGATCTCGCGCGCGGCGGTGAGGACCGCGCGGATCTCCGTGGGGTGGTGGGCGTAGTCGTCCACCACGCGCACGCCGTCGGCGACGCCCTTCTCCTCGAACCGGCGGCCCGTGCCCGCGAACGCCTCGACACCCGCGACGGCCTCGCGCGGGTCCACGCCGAGCTTGACCGCTGCGATCACGGCGGCCGTGGCGTTGAGCACGTTGTGCCGACCCGGCACCGCGAGGCGCATCGGGATGCCCGGCACGTCGCCCGAGACGCCCGCGCCGTCGGCCACCTGCTCGTTGGTGCCGAGCACGTCGCCGCGGAGAACCGCCGTCGTGCCCTCAGGGGTGGTCGAGATGTCGGTGACGCGGACGCGCGCCGTGGCGTCCGTGCCGTAGGTGATGACGTGGCCGCCGGTCGCGCAGATGGTGGCGCCCACCGAGAGCGAGCCCTCGTCGTCGGCGCACGCGATGAGCCAGCCCTCGGGCACGAGCCGGCGCGCGAAGCGGATGAACGCACCGTTGAAGGCCTCGGGCGTGCCGTAGTGGTCGAGGTGGTCGGCCTCGACGTTGGTGATCACCGCGACGGTCGGCGTGTAGTTGAGGAACGAGCCGTCCGACTCGTCCGCCTCGGCCACGAGCACGTCCGAGGTGCCGAGGTGGCCGCCGGGGGTCGCGCCGTCGGCCGTGCGCACCGTGCTGCCGATCGCGTACGACGGGTCGAGGCCCACCTCGCGCAGGATCGTCGCGATCATGGCGGACGTCGTCGTCTTGCCGTGCGCACCCGCGACGGCGACGCCGCGCGAGCCCTCCATGAGAGCGGCCAGCGCCTGGGAGCGGTGCAGCACGGTGAGGCGGCGCGCGCGGGCAGCGGCCAGCTCCGGGTTGTCCTCGTGGACGGCGCTCGAGATCACCACGGTGTCGACGCCGGCGAGGTGAGCCGGGTCGTGCCCCACCCAGGCCTGGACGCCCTCGTCGCGCAGGGCGTCGAGCGTGGCCGACTCCGCGGCGTCGGAACCCTGCACCGGCACGCCGCGGCCGGCCAGCAGGCGGGCGACGACGGACATGCCCGCGCCGCCGATGCCGATCATGTGGACGCGTCCGAGCCGGGCGACGTGGTCCGTCGTCTGGTCCGTGACCGGGGTGCTCATGAGCTGACCTCCGTGGTGTCGGTACCTGCTGACCGTACGGCTTCCTCGACGAGGTCGACGACGCGGGCGGCGCCGTCGGTGGTGCCTGTCGACCGCGCGGCCTTCGCCATGACGGCGAGCCGCTCCCGGTCGGTGAGCAGCGCGGGCACGTGCCGCGCGACCCAGTCGGGCGTGAGCTCCGCGTCGTCGACCAGCAGGCCGCCGCCCGCCTCGACGAGCGGCTGGGCGTTGAGGCGCTGCTCGCCGTTGCCGATCGGCAGCGGCACGTAGACGGCCGGGACGCCGAGCGCGGCGTGCTCGGCCACCGAGCCCGCGCCGGACCGGCAGACGACGAGGTCGGCGACCGCGTACGCGAGCTCCATCTGCTCGAGGTACTCGCGGACCTGGTAGCGCTCGGGCCCGACGCCCGCCGCCGCGAGCGTCTGGTGCACCTCTTCGCTCTTGCCCCGGCCGGTGAGGTGCAGCACCTGCGCGCCGGTGGCGAGGATCTGCCCGGCGGCGCCGGACAGCGCGCGGTTGAGGCTCAGGGCGCCGGACGAGCCGCCGGTGACGACGAGCGTCGGCAGCGCCGGGTCGAGGCCGAGCTCGGCGGCGGCCCGCGCGCGCACGCCCGCGGCGTCGGCCTCGCGCTGCTGCACCAGGCCCGCGATCGCCTGGCGCAGCGGCAGCCCCGTGAGCACACCGCCGCGCAGCGGCGTGCCGGGGAAGGTGAGGCCCACACGGGCGGCCCACCGGGCGCCGAGCCGGTTCGCCAGGCCGGGCCGGGCGTTCTGCTCGTGGATCACGATCGGGAGGTCCTTGCGGCGGGCCGCGAGGTAGGCCGGGGTCGCGACGTAGCCGCCGAACCCGATCACGGCCTGCGCGCCGATCTCGTCGATGGCGTCCTCCGCGGCGCGCACCGCCGAGGCCAGCTTGCCGGGCAGGCGCAGCAGGTCGGTGCTGGGCCGGCGCGGCAGCGGCACGCGCGGGATCGGCCGCAGCTCGTAGCCGCGCGCAGGGACCAGGTCGGCCTCCAGCCCCGTCGTGGTGCCGAGCGCGAGCACGCGCGCACCGGGCTCGCGCCGCCGTACCTCGTCGGCCACCGCGAGCAGGGGGTTCACGTGTCCTGCGGTCCCGCCGCCTGCGAGCACCACCGACACCACTGCTGAGCTCATCATCACCTTCTCGTCGTCGCCCGGACGCGGTCCGGGCGGGTCGAAGCGGCTGCCGTGACCGATCGTCGCCACGAGTCAGACCGCCGTGCACATTTCTACCGTCTCCGGACCGCGCCGCCCAGCACGGCCAGTGACTTGCGGACGACGCTACCGCGTGCAGCGAGCGCCTTGGCAGCCCCCGGCTCGGTCCGCGCGAACGAGATCAGCATGCCGAGCGCGCCCATCGTCGTGATGAGCGCGGAACCTCCCGCCGAGACGAGCGGCAGCGGTACGCCGATCACGGGCAGCAGGCCGATCACCACGCCGATGTTGATGAACGCCTGGCCGACGATCCAGCACGCGACGGCCGCCGTCGTCACCTTGACGAACGGGTCGGGGTGACGGCGGATCACGCGGCTCGTGGCGAGGCCGAGCACCGCGAACAGCGCGAGCACGAGCACGGTGCCGAACAGGCCGAGCTCCTCGCCGATCACCGCGAAGATGAAGTCGTTGTGCGCCTCGGGCAGGTAGTTCCACTTCTCGCGGCTGCCGCCCAGCCCCACGCCCCACAGCCCGCCCGTGCCGAGCCCGAACAGGCCGTGCAGCGACTGGTAGCACTCGGAGGCCTCGTCACACTCGGCGCCGTACGTCGCGATGATGCGCTCCAGGCGGTCGCCGGAGTCCTGCTGGAGGATGAACACGTAGCCGACCACGAAGGCCGCGAGCGCGCTGCCGAGCCCCAGCAGGGACCACGGCACGCCCGCCACGAGGAAGGCCCCGGCGACCAGCAGCGCCATGACGAGGGCCGTGCCGAGGTCGCCGCCCCCGAGCACGAGGCCCAGCACCGCGACCGCGCCCGGCACGGCAGGCATGATCGCGTGCGACCAGCTGCCGAGCAGCGCCTGCTTGCGGCCGAGCACGGTGCCGAGCCACACCGCGAGCGCGAGCTTGGCCAGCTCGGACGGCTGGAAGGTGACCGGGCCGAGCACGAGCCAGTTCTGCTGGCCGTTGCGTACCGAGCCGAGGAAGATCACCGCGACCAGCAGCGCGAGCGCGACGAGGAGGGCGGGCAGGGCCAGCCGCTTGTACCAGCGCACGGGCAGGTGCGCGGCGATCAGGAGCACGGGCAGGCCCATGAGCGCGTACTGGGCCTGGACGAGGAACGCGGCGTACGGGGAGTCGCCCTCGGCGATGGAGGTCACCGTGGAGCTGGACAGCACCATGATGAGGCCGATGACGGTGAGCAGGCCGGTCGCCCCCACCAGGAGGTAGTAGCTGGTGACGTTGGAGTTCCACTGCCCCAGCCACGACTGCTCAGGCGCGCGGCGGCTCGTTCCCGTCGTGGCCATCGGTGGTCCCTCCTGTGAGCTCCCGCACCGCCCGGACGAACTCCTGCCCGCGGTGGGCGTACGAGACGAACTGGTCCTGCGACGCACCCGCCGGGGCCAGGAGCACGGTGTCGCCCGGCTGGGCGAGGTCCCGTGCCGCGGCGACCGCCCGGCGCATCACGGTCTCAGTGTCACCGGGATCGATCACGACGACAGGGACCTTCGGGGCGTGTCGGGCGAGCGTGTCGGCCAGCGGGCCCGGGTCGGCCCCGATCACGACGGCGGCACGCATCCGGTCGGCGCGCGAGGAGACGAGGTCGTCGAACGTCGCGCCCTTGGCCAGGCCGCCCGCGATCCAGACGACGGTGCCGTGCGCGAACCCGGCGAGCGACGCGGCCGCGGAGTGCGCGTTGGTGGCCTTGGAGTCGTTGACCCAGGAGACGCCGTCGGCCTCGCCGACGCGCTGGATGCGGTGCTCGCCGGGGCCGAAGGAACGCAGCCCGTCGCGCACCGCGGCGGCGGGGACGCCGTGCGCCCGCGCGAGGGCGGCGGCGGCGAGCGCGTCCGCGACGACGTGCGTCGGCACGACGCCTGCCTGGTCGCCGAGCTGCCGCAGGTCGGCGAGCGTGCCGAGCTCGGCGGCGCTCCTACGCCGGTCCGGGTCGTCGGCGGGGGCGTGGAACGCGCGGTCGACGAGCACGTCGTCGACCAGCCCGAGGTCGCCCGGGCTCGGGCTGCCGACGGCGAACCCGACGGCGCGCGCCCCCTCGACGACGTCGGCCGCGCGCACGAGCTCCTCGGTGCGCGGGTCGGCGACGTTGTACACGCAGGCGACCCGGACCTGCTCGTAGATGCGGCCCTTGTCGCGCGCGTAGACGTCCATCGAGCCGTGCCAGTCGAGGTGGTCGGCGGCGACGTTGAGCACGGCGGCCGCCTCGAGCGACACGGTGTGCGTGAAGTGCAGCTGGAAGCTGGACAGCTCGACGGCGAGCACGTCGAGCGACGGGTCGAGCGCCGCCTCGACGAGCGGTCTGCCCACGTTGCCGACGGCGGCGGTGCGCAGGCCCGCGGCGCGCAGGATCGCCGCGAGCATCTCGACGGTGGTGGTCTTGCCGTTGGAGCCGGTGACGCCGAGCCACGGGGCCGGGGCGTCCGTGCCGAGGCGGTCGGCACGCAGGCGCCAGGCGACCTCGACCTCGCTCCACACGGGCACGCCCGCGGCGAGCGCCGCGGCGACCAACGGGTGGTGGGGCGCGAACCCCGGCGAGGCGACGAGCAGGTCGGCCTCGGCCAGCACCGCCGCGGCGGCGGCCGCGTCGAGGGCGCCGTGGTCGGCGTCGTCGGCCCGGTCGTCGACCGTGACCAGCGACGCCACGCGCGGCTCCAGCACGCCGCGCAGTGCGCGGCCCGTGACGCCGAGGCCCGCGAGGACGACCCGGGCCTGCGCGAGCGGGACGCGCGGCTCGACGGTGCCGTGCGTGTCGGCCTGCGGTCCGGCCTGCGCGTCGGGCTCCTGCGTCACGACGCGACCCACTCGGCGTAGAAGATGCCCATGCCGAGGCCCGCGAGCAGGCCGGCGATCAGCCAGAACCGGATGACGATCGTGACCTCGCCCCAGCCCGACAGCTCGAAGTGGTGCTGCAACGGCGCCATCTTGAACACGCGTTTGCCGGTCATCTTGAAGAAGCCGACCTGGATCACCACGGACGAGACGATGAGCACGAACATGCCGCCCAGCAGAACGGCGAGCAGCTCGGTGCGGCTGAGGATCGACAGGCCGGCCAGCGCGCCGCCGAGGGCGAGCGAGCCGGTGTCGCCCATGAAGATCTTGGCGGGGTTGGCGTTCCACCACAGGAAGCCGACGCACGCGCCCGTGACCGCGGCGGCCACGATGGCCAGGTCCTGCGGGTCGCGCACCTCGTAGCAGCGGGGCCCGGCCGTGGCAAGGAACTGGCAGGACTGGTTGAGCTGCCAGATGCCGACCAGCACGTAGGCGCCGAACGTGATGATGGAGACGCCGGTGGCCAGGCCGTCGAGGCCGTCGGTCAGGTTGACCGCGTTGGACCACGCCGAGACGAGCAGGTTGGCCCAGATCACGAAGAGGATGAGGCCGACGGTGACGCCGGCGAAGGCCAGGTCGAACTCCGTGTCGCGCAGGAACGAGATCTTGGTCGACGCGGGCGTGCGCGAGTTCTCGTTGGGGAACTGCAGCGCCAGCACGGCGAACGAGATGCCGACGACACCCTGGCCGATGAGCTTGGCGCGGGGCGTCAGGCCCAGCGACCGCTGCTTGCGGATCTTGGTGAAGTCGTCGAGGAAGCCGACCAGGCCGAGGCCCGCCATGAGGTACAGCGCCAGCAGCGCCGACACGCTCGGCAGCCGCTGGGAGACCAGCATCGAGGCCGCGACGCCGATCAGGGTGGCCCCGATCATCACGACGCCGCCCATGGTCGGCGTGCCGCGCTTGGTGAAGTGGCCCGTGGGGCCGTCCTCGCGGACGAACTGGCCGTAGTTCTTGTGGATCAGGAACCGGATGAAGACCGGGGTGCCCAGCAGGGCGACGAGCAGCGCCACCGCGGCGCTGACCAGGATCGCGATCACTTGGTGTTGTCCTTAGCGGTCTCGGCCGACGAGGCGGCGGCCGACAGGTGGTCGCCGAGCTGCCAGAGCCCGGACCCGAGCGACGACTTCACGAGCACGACGTCGCCGGGCTCGAGCAGCTCGTCCAGCAGCTCCTTGGCGGACTCCAGGTCGGGGACGTAGATCGACTCCGACCCCCAGGAGCCCTCCTGCATGGCCCCCTCGTGGATGTGGTACGCCCCCTCGCCCACCACGACGAGCTGCTTGATGTTCAGCCTTACCACGAGGCGCCCGATCTCGTCGTGCGCGGCGCGCGCGCCTTCACCAAGCTCCCGCATCTCCCCCAGGACCGCCACGGACCGGCGGGTGCGGCCCGCGAGCACCGCGAGGGTGCGCAGGCCGGCCTTCATCGAGTCGGGGTTGGCGTTGTACGCGTCGTCGACGACGGTGACGCCGTCCGGCCGCTCGGTGACCGCCATGCGGTGCGGGCTGCGCGGCGTGGCGGCGGCGAGGCGCTCCGCGACGTCGCCGATCGCGACGCCGAGGCGCAGCGCGACGGTCGCGGCGGCGAGCGCGTTGGTCACGTGGTGCGGGCCCACGAGGCCCAGCGCGACGTGGGCGTGCTGCTCGCCGACGTCGCCGCCGCCCGCGACCCGCAGCGTGAAGCTCGCGCGGCCGGTCGGGTCGACCGCCACGTCCTCCGCCCGCACGTCGGCCGACGGGATGGTGCCGAACGTGCGCACGACCGTGCCGGGCGCCGCGCGGTCGACCATGGCGGCCACGCGCTGGTCGTCCGCGTTGAGCACCACGGTGCCGCCCCCGACGACGCCCTCGACCATCTCGCCCTTGGTCCTGGCGATGGCCTCGACGCCGCCGAACGGGCCGATGTGCGCGACGCCGACCCGGAGCACGACGCCGACGTCGGGCGGCGCGATACCGGTGAGGTAGGCGATGTTGCCGACGCCGTCCGCGCCCATCTCCAACACCAGGAAGCGCGTGGCCCGCGTGACCCGCAGGACGGTCAGCGGCAGGCCGATCTCGTTGTTCAGGGAGCCGGTGGGCACGATGACGGCGTCCTCGACGTCGCCCGCCTCGGGCCCGAGGAGCTGGCCCAGCAGGTCCTTGGTGGTCGTCTTGCCGACCGACCCCGTGACGCCCACGACGCGCAGCTCGGTGCCCGCCGCCTCACGGACGGTCGCCAGCACGTGCCGCGCGAGGTCGCCGAGCGCCGTCTGGGTGTCGTCGACGACGACGGTCGGCAGGCCCTCCAGCTCGCGCTCCGCGAGCACCAGCGCGGCGCCGCCGGCGACGGCCCGCGCCGCGAAGTCGTGGCCGTCCACACGCTCCCCCGGCAGGGCCACGAACAGGACACCGGGCCCGGACTGGCGCGAGTCGATGATCACCGCCCCCGTGACCGTCACGTCCGGGTCGGCGTGCAGCCGCCCGCCGGTGGCTGCGGCGACCTGCGCCGCAGACAGCTCGATCATGCCTCTGTCGTCCTCTCCTGCCTGGGGTCCTGCTGGGGGTCCTGCTGAGTTTCCTGCTCAGGGTCCTGCTCGGGTCGTGCTCTCGTGGTGCCCGGTGCGGCGCCCGCGGTGCGGGCGTCAGGCGGGCCGGGCCGCCAGGGCGGCGCGCGCCTCGACGCGGTCGTCGAGCACGTGGCCCACGCCGGCGATCTCCTGGATCGTCTCGTGGCCGCGGCCGGCCACCAGCACGGTGTCGTCCGGGCGGGCCGCCAGGATCGCGGTGCGGATGGCGTCCGCGCGCGGGGCG
>Ga0079224_100001419_pt1 | contig 27514 bp, 26 predicted proteins | sample Stecom2015_FD_80414 | JGI IMG/M metagenome (GOLD analysis project Ga0079224, IMG submission 80414) | Agricultural soil microbial communities from Utah to study Nitrogen management - Steer compost 2015 | ecosystem: Environmental > Terrestrial > Soil > Agricultural land | place: USA: Utah... | reverse complement strand
CCACGAGGTGGTGCGCCTCGGCATCTGCCACGTGCCCGAAGGCCGGGGCGTCTTTGCCAACTTGACGGTGCGGGAAAACCTGCTCCTGGCCACCTACAGCCGCCGGGACAAGGACAGCGTCCAGCAGGACCTGGAGCGGGTCTACTCGGTCTTTCCCCGCCTCGCGGAGCGGCGCCACCAGTACGCGGGCACCTTGAGCGGCGGCGAGCAGCAGATGCTGGCCATGGGCCGGGCCCTCATGACCGGCGGCGAGCTGATGCTGTTGGACGAGCCGTCCATGGGTCTCGCGCCCATCCTGGTAGAGGAGATCTTCCGCATCCTGGTGGAAATCAACCGGCAGGGCACGACGCTTTTGTTGGTGGAGCAGAACGCCCGCATGGCCCTGCAGGTGGCCCACCGCGCCTACGTCCTGGAAACCGGATCCATCGCCCTCAGCGGCGAGGCGGCCGCGCTGCTGGACGACCCGCGGGTGCAGGCGGCCTATCTGGGCGCGTGAGCCGCTGTTCCTGGAGACGCCCGCGGGGGCGCTGGGGAACGAGGATGGCGCGGCTGGCTCAGATGCCGGCGAAGTAGCCCACCAGGCGCATGTTGATCTGCTCTTCGGTCAAGCCCGGCAAGAGGTCGTGCTCGACCACCAGGTCGTACAGGCGCTCCATCGGCTCCCGCTTGTCCTGGGCCCGCTGCTTTTTGTCTGCCAGCGCCTCCCAAGCGGCCAGCACGTAGCGGCGGCCGTTGTGCCCGGGATCCTCCAGCGCTTCGGCAAAGAAAGCCCGCAGCTTGGCCACGTCCTCCAGGAAACCGGGGCCAAACCGCCCGCCGGCGTTGTCCGACAAGAGCGCGATCTCGGCCTCGTACATGGGCCGCTGGGTGTTCTTGTCTTTGCCGATCCACGGCGTTTCCAAGATGATGGGCTTGTCCTTGGCCACTTCGTGGTGGACGATGCGGTAGATCGCGTCGAAACCGATGTAGCCGGAACCCACGGGCGCGTGCCGGTCTTTGCGGGCGCCCCGGGGATTCTTGCTGTCATTGATGTGGATGACGGTCAAGCGGTCCAGGCCGATGATGCGGTCAAACTGCTCCATGACGCCGTCGAAATCGTCGATAATGTCGTAGCCGGCGTCGTGGACATGGCACGTGTCCAAGCAGACCCGCAGCCGATCGCTGTGGGCGCACCGTTCGATGATGGCCGCCAGCTCTTCAAAGGAACGGCCGATCTCCGTTCCCTTGCCCGCCATGGTTTCCAGGGCGATGCGGACGCGGCCGTTGACAGTGAGGACCTCGTTCAAGCCCTCCACGATGCGGCCGATGCCGTAGTCGAGATCTTTCTCCACGAAGGCCCCCGGGTGCAGCACGATGTTTTCCACGCCCATGTACGCGGTGCGCTCGATCTCCTGCTGCAAAAACTCCACCGCGAGGCGAAAAGTGTCCCGCTTGGGCGAGGCCAGGTTGATGATGTAAGGCGCATGGACGACGATTTCTTCGATGCCGTGCTCCTTCATGAGGGCCAGGCCCTCGGGCACGTATTGCTCTTCCATAGGCTTGCGCCGGGTGTTTTGCGGGGCGCCGGTGTAGATCATGAAGGTGGTGGCGCCGTAGCTGATGGCCTCTTCCGCCGCGTTGAGCAGGCCTTTGTTGGAGAAGGAGACGTGGGAACCGATCTTCAGCAACGCCGTTACACCTCAGGTACGGGATATTCGGCCGGGCGCCGGGACGTCGGATGCTGGGCGGCCCGGCCGCTGCCGCCGGCCGGTGCTGCGGCCTCTCAAGAAGGGTTCGCATCCCGGGGCCCTTTGGCCTGCCCCGATCTTTCGGCCCGGACCGGCGCCTTCTGCACCGCCCTTGCCCGCAGAGGTTCACGGGTGTCCCGGCGCGGGCCCGTTTGACGCTTCAGGCACCTTCTGGTAGACTGAAGGCGCAACTCAGGGGAGCTCGTGACGGGCTGAGAGGGTGGCGCCAGCCACCGACCCTTTGAACCTGCTCCGGGTAATGCCGGCGTAGGGAGAGTGCGTGACCACCGCCATCACCCCCCGTCACGGAACCTCTAATTTTAAGGTAGGAGGTTCTTTCTTTATGCCGCGCTGCTGGTTCGGTCCCCGTCGTTGGCTGTTGTGCGTGACCGTGGTGCTGGCCGCGCTCCTGGGCGCCGTGTTGGGGGCGGGACTGCCCGCCGGGGCGCAAGCGCAGCGGCTGGTCGTCTACACTTACGACTCCTTCGCCGCCGGGCCGGCCCAGGCCATTAAGGAAGGCTTTGAAGCCCTGCACCCGGGGGTGGAGGTGGTGTTCCTCGCGCCGGGCTCGGCCGGGGAAACCCTGGCCCGCATCATCGCCGAGCTGGACGCGGGCGGCACCGACGCGGACGTGTTCGTGGGCATCAGCGACACCCAACTGCCCCGGGCCATCGACCACGGCGTCTTTATGAAGCTGGATCGCTCGCTGATCCCCAACCTGGACAAGGTGCCCGTCCACCTGGATTTTGACGAGACCGGGCACGTGATCCCCTTTGACCACGGCTACGTCACCATCATCTACGACAGCCGGGTGCTCAGCGAAGAGGAGCTGCCGCAGACGCTGGAGGACCTGACGGACCCCCGCTTCCGCAGCCAGCTCATCGCCATCGACCCCCGCACGTCGTCGGTGGGGCATGCGTTCCTCATGTGGACCATCGCCGAATTCGGCGATCCGGGCTACCTGGAGTTCTGGGAGCGGCTCGCGCCCAGCCTGCTGACGGTAACCGGCGGCTGGTCCGCGGCCTACAGCCAGTACGAAGCCGGCGAGGCACCCATGATGGTGTCCTACTCCACCGACACCGCGGCCGGCGTCTATTACGCGGACAGCGACCACAGCCGCATCCTGACCCCCAAGGGCCAGGCGTACCAGCAGATCGAAGCGGCGGGCATCGTGGCCGGCACCGACGTGCCCGAGCTGGCCCACCGGTTCTTGGACTACCTCCTGTCGGAGGAAGTGCAGGGCCTGATCCCTACCACCAACTGGATGTTCCCGGTGAACCCGGAGGCGCCTCTCCCCGGCTTCTTCGCCAAGTACGCGGTGGTGCCCGAAGAGCCGGTGCGCCTGGACGCCCGGCTCATCGAGGAAAACGAGCAGCGGTGGCTGCGGGAATGGGCGCGGCTCATCACCGGGCTGCGCTGAGCGGGGCGCCGGCCGCGCGCCGCCGCGGATAAGTGGGCTGGCACAGCCCAGGGGCGGGTTTGTCGATGCATCCAAGCGCGGGCAGGGGCATGGGGAGCGCACAACGCCGGCGGCGCCGGCGGGCCCTCCTCTTGCTCCTGCCCGCAGCCGCGTTGCTGACTTTTGTTTTCTACTTGCCCGTGGGCACCGCCCTGCTGGCCGGTTTCCGGGATGAGGCCGGCTACTCGCCGGCCCGCTTTGTCGCCCTGCTGACGGATCCTTACATCCTGGGGCTGCTGCGCTTCACCGCGTGGCAAGCCTTCCTCTCCGCGGCCCTGAGCGTCGCCATCGGGGTGCCCCTGGGGTACCTGTTGGCCAACCGGTCCTTTCCCGGCAAGTCCCTGGCGGCATCGCTGGTGATGGTGCCCTTTGTCATGCCCGCCATCACCGTGGCCCTGGGCTTCCTCATCATGTACGGGGTCAACGGCTGGTTCAACGAGGTCCTCGCGGGCCTGTTCGGTTTCAAGGTGCGGGTGCTGCACACCTTGTGGGCCATCGTGCTGGCCCACGCGTTCTACAACGGCCCGCTGGTGGCCCGCATGACCCAAGGGGCGTGGGAGCGGCTGGATCCGGCGCTGGAAGAAAGCGCCCGCACCCTGGGCGCCGGACCCTTCGCGGTGTTCCGGGACGTGACCTTGCCGGCCGTCATGCCGGGCATCTTGAGCGGCGCGGTACTGGCCTTCATTTACTGCTTCATGAGCTTTCCCATCGTCCTGTCGCTGGGCGGTGCCCGCTACTCCACCCTGGAAGTGGAAATCTTTACCCTGATGCGGGTGCTGCTGGACTACGAAATGGCTGCGGCCCTGGCGGCCCTTCAGGCCTGCGTCTCTCTCCTCTTCGCGTACATCTTCCTGCGCCTGGAGGGGCGCGCGCCTTACCTGTTCGCCTCGGCCCGGGCCCGGCGGGCGCGGCCTGTGGGCGGCCGGATCCGGGATGCATGGCTGTGGGCGCTGCTCGCAGCCCTGACGGTCTTCTTTGTCGGGCCCATGGCCAGCATCGTGGCCCACTCCCTCACGGACCCCGCAGGGGGCGTCACTGCCGGGGCTTACGCGCGGCTGATGACCGCGGGCCACGACTTTCACCTGGGCGCGCCGCCGGTCCGCTCCATCCAAAACAGCCTGCGCTTCGCGGCCCTAGCCGCGGCCATCGCCTTGGTGAGCGGGGCCAGCTTTGTGTATGCCACGGTACGGTTTGTCGGACGGCGCCTGCCCTTTCTGGAAACCCTTTCCCTCGCGCCCATCGCCGTGTCGTCGGTGGCCTTGGCCTACGGCCTGTCGGTGGCCTTCCGGGGGCCGCTGCAGGTTGTCCCCCAGGATTGGCGCATCCCCCTGGTCCACGCGGTGCTGGCCTTTCCCTTCGTCGTCCGGGCGTTCCGGCCCGTGCTGCAGGGCGTGGACGCGCGCCTCGTCGAAGCCGCTCGCCTCTTGGGGGCGGGGCGCTGGCGGGCCTTTGTGGATGTGGAGTTGCCCATGGCCGCCACGGGACTTTTGGTGGCCTTTGCCCTGTCCTTTGGCTTGAGCGTCAGCGAAACCACCGCCACCCTCATGCTGGCCCGGCCGGACCAAGTGACCATGCCCGTCAGCGTGTATCGCTTCTTGGCGGCCCGGGATTTCCGCAGCGCCTCGGCCATGGCGGTGCTGTTGATGGCCGTCACGGGCGGCGTCTTTTGGCTGGCGGAAATGCTGGCCGCGTGGCTGCGGCGGCGGCAAGGGGGAACCGCCCATGCATCGTGAACCGCCGGCGGGAGCGGCGCCCGCGGCCAAAGAGCCAGGTCCGGGCGGCCTGCCCGGCTTGGCGCTGATCGATCTGCACAAGCGCTTCGGCCCGGTGGCCGCCGTGGATGGTGTGAGCCTTGCGGTGGCCGAAGGGGAACTGGTGGCGGTGGTGGGCCCTTCGGGCTGCGGCAAGACGACCCTGCTACGCCTGGTGGCGGGGCTGGAGCAGCCCGACACGGGCCGCGTCTTGATCCAAGGCCGGGACGTGACGGACCTGCCTCCCGAGCGGCGGGACGTGGGCTTTGTCTTTCAGCAGTTTGCCCTGTTTCCCAACATGAGCGTGGCGGGCAATGTGGAGTACGGCCTGAAGCGCCGGGGCATCCCCCGGGCGGAACGGACCCGGCGGGTGCAGGAGATGCTGGCCATGGTCGGCCTGGCGGAGCTGGCCCACCGGCGGCCGGATCAGCTCAGCGCCGGTCAGCAGCAGCGGGTGGCCTTGGCCCGGGCCCTCGCGCCCCGGCCCAGGACCCTGCTCCTGGATGAGCCCTTGTCGGCCTTGGATGCCGCCATCCGGGTGCGGCTCCGGGAGGAGCTGCGGGAAACCCAGCGGCGGCTGGGTATCACCACGCTCCTGGTAACCCATGATCAAGAGGAAGCCCTGGCCATTGCGGACCGGGTGGCGGTGATGCACGCGGGCCGCTTGGAGCAGGTGGGCACGCCGTGGGAGCTGTACGACCGGCCCCAAACAAGGTTTGTGGCCGGGTTCATCGGCCGGGGGAACTTCGTGGACGGCCGGGTGGCCGGGGACGTCATCGACTTTGGGCCCCTGGGCCGTGTGCCCAAGGCGGCCGTCCCCGGCGCCGGCCCGTTGCCCGACGGTCCCGTGCAGGCCCTGGTGCGGCCTGAAGCGGTGGTGCTGCAGTGGCCCGGGGCGCCGGCCGCAGGGGCGGCGCGGGAAGAGGCGGCGGCGGCCCAAGGCCCCGCCGGCTCGGCCCTCGTCGCTGCCGCCGTCATTGTGGATGTCATCTTCGGCGGCGAGCGTTCCCTGGTCCAACTGGCGGTGCACGGCCGCCCGTGGATCGCCGCGGTCTTTGGCGCGGCGGTGCACGCTGCCGTCCGCCACGTGGGCCGCCCCGTCACCTTGCGGGTGCCGCCGGCCGCGCTGCGCCTCCTGCCGCCAGCCTAAAGCTTTCTCGGGGGGTGCCATCCCAATGCCCTCGGGTACGACCCCGGCAGCCCGCCGTTTTGCGGACTACACCGCCCCGCCGCCGGAGCGCCGCGGCCTGGCCGTGGCCACGACGCTGCGCCCCTTTATCCTGGTCACCTACACCGCGGACCCCGCGCGGCTCGCCGCGCGGCTGCCGCCCCGCCTCCGGCCCTTAACCGTGGCACCCGACCCCGACGTGGGCCCGCGGGCCCTGGTGTCGGTGGTGGCCTTTGTCAACACCCGCTTGCGGGCAGCCGCCTTGCCCTGGCCCGCGTTTTCCTTCCCCCAGATCAACTTCCGGTCCTACGTCGTCGACGCCGCCACCGGCCACCACGGGGTCTGGTTTCTCCATACGATGCTGGGTTCCGCGGTGTACCTAGTGCCGCGGATCTTCTGGCACATGCCGTGGACCCGGGCCCGCATCGGCCTGGAACACCAGCGCGAGGGCGGGACCGTCCGCTGGCACGTCACGGCCGCCGGCCCTGCCGGGCCGGTGCGGCTGGAGCTGGCCCAAGATGGGCAGCATCGCCGCGAGAGCCCCGCGCTGCCGGGTTTTCCGGATCTCGAAACCGGTCTTGTGTCCTTGACCCATGCCTTCCGGGGCTTTTACCGCCGCCGCGACGGCCGCCTGGCCGTCAACTGCGTGTGGCACGGGCCCATCCCGGTCCGGCCGGCCCGGCTCCTGCAGGCGGAGCTGCCCTGGCTGGCCCGGCAGGGCCTGGTGTCCCCTGCGGTCCAATCCCGGCCCTACAGCGTCCTCGTGGCCGACGCCATCGACTTTACCTCCTACTTGCCCCCCACGGTCCTCAGCTGATCCGCCGGCCCCAAAAAGGGCCCCGCGGCCGCAGGCCATGGCCGCCGCCCCGCCGTCCTAGGGAAGGGCGCCACAAGGTGATGGCGCGCCCGCCAGCGAATAGGATGGGCGGGCTGCCGCCCGCCCGGCCGGCCCTGGGCAGGCGGCCATCCCTTGCCGCCTGGGCTGGATTACCCGGAAAGGAGCGGGTCCTTTGGCCTGGTTCGCGCTGTTGGTGGCCGGCCTGCTGGAGGTGGGCTGGGCCACCGCCATGAAGCTGTCCGAAGGCTTCACCCGGGTGGGCCCCACCGTGGCCACCTTTGTGCTCATGATCATCAGCTTTGGCTTGCTAAGCTACGCCATGCGGTTCCTGCCCCTGGGCACCGCCTACGGCGTGTGGACCGGCATCGGCGCGGTGGGCTCGGTGCTGGTCGGCATCCTCTTCATGCACGAGCCCCGCGATCCCGTACGGCTCCTGTGCCTGGGGCTGATCGTGGCCGGGATCATCGGGCTGCGGCTGACCGCTCCCGAGTGAGCGACGGGACAGGGACAAGTACAGGAACAGGAACAGGGAGGAAAAGGCGTGACCCAAGCCGTGCCCTCGCCGGCGGCCGCCCGCCAGGCGGCCCACCGGCTGGTGCTTTTTTCTGGCGTCTTGGCCGGACCCGAAGGCCAGGCATTTTTGCGGCTGATGGAGCTTTTAGACCAGCGCCGGGGCGGCTGGACCGACCCCGAGCCGGTCTGGGAAGCCTACGCCCGCCTGTTTCGCCTGCTGGCCGCCGATATTGAGCTGGGCACCGCGGCGCCCGTGGGAGATCCGTGGATCAACTATCTATTGGAGCGGCTGCTGGAGGATGAAAATCCCTTCAGCCGCAAGGCCGCCGTGGCCGGCATGGATGCGATGGGCGCGTCCCTGGTGGAGCAGGCCCGGGAGGATCTGCGCTGGCTGCAGCAGCTGGCCGCGTGGGACGCAACGGCGGTGGCCGGGGCGGTGGCGGCGCTCACGGGCACGCGGCCCGGGGGCTGGGCGGACTTGCGCCCGCGGCCCGCGGGCGAAGCGCCGGATCCGGTGGCGGCCGCGCGCCGGGCGATCAAGGAGCGGTTTGCCGCCGCCTCCGACTGGGGCGCTTGTGTTGAGGACCTCGCCCGCCACTACGCCACCCACGGCACGGGACTGTTTGGCCGCTACCGGGCCTTCCGCTGGGAGCGGGGCGGCCTGGTGCCCGTAGCCCATCCCGATCCGGTGCGGCTGGTGCATCTGCCTGGCTACGAGGGCCATCATCAACGGCTGTTGGCCAACACGGAACGGTTTCTGCAGGGCTTGCCCGCCCACAACGCGCTGCTCTTCGGCCCGGCGGGCACGGGCAAGTCATCGGCGGTCAAAGCCATCGCCAACGAGCTGGCGGGCCGCGGCCTGCGCCTGGTGGAAATCGGGCGGGACGGGCTGGACCAGCTGCCCGCCGCCCTGAACACCCTGGCCCAGCAGGGCAACCGGTTCATCGTCTTCATCGACGATCTTTCCTTCGATGACCACGAGACCGCCTACAAGTCCCTGAAGGCCTGTCTCGAAGGCGGCGCCGCGGCCCGGCCCGCCAACGTGCTGGTGTACGCCACCTCCAACCGCCGCCATCTGGTCCGGGCGCGGGTGGGGGACCGGCCGGGGGCGGCCAGCGACGAGCTGCATCCCCAAGACGCGATGGCGGAAAAACTGTCCTTGGCCGAACGCTTTGGCCTGCGGCTGGCCTTTTACCCTCCGGATCAAGCGTCGTACCTGGACATGGTAGAAAGGCTGGCAGAGCAGGCCGGCCTGGCCATGGACAGGGAAGAGCTGCACCGGCGGGCCCTGGCCTTTGAGCGGGAGCAGGGCGGCCGTTCGGGCCGCACCGCCCGCCGGTTCGTGGACGAGCTGCGGGCGGCCCAAGGGGCGGCGGCCGGGAGGAAGGCGCCGCGCGGTGCAGAAATGGGGCCTGGGACGAGCCATAGCCAATAACGGGTGAGCCATCGGGCCCGCCCGCTGAGCCATCCGGTGGGAGGAACTCGATCGCGATGCGCAGGCGTCCTGGGCTCGCCTTCCGGCCGCGCCGGCGGCGGCGCCCGTTGGTGATTATCCTGCTGGTGCTCTTGGCCCTCCTGGTCATCGGCGCGGCGGCCGTCGTCGGTGGCGGCTACTGGTACTTGAGCCGCTCGGCCCCGCCCCGCCAGGGCACCCTGCACTTGGCCGGGCTCCAGAGCGAAGTGCGGGTCTATTGGGACGAGCGGGGGATCCCCCACATCGAAGCCGCCAACCTCCACGACCTCTTCTTTGCCCAAGGCTACATCACCGCCCAGGACCGGCTGTGGCAGATGGACCTGTTCCGGCGCGTGGCCGCGGGCCGCCTGGCGGAAGTGGCGGGCGAGACCGCGCTGGACCAGGACCGCTTCTTCCGCACCTTGGGCCTGGCCCAGGCGGCCGCGGCCAGCCTGGAGCTCGCGGAGCCCGAAACCTTGGCGATGGTGCAGGCCTACGCGGCCGGCGTCACGGCCTACATCCGGCAGATCCGGGAAAGCGGCCTCCTGCCCATCGAGTTTCGCCTGCTGGGCTATACCCCCGAACCGTGGACGCCCACGGACACGCTGCTGGTGGCCCGCCTCATGGCCTACTACCTCAGCTACAACTGGGCCACCGAGCTTTCCCGCTACATCGCCGGCGAACGGCTGGGCTGGGACGTGCTGCACGAGTACTTGCCCGAGTACCCCGCGGACGCGCCGGCCATCGTCCAGTGGCCGTCCGCGCCCCGCCCGCCCGCGGGCCCGCCGCCGGACGCCACGCCCGCCGGCAATCCGGCCGCCCATCCCGGCGGTCCTCCCGGCACCGCGCCCGGCGAGGCTCCCGCCACCGGGCCCGCGGGCCGGCCGGGAGGCGTGCCGGCGCCCGGCGGCGCCCGGGACGGGGAGGGGGCCCTGGACCCCGGCGGAGCCCCGGACACCGGCGGCGCCGCGGGCACGGACGGCGCCCCATACCCCGGCGCCGCGGCCCGGCGCCGGGCGAGCCTCGCGTCTTTGCTCCGCTTCGCGCTCCCGCCCCACCTGGGCAGCAACAGCTGGGCCCTGGCGGGAAGCCGCACGGCCACCGGCGGCGCGCTGCTGGCCAACGATCCGCACATGCAATACACGGCCCCGGCCCTGTGGCACCAGGTCCACCTGGTGCTGGAAGGCGATCTCAACGTCATCGGCATCACCGTGCCCGGGGTGCCCGGCGTCGTCTTTGGCCGCAACGAGCACATCGCCTGGGCCATTACGTCCCTGGAGGCCGACAGCCAAGACCTCTTCATCCAGCGGCCGAACCCCGACAACCCGCGGGAGTTCCTGTACCAAGGCGCCTACGAGCCCGCCCGGGTCCGCCGGGAGATCATCCACGTGGCCGGTCGGTCTGATCCCGTGGTGATGGAGGTGCTGGAAACCCGGCACGGGCCGGTGCTGAACCCCCTTTTGGACGAGGAGCCCGCGGACGTCCTGTCCCTGGCGTGGACGGCCCTGGGCGGCACCCGGGAGCTCAACGCCCTGCTGCCCCTCATGCGGGCCCGCAATTTCGCCGAGTTCGAGCGGGCCGTGGACCTGTTTGACATGCCTGCGCTGAGCTTCCTGTACGCCGATGCGGCGGGCAATATCGGCTACAAGGCCTCGGGCCTCCTCCCCGTCCGGCCCGCGGGCGACGGCCGGGTACCCCGGCCCGCGTGGACCGGCGAGCACGACTGGCGGGGCACCATCCCCAAGAGCGAACTGCCCCGCAGCTACAACCCGCCCGAAGGGTTCATCATCACCGCCAACAACCTGCCGGCGAGCCCGCCCTACCCCCATTACATCGGCGACGGGCATTTCCCCTGGCGGGCCCAGCGCCTCCGGCAAGTGCTGGCCCAGGCCACCGGCGCCACCGTGGCCGACATGCAGGCGCTGCAGCTGGACCTCACCAACACCCATGCCCAGCGCATGCTGCCCCAACTCCTGGCGGCCCTGGAAACGGCCATTCGCGTCACCGGCGGCCTGGAAACCTTGAGCAGCGCCGAGCGGGAAGCCCTCTCGTTGCTGCAGGAATGGGACTTCGTGGAGCACCCCGAAGCGGCGGCGCCCCTGGTCTGGCACCTGTGGCAGCGGGAGCTGCGCCACACCATCGTGGACCGGGGCCTCGGCGTCCCCCTGCAGGGGATGGGGCTGGTGGACCATCTGTTTTCCCGCATGCCCCCCAGCGAACAGCAGCGGGTGGCCCTGGCCGCGTTTCGGGACGCGGTGGGCGCCGGCGTGGCGCTGCAGGGCACCGAGCCGTCCCGCTGGCAGTGGGGCCGCTGGCACCGGCTTACGGCGTACCACGCGGTGGGCGAGAGCGTGCCCCTGCTGGGGCTGCTCTTCAATGTGGGCGACTGGCCCGTGGGGGGCAGCGACGCGACGCCGCAGGCCATGGGTTTCCACGAGACCAGCGGCCGGGTCGCCTTTGGCGCCGCGTGGCGCACCGTGGTGGATCTGGCCAGCGGGCGCGGCTGGGACATCCTGCTGCCGGGCAACTCCGGCCACGTGCTGAGCCCCCACTACCGGGACCAGGCCGAGCCGTGGCGGGCCGGCCAGCTGATGGAGCAGCAGTGGCGGCCGGATCAGTACCGGCGGTCGCCCCTCTTGCGGCTGTTGCCTCCGTAATGGCAGGACGAGAATGGCAGGATTCGCCGCTCATGCCAGCGAAGTGAAGCATGGGTTCCGGACCGCGCCCCCATGCGTCATCGCGGTGGAAGAGCCGGACCGCCATGAGGAGGATGACGCCATGAAACTGTCCCGGTGGATCGCTTGCGGTTTGCTCGCCGCCCTCCTGGCCGCCTTCGCGCTGCCGGCCGCCGCCTCCGCCCAGGCTGCCCTGGAGCCGGAGGAAGAGTGGGACGTGATCTTCAGCGGCGTGCTGGTCATGCGGGTGCGCTTTGGCCTGGGCGGCTTGTCGTCCCTGGAGCGCCAGCACCTGATTTACCAGCGGCTGCGGGACGCGGTGGACACCTTGGGGCCGGACCTGTCGCCGGACCTGGTGCAGGTCACCGAGGCCGACGGACAGGTCTTCCTGCAGCTAGGGCCCCACGTCATCGCGACGGTGGATGAGGCCCACGCCCGCTACCAGCAGAGCACCCCGCGCGGCCTGGCGGAAGTGTGGGCTGCGAACCTGCGGCGGGCGGTGGAGCGCTACGTCGCCCTGCACTATAACGGCTAAAGCAGCGCCCCACAACGGCAGTCCTTTGTGGGAATGCCTGCACGTGCGGCGCGCGTGCAGGTATTCTTGTGCGCGGACCCCTGGAAACCGTGAAACACTACGTCCAATGGAGGTGTTGTCCCCATGGCCTTTCCCGCCGAACGCACCGGCGACCAGATTTGGGTCGTGCGGGTTGAGTACCTCAACGGCAACCGCCACTTTTTTGGGTTCCAGTCCGAGGACGAGGCGCGCGAGTTCCGCAGCCGCGTCCGGGAAACCGGTTTCGGGCAAATCAAGCGGGCTGTGGACTTTTCGGTGCCCATGTACCGCCTCGTTCCTAAAGAGGAAGAGTGATCCTGCCCGCGCGGGTTTGGGCGCGCCGGAACGGGAACCGGTTCCTATGGCGGCGCCCCGGCCCGCCGAATACCGTACACTGACGGTCGAAAGCCGCCGGCGCCTCTCCTCCTCCTGGTTCGGTGCCACTGAAACGGCCTTTCGGCCGTCTTTCTTTTTGGCCAGCCGCCCCGGGCATGGCCCCTCCCGGCGCCGGACATGCTAGGACGGGAGGTGAGGCCCGTGGCGGACTTCAAAGTGGCCAGCGTCATCGAGCTCATCGGCGAGTCCACCGAAAGCTGGGAGGACGCCGTCAACCACGCCGTGGAAGCCGCTGCCAAGACCGTGCAGCACATCACCGGCGTCGAAGTGCTCAACCTGACGGCGGTGGTGGAGGACGGCCGCGTGACCAAGTACAAAGCCGACGTGCACGTGGCCTTCGGCGTAGACGATGCCCTGCGCCACATTCAGGAACCGGCCCTGGCCACCCAGACGACCCAGCTTTGAGGGCCTTCCGCGGGCGGGGCCGTTTCCAGGGCCCCGCCCGGGCGGCTAATCCGGGAGCTGCACGCGGCGCCCCCCGGCTCCCCGGTCGCCCGCCCGGTGCACCGGGACACCCCAAGGTTTACCTGACCGCCCCGATGGTGTATTTTATAGACAGACTTTTCACGTCCAGAGCCCCCGCGCGCCCGGCGCGGGGCTTGACCGGGGTTAGGGGGACGGGCCCATGGGTGCTGACAGGGAGCCGAGCCCGGGCGCGGCCGCGGCCGATCCCATCATCATCTGCGAAGACGTGCACAAGTGGTACGGCAGCTACCACGCCCTGCGGGGGGTTTCCACCACCGTGCGGCGGGGCGAGAAGATCGTCATCTGCGGCCCGTCGGGTTCGGGCAAATCCACCTTCATCCGCACCATCAACCGCCTGGAGGAGCACCAGCGGGGCCGCATCGTCGTAGACGGCGTCGAGCTCACCCAAGACGTGCGCAACATCGAAGCCATCCGCCGGGAAGTGGGCATGGTCTTCCAGCAGTTCAACCTCTTCCCCCACCTGACCGTGCTGGACAATATCACCTTGGGGCCCATCTGGGTCCGCAAGATGCGCCGCCAGGACGCGGAGGAGCTGGCCATGCAGCTCCTGGAGCGGGTCGGCATCCCCGAGCAGGCCAAGAAGTACCCGGGGCAGCTGTCGGGCGGCCAGCAGCAGCGGGTGGCCATCGCCCGGGCCTTGGCCATGCAGCCCAAGATCATGCTGTTCGACGAGCCCACCAGCGCCCTGGACCCCGAAATGATCAAGGAAGTTCTGGACGTCATGCGGGAGCTGGCCCGCTCGGGGATCACCATGCTGGTGGTCACCCACGAAATGGGCTTCGCCCGGGAAGTGGCCGACCGGATCCTCTTCTTTGACCAGGGCAGCATCGTCGAGGAAGCCGATCCGGAAACCTTTTTCACCAATCCCCGGCACGAGCGCTCACGGCTGTTCCTGTCCCAGATCCTCCACCACTAGCCAAGGCCGCGGGCGGCGGGCGGCCTAGCCGCGCAAGCCGCCCAGGAAATCCAGCAGCGCCGCGTTGAAGGCCTCCGGCGTCTCCATGTTGGGCAGGTGGCCGGCGCCGGGAATGACCGCGAGCCGGCTGTCCTTGATGGCGCCATGCAGCGCCTCCGCGTCCGCGGGCGGCGTGATGGCGTCTTCCTGGCCCACCACCACCAGGGCGGGCACCGCGATGCGGGACAGGTCCGGCCGGCTGTCGGGCCGCGCCGCCAGCCCCCGCAAGGCCGCGGCCACGCCTTCAGGCCGCGCCGCCTCCATCATGGCCCGCACTTCCGCCACCACGGCCGGCCGCTCGCGGTGGGTGGTCGCGCCCACCAGCCGCGGCAGCATGGACTCCACCACCGGGCCCACGCCCTCGGCCTCCACCCGCCGCGCGGTCTCTAGGCGGCCGGCCCGGGCCTCGTCGGTGTCGGGTTCCGCCCGGGTATCGGCCAGCACCAGGGCCCGCAGCCGCTGGGAATGGCGGCGCACGCAGCCAAAGGCCACATAGCCGCCCATAGAAAGGCCCACCAGCACCACAGGCTCGCGGATGCCCAGCTGATCCAGCAGGGCCGTGACGTCATCCGCGCTGCCGTCCATGGTAAAGGGCTCCCTGCCCAACTCCGACTGGCCAAAGCCCCGCAAGTCCACCGCGATGGCCCGCCAGCCGGCCGCCGCCACCGCCTCCACTTGCCGGCGCCACATAGCCTTATGCAGCGGAAACGCGTGCACAAACACCACCGGCGCGCCTTGGCCGACGTCTTCATAGGCCAGGCGCACGCCGCGCACGGTAGCTTCCATACAGAGGTTCACCTCCCGCTCATCCTGCGTCCACATTTTTGCCCAGCCCGCGCCCAATCCTCCCCGCACCGGGCAGTCCTTTCCGCTGCCGCGTTTGCCGTGCCTCACCCCGCAGACCCCCGCGGCCCGCCCGGCAACGCGAGGGTTCAGCCGTATAGAATAGGGCCCGCGGCGGGCGCAGGCACTGCCCACGGCGGGCCCAGGGCGAGGCATGACCTATGGATGTCCAGGATCGCCCGCCGTCCAGCCGGTGCGTCCTGGGCTGGATCAGTGCTGGGGATGGCCGGCTGCCTGCGCCAACCCCAGCTCCGGCAAGGCGAGGCCGCTGTAGGCCACGGCCTTGTGCTCGCTGACATCCAGGCCGGCCAGCTCCACCTGCTTGGAAACCCGCAGCGGCACGAGCCGACCCACCGCGGCCAACGCGATGCCGGCGACAGTCACCGTCCACAGGAAAGCGGCCCCGACGCCCAACAGCTGCACGCCCAAGAGCTGCCAGCCGCCGCCGTAGAAGAGGCCTCCTTCGGGCGCGAACAGCCCCACCGCCAGCGTCCCCAATACGCCGCAGAAGCCGTGCACCGCGATGGCGCCGACAGGATCATCAACCCGCAGCACCCGCTCCACAAAGGCTGCAGCCGCCGCCATCACCATACCCGCGGCGGTGCCGACGATCAGCGCGGACCAGATCGTGAGCACGTTGGCGCCGGCGGTCACGCTGACCAAGCCCGCCAAGACGCCGTTGAGGGTCATGCCGGCATCGGCTTTGCCCGTGCGCAGCTGCGCCAGCACCATCGCCGCCAGGCCGCCCGCCGCGCCGCCCATCATGGTCGCCGCGATGATGTCCGCGATGGCGGGCGTCGTGCCGTCAAGGGTGGAACCGCCGTTAAAGCCGAACCATCCGAACCACAGCAGCAGCACGCCGATGGTGGCCAGCGGCATGCTGTGGCCGGGCATGGACATCACCTGGCCCTGCGGCCCGTACTTGCCCAGCCGCGGGCCGAGCATGCGGGCGAAGATCAGCCCTCCCCACGCCCCCACGGAGTGCACCACCGTCGAGCCGGCGAAATCCATGAAGCCCATCTGGGCCAGCCACCCGCCGCCCCACACCCAGTGGCCGACGATGGGGTAGATCAAGGCGGTCATGACCAGCGCGAAGGCCAAGTAGGCGTTGAAGTTGACCCGCTCCGCCACGGCGCCGGACACGATGGTGGCGCACGTGGCGGCGAACATGGCCTGGAAGACCCAGAAGGCCATCACCGGGACGCCCGCGTCAAATTGGCTGGCGTTGCCCAGCATGAAGTACGATCCGCCCACAAAGCCCCCTTGGCTTTCGCCGAACATGAGCGCGAAGCCGACCAGGTAGTAGGTGATGACGCCGATCAGCACCGTCACCACGTTTTTCAGCAGGATGTTGACGGTGTTCTTGGCGCGGGTGAACCCGCTCTCCACCATGGCGAACCCCAGGTGCATGAGGAACACCAGGAAGGCCCCCAGCAGCACCCATACCGTACTGATGACCACGTCGTACTGCCCTGCCACGCGAATCCCCCCTGACACTGTCTGCCATATCCTGGCAGCTGCTCGAATGCTTGGTGCATAAATTACCGCCCCATCCGCCTGAAATCAATGGGTGGGCGAGAAAGTATACACCATTCTGGATAGGGCTCGACCGCGTCCCTCGGTTCCGGGCGGCTGCACCCGCCTCAGCGGCCACGTCTACCACGGCGCCGTCATGTTGACTTTTTTTGACTTTCAGTGTAAAATGAGGGTGAAGGTGGAGAAAATCCACACAGGAGGTGGCCATCATGAGGGACCTGGTTCCGAGGAGCTTCGAGTCCCTCTGGCCGTCGTGGCCTGACCTTGAGGACCTGTTCTTCTGGCCCTTCGGGTGGAGGCCTCACGTGCCGGCAGTGGACATCGAGGAAACCGATGACGCCTACATCGTGACCGCTGATCTGCCGGGCTTTGACAAGAACGACATCGAGATCGAGCTGCGCAACAACGTTCTCATCCTGCGGGGCGAAAAGGTGCAGCGCAGCGAAAGGCGTTTCCTGCGCCGGGAGCGCACCGCGAGCATGACCCGGTTTGAACGGCGCTTCACCTTCCCCGGGGAGATCGCCCACGACAAGGTCAAGGCCGAGTTCAACAAGGGCGAACTGGTCATCACCCTGCCCAAGGTTAAAGCGCAGCAGGGCTACAAGATCCAGATCGACTGACCCGTCCGGGCTGCATCGGCACAAGGCACTGCGGGACGGCGGCGGCGACGCCGCCGTCCACGCGTATCGGGTCTCAGTCCGCCGTCGGCGACAGGGCCGCCGCGCAGGCCAGCCCCTGATCTTCAATGGCGGCCAGCCGCGCCGGGCCGATCCCCGGCACCCGCAGCAGGTCAGCAACGGACGCGAAGGGGCGCAGCGCGATCACCCGCTCCGCCAAGGCGGGACCGATGTGGACGATGCGGGTAAGTTCCGCTGCCGGGGCGGAGTTGATGTCCACCTGTCCAGGCCCGCACAAGCCCGGCCCGCCCGGTGCGGCCGGTTCGTCCCCCTCTGAAGCCCAATGGGCCGGCGCCGCCGGCATCGCGCTTTCCGCCACCGGCCCACGGGAGCGCGGCCCGGCCGCGGGCTCTCCCCGCTCAGGCACCACCGTGTAGCGGCGCCCGTCGGTGGTCACCCGGACCGTGCCGTGGACATCCGTGCCGTACACCATCGCCCCGGCCGCGGCCACCCGCGCGAGGGCCTCCGGGTGGGGATGGCCGTAGGAGTTGCCAGCGCCGGCGGAGTAGATGGCCACTTCCGGCGCGACGGCGGCGAGAAACGGCGCCGTGGACGACGTGCGGGAACCGTGGTGCCCCATGTGGAGGACGTGGGCCGAAAGCGGCAGCCCCCGCTCCACCATGGCCGCCTCCGCCGGGGCCTCCGCGTCGCCGGTAAACAGCAGCACCACGTCGCCGTAGAGGATGCGCACCGCAATGGAATCGTTGTTGAGGTCGCCGGTCGCGGACGCGGGATGGACCACTTCCACCCGGGCGCTGCCGACTTGAAAGGCCTCCCCGGCCCGGGGTTCGTGATAGCCGGCGTCGCTGTCCAAGATGGCATCCAGGCAGCGTTCAAAGGTCAGCGACGTGTGGACGTGGCCGGGCAGCCACACTTCTTTCACCGGAAACCGGCCCATGACCGCGGCGCATTGGCCGATGTGGTCCGAGTGGGCATGGGTGCCGATGAACAGGTCGATGGCCTTCACGCCCGCGGCTTCCAGGTAAGGCACCACATCGGCCCGGTCGTGGCGGCCCGCATCAATCAGGATGGTAAAGTCGGGCCCTTGCAGCAAGGTCGCGTCCCCTTGGCCCACGTCCAGGAAGAAAACAACCAGCTCGGCGCCGGCTTGCCCGGCGGCCGCCGGGCCGGCGGCCAGCGCCGCCGCCAGCGCCACAAGCAGGAGGGCCCCTGACAAATACCGCAACCCGCGGTACGGCCCGGTGAAGGAATTGCGCGGTCCCGCGACAAATTGTCCAGTATGGATAAACTTCCTATTCACTCTTCCAACACCCCATCTGTCCGGCTGCTCTCCGTGGCTGCCGCCCTGGGCCGGGCGCGGCCCACCCCTCCCGGGTCAGCCCTGGGCCGACGGCGGTTCGGGGGCAACACCATCGTGCTGTGGGGTGCGGCGGCTCTCGCGGTGTTGGCGGCGCCGGTTCCGGGGATCGCCGGGCCGGCCGCCCCTTTGGCCGCCGCTTCGTCCCCCCCGCCCATCGGCCTGGCCCCGGCCGCGGCCGCAGCGGCCGCGGCCCCGTTGGCGGTGGTCGACCGCATCGTGGACGGCCGCTTCGCGGTGTTTTTGGTGGAGGAAGACGAACAAGAATGGGTGGTCCTCCTCGGGCCGGCCCCGGGATCCGATGGCCTCCCTCAGGTCATGGCCGCAGGCGGGCTCGAGCCCGGCACCTGGGGCCGCTTAGTGCCCGCCGGCGCCGATCCTTCTGCCGGCGGCCCGGCCGTCTACACCTTCCTCCCCGACGCCGCGGCCACCCGCGGGGCCCAGAGCCGCGTGGCGGGCAAGCTGGAGGCGCTGCGGGGGCGGGGCCAATCTGGACCGGACGCGCCCCCGGCGAAACTGGCGGACAAGGCTTCGCCCGCCTCCTGGCCCGTCAGCGCCTCCCCCGCTGCCGCAGGCGGGCCAGCTTGTCGGCAATCCGCTCCTGGGCCTGCCGGGTGGCGGCTTCATCCACTGCCGCCCACACCAGCCGTTCCCCGTCCCATTCCGTTTTGAGCCACGTGCCTTCTCTGGCCGCGGCGGGCAGGGCCGTGCGGGGCACCACCCGCTCCACCTGGCTGTCCCCCACCAGCAGCACCGCCCACTGGCCATCGACCAGGCGGTCCACCACCGCGGGCTCGCCGCGGCTTTCGCCACCGTCCCTGGTCCCCGCGGGCCCGCGGCCACCGCCGCCGCCCCGGCCCTGGCCGGCGCCGCGGGTTTCATGGCCGCCCCGGGCTTCTCCGGCATCCATCGGCATCCCCCCTTTGACCCCGGTCCGGTCCATGCCGCCGCTGGTCCCAGAAGACCCGCCGGCGGGCTGGACCGGCCCATCGGCCCTTGCTGACTTTGGTGCGGCCCCGCGCGGTTCCTGCCGCGCGCGGCCGGGTGTGCCCGCAAGGCGCCATCAGGAATTCCCGCGTCTTGGTGGAATGATCCAAGTCAAAGGGAGGTGGCGTCCATGTTCCTGACACGCGGCGCCCGGGCCCGGGGCGCCATGGCGCGCGGCCGCCGTGTTGTCCCTTTCCCCGCGTCGGCGCTGCTGGTCCTGGCGGCGGCCGTAGCTTGCGCGCGAGCCGCCCCAGCGGCCGCTTTGCCCCAGGTGGCGCTGGAACCCCTCAACGCCGGGTTTACGCAGCCCGTCCACATCGCCAATGCTCCCGGTTTCCCGCAGCACCTGTGGATCGTGGAGCAGACGGGGACCATTAAGATCTACGACCTGGAGGCCGGCGCGCTGCGGCCGGAGCCTTTTCTTTCCGTCAGCAGCCTGGTGTCTACCGGCGGCGAGCGGGGGCTGCTGAGCGTCGCGTTTCACCCGGATTTTGCCGCCAACGGGCGCTTCTTCGTCAACTACACCGACCGGGCCGGCCACACGCAGATCGTGGAATACCGCACCGGGCCCGACCGCTTTGCGGCAGACCCCCAAAGCGCCAGGCCTCTGCTGCAGATCGACCAGCCGGCGGCCAACCACAACGGCGGCACCATGGTGTTTGGCCCCGACGGTTACCTCTACATCGGCACCGGCGACGGCGGCCGGGCCGGCGATCCGTGGGGCAACGCCCAAAACCTCAACACCTTGCTGGGCAAGCTCCTGCGCATTGACGTAGACAGCGGCACCCCCTACGGGATCCCGCCCGACAACCCCTTCGTCGGGCGCCGCAACGCCCGGCCGGAGATTTGGGCCCTGGGCCTGCGCAACCCGTGGAAGTTTTCCTTTGACCGGGCCACGGGGGATTTGTACATCGCGGACGTGGGCCAAAACGCCTGGGAGGAAATCCACTTCCAGCCCGCGGGCAGCCGGGGCGGCCAGAACTACGGGTGGAACCGCATGGAGGGCAGCCGCTGCTACCCCCAAGGCAGCCGCTGCGATCCTTCGGGCTTCATCCTGCCCGTCGCGGAGTACTCCCACCAATGGGGCTGCTCCATCACCGGCGGGTACGTATACCGGGGCACGGCCATCCCGGAGCTGGTGGGCTATTACCTCTTCGCCGACTACTGCAGCGGCCGCATCTGGGCCATGGACACCGGGCCCAAGGCCGCTTACCGGGACGCGCCCGGCCAGCCCGTGGCCCCGTGGTCCTTCGAAGAGCTGCTGCACACGTCCTACCGCATCACGGCCTGGGGCGAGGACGCGGCCGGTGAGCTGTACGTGGCGGATCACGGCGGGCGGGTGTACCGGCTGGTGCCGGCCCCGTGAGGCAGCCCGCCCCTTGATCGCGGCCCCGGGCCGCCTTGCGCCGCGGCCGCGGGCGGGCGCGGGCCCGCGGCGGAAGCGGAACGGGGGAGCCGGCGACCCGAAAGGAGGCAGCGCGATGCGGGTCATCTCCTTGTGCCCCAGCAACACCGAGATCGTCTGCGCCCTGGGTTTCGGCCACCGGCTGGTGGGCGTCGACCGCTGGTCCCTCAAGGACCCGGCGCTGGCCCGGTGCCTGCCGGATCAGGGCCGCGGCGTGGCCGACGTGGGCACGGACCTGCAGATTGACCTGGAGGCCATCGCCGCGCTGAAACCCGATGTGGTGCTGGCCTCCTTGAGCGTGCCCGGCATGGAGCGCAACATCGCCGCGCTGCAGGCCGCGGGGGTGCCCCACGTGGTGGTGGACGGCCACACCCTGGCCGGCGTCCGGCGGGGCATGCTGCAGGTGGCGGAGGCCCTGGGCGCGCCCGCCGCCGGGCAAGCCCTCGCGGCTGCCTTTGACGCGGCGCTGGCCGAGACGGCCAGCCAGGCCCAGGAAGCCCGCCGCCGGCTAAAGGACGCGGGCCGCGACAGGGACATCCCCCGCCGGGCAGCTTGGGAATGGTGGCCCAAACCCGTCATCGTCGCCGGCCGCCGCAGCTGGATCCACGAATTTTTTGCGCTGCTGGGCGTGGAAAATGTGTTTGCCGATATAGATGAGGAGAGCCGGCCGGTGAAGGACGCCGAGGTGCTGCGCCGGGCCCCCGACACGCTGTGCGCCTCCTGGTGCGGATCCGCTGAGAAGCGCATGAGCTTGGCCCGCATCGCCCGCCGTCCCGGCTGGCGCGACTTGCCAGCTTGGCGCGCGCGGCGCATCTTTTTCCTGCCCGAGCGGCTGGTGGGACGCCCTGGGCCCGGCCTTGCCCAGGGCCTAAAGGAGCTGTACGAGATGTTTTACGGCGACCGAGAGGCGGCCATAGCCCGGGCGGCAGCCGCCGCCCGGCTGGACCCCGATGCCGCCGTGTGGCCCGATGACTGAACCTGCGGGGGGCTTTGCCCACGTCCCCTTTCCTCCCGACCTCACGCCGGTGTACGTGGTGGCCCGCCGCAACCGGTTTACCGTGGAAGCCACCCTGAAGCCCGCAGGCGGCACTGTCCTGGCCTTGCACTTGCCCAACTCCGGCCGCATGACGGAACTGCTGCAGCCCGGCACCTTGGGATTGGCCGCGCTGGCTCCCGACGCCGCTTCGCGCCGCACCGCGGGCACCTTGCTCCTGGTCCGCTATGCGAGGCGTTGGGTGTCGGTGGACGCCCGCATGCCCAACCGGCTCTTTGCCCGGTGCCTGGAGGAGGAGGGCCTGCCGCCCTTCCGGGGCTACCCGTCGTGGCGGGCCGAGGTCCGCTGGGGCCAATGCCGCGTGGACTTCCTGCTGGAGGCTCCGGGACGGCCGCCGTGCCTGGTAGAAACCAAGTCGTGCAACCTGGTGGAGGACGGCCTGGCCCTGTTTCCCGACGCCCCCACCACCCGGGGCACCCGGCACCTCCTGGAGCTGGCCGCCGCGGTGCAGGAGGGGTACCGGGCCGCGGTGGTATGGTTTGTGCAGCGGGACGACGCGGCGGCCCTGGCGCCCCACCGGACAGCGGATCCGGATTTTGCCCACGCGCTGGCCCACGCCCGGTCGGCCGGCGTCGAAGCCTACGCCTACCGCTGCCGGGTAGACCCCGGCGGCGTGCGGGTGCTGGGCCCGATTCCCGTGCGGGATCAACCCTAGGAGGAGTTGGCGCGGCGCAGGAGCGAACACCCTGGCGCGCGAAGGACCCCAGTTGGCGGAAGGAGCGGGACGGGTTGGGCCGCAGTCCATCCACGCCCGGCAAGGCCGGGCCGCGCCTGTGGGAAATCGACGCCTTGCGGGGGATGGCCGTCGTCGCGATGGTGTTTTACCACGCGATGTGGGATTTGAGCTTCGCGGGCGTTTACCCCCACGACGTGGGCCAGGGAGGCTGGCGCCTCGTGGCCCGGGGCATCGCCGCCACCTTCTTGCTGCTGGTGGGCGTCAGCATGACGCTGGTGCAAGCCCGCCACCCCGCGGGGGTCCCCTACCGCCGCTGGCTGGAGCGGGGCCTGAAGCTGCTGGGCTGGGGACTCGCCATTAGCCTGGTGACGTGGCCCATTTTTCGCCACCAGTTCATCGCCTTCGGCGTCCTGCATTTTATCGGCACGGCGCTCTTGCTCGCGCCCCTGCTCCTGCGCACAGGGCCCTTCGCGGCGCCGCTGGGCCTCCTGCTGCTTTTGGGCGGCCGGCTGCTGGCCTGCTGCCCGGTGGGCACCTGGTGGCTGCTGCCCCTGGGCCTCAGGCCAGAGGGCTACATTTCCGTGGACTACTTTCCCCTCATCCCCTGGCTGGGGGTGGTCCTCCTGGGCGTGGCGCTGGGGCGGCTCTACGTGGCGGCCCGGGAGCGGGGGCTGGCCGTGCCCTCCCCACCGCCCTCATGGGCCCGGCCCGCGGTGTTCCTGGGCCGCCACTCCCTCATCGTCTACATCCTCCATCAGCCCGTCATCATCGCGATCCTCTTGCTCCTGGGGGTGCGCTTCTTCTAGCTGCGGGAACGCCGCGGTGCCCAAGGCCGTCGGCCACGGGTCCGCGCCGGCGGGCAACAATCCGGCTCAATGGGGAATGCTTAAGCTTGCCGCTCTGAATGCCAGCATCCGCCGGGGAAACGGGGGGATCCGGCCGCCATGCCGGAGCGCGAGCCAGCCGCCACGCCCATCAGCCGCCGCCTGGAAGCCAACGCCGCCGAGATGCGGGCCCGCCTGGGCGTGGGCGTTTCCTTTGACATCATCGAGCGCCCGCTGGAGATCGGCGGCCGCAAGGCGCTCTTCTATTTCGTGGACGGTTTCATTAAGGACAAGGTGACCGCGGACATCTACGCGAGCCTGCAGGAAACCCAGCGGGGCGAGATGGTGCCCAACGTGATCCGCAAGCTCATGGGCCGCCGCATCCCGTACTTTGAAGTGGAAACGGTGGACACCATCGAAAAGGCCGTGGAGTGGGTCATGGCCGGCCCCATGGTGCTGTTTGTCGACGGGGAAGACACGGCCATCGCCATCGACGTGCGGGAGTTCCCCACCCGCAGCATCGAGGAGCCCGATCTGGAGAAGGTGACCCGGGGCTCCCACGAAGGGCTGGCCGAAACTTTGGTGTTCAACACGGCCATGATCCGGCGCCGCCTGAGGGACCCCCGCCTCCGGTTTGAAATCTTCCAAGTCGGCCGCCGCTCCCGCACCGACGTGGCCGTGGGCTACATCGCCGACATCGCCGACCACGGGCTGGTGGACCAGGTCAAGCAGCGCATCCGGGAAGCCAGCGTGGACGCGCTGCCCATGGGCGTCAAGAACCTGGAGGAAATCATCGTCAAGTCGCCGTGGAATCCGCTGCCCAAGGTGCGCTACACCGAGCGGCCCGACGTGGCCATCGCGCACCTGCTGGAGGGCCACATCATCGTTCTGGTGGACTCGACGCCCATGGCCATGATGCTGCCCGTCACCGCGTTTCACTTCTTTGAGCACGCGGAGGAGTTTTTCCAGTCGCCGCCCATCGGCACGTACTTGCGCTGGGTGCGGGCCGCCGCGTTTTTTCTGGCCACGGTGTTGACGCCCCTTTGGCTCGCGCTGTACTTGTCCCGGCCCGCGCTGCCCCAGTGGCTGCAGTTCATCGGCCCCAAGGAGCCCAGCACTGTCCCCGTCTGGCTGCAGCTCTTCATGCTGGAGCTGGGCGTGGACTTGATCCGCATGGCCCTCATCCATACCCCCACGGCCCTGGCCACTTCCTTGGGCATCGTGGGCGCGATCCTCCTGGGCGATTTGGCCGTCTCCGTCGGGCTGTTTGTGCCGGAAACCGTGCTGTACACGGCCGTGGCGGCCATCGGCTACTTCGCCATTCCAAGCCTGGAGTTCGCCTACGCCCTGCGGTTGTACCGCTACGCCCTATTGGCCCTGGCGGCCTTGTTTCAGCTGCCGGGCCTCGGCGCGGGGCTGGCGGCCGGGTTTGTCGTCCTGGCCTTCACCCGCTCGATGAATGTGCCTTATTTGTTCCCCCTCATCCCCTTCCACGGGCCGAGCCTGGCCAAGGCCCTCCTGCGCCTGCCGGTGCCCGCCGTGGGCCAGCGGCCGCCCCTCATCGGCAACCGCCAGTCGGACTTGACCCGCACCGCCGGGGTGCAGACTGCCCACAGCCCCTCCCCCCGCCGCCGTACCCGCAGCCGGCGCCGGCCGCAGCTGGTACTGGGCCCGGCTGAGGACGAATCCTAGGCTTGGCCAATCCCCGGCTCAACCCAGTCCAAAGCCGGTACGCCCTTGCTTCATCGACAATCATTGATTAAGCAACGGGGCTCTGATATCATAATAGTCAGCCAAACCGACAAGGAGGGAGTTGCCTTGGCTGGAACCCCTGGGCTTGTCCAAAACGTGGGCGGCATTGATCGCATCCTCCGCCTGGTGCTGGGCATCGTCCTCATCATCCTGCCGCCCGTGCTGGGGTGGTCGCCGTGGGTGAGCGCCATCGTGGCCGCCGTGGGCGGCATCGTGTTCTTCCAAGGCGTGACCCGGCACTGCCCGCTGTACAGCCGGTTGGGCGTTTCCACCGCCGAGGACGCCCGTTAATGGGCCCCGTTGACCCCCTCCCAGCCCGCTGGTAGGGCCGCCTCGCCCCCGGGACAGGCCGTTCCCGGGGCGAGGCCGAGGGGGCGGGCGGGCCGCCCGCCGTGGCCCTGCCCGCCATGGGGGCGCCGTTGAGGGCGCCGTCAGCGGCCGGCGGCGCTACTTTGCCAACACGGCGTAGCTGGCCAGCTGCACGCCATGGGCGGCGCAGACCTCCCGCACCCGCGGGTCCAGCAGCACCGCCAGCTCCACCTCCCGCTCCTCCACGTACCCCGCCCCCGCCTGGCGCAGGCCTTCGTCGGCGAAACCGGGGTGGACGACCACCTCGCTAATCCCTGGCGGCAGCCGTTCCAGCATGTACAGGAAATTTTCCACGCTGGCGTTGCCGTAAAACCCGTCGATGAAGCAGTCCGGGGCGGGCACCCCTTCCGCGGCCAGCCGCCGGGCTTGGCGGCGCAGCGCGCCCGGGGTCATGTGGGGCAAGAGCCGCATGGCCAGCACAGGGTGGCGCAGGCCAAAACCGATCATCTGGCGCACCGCGGCGTCTTTGAGGGTGCTGGGAAAGCGCAGCACGCCGGCCACCGACGCGGGCACGGGCTGGCGCACCGGCACGCCGTAGTCCTTGGCCAGCTCCCGCACGACGCTGAAAAAGGGCGTGTACAGCACCACCATGTGGTGATGGTAGTCCAGGTGGGTAAAGCGCACGCCGGTGCTCAGCAGCAGCTCGGCCTGGGCCCGCAGTTCCGCCCGCAGCTCCGCCAGGGACATGCGGGGCAGGTGGATGGGGATAGTTTCCACCCCGTAAAAGCGGCCCTGCTCGTCCACCAGCGTCGGCACCTTTTCCGGCGGCAAGACGGGGCGCCCGGCGGTGATGTTCAGGTGCAGGCCGATGGGCAGTTCGGGGCAGGACCGGCGGGCCGCCGCGACCCGCTCCGGCGCCCCGTCCATGTTGATCATGGCCGACGTGGAGGTCACCACGCCCTCCCGCCAGGCCCGCACGATCCCTGCGGTGACGCCGTCGCTCAGGCCAAAGTCGTCGGCGTTGACAATGAGCACCCGCCGCCCCTCCCGGGACGCCTGTGGGGGCATGCCGTCTCCTCCTCCCGCGCTCCCCGCCACCGGTGCGGATGGTCCGTGGGGGTGACGGGAATCCCACCGCCAGCATATCATAGCTCCACCAGGAACGGATTCCTACGTCCTGCCCCGGCGCCCGACAGGGCCGCGCCGCCGCGGGGGAAACACCGCCGGGGAAGAGGGAGAGGAGACCGTGCGCCGCATCAAACAGCGCCTTGTGCTCACCCGGGCCCGGGGCGGGCCCATCATCCGCATCCGGCGCGCCCGCCGCCAGCCGGCTGCGCCCGAACCGGAACCCGACACCACCGCCGCCACCGACACCCCATCCGACCCGGCCGGAGCCGCCGAGGCGCCGGTCGACGCCGTGCCCGAACAGCCTGAACAGCCCGAACAACTCGCTCAGCCCGCACAGCCCGAACAGCCGCCAGCCGAGGAAAGCAGCCAAGGGCGGGGCGACCATCGTCCCCGGCTGCGGGGCTTGCGCACCACCGGCCTCTTCACCGTCCCCGCGGACACCGTCATGCAGCTGGTGGTGGCCATCAGCAGCCTCAGCGAAGACCATCACACCGCCGACCTGTGGATCCGGCGGGTCGACGGCGCCCGGCGGGACACCATCTTCTTCCGCTCCCTGGAGGTGCCCGCCCACAGCGTTCAGCGGGTGACCGTGGACGGCCTCAGCGGCCAGACTGTCGAGATCGACGTGCACTTGTCGTCGGACCTGCTGGTGCCCACGGCCGCCGTAACCCAGTTTTTCCCGGCCGACGGCGCCACCGTCGTCGCGCTCTACAAGTCCGCCGGGGACTTCATCCTAGTCTAGAGCGCCCGCGGCGCCGCCCCCTGCGGCGGGCCGCCGGGCGCGTCCGACCTGTACGAGGAGGGTTCGCCGTGGCTGTGACCCTAACCACCGGCATGTTTCCCGTGGCCCAGCTCCCCGCGGCCCAAGTCGTGACGGTGCGCGTCTTCCTTGCGAACTTGGAAAACCGGCCGCACCGGGGCACCGTCACGGTTTCCCGCCTGAGCGGCACCGGCAAAGAGCGCCTCCGGGTGGAGGAGCTGGAGGTGCCCGGCGAGGACGCCCGCGTGGTGGAACTGCCCAGCGAGGAAGT
>Ga0079224_100001418_pt1 | contig 27514 bp, 23 predicted proteins | sample Stecom2015_FD_80414 | JGI IMG/M metagenome (GOLD analysis project Ga0079224, IMG submission 80414) | Agricultural soil microbial communities from Utah to study Nitrogen management - Steer compost 2015 | ecosystem: Environmental > Terrestrial > Soil > Agricultural land | place: USA: Utah... | reverse complement strand
GCGCTGGGGCTCTGGGCGCTGGGGCTCTGGGCGGCGGGGTTGACGCCGCCGAAGTCGGGGGCGGGGCTTCCGACGACAGTTCCCCCCAGGGGATTCACGCCGCCGATGGACGGGATCACCTCGGTGCGCGCCATGGCGGGAGCTCCGGCGCCCTGTCCCGGGGCGGCACCCGGCGCTGCAGCAGCGGGACCACCCGCTCCCGCACCGAGCCCGCCCGCCGCACCGAGCCCGCTCCCCGCCAAGGGCGCGTGGGAGGGCATCACCATCGTTGGCGCGGTGCCCTCCGCGGGCCCCTGTCCCGCGGCGCCCGGAGCGCCGCCGAGGCTCGGGGGCGCGACCCCGATCATCGTCCCCTTGAGCTTGGAGGGACCCGATCCGGCCGCCGCCGGGCCCTGTCCGCCTCCCGGAGCGACGGGGGGAGGCTCCGCTGGCGCGGCCCCCTGCGTCGTGGGACCCGGAGCAGCGGGACCCTGAGCAGACGGATCCTGCGCACCGGGAGTCCCCAGGCCAGGAGGCGCGAGGCCGATCATGGTGCCCTTCATCGCGGGCCGCGCGGCAGCCGGTCGCGGCTCGGCTCCCGCCGCTCCACCCTGCTGCGGCGGAACCGCTTGGGGGGGAACGGCAGCGCCCACCGCCGGGGGCGCCACCCCGACCATCGTGCCCTTCAGCGCGGCGCGGGCAGGTGCCGCACCTTTCGCCGCTGGTTCACCGGTCGCCGGCGCTCCGGCCGCGGGCTTGGCGGCAAAGGGCGATTGGCCGAGCAGCATCGTGCCCTTGAACTTCGGCGCTCCTGGCCTCGCCTGCTGCAGCTCGAAACCACACTGCTTGCAGCGCGGCGCCGCGTCCTCGTTGCTGGTGCCACAGTTGGGGCAAAACACCGATCTCTTACCTCCGGGACGGCTCTGACGGAGAGCGCGAGGTCCGCCGGCGAGCCTACACGGCGGGTGCGGGTTGGAACAAGCTCGAATCTCGAAAGTTCCAACTGCATTGACGCGCTTCCGTCAGGGCAGATCGGTGTGCACTGCCCGTGCGCCTCCTCCGAGTGGGGTCCGGTTGGGGGGAGCAGCCTGCAGTGGGATGGCTGGATGTAAGGTGGGCGAGTGCGGGTTCTTGCGCTAGGTCCGTTCTCCGAGAGATCCCGAGGCTGTCGGCAAATCATGGCCCTTCCGGGCGCCCTTGACACCCCGTCTCACCGGTAACTACGGTTCGCCCGCCCACGGCCGGGGTGGCTTGCCGTCCGGAGTGGGAGGTCTCGCGAGCGAGGCCATCGCTCGGTGTTCGTGCGGTCGCGGTTCGCGCGGTCGTAGGTCAGCGAGTGGAGGTCACGGAGTGAGGTCACACGTCACAAGGTGAGGTCACCGAGTGGAGTTTGTGCCGATCGACTGACCCGCAGCGTTCCGAGCGGCCCCGCCGCGCAACTCAGCTTCCGTACGGTCCCCTGGGCCTTTCATCCCCCGCCCTTCATCCCCGGGTTGTCTGTCTCGGGTCCCCCACAGGCAAACCCCCAACCCGAAGAACACCATGGCATTCGCCCTGAGCGCGGAGCACGAGAAGGAGCTCGAACGGATCCTCTCGCGCTATCCCAACAAGATGGCTGCGTGCATCCCGGTCCTCCATCTTTGTCAGGATGCGAACGAGCACTGGGTGAGCGACGAGGTGATCGCCTTCGTCGCCGAGCGACTGGGGCTGAGCACGGCCCACGTCGCGGGTGTCGTGACCTTCTATCACCTCTTCAACCGTGAGAAGCCGGGCAAGCACCAGGTCTGGGTGTGCCGCACGTTGTCCTGTGCGCTCCGCGGTAGTGAGAGCATCCTCCGGCACTGCGAGAAGCGGCTCGGGGTGCACGTCGGTGGCACGACCCCGGACGGGAAGGTGACGCTCCGCACGTCGGAGTGCCTCGCCTCTTGCGGCTCGGCGCCCATGATGCAGGTCGACAAGACCTACCACGAAAATCTCACGATCGAAGAAGTCGACCGTGTGCTCGACGACCTCCTGAAGGACTCCTGAGGGACCGAGCACCTGCACCTCCGGGTCGGCGAGGCCCGTCCGTCATGCTGAAGCGAACGAACTATCTCTCCCACAGCTACGACAAGCCCGACGGCCACACCCTGGCTGCTTACGAGCAAGCTGGCGGCTATCGGAGCGCCCGCAAGGTGCTCTCGACCCTGTCCCGGGAGCAGGTGGTCGACGAGGTAAAGAAGGCTCACATCCGGGGTCGCGGCGGTGCAGGCTTCGACTGCGGCATGAAGTGGAGCTTCATGCCCAAGGAGTCGAAGAAGCCCCACTACCTTGTCGTCAACGCCGACGAGGGCGAGCCGGGGACCTTCAAGGATCGCACGATCATGGAGCGCAACCCCCACGCGCTCATCGAGGGCTGCATCATCGGGTGCTACGGGGTCGGCGCCCACGCCGCGTACATCTACGTGCGCGACGAGCTCCACCTCTCCAAGGCGCGCCTCTGGGCGGCCATCGAGGAGGCGCGCGCGAAGGGCTACCTCGGGAAGAACCCCTTCGGGAAGAACTACGAGGTCGAGGTCTACGTGCACACGGGGGCCGGGGCCTACATCTGCGGCGAGGAGACGGCCCTCCTGAACTCCCTGGAGGGACGGCGTGGTGAGCCTCGGCTCAAGCCCCCGTTCCCCGCTCAGGTGGGCGCCTTCGGTTGCCCCACGACCGTGAACAACGTCGAGACGATCGCGATCGTCCCGAGCATCTTCCAGGTCGGCGGCGACGAGTTCAGCAAGCTGAGCGCGCTCCACGAGTGGAACGACGGCGGCGTGCGGCTCTTCGGAGTCAGCGGCCACGTCAAGAAGCCGGGCATCTACGAGTGCGCCGTGGGGCTGACCCTGCGGGAGCTCATCTACGATCTCGGCGGCGGCATCATCGACGATCGCCCCTTGCTCGGCGTCATCCCGGGCGGCTCCTCCTGCCCCGTGCACCTCCCGGACGAGATCGTCGACGTCCCCAACGACCCGCGCTTCGCTCCCTACAACGGGAAGAGCGTCCTCGACCTGCCCATGGGCGTGGACACCTTGCGCGGCGTCGGCGGCATGCTGGGCACCTGCTGCGCGATCGTCATGAGCGACGCGGCGGATCCGGTGCTCGCCCTGCACAACCTGATGCGCTTCTACCGGCACGAGTCGTGCGGTCAGTGCACGCCCTGTCGCGAGGGGTGCGGCTGGATCGAACGCATCCTCGACAAGGTGATCGAGGGCCGAGGGAGCATCGAGGAGCTGAACGAGCTCCACGAGATCGCCTCCAACATCACGGGCAACACGATCTGCGCGTTCGGTGACGGCGCGGCCCAGCCGGCGCTGTCGTTCGTTCGGAAGTACCGGAAGCAGCTCGAGGACTACATCCTTCGCGGTGGCCAGAGCCAGACGAGGACACTAGAGGCATGAGCGTCGGGGCGATTTTTTTCGCGGTGTGCAGTGTCATCTGCGTGGTCGGCGCGCTGTCGGTGGTCCTGGCGCGTAACCCGATCCGCGGTGCCGTGGGGCTCCTCGCGACCATCGTGGGTATCGCGGGGCTCTTCCTGCGGTTGGACGCGCAGTTCCTCGCAGCCATTCAGCTCATCGTGTACGCCGGGGCGGTCGTCGTCCTGTTCGTGTTCGTGGTGATGCTGCTCGGCCCGAGCGCAGGGTTCACCTCCAAAGCCGAAGCGCGCTCGAAGGTGTCACGCATCTTCGCGGGCGGGCTCATGGCGCTGCTGGGCGCGCTCATGCTCGTGCTGCTGGCGCCGAAGAACCCCCAGAAGTTCGGGGCTGCCGCCGAGGGGCACGGATCCATCGAAGCGGTGGGTGGTCTCATCTTCACCGAAGGGTTGCCCGTGTTCGAGCTCGTCACGGCGCTGCTCATCGTGGCCGTGATCGGCGCCGTCGCCGTGGCGCGGACGCAGCCGGGCCAGCGGAAGCCGGCGCGCGTCGAGAACCCGACGCTGCGCTTGTTCCACGGGCCGCTGCTCCCGCGTGACGCGGAGCGCCCCCTGTCGAAGGCGCCAGCGGCGCAGGCAGATCCTGGAGGAGGCATGATCCCGCCCACCAGCCTAGGGAAGGAGCAGGCGTGATGGCCCTGGACCTCGTCGTCGAACACTACGTGCTGCTCTCGGGGCTGATCTTCCTGATCGGCGCCGTCGGCTTCGTGACGCGCAGGAACGTCCTGGTGCAGCTGATGAGCATCGAGCTGATGCTCAACAGCGTGAACCTGGCCCTCGTCGCGTTCAACCGCCAACACGGCGGCGCGATGAACGGGCAGATGTTCGCCTTCTTCGTCATCGCCGTGGCGGCGGCCGAGGTCGCCGTGGGCCTGGCGATCGTTCTGCAGTTCTACCGTCTGCGGGCTACCGTCAACAGCGACGAGGCCGACGGTCTTCGCCACTGACAGCGCTCACACGTGAGTAATTCTCCGATGCAGCTCTCGACTTCGTTCCTCGCGCAAGTGACCCCGGTGGAGCCCTCGCCCGTGCAGGCCGCCCTGACGCAGCTCTTCCCCGCCGACAACTTCGTCCTGCTCGGGGTCATCCTGGCGCTGCCCCTCATCGGCGCCTTCGTCAACGGCGTCTTCGGCAAGCGCCTCGGGCGCGAGGCGGTGACCTTGATGGCCCTGTCGGCCGTCGGTCTCTCCTTCGTCGCCAGCCTGGTCGCCTTCTTCATGGTGAGCAGCGCGCGGGTCGGGGACGAGCTCGTGCGCTTCCAGTGGACGGCGTGGGAGTGGTTCCGGCTCTCCACGGCCGGAGACTTCAGCCAGACGCCGCTCAACGTCGCGTTCTCGCTCGACGCCCTGAGCGCCGTGATGATCCTCGTCATCACCGGCATCGGCTCGCTGATTCACCTCTACTCCTCGAAGTACATGGAGGAGGATCCGGGCTACTACCGCTTCTTCACGTACCTGAACCTCTTCATCTTCTCGATGTTGGTTCTGGTGCTGGGCGACAGCCTGCCGATCCTGTTCGTCGGTTGGGAGGGGGTCGGCCTCTGCAGCTACCTGCTCATCGGGTTCTGGTTCGACAAGTCGGAGAACGCCTCGGCGGGCAAGAAGGCCTTCATCACGAACCGCATCGGCGACTTCGGTCTGCTCGTGGCGATGGGCCTGCTCCTGTACTTCGTGGGGGCGCTCGACTGGAGCGGGATCGAGAGCAACAAGGAGGCGCTGCTGGCGCCCGTGAAGCTCTGGCCGATCGGCAACGAGGTGCCCCTGGCGAGGATCCTGCCGGAGGACGCGGGCAAGTGGCTGAACCAGCCGCGCTACGTGAGCGGTGCGACGCTCGTCGGGCTGTTCTTGTTCTTGGGCTGCGCGGGTAAGAGCGCGCAGATCCCGCTGTACGTGTGGCTCCCGGACGCCATGGCCGGTCCAACCCCGGTGTCCGCGCTCATCCACGCCGCCACCATGGTCACCGCTGGCGTGTACCTGATGTGCCGCATGGCTGGGGTGTTCGTGCTGAGCCCCACGGCGATGTTCGTCGTCGCCCTGGTGGGCGGCTTCACCGCGCTCTTCGCGGCGACCATCGCCCTCGTCCAGAACGACATCAAGAAGGTGTTGGCTTACTCCACGGTCAGCCAGCTCGGGTACATGTTCCTCGGGGTCGGCGTCGGCGCGTTCGTGGCGGGCTTCTTCCACGTCCTCACCCACGCCTTCTTCAAGGCGTGCCTCTTCCTCGGGGCAGGCTCCGTGATCCACGCGATGCACGCGCGGATCCACGACACCGATCAGTCGCAGGACATGCGGTACATGGGCGGGCTGCGGAAGTTCATGCCCGTCACGTTCCTGACCTTCGCGGCGGCGTGGGCGGCCATCGTGGGCTTCCCGCTGACCAGCGGCTTCTTCTCGAAGGACGAGATCCTGCTCAAGGCGAACACGTCCTTCGTGGCGGGCACCTCCGTCGCGCAGGGAGATTTCACGTGGCCGGCCTGGGGTCACTGGGTGCTGTGGGGCCTCGGAGCCGCGGCGGCCATCCTCACCGCGTTCTACATGACGCGCCTGTTCATCGGGATCTTCTTCGGGGAGTTCCGCGGTTGGACGATCGTGCGTGGCTACCAGGCTGCGGTGCACGGCCACGCGGACGCTGGTCACGGCGGCCACGACGACCATGCCGACGAGCACGGGCACGCCCACGAGCAGCCCGGTCCGGACATGCAGGGGCCGACGCCCCACGAGTCTCCGTGGCAGATGACCCTGCCGCTGGTGGTCCTCGGGATCCTGTCGCTCGCCGGCGGCTTCCTGAGCGCCCATCTGTTCCACGTCCACCCCCTCGACGATTTCCTCGGGCCCGTGTTCGGTGACGCGGTGCAGCGGGTCAAGCTCATCAAGGGGCACGAGACGCGCACGATTCCTCTGGTCGCCTTCGCGGTCGTGGCGTTCCTGGTGGGCAGCTTGGTCGCCTACTGGATCTACCTCCAAGCCAAGGGTGAACCCGCTCGCAAGCTGGCCGCGCAGTTCCCGCGGTTGCACAGCTTGCTGATCGACAAGTGGCGCGTCGACGAGCTCTACGAGGAGACCATCATCGGCGCGGTGGACTCGCTGGCGGACATGTGCGTCTGGTTCGACAAGTGGGTCGTCGACGGTATCCTCGCCCGCCTGACCACGGCCATCATCAGCCTGAGCGGAACGGCCTTGCGCCAGCTCCAGACGGGGCGGCTCCAGACCTACGCCGCCGCCATGGTCGTCGGGTTGGCGGGAGTGGGCTGGTTCCTGCTGACGCCGCGCGCGGCGGCCCACACCTCCGCGGATCACTCGTCGGGCAGGTACGAGATCACGGCGGCGCCGGGCTTCGGCTACGGCTATCGCTGGGATAGCGACGGCGACGGTCAATGGGACGCCGAGGACTTCGGTGAGCAGCGCACCATCGCGTTCTCCCTCCAGACCGAGGAGACGCGGACGATCCGCCTGGAGGTCCGCAACGCCTTCGGTCGCACCGCCGAGCGCGAGTTCACCTTTTCCCGTCCGAAGCCCGACAAGTCGGGGTACGTCGCCGCCGCCACGGGCGTCGGAGCGGAGAACTTGAAGAACGCCCACGAGGGCGTGGGGATGAAGCAATGAGCCCTGCAGCCAGAGCATTCTTCGAAGCGGCGCCTTACGTTGCGGCGTTCGTGATCGGTGCGTTGATCCCGCGCCGCTCGAGCGTCCTCGAGCGGCTCGCCGTCGGCATCGTCGGCGCCCTGTCCGTGCTGGCGTTGAAGGGGCTGTGGCCCGACGCCGCGGCTCCGGTGACCGAGAAGGCGGACGAGTGGCCCCACCTCTTGAACGTGGTGGTGTTCATGCCCTTCGTGGGAGCCATCGCGCTCCTGTTCCTGCCGCGGCAGTCCCCGAAGTTCCTGCAGCGGTTCACGCTGACGGTGCTGGGGCTGAACTTCTTCGTGTCCTTGTTCCTCCTGGGCGCGACGATGACGCGGGGCTGGCACTTCCAGTACATCACGGAGTGGATCCCCAGCCTGGGCATTCGGTACCACGTGGCGATCGACGGCGTGAGCCTCTGGATGGTGCTCCTCACCACCTTCACGACCCCCATCGCGGCCTACGTGGCCTTCGGCTCCGTCCGCAAGCGCATCAAGGATCTGTGCTTCGCGTTCCTGCTGTTGCACGGCGCGATGCTCGGCGCCTTCGTGGCTCTGGATCTGTTCCTGTTCTTCGTGTTCTGGGAGCTGATGCTGATCCCGATGCTCCTGATGATCGGGGTCTGGGGTGGCCTGGAGCGGATCAAGGCCGCCTACAAGTTCTTCCTCTACACGATGATCGGCAGCATGATGATGCTGGCGGCCATCCTGTACGTGGTCTGGACCCACTACGAGCTCGCGGGGTACCTGACCTTCGACTACCTCGCGCTCAGCAAGGTCACCCTGCCGCGGACGGCCGCCTGGCTCTGCTACGCGGGGTTCTCCCTGGCGTTCCTGATCAAGGTCCCCGTCTTCCCGATCCACACCTGGCTGCCGGACGCGCACGTCCAGGCGCCTACGGGGGGCTCGATCATCCTGGCCGCGGTGCTGTTGAAGCTGGGGACCTACGGCTACATCCGCTTCTGCATGGGCATGTTCGCGGGGCCCGCCGCCCACGCGGCGACGACCCTCGCCGGCCTCGTCATCGCCATGGGCATCTTCTACGGCGCCCTCGTCGCGTGGAAGCAGGACGACGTGAAGCGCCTCGTCGCCTACTCCTCCGTGGCGCACATGGGCTTCGTGATGCTCGGGGTCTTCGCGGCGACGCAGTCGGGGGTCGAGGGCGCCCTGCTGCAGATGATCAACCACGGTGTGTCCTCGGGCGCGCTCTTCCTCCTCGTCGGCGTGATCTACGATCGCCGTCACACGCGGATGGTCCGTGAGTTCGGTGGCCTCGCGAAGGTGATGCCCGTCTACGCGGCGGTGTTCATCCTCATCACCATGTCGAGCATCGGCGTCCCGGGCACGAACGGGTTCGTCGGTGAGTTCATGGTGATCATGGGGACGTTCGCCTCGAACCACCTGGGCGCGTTCAGCCACTTGCACGGTGGCCTCGCCGCGGCGGGCGTCATCCTGGCGGCGGTCTACATGCTCAGCGTGGTTCAGAAGATGTTCTTCGGGCCCCTCACCAACGAGAAGAACGCGAACCTGTCCGACATGAACGTGCGTGAGTCCGTGGCCATGGCGCCGCTCATCGCGCTCGTCTTCCTGATCGGCTTCTTCCCGTCGCTGTTCTTGAACCGCATGTCGGACAGCGTGACGGCGACGTTGGACCGATACATCGAAGGGCGCATCGCCTGGTCGCAGGGCGCTGGAGCGGAGGGTGCGTCGCTGCGCGAGCGCCGCGGTGGGCCCCTGGAGACGGGGTACCCCCTCCCGCCGAGCTCTACGCGGGCCGTGGCTGCAATGGACGGCAAGGAAGCTCACTGATGGACACGTCTCTGATGAGTAGCCCCGGGGTGATGATGCTCTTCGGCCTCTCGCCGATCTTGGCGCTGGGGCTCGGTGGGCTCTTGCTGATGCTGGCGGAGGCCTTCGGGCGGCCCGTCGTCGCGCACGCCCTGGAGGCGCAGGCGATCGGCGCGCAGCCGGCGGGGCCCGAGGGGCAGATCGTGGATGCGGGAGCGGGGCGCGCAGCCGAGTTGGCGCTCGGCGCCGCCGTCATCCTGTTCGCGGGCGCGATCTTCAGCGTGGCGCTGTGGTTGGTCGGGCCCGAGAACGTCACGGCGACGGAGCGGGTCGCGCCTTACCTGCTGATCGATCGCTTCAGCGTGTTCTTCAGCTTCGTCGTCTGCCTGGGCGGCGGCATCGCCGCGCTGCTGGCGGGCGGCTATCTGCCGGAGCATCGCATCGAGCGTGGCGAGTTCTTCCCGCTCCTCGTGTTCTGCACCTTGGGGGCACAGGCGCTGGCGGCTGCCGGCGATCTGCTGAGCCTCTTCGTGGCGCTCGAGACCATGTCCCTCGGGGTCTACTGCCTCGTGGGCCTGCGTCGCACCAGCGTCCGCGCATCGGAGGCCGCCCTGAAGTACTTCTTGCTGGGGAGCTTCGCCGCGGCGTTGATGTTGTTCGGGGCTGCCCTGCTGTACGGGGCGACCGGGCGGACGGACCTCGCCGGCATCGGTGAGGCCATCGCGGGGCTCTCCGGAGACGGCCTGGAGGGTCGGGCGGCACAGATTCTCATCGCCCTCGCCCTGCTCATCGTCGGGTTGGCGTTCAAGGTCGGGGCCGTGCCCTTCCACATGTGGACGCCGGACGCCTACGAGGGCGCGCCGACGCCGACGACCGGGTTCATGGCGGTAGCCGTCAAGACGGCGGCCGTCGCGGTGTTGCTCCGAGTGCTGCTCGTGGTCTTCGCGGACGAGCGCTTGGGTAGCTGGGGCACGGGGTGGCCTCCGGTGCTGGCGACGATCGCGGTGCTCAGCATGTTCATCGCGAACTTCATCGCCGGGCGTCAGGAGTCCGTGAAGCGGATGCTGGCGTACTCGTCGATCGCCCACGCCGGCTATGTCTTCATCGGCGTCGTGGCCACGTCGCGCTCCGTCGACGCGCAGGCGAGCGTGCTCTTTTACCTGCTCACCTACACGGTCTCGACTTTGGGCGCCTTCGGGGCGCTCATCCTGGCGGGGCGTTATCGCGCGGAGGCGGTGAGCTACGAAGATCTCGCGGGGTTCGGCCGGCGCCATCCGGCGGCCGCCCTGGCGTTCTCGTTCTTTCTGATCTCCCTGGCAGGGGTGCCCCCCACCGCGGGCTTCTTCGGCAAGCTCTACGTGTTCAAGGCGGCCATCCAGGGCGAGCTGTACTGGCTCGTCGTGCTGGGCCTGATCAACAGCGTGATCGGCGCCTACTACTACCTGAAGGTGCTCGTGTTCATGTACATGCGTGAACCGAAGCCCGGCGCGCCCTTCGCCACGCCGATGCGCTCGGGATACGTGGCGACGGCGCTCGTGATCGCGGCTTGCTTCGTGCTCGGCCTCGGGATCCTGCCCGACACCGCGCTGGAGGCCGCCGTGGCTGCCGTTCTCGGCGGCTGACGGGTGCACCGACCCCAGAGAACCCCAAGTGGCGCGCCGCCCCAAGGTGGCGCGCCGCCCCCAAGTGGCGCGCTGCCCCCAAGTGGCGCGCCATGTTCGATCGGGGGGACGTCTGACGTCGAAGGGTCGGGGAGGACAGGGAGCGCCGGCGCGCCCCGGCGCGCCCACGTGGTGGCCTCGGCGGCGAACCGTTGGGGAGCCCTCAGCGACCCAGGTCGAAGGTGATCGGGCGGGGGACGCGGCCGACGATGATCGGCTGATATCGCAGCAGGAGGCCCGAGGCGTCCTCGGCGACCTCGAAGCTGACGAACCCCCGCGTGGTCTGTCCCACCTCGAGCCGCCCCGCAGGGAGCGTTGGTCGACAGCCCGCCGGGGTCGGGCGGTGGGGTTCTCCCGTGGAGTCGAGGAGCGTCGCGAACAGCCCGTTGACGGGGACGGGCTCGTCCCGGAGCCCGGTCAGCTCGAGGTGCACGCCGATCTTGCGGTGGCCCGGGCGCGGCGCGAAGTAGGGCTCCACCTCACAGTCCTCCACCGCCACCACGCGCACGCGGTAGTCCTCCGCGTCCACCCAGGCACCGAGCGGCGTGCGCTCCGGCGGTGGTGCGAGGGGATCTTCGGGACGATCGGGATCGAACGGCGAGGTCATCGTCGCGTCGTCCGTTTCGGCGGCTCCTTCCTCGGCGCCGCAACGGTTGCAGGCGCCGCAGCCGAGTCCGAGCGCGAGCGCGCCCGCGAGGAGGGCTCGGGAGAGCAGCCACGAGGCGCGGCCGCCGGATGGTGAAGCGCCACCGCAGGCGGGAACGTTGGGCGACCAGGCGAGGGCGCCGTCAGGAGGAGCGCCCGGCGGAGAGCCCGCGTCGTCGCGGGAGATGCGTCCCTGGCGCCCCATCTCAGTCACGCTCCCCGAGGGGCACTTCGATCCGCTGTTTGCGCGATTGGCCGGATGCATCGAGCAGGCGTGGTTCGTACACTAACGTAGAGCCTCGCGCTCCGGCGGGCACGGAGAAGCTCACATACCCCTGGGCCCTCTGACCGGGGAGGAGGGGCGGGCCCTGGAGGAGCGGCTCACAAGCTTCCCCGGCGTCGTAGCTACGCCCCTCACCGTCCTCCAGTCGGGTATAATAGAAATTTACGGGTGTTCCGCGCGGGTGCCATCCGGTGATCCGGAGCTCCACGCCGAGGGGCGGAGGCGCGTCCGAGGTGGAGCCCTCCCGCGGGCACTCCTTCGTTCCCAAGACCTGGATCGTGAACGGGCTCCCGTCCTGCGCGGGCCGTGGTGCGTCGTCGTCCCAGGCCCACCCGTCGCAGGCGGTTTGCCCCAGCGTGACGAGGAGGAGCGCCGCGGCGCGGGCGACCAGCGCAGAGAGGCCCCGCGGGGGCTGCGGCTGGCCACGATGAGGCAGGCGGGGTCGGGCGTGGTGCAAAGCGGGCCCTTTCTAGCGCAAGTCGTGGCTCACCGCCGCCGCAGGGGGAGACGCTCTTCGCGGGCCGCGCTATGCAAGCCCCCGGAAACCGATGTCCCGGAACCCCATGTCTCCGAAACCCACGGCGTTGAAAGCGATGGCTCTGAGCCCGATGACCCTGAACCCGAAGGTGGAGTCGAGCCGCACTCCCCAGAGAGGCCCGTCCCTGAAGCCCCTCTACCGCTGCGCCGCGCCTGGTAGCGCGACCGCGACCGAGGCGCTCGGTTGGGATCCGAAGCGCTGGGCACGCAGCGCGTGGCGATTGGGGCAGGTCGCCGGGGCGTTGCTGTTGGTGAGCGCGTGTGAGCGCAAGGCGGAGCCGACCGAGACGGAGGCGACGACGACGGAGACGCAGCCCGCCACGCCCGACGCGGGCGCGCCCACCGCGGGTCCACCCCCCCAGGAGGCCGCCGACGACGGCGATCTCCCTCCCGTCGCCCGGGGAGTGTCCCTCCCCGCCCGAGACGTGCTCGCCGTGGTGAACCCGAAGCATCGTCCGGCGTACGACGGGCCCACGGGCAAGGTCCGGGGACACGTCACCATGACCGGCGATCCACCCTCCGCGATGCCCGTCCACGAGATCCCCGCGGAGTGCGCCGGGGCGCGTGAGATGTTCGGCGTCGCCTATCGCCAAGGGATGAATCGCCGCGTCGCCGACGTGCTCGTCGCGGTGACGGGGTACGACGGGTACGTTCCACCGCTCAGCGACGCCGTGGTCGTGGAGGGGCGCGACTGCGCGTGGTCGACTCGCACGGTGGCGCTGACCTACGGGCAGCGCATCGACGTGGTCTCGAAGGATCGGAACACCTATGTCCCCGAGCTCCTGGGGCAGCCCTGGCCGGTGCAGCTGCTGGCGACGCCCGGGCGAGCGCCGCTGCCGGTCTCTCCGCTGAAGGTCGGGCAGTACATGCTCATCGACGCCATGCGCCTCTACAGCAAGGCGGACGTCTACGTCCTCGCCTATCCGACCGCGGCCGTGACGGGGCTCGACGGGTCCTTCGAGATCGATCGGATCCCGCCCGGGAAGGTCACGGTGAACGCCCTCTTGCCGATCACCGGCGCCGTCACGGAGCAGTCGATCACCGTGGAGGCCGGCAAGACCACGGAGGTCGAGCTGACGCTCTCCTTCGACGCGGCGGCCTTCGACGCCGAGGCGTCGAAGCGAGCGGAGGCCGAGGAGAAGCTGCGGTCCAGGAAGACGCCGTGAGACACGCCGGCTGAGCGCCGGTTCCGCAGGAGCTCAGAAATCCAGCTCGGGGAGGCCGGCCGTGGCGCCCTGGCGACGGCGCACGCGCTCCACCAGGTAGTCGGAGGAGGGCGGCACGGGGTGGGCCTGGCGCCACGGCTCGCTGGCGAGCCGCCCTACGCGGCGGTCGAGGAGCTCTCCAAAGAGCATCACCGCCAGGGGGTGGAGGTCGCCCGACGAGAGCAAGGGATCCCGGCTCTCGGTAGGCGCCGGGGGCGTGCTGCCCAGGAGCTCATGGGCGAGGTGGAGCGCGACGCGCCCGTTGACGTCGTTCGGGTCGGCGGCGAGCACCAACTCCGCTTGCTTGCGGGCGAGCTCGGGTCGCCCCAGGGCCACGGCGCGCAAAGCGATCTCGGCGCCGCGCATCCCGAGGAGCGTGGCGCGGCGCAGGGCGAGCTCCAGATCGTTGCGCTGGAGCGCGGCGTCGACCGCCGCGGGGCCGCGCACGTCCACTTCGGGATCGTCGCTGGGGCGCTCGAGGGTCTCCTGGCTCACCAGGGCCAGATGTCGCTCCCGCGCGCGGCGCTCGCGGGACACGTCTCCGCGCGCCCGGGCCTGGAGCACCCGTCGCGTGTGCACTTGCCGCGCGCCTGGCGTGAACGCGGCGAGCGCATCGAGCCAGCGCGCGGCTTCGTCGTCCCGGCGTAGACCCTCCAGCGCGTCGATGATGAGGAGGCTCGCCTCGATCGAGCGGGGGGAGCGCGCGACCGCCGCGAGGCCATCCTCCAGGGCCGCCTCGAGGTCTTTGGTGCGGAGGGCGCAGCGGCCCCGCTCGATCAGCAGAAGCGTCCGGTCGTTCTCCGTGCGCCAGCCCTCCTCGAAGGCGTCGTCGGTGCGTTCGTCTCCGCGCAGGCAGCGGACGGCGCCGATGCGCGCCCACGCCGACCCGCTCTCGGGGTCATGGCTCACCGCCTCCAGGTACGCCGCCTCCGCTTCCCGGAGGTGCCCCTGCGCCTCGAGGGTCACCCCACGGGCGTACCAGGCGTAGCTGAAGGAGTGGATGTAGCGCCCGCGCCAGACCTTCCCGTCGTGGACGCGATCGACGCTGCTGGGAGTGGAAGAGCACCCCGCGAGAGCGCAGCTCAGGCCCGCCGCGACGCAAACCAGGAGCGACCGCGATCGGCCGCGGCGGCGCCCTGGCGCTCGGCTCACCGCTCCAGTGTCTCCCGGAACGCGGCGAGGAACGCGTCGTTCTCTTCGCGGGTGCCGATGGTCACGCGCAGGCAGTGGGCCAGGCGCCCCCCGCGGGCATGGAAGCTGCGCACGAGGATGCCGTGGCGGCGGAGGGCGTCCCACAACTCACCTGCGCCGCGCTCCGTCTCCAGCCACAGGAAGTTCGCCTGACTGTTCGCCAGACGGATCCCCGGGAGGGCTCCCACGGCCTCTTCCAGGCGCCGCCGCTCGGTGACGACGGCGCGACAGGTCGCGTCGATTTCCCCGGACAGCTCCGTGAGCGCGAGCGCGGCGAGGCTCTGACAGGGTGAGGGGATGTTGTAGGGCAGGCGCGCCTTGTCGAGCTCCGCCACCAGGTCGGGGCGCCCGAGCAACCAACCGACGCGCAGGGCCGCGAAGCCCACCTTGGAGAGGGTCCGCAGGATCGCGACGTTGTCGTACTGGCGCAGCAGCGCGAGCTGATCCCGGTCCGCGTAGTCCACGTACGCCTCGTCCACGACGACGAGGGCGCGCCGCGCCGCCTCGACGAACCGCGCGAGGCGCGCCGGGGTGATCATCGTGCCCGTGGGATTGTTGGGGCTGGCCAAGAACACCACGTTTGGGTCGGCCTCCTCGAGGGCGCGCAGGCTCGCCTCCTCGTCGAGATCCCAGTCGGAGTCGAGGGGGACCTCCGCGACGCGCAAGCCTCGCGCGCGGGCGCTCGAGCGATACATCACGAAGGTCGGCGTCGCCGTGAGCACCACGGCCTCCGACGCGGGCGCCTTCGGTCGCGTCAGCACGGTCAGGAGCAAGGTGATGAGCTCGTCGCTGCCCACGCCGACGAGCACCTCCTCCGGTCGAGCGCCGCAGCGCTGGGCGATCGCGCGCCGCAGCTCCTCCTGGGTGGCGTCGGGATAGCGATGCCAGGACGTCGCCGCGGCAGCCTGGCTCAGGCGCTCGAGGGCCTCCTGAGACAGCATGGGGGGCGCCTCGTTGGCGTCGAGGCGGATCTCGTAGTGACCCGTGTGGGGCAAGTACGGTTGGAGCTCTGCCAGCTCCGGTCGGAGCAGGCTGCGCAGGTCGAAGGGGGTCACGAGTCGTTCGTCTCCAGCAGGGTGCCGCTCCGCAGGCCCTCGAGGGCGCGCACCGCCGCCTCCAGGGTGATCGCGCGGGCTTCGGAGATGTGGTGGGCCACCGCCTCGACCTCCGTACCCTGCGCTCCCGCGGCGATGGCGACGGAGCGCGCGTGCAGGGCCATGTGGCCGCGCTGGATGCCCTCCGTGGCGAGGGCGCGCAGCGCGGCGAGGTTCGACGCCAGGCCGACGGAGCCGGCGATGAGCGCGAGCTCGTCGGCGGTCTCGACCTGGGCCAGCCGCAGGGCGATGCGGGCGGTCGGATGGACGCGCAGGGTGCCCCCGACGATGCCGAGGGCCAGCGGCATCTCGAGCTGCCCCACCAGATCGTCCCCGTCGCGGCGCCACGTGGCCAGGGGCTCGTAGCGACCCCGGCGCGCGGCGTAGGCGTGGGCTCCCGCCTCGACGGCGCGGTAGTCGTTGCCCGTCGCGATGACGACGGAGTCGACGCCGTTCATGATTCCTTTGTTATGGGTGGCGGCGCGGTACGGATCCCGCTCGGCGAAGTGGGAAGCCGCCGCGATGGCGTCCACCACGTCCAGCTCCTCCAGGTCCATCCTCTGGGCAGGCCGCGTCCCGGAGCGCCCGGAGGTCAGGCTCGCGGCCGGCACGCGGCAGCGGATGCGCACCTTCCGCCGATCGCACAGGTTGGAGAGGATGCGCAGCCCCAGGCGGGAGTTCGTCAGGGCCGCCAGGCGCGGCCCGACGCCCTCTGCCACCGAGTTGACGAGGTTCGCACCCATGGCGTTCCGGCAGTCGACGAGCAGGTGCACGACCATGTGGTCCGGGCCGAGCACACGGATCTCGAGATCCCGCGGTCCGCCGCCGTGGCGGACGAGCCCCGGCACGGCGAGGGTCGCCAGCTCGAGGAGCTCGTCGCGGGCAGCTTCGATCGCCGCGTGCGCCTGCTCGATGTCCGGGACCGAGAGCAGCTCGACCTGGGAGATCATCAACGCCTCGTCCATCTCCGCCACGAAGCCGCCGCCGTCGCGGATCATGCGGGCGGCGTTGGAGGCGGCGGCGACGACGCTGGGCTCCTCGACCACCATCGGGACGAGGCGGTCGCGGCCGTTGATGCGGACGTTCAGGGCGACGCCGAAGGGGAGACCGTAGGTGCCGAGCACGTTCTCGACCACCTTGTCGGCGGTCTCTGGATCCAGCCCACCCGTGTCGAGGGCGGCGAGGAGCTCGTCGAGATCGAGATCCGCGCGTTCGCTGATCGTCTGGCGCCGTTCGGCCAGGGAGAGTTTGTAGAATCCGGGGATGCGGGAGCTGTCGACCATGAGGTGAGGGGCCATTCTATGGTTCGAGGGACTGAAGGCCCGGGGCGCCGAGATCTGCTTCGAGCCTCCACATGCCGAGACCCGCGGCAGCGCGACGGAATGCGGCGCTCGACGCCGTCGGGCCAGCGTAGATCGAGATGTCGCCGCCGCCAGCCCCCGCGGGGAGGAGAGCGGCGTCTCCGGGGACGTGGTCGTCCAGGGTCCGGAGCTCGTCGACGACGATGGGGACGTTTGCTGCGCGTCCGAGGGCGTCGAGGGCGCGTCGTTGCACCCGGAGGCCGTCGAGCAGACCGGCCCCGTCACCCGCCTGCGCGGCCGCGGCGGCGCGCCGCGCCCCGCTCGCCTGGGCCTCGAGCAGCGCTTCGAAGCGCGCGGGGTGTGTCTGCTCCAGATCGAACACCGCGCGGACGAAATGTGCGGTCGAGGCGGGATGGCCCATCGCCCAGAGCTCGACGCAGAGGTCGGCGGGGAGGGTGACCGGCTCGAGCTGAAGCGCCTGCGTCACTCCTGTCTGCTCCGGTGTCACCCGTCGGGCGAGCAGTGTCCCGCCGAGGGCTGCTGCTGCCACGTCGATGCCGCTCCCGCCCCCCTGCGCGAGCCGATGGGCCCGAAGCGCCCGCTCGTAGACGCGCCGTCGCCACTCGTCGACGTCGTGGTCTGGGCTGTCATGGTCTGGGCTGTCGTGGTCTGGGCCCGAGCCCCCGAGGTTGGGGCTCTCTGCGAGCAGGGCGCCCAGGGACGCGACCAGGATGGCGGCGCTGGAGCCCAGCCCGAGCTTCGCGCCACGAGCCCGCAAGGCCGAGGCATCGAACCAAGGGGCGACGGCCTCCGTCCCCAGCTCACGGAGGGCAACGTCGACCTCTGGAGTGACGAACTCTGGGGGCCGTGAGGTGTCGGCCTCCGCGTAGCAGGTCACGGCGCTCACGAGAGCGGGTGCGCCCCGGAGCACCGCATAGGCGCCCGACAAGACGACCTTGCCCGGGGCGCGCGCCTTCAAGAACGCGCTCCCGTCGAGGACGCGGCCTCCGTCAGCGGGCGCGCCGCCTCCAGGGAGCCCGTGAGCTCCAGGAGGCGCGCGGCGGGGCCGGGGCGGCAGGCGATCACCGAGCCCACGCCGGGGAACTCCTCCAGGCGCCGCGTGAGCTCCGAGGCGTGTTCGCTCGGGGTGAGCACCTTGACGTTGGGGCCGGCGTCCATCGTGAAGGCGAGCGGCAGGCCCGCGTCGCGCCAGCGCGGCAGCCGATCGATGAGTTCCACCGTCGTGCCGCGGAAGTAAACGATCGGGGGCTGCGCGGCGAGCATCGTGGCGTGCATCGTCAGGGCGCTCTGCTCCATGGCCCTCGCGAGGTCCTCGAAGCGCCGCTCGAGCACCGCGCGCCGCACCGCCTCGAACATGCCGGGGGCGGAGCGGACCCAGGCTTCGTAGAGGGGGCTCGTCGCGGCCGTGTGGACCATGCCCCCCGTGGAAGCGACCGGCTTGGGCCCCGACTGCACCACGGCGACGAGCATCGTCAGGTCCCAGTGGTCCTGGGGCGCGATGGGCCGGGCGCTGTCGGTCTCCGCGCCCAGCTCCACGAAGCCGCCGAAGAGAGAACGCGCCGCCGACGCCGAGCTCTGCCGCGCCACGGAGCTCAGAATCACCGGATCGAGGGTCCCGCCCAGGGCCTGGCTCGCAGCCATCGCCAGCGCCGCGAAACCGGAGGCGCTCGAAGCGAGCCCGGCGGCGGTGGGGAAATCGTTGAAGCTGACGACGCGCGCCCGGCGCGTCTCGCCCTGCGCGGCGCGCAGCCGATCGAGGAGCTCCGTGATCCGAGTCAACACACGACCGCTCGCGGGTCGACCGTCGAGGCTGGCCTCGTCTGTCTCGAGATCGTCGCTGAAGCGCACCTCCGTGCGGGTGCGCAGGTTGTCGAGGGTGAGCGACAGGCTCGGCACCGCCGTGAGGTTCCCGCCCTGGGGCGACTTCCCCCAGTACTTCGCCAGGGCGATGTTCGCGCACGCTTCGGCGCGCCCGACGCCGTCAGCCATGACGCGCCTCCCCTACGCCGGGGCCGCCGCCGACGGGGCCGCCGACGACGGCCGTCGCGAAGCACTCCAGCCCTTCGTTGCGCCACGCGCCGAGGATCCCCTCGGGATCCTCCTCCGCGAGGGCCACGACGCAGCCACCACCACCCGCGCCCGTCAGCTTGGCGCCGAGGGCACCCGCCTCGCGCGCCACGGCGCAGGCCTTCTCGATCCCCTCCGTGGACAACATCAACCCCGAGAGCAACATTTGATTGTAGTTCATCAGGCTGCCCAGCCCCGTTCGATCTCCGGCCTCGACGCAGAGCACCGCGTTGCGCACCAGCGAATGGATCCCCTCCAAGGTGCGTTGCACCAAGTCGGGTCGTCGTTCCTTGAGGCGGGCGACCGAGGCCACCATTTCCCGCGTACTCGCCGGAGGATCGGCCACGCAGAGGGCGAGCACCAGAGGCAGCCCGGGCGTGAGCGGTCGCGGGGGATGTCCCTTCACGAACTGCAGGACGCCTCGGCCGAGGGCGGCAGCAGCGTCGACCCCCGAGGGATCCCCGTGAAAGACCCGCTCCCACCCGTCGACCGCGTCGAGCACGAGGGCGTCTTCACTGGGGGGCTCGCCGTCGCCAGGCTCGCCGTCGGCCCCGTCGCGGAGCCGCGCATCGCTCGGCGTGTCTCCTGTCCGCGGGGCGTCCTCGGGTCGCTGCTGCCTCGTGAGCTCGAGCACGGCGCGGGCGACCGCGACTCCCATGGCCGCGGACGCCCCGAGCCCGCAACCGGGAGGGAGCTCCAGGTGGAGATCGATCCGCACCTCGGGCGCGTCGAGGCGTGCAAGCACGGCCCGCAAGGCGCTCTGCAGCTCGTGCTCTCGGGGGACCTCCGTGCCGTCCACGAACAGCGTCGCCAGCGGGGCCGGCCGCGCGGTGGCGGTCACCCCGCGCTCGATGGACGCTGCGAGAGCGGGCACGCCGTACACGACGGCGTGCTCACCGAGGAGGATCACCTTGCCGGAGGCGCGTCCGGTCCCGGCCACGTCCTTCAAGACTCCCTCGACGTCAGCGCGTCCACCGCCCCCAAGAGGAGCTCCCGTCCTTCGCTGGACAGGCGGCCTCGCTCGATCGCGACGCGCGCTTCGTTGCTCAGGGAGACGATGCGCTCCTCCACGACGGCCTTGGCACCACACTCCTCCAGGACCTCGATGGCCCGCTCGACCGCTCGCTGGGTCGTCCGAGGAGCGCCGAGCACGGACTGGAGCAGCTGTCGCCGTGGGCCGCGACAGCGCTGCAGGGCGAGCTCGACGAGGAGGGTGCGTTTCCCCGCTCTCAGGTCGCCGCCCCGCGGCTTCCCCGTGCGCGCGGGATCTCCGAAGACCCCGATCAGGTCGTCGCGCAGCTGGAAGGCGACGCCCGCGGGCAGCGCGAAGCGCTCCAGGGTGGCCTGCAGGGCAGGGGAGCCGCCCGCCAGGAGCGCGCCCATGATCAGCGGCCCGCGCACCGTGTAGCTGGCCGTCTTGAGCCGATAGGTCAGCTCGACGTCGCGACCCCGGCCGATGACGTCGAGCCCCTGGCCCGCGACGGCGTCGAGCTGCATGTCGGCGAAACAAGTGAGCACCCCCGAGAGACGTCGTCCGGGGAGGTCCAGGTTCGCCAGGACGCGCGTCGCCAGGGCCACCGCGTAATCACCCGTGAGGATCGCCGCGGACGCCCCCTTGGAGGTGGAGCGAAAGCGACGACCGAGGTGCGCGTGGACCGTGGGGCCGCCGCGGCGCTCCAGGTCCTGATCCATCCAGTCGTCGTGGATGAGGAAGTAGGCTTGCAGCAGCTCCAGGGCGACGCCCGCCTGGAGCACCAGCTCGGGGGGCGTGTCCGGTCGCGCCGCGCGCGCGCCCACCATGACCAGCGCCGGACGGAGCCGCTTCCCGCCCCGTTGGCAGAGATCGCGCAAGGTCGAGATCATCTCGACGACCTCGCTGCCGTGGCTCTCCGCGAGCGTGACGCGCCCGTCGAGGATCTCGGAGAGCTGGCGATCCGTGTCTCGCTGGACCTCCGCGAGCAGCGCGCGGAACGCCTCGAGCGACCCCTGGGGAGGAGTCGCCGTGTTCTTCTTTTTTCCGCGGGCGGGCGAGGCTTCGCTCCGCGCGGCTCCCTGCTTGGCCATCGCGCTCGGTCGATAGCGCTTCGCCTCTACGCAATCCAGTCGCGTAGCTCCCCCACGACGATCCGCGGACAGCGGCGGAGATCGGCGACGCTCCGGCTCCCCGTCAACAGCAAGGTGGCCCGGAACTGCGCTTCCACGGCCTCCAGGTGGGCCCGCGCCCCGGCGATCCCGCCCTGGTCGAGCGCCTGGAGCACGGGGCGAGCGATCCCGCCCACCGTGGCGCCGAGGGCGATGGCCCGGGCGATGTCGAGCCCCGTCTTGATGCCGCCGGTAGCGAACACCGTCTCGAAGCCCACTTCGGCCACTTGCGCCACGCTGGCGGCGGTGGGGATGCCCCAATCCCAGAGCACCTCCCCGAGCGCCTGCCCCGGAGCGTCGGCCCGTCGTGTCTCGACGGCGACCCAGGACGTCCCCCCCGCGCCGGAGACGTCCACGTGGCGGACGCCCGCCTTGCGGAGGCGCTGCCCGACGCTGCGGGACAGGCCGCAGCCGGTCTCCTTGGCGATCACCGGGACGCTCAGAGCCTCCGCGAGGCGCGCGAGGGTCTCGGTGCCCCCGCGGAAGTCCCGATCGCCGTCGCTCTGGATGAGCTCCATGGCGGGGTTCAGGTGGACGCAGAGGGCGTCTGCCCCGACGGCCCCCACGAGATCCTCGACCTCCTGGTTCGACATGCGCGCGGCCTGCACGACTCCGATGTTGCCGAGCAGGAGCACGTTGGGGGCGACGTCGCGCACCTGGTAGCTCTTTGTGACCGACGGATCCTTGTGCATGGCGCGCTGTGAGCCCAACCCGAGCGCGCAGCCCCGCTCCTCGGCGACCTCTGCGAGGCTCCGGTTGATGTCGCGCGCGCGCTCGTTGCCGCCGGTCATCCCCGCGATGAGGAGCGGCGCGCGCAGCGTCTTGCCGAGGACGTGGACGCTGGTGTCCAAATCGCTCACGGCGCAGTCGGGCAGCGCATCGTGGACGAACCGCACACACTCGAGCAGCGTCGTCGTGCGCCGGAAGCCCACGTCACCCCGGATCGCGAGATCGAGGTGGTCGGACTTGCGACGCGCCAGGTTTTCTGCAGTGGGCTCCGTCATGGGAGCAGGAGAACCGACCTCCAGGGGCGAAGGCAAGTATTTCTAATGCCGATGCTGGGCCGACATGACACTCGTTCGATCCGCGTCGCCGGACTGCCTTCCCCCGTCGGGCCCGTGTCGGGTCGGTGTGTGTGTCTGCAAAGGTCGGGGGTCCTCCCACAGCGTGAGCCCTCGTGGAGATCGGCCGTCACGCCGGGTGGAGACGCTTCCGAGGTGCCCCGCGCGGGCCCGGGCCACGATGAAACCGCAAACGGGACCGCAAACGAGGGTGGGGTGCTGCGGTCGGGGAGCAAGCCATGGTAGCGTGCCCTCCGAGAGGAGAACGTCGAACAGGAGCATCGATGGGCGAGCGATCCGAAGACAAACGTCACGCACCACAGCCGGCAGGAGCCGACTCGCGCGGCGTGGGCTCAGCGCACAAGCCGAGCACTCCTCCGCCCGACCTCCGGCGTGAGCGCGACGAGATCCTGCAGAGCTTCACCCGTGGCGCGCGCCTCACCGAGCAGTTCGCGGCGGAGCACGAGCGCCTCCGCGAACGGTTGCTCTTGCTGGAGGCGGAGAACGCGCAGCTCAGGACCCAGCTGGAGGCGGACGACGCCGTCCGCAGGCTGCTCGAGAAGATCGAGGGGCTCGAGGTCGAGAAGCGAGAGCTCCTGTCCCGGACCGAGCGCGCGGAGAAGGAGACCAGCCAGTTCAGCGCGCGCTTCAGCGAGGTCGAGACGGAGTTCGCCAATCTCGCCAACCTCTTCGTCGCCAGCAACCAGCTCCACGCCAGCCTGTCGCCGCGGGGCGTCGTGCGACGCATCAAGGAGGTGTTGGCTCAGCTCGTCGGGGCGGAGTCCTACGCCATGTACCTGTGCAACGCGGACGGGAGCGAGCTCGTGCCCATCGCCTCGGAGGGCGTGGCAGGCGAGCAGCTCACGGCCGTTCGGGTGGACGGATCCAAGGTGGGGGAGGTCGTGCGGAACGGCACCGCCTACGTGGACGAGGAGCGGGACTCGAGCCGGTTCGACATGGACGATCCGCCCGCGGTCATCCCGCTGATGGTCGATGAGAGCCTCGTGGGTGCGATCGCGATCTTCGCCACCCTCGGTCAGAAGAGCCGGTTTTCGACCATGGACTTCGAGCTCTTCAAGCTGCTTGGGCAGCACGCTGCCGCCGCCCTCGTCAGCGCGTGCCTCTTCTCGAAGGCGGAACGGAAGCTTCCTGGCCTCGAGGCCTTCCTGGATTTGAGCGTTTAGTTACTCTTGCGGGGCGGCGCCCTCGAGAACGAACCCATGTCGGAATACTCCTGTCTGATCGTCGAAGACTCACCGATGATGCGCCAGCTGCTCGTCTTCGCGCTGGCCCGCGTCAAGAACTTGCGCGTCACCGAGGCCGATGACGGCGTGGACGGGCTGCGCAAGCTCGCGTCCGCGCGTTACGACATCATCGTCACGGACATCAACATGCCCATCATGGATGGGCTGAAGCTCGTCAAGCGGGTGCGCAGCGATCCGACGCACAAGGACACGCCCATCATCATCATCACGACGGAGGGCTCCCTGGAGGATCGGCAGCGGGCGCTGCAGCTCGGTGCCAACGCGTACATCACGAAGCCGATCCAGGCGCCGCAGGTGATCGCGACGGTCAAGGAGCTCCTGAAGATCGAGTGAACGTCCTGGGGAGGGGGGCCAGGGCTAGGTGGGGCTCGGCTCGCTCCTCATCGGTCCGGGTGGGCCCCGCCTCGCCCGCTTGCGTCCAGCGGCGTCGACGGCCAAAACCCGACCGCCCATGAACGTCTGGATCAAGGTGTGCGGCGTGACGACGGTGGAGGACGCCCGAGCAGCCATCGCGGCGGGGGTGGACGCCATCGGGCTCAACTTCGTCCCCAGCTCCAAGCGGTTCTTGGCGCCCGAGGCGGCGGCCGCACTGATCCGGGAAGCGGGTCGCGACGCGGTCCGCTGGGTGGGCGTCGTGGCGGACCAGCCCCCGAGACAGCTCGAGGAGCTCTTGCGGCGGGTCGAGCTCGACCAGGTGCAGCTCCACGGCAAGGAGACGCCCGCGGAGCTCGAGGCGCTCCTGCCCCACGCCTTCAAGGCGGTCGCCATCGCGGGCCCGGCGGACGTGGAGCGGGCGCGACGTTACGGGGGCGATCCCTTGCTCGTGGACGCCCACGTGCCGGGGCTCCTCGGGGGCTCGGGGCAGACCTTCGACTGGACGTTGGTCCGCGAGCTGGTGCGCGAGCGGCGGGTGGTGCTGGCCGGCGGTCTCCGGCCCGACAACGTGGCGGACGCGATCCGTGAGCTGCGTCCCTGGGGCGTGGACGTGGCCAGCGGTGTGGAGCTCGCCCCCGGACGCAAGGATCCCCGCGCCGTCTGGAGCTTCGTGGAACGCGCGCGGGCCGCGGCGCGGGAGCTCACTGGTGCGGGCCCCCTGGGTGCCCCCTCTGGACCCGACGAGGGCGGTCGGTCGTGACTGGCGGCGGCGGCTGGCGCGTGGCGGCGGCCGTGGCGCCCTTGCTGCTGGGCTGCGGCGTCACCCAGATGCGTGGCGGGTACGTGGTGCCGCGGGGCGAGGAGCCCCGCGGGCGGGTGCTCCTGCATTACGAGCCCGTCGGCTGTGTGGATCGAGCCGGCCAACGCACGGCCAGTGAGCTCGGCCACGTGTGGCTGGTGCGCGTCGCCGAGGGGGCGGACGTGCTCGTCACCACTCGCCCCGGATACGACAGCGTCGTCATCGAGAACGAGCTGGTGGCGGGGGGAGAGCGGGTCTTCCAGCTGTCGATCGAGGCGGGGCCGGACCGGGACGTGTTGCTCGACTACCGTCTGCCGGTGATCGGCGAGGGCCCCGGGCGTGTCGCCATCGCGCGCCGTTGGCGGGAGGTGCGCGGGAAACAGCCGACGATTCGCGCGTATTTCAGGTATCCCGCGGTGGTGTGCCGGCTCGAGCCCGCTCCCATCGAGGGCGCCGGGCCCGACGCGTCCTCGGGTGAGCAATTTTGGGTGCCTCCGGCGTCGGGGTGAAGTCGACAGGAGCCAGCTCGTGGGGTAGAGCGGGCACCATCATGACCCAGTCCGAGCCCACCACCACGCCCGAGCCCCGCCGGAGGCCGGGCTACTACGGCGATTTCGGCGGTCGCTTCGTGGCGGAGACGCTGATCCCGGCGTTGACGGAGCTGGAGCGCGCCTTCGAGGACGTCGTGCGCGCCCCCGCGTTCCAGGCCGAATGGCGTCAGCTGCTCGAGCACTACGTGGGGCGTCCCACGCCGCTCACGCGGGCGGATCGGCTCGCTCGAGCCATCGATCCCGAGGGGCGGACGCTGGGGGAGCTGTGGTTGAAGCGCGAAGACCTGTGTCACACGGGAGCGCACAAGATCAACAACGCCCTCGGGCAGGTGCTCCTCGCCAAGAAGCTCGGGAAGGCGCGCATCATCGCGGAGACGGGCGCCGGACAGCACGGTGTCGCGACCGCCACCGCCGCCGCGGTCATGGGGTTGCCCTGTGAGGTCTACATGGGCGCCGTGGACGTGGAGCGTCAGGCCCCGAACGTGGCCCGCATGGAGATGTTGGGGGCGCGGGTGATCGCGGTGGAGTCCGGATCACGAACCCTGAAGGACGCCATGAACGAGGCGCTCAGGGACTGGGTCACCAACGTGCGCACGACCCACTACTGCGTGGGCTCCGCGGCGGGGCCCCACCCCTACCCGGAGCTCGTCAAGGAGCTGCAGCGGGTCATCGGCGATGAGGCCAAGGAGCAGCTGCTCGCGCGCTCGGGGAGCCTCCCGGACGCCGTGGTGGCCTGTGTCGGTGGCGGATCGAACGCCATCGGCATGTTCGGAGCGTTCCTGGATGAAGACGTTCGCCTCTTCGGGGTCGAGGCGGCGGGCGAAGGCATCGCCACGGGGCGTCACGCAGCCGCGATCACGGCCGGCAGCGTGGGCGTCCTCCATGGCTCGCGGACCCTGATCCTCGCCGACGAAGACGGGCAGATCATCGAGGCGCACTCGATCAGCGCGGGCCTGGACTACCCAGGCGTGGGCCCCGAGCACGCGGCTCTCAAGACGTCCGGGCGCGCCGAGTACGTCGTCGCGAGCGATCGGGAGGCTCTCGAGGCCGCCGAGCTGGTGGCGCGCACGGAGGGCATCATCGTGGCGCTGGAGACGGCCCACGCTTTCGCGGCCTTGGGGCAGATCGCCGAGCGGGTGAGCAAGGAGCAGGGGCGCCCAGCGCGGCTCGCGCTGTGCCTCTCCGGGCGCGGCGACAAGGATCTCGCCACGCTCCGTCGACATCACGAGTCGCTCACGAGGGAGACGTCGGCATGACGATCGAGCGGATCGATACGTGTTTTTCCAAGCTCGCGGCGGAGGGCAAGACGGCCCTCATCGCCTACCTGACGATCGGCTATCCGAGCATCGAGGAGAGCTTCGAGTGTGCTCTGGCGGCCCTCGAAGCCGGCGCCGACGTGCTCGAGCTGGGGGTGCCCTTCAGCGATCCCACCGCGGACGGCCCGGTCATCGCTGCGGCGATGTACGACGCGATCCGCGGGGGCGGGAACCTGCGCGCGGCGTTGGAGGTCGCACGGCGCCTGCGTGAGCGCAGCGACAAGCCGATGGTGCTCTTCACCTACTACAACCCGGTCCTCGCCTTCGGGGAGGAGGAGCTCGTGGCCGCCGCGACCGCCGCCGGCCTGGACGGGATCCTCGTGGTGGATCTGCCCCCCGAGGAGGGGCGTGTGTTCCGGGACGCGGCCGCACGAGCGCAGCTGGCGATCGTGCCCCTCGCGGCCCCGACGACGGGCGCCGACCGGGAGCCTCGAATCCTCGAGGGGGCGCGAGGCTTCGTGTACTACGTCTCCGTCACGGGCGTGACGGGGACGGGGGAGGCCCCCCTCGCGGAGGCAGGGCGCCAGGCGCGCGCCCTCCAAGACCGCAGCGGGTTGCCGGTCGTCGTCGGGTTTGGCATCGACGGGCCCACGAAGGCCCGGGAGGTCGCGGCCCAGGGGGCGCGCGGCGTGGTCGTGGGCACGGCGCTGGTCCGGGCGATCGGAGCGGCGGCTCCCGGGGAGCGGGCGCGGAGCGTCGCCGACTTGATCGCCGCCCTGCGCGCGGGGCTCGATCGCCGGGACGGAGCGGCCTGAGCGCGGCGGGGAGCACCCCGCCGCCATAGGTCGGGGCTGCTGCAAGGCTCGATGATTCGCTCGCGCGCGCCGGGGTCGTCCGGTGGCCAGCGCTCAGCGCTCAGGCAGGTCGACGGTGAACTGGCTGACGTGGAAGCCGGTCTGGGTGGAGGTGATGAGGGTCGCGTGGGCGTATCCGCCGCCTGGCGCCTCGCCCACCGAACCGACGCTCACGATCTGCACGTCGGCGACCTCTCGGGAGAATGCCTCGTGGCTGCTGCCGCACACGATGAGGTCGCCGGCCTCGTCTCCGAGGGCCCCGATGAGCTCGTCCTCGTCCAGATCCGCGGTGATGGGCTCCAGAGGATCGGCGGGGCTGCCGTGCACCACGAGCATCGTGTGCCCAGACTCGAGGGGGAGCCGGGCCAG
>Ga0079224_100001417_pt1 | contig 27526 bp, 24 predicted proteins | sample Stecom2015_FD_80414 | JGI IMG/M metagenome (GOLD analysis project Ga0079224, IMG submission 80414) | Agricultural soil microbial communities from Utah to study Nitrogen management - Steer compost 2015 | ecosystem: Environmental > Terrestrial > Soil > Agricultural land | place: USA: Utah... | reverse complement strand
TTTTACAAATGATTCCGTACTCTTTTTCTTTGGTGTTCCCATAATTAAATCTAATGCTTTTTGATGAAAACACTCCTTATGATTTTAAAATAACGTGTCCACTTTTTGCTGACGATTTACAACCTTGCAGACGCTCGTGGGCAACCTATTCAAGCATGCGGATATTGCGGATTGCAGCTGTCCGGCCCGCATTGACGTGCAGGTAAAACATAGTGGATATACGATACGGGTCAGCAACAGAAAGCGCAACCGCGCTGCCCGGACGCCGAGTCACGGCGTCGGCCTGCGCAATCTGCGGGCGCGCATGAAATACATTTATGGCGACGGCTTTACGATGGCGGAAAAGAAGGCGGATGAGCATTATGAGCTGATGATGGATATACAGGTAGTGGAAACGGGAGCAAGAGCAAACTAAACATATCATATAAAATGAAAAGAATATGGGCTGGCGTCATTATCGACGATCAACAGAGCAGCATTGATGATCTCCTTGCGCTGATGGAGGACATCGGTTATGTACACATTTTAAAAACATTTAACGATCCGAAGGAAGCGAAGACCTACCTGCGCGTCAATCAGGTGGATTTTATGATCCTTGACGTCGAACTGGGACGCACCAACGGCTTTGATTTTCTGAGGACTTTACCGAAAACCAATCTCAAAACAATCTTGTATACGGCTCATGAGCAGTATGAGGATCCGGGCTATGATATAGGGCTGGTCGATGTGCTGCTCAAGCCGGTGTCAAAAAGCAGGCTCTGTGGCGCGTTGCGCAGACTGGATGATGAACTGAGCAGGCTGCTGCCCGTATCAGCAAACGATTCCCTCGAAGATTATAGCTACTATTTTATGATCCGGATGGGCTTTCGCTATGTACGGGTCGCCGTATGGATGAAAAATATCGTCTACATCGAAAGTGCCAACGGTGCAATCATATTCCACATGATCAATGGCGAGCGGCTCAAATCCAATAATACGATGCGGCAGGTGCTGGAGGTGGTACCGGTCAGATGGTTCAAGCAGATACACCAGAGTTTTGTGATCAATATCAGTTTCTTTTACAGTTATGAAAAAGGGGAGGTGCGTATGACGTTGACGGACAAGAGGCTGCCCACGGGCGATAAAAAGATCTATACAGACTTCTTTGCGTTTATCAATTCAAATTTATTGGGTACTTAAAATGCTGGTTCAAGTTGTACCGCACATTTATGCTATGATCTTTTCCATATTAAAATTTTGTATTTGATAAAAGTCAGTAAATCAATATCTTTAGTGTAGTTTTGACGCTATTGTTGCGTGTTCTCTGATGGCATGTGCTGGCAAAGCAATGGTGCTCAATTTACCTAAAGAGTTATTTTAGACGATAGAATGGACAGAAGAAAAATTCTAATAACGGTAAGGAGGATTTGGCTGACTGCTGGTCTGTTCTTTATTGGCTGGTTATTTTATTCTTATCAGCCGCATGGTGTGGATCCAGCATTGCTGGAAAGTGGCCGCCACATCAAGGTGGAGGAAACGGGTAACTACTTTTGCTTTCAGCCGGAACAAGCGTTTACACGGGTGCTGATCTTCTACCCGGGGGCTATGGTGGCTCCTAAAGCTTATGTACCGCTATGCAGGGCACTGGCCGGGCCAGACACCAAAGTCTACCTCATCAAGATGCCCTGGCGGCAAGCTTTTCTGGGGTATAACCTGCCTAAAGAGCTCAGACTGTTTGCCGATAGCAGCAAGACCTATATTCTCGCGGGGCACTCCCAGGGGGCTAAGATGGCTGCGCAATTTGTTTATGAAAATCCTGATCTGGTTCAAAAACTGATCCTGATCGGGACCACACATCCCAAAAATTTCTCCTTGGCAGATCGACATCTCCCGACAATAAAAATATATGGTTCCATGGATGGTGTGGCAGAGCCCGGTGATATCCTGGCTAACAGGAAAAACCTTCCCCCAGATACAGAATATATCGGCATCAAAGGGGCAAATCATGCGCAGTTTGGCTATTACGGCTTCCAGCTGGGCGACCATGCTGCCGCCATCTCAAGGGAGGCCCAGCTGGAAGCGACGCTCTCGGCCATCAACAAATTTATGAACAAATGAACGGATCAGGATGCCTCCCGTCTATCGTGGCCTGCGGCTGTACGGCATTCTTAGGCTTGTTCCGGGGCCAACGTAAATGAAAAGACCGAACCCTTGCCCAGTTCACTTTCGACCTCGATCTTGGTCCCGTGATACTTGAGGATCTCGGCCTCCTCCTTCACCTCCTGCATCATCTGGCCGACCTGAGAATACTCCTTGCGCAGCTGTATTTTGCTTTCGCCAAATCTTAGGTGCAAAAAGGTTTTGATCGCTGGTATCTAGATCTTTCTAACGTCAAGATACTGATAATTTGTTTGGCGAAATATATAGAAAGGTAAATTTTTTATGGACGTGCAAATTTTTCGAGTTCGCTGTTAAATTTGTCTTTCTCTTCGAAAAATAGGGCGTGCCCGCTATTTTCAAATTTCACAATATAGGAATTTTTGATACCTTTTTGTAGCTGTTTGGCTAGGGCATATTCACAGAGCTTGTCTTTGGTGCCCTGGAAGATAGCGACCGGAATATTAATCTTGCTCAGCTGTGGCCGAAGATCTAGGTCTGCCAGTGCGCTAATGGATTCGGTAATGGCATAGGGAGAGGCTTCCAGATTGATGTTTTCGAGCCATCTGATCACATTATCCGAGATGGCGCCTTCATGTGCCGGGAAATCTGCTCCAAAGCTTGCAATAAGGTCTTGTCTCTTGGTCTTGGTCGCCTCAATCAGGTCAGCAATGGCCTGCGGTGGTACTCCGTATGGAAATCCTTCCCGTTGTTTCCAAGAGGGAGCTGCTGCGGCAAAGAGCGCAAGCTTACTGATATGGGCAGCGTCGTATTTGGTCACGTAATGTAGCACGACTGCACCGCCCATCGAGAAGCCGCCAAGTACGGCATGTTGGATCTTGAGCTTCTCTAATACCACTTTGATATCATCCGAAAAGACATCAAAATCATATCTGCCATAGGGCTTGTCGGACTTGCCAAACCCGCGTAGCGATATCCCGATCACACGAAAGCCCTTACGTACCAGATACTGATATTGGTACTCGTACATGGCGTCGCTCAGTGGCCATCCATGTATCAGTACGATCGGTTGGCCTTCGCCTAGGTCGGTCACATGCAGTCGTACGTTTTTCTCCACCTCAATATACTCTTCGCGGCCCGCTGATGCGGGTGTTCTTTTCCCTTGGGCAAATGCGGGGATACTTAGGATTACCGCCAGCACAAAGTGGATGGTAATCGCCCATGTTTTGAATGTAGTTTTCATAATGCTCTATCTTCTAATGTTTACGATGTTTTGAACAATACAAAGATCCGCACAAATCGAGGTTCGAATAATAGATATTTAACCACACTTCATGGAAAAATTTCCCTAATGCTCTCAGGTTGTCACCGAAAATGGGAACTGCATACGCTAGCGGTCCTCGTGCTTAAAACGTAAGTGATTTGATCCTAGGGTATTGAGCTTCTATCTGGGGCGAGGGGGGGAGCCCATTTTTGGGGATATCTGGTTATCCTTGACCGTGCTAATTTTGGATCAGGTTTTAAGATACTATATAAGCATGAATTCCAATAGAAATAACAAGGACGCTAAAGGCCGGCTGGCAGCCAGTGAAGTACATAGCCTGGCCGGTCAGGCCATCAGCAGTGCTGCAGCTGCCAACCGTCAGCTGGCTGTGCATCGTATCGAAGAAAAATATAATCTGCCGCCAGCATTGGCAGAATGGGCACGCGAAAATATGATCGCCATACTGGAAAAGGCCGAAGTGACCATCAATTTTAAGTCACAGGACTTCTTTGCCATCCCGAATACCATGGCGTACAAAAATCTTTTTGAACTGAACAGAGGGTCAACGGATTACCGTAGCACACGGGACCGCACTGAGCAGAACTTGTTCAGATATAACAACGCGGGATCCTATTCAAATAAACAGCAAATGGTCAGTCGTATCCTTAAGCGGGGCAACTACCAGAACGGGACCAACCGGGGCTTTGTGCCTTTGGTGAGACCACGCTATGGCGCACTCAATATCTTTGGTGCACCGCTGGGCCCCAGCAGTACCCGGATGTATGGATATTCAGTTATCGTGCTCAAAGAGCATATGAAGCATAAATGCACTTTCACTTTCGGAGATTCTTTTAGTTATACAAATACGGTCATCAATGCACAATCGAGCCCCTTGGCCAATATATTTCATCTGGACCGTATATTGGTCGATATGGCGGACAACACCTTTGGTAAGTTGTACAAAAAAGCACATAACCAGCCACTGGCTCCTTTTGAACTCAATGGACACCGCTATATTGAAGCGCAGATACACCACGAAATTATCTTCAACCGCGACGTCAAGGAAATTCGGATATCAGAAATCGAACGCCGTATCGGAAACAGCGATCAGGAACTGGCTATTCGTGATCAGATCATCGCCGAATTTTGTCAACGCAATAACATTGAGTTGTCCTTTGTGAATGATTAAAAATGCCTCAGTCAAAGTTCGGCAGACCAGCGGTTGCCTATCCCCACAAATAGGGATGTGTTCCCCAATTGTGGGGATAGGAGGGGGCCAGATTTTGTCAGAATTTTGTGCTAAATCCATTAACTAATAATTTGTTTGAACGCCTCATGACAAACTCAAGGAAAGATAGGGGAGAGAAACTCTTGCTATTGATAGGTATGTACTTGCTGACCATTACCCTGCTGGTGGTGCCCTTTGTCTATAATCTGAAAGACGAAGAACAGTTGAAACGCACGCAGTATGTGCAGGCAATACAGAAGGAAAAAGCCGTGGAGGAGTCTCTTAGGGCCCACCTGCCTAAACTGGATAGCTTGTCCAAAAAAATCTTGCGCTACAATGTCGCCGTGAAAGCCTCTTTTATCGATAACGAGATTCAATATGGCCTCAAAGACTTGCAAGTCAGATACAACAATGCAGGCCAGGGCAAAGAGCTCGAAATCTTAAATCATGCCTACGAACTTTATGATCTACTTTTTCTAAACAGACGTGAGCTCGGAGGCAATATTCGTGATATCGAACGCCTCAAAAGTGCTCAGGAGGATTGTAAATTTGGTACTCAACAATTGAAAGAATCTTTAATCCGACAACAGGTTAATTAAATTATAATGACAAACCCTAATACCCAAACCGAGGGCCGTGGTACCCTACATTATCTTTTCTTGTACTTTATCTTGGCCATTTTACTTATCGTGAGTGCTGTCTTTTTGATCCGCTATTTCTTTTTCAACGAGCGCACCATTGATGCTTCAATCTTGAAGCATGAGCTATTTGTCAATGAGGATCTCGTATTTACGGACAATACTCCCAATGCTAAAGGCTGGCTTTGGGAATTTGGTGACGGGGCGCACTCCACCCAGCAAAATGGCAGCCACCGCTTTGCGGTCAGTGGGTCGTATATCGTCCGGCTTACCGTAGATAACGAATTGAGAACGCAATTTGCCGTAATGGTCAAGGATACGATAGTGGCTGTCCGGGATACGCTGCTCAGCATCAATGGTCCTACCTCGGGAATAGTCAATGAAGAGATCCGGCTGGAAGCTGTAGGCCCGGGATCATTATTTGAATGGTCTTTTGGTGAGTCCGGGCGGGTAGACGCCAAAGGAAGGACGGCATTTTATCGGTTCCGTAGTCCAGGAAAATACCTGGTCCAGCTGCGAAGTGAACTAAACCGTCCCGTCAATCACCTGATATATATCACTGATCCTAGGATTGATTCGGTATTGGTCATTCCTGGTGAGGGAGACCGTGTCATGATCGATGATATCAGGGCTAGACTACAGGCTATAGCCGATGGCGCGGATTTTAATAGTAATTATTACTATCTCGTGCGGACTTACTTGTGCGGCAACGAAAAGATCAGTGTCAAGGTGGATCAGAACAAATTGAGCCACATGGACGACTTCTACTCTTATTGTATGGGACTCACCTTTGCCAAGGGTATATTTATCGATAAGGCCGAACTGGTAACCAGCCCGAATGCGGCCTGCGCCACGCAGCTTACCGTCAAACAGCATACCGTCGAAAAATCTAGATCTATTACTACTACTGAAAATTAACATGAATACTATCGCGATATACTCGTCTAGCAAGGCAGGGCGCTTTATGCCTGCAATGGCTCTTTGTTTTTTGTTGTCTGCTCTCTTGCAACCTGATTCGCTCCGAGCACAGGGGATATGGCCCTTTAAAAAGCATGTCGTCGGTATGCCCAGAGCGTTGGAAGCTCCCACAGGGCAGGAAATGGATCTGCGGCACAAGGGTGATCTTCCTTGGATTGTCTTCTCGGACCGACCGGACAATTTTACATCAACCAAACCTTACAGCTCAGTTGCATCGACTTCCCTCAAGTGGCTTGAACCTCTGATGGTACTTCAGGAACGTCATGGTTTCTTGAGGGTGGCCAAATATGACCCTCAGCTACTGCGAGGCCGTACTATCATGGATAAAAAGCGTGTGCTGGAGTATGGATGGATCGACAAGTCCCGCCTGCTCTTATCACCGCTGGCATTTGTCAATAGGCAGTCTGGCTTTCCAGAAAAAGCCATAACCTTGGTCAATGGACCGTTGCCCTTGGGCGATCCAAAGCTGTTTTTCGATCAAAGTGACTCCGTCATCGTCTATAGCTCGCCTTTTTTGACTGATCCTATTGCAAAAGTGCGCCTCCATGAGCTAACGTATCGCTATAAGGTGTCAGCCGATGGTAAAGCTGTATTGATCGGCTCTCGGCAACGCGTGCAGCCGGATAGCGCTACCCGTACTATAAGGGGCTGGCTGAGTAGTCAGCTCGTGCAGTCCTGGGGCGACCGCCGCTATTTGGCCACTAAGGACTTCCCGCTATATCCATCGCGGAGCAAAGGGCTCTTCAATGCGGTCGAAGGGGAAGCTTATGACCCTTTTATCCGCAAAAAGGATATCCCCTTGATTGCTTTTCCGGTTGCCGAACAGCATGCAGACAGTATCACACTCAAGGCTTCGGCACCTCTCTATGAGCGATCTTATAATACGCTGGTCACCATCAATGGGACGAATCTCTCTTACCAGCGATATCTGGATATCCATAAGAATCTTGCGAAGATTAATGTAATCTGGGTCGTCGACGGCGGCAGTGCCATGAAAAAATACTTCGCGGCACTCAACAATATGATTCAGTCTCTGGAAACCGATTTCCATGCTCCCAAACTTTCTTATCCGGTGCAGTATGGGGCTGTGGTGTACCGGGACAGTGCCAACTGCGTGCAAAAAGGGCTATCCAGTATGCCAGCGCTGACTCCTGACTATAGATCGTTGATGGCATTTTTAAAGTCCGAATCGGTCAAGACTTCGGCCTGCTCCAACCAAGTGGCCCCAGCGCCTTTATACGATGCGGTCAGAGAAGCCATCGCTTTGTGTAAAGATAGACCGGGCGAGTCTAACCTGATTGTGATCGTTGGCAGTGTTGGAGACTATTCCACCAATTTGAGACAGCTTCCTCAGGAGATTGCTGGCCACAACGCGCGTATCCTGACCCTGCAAATGTATAGTGAATACAACGAATGGTTTAACAATTTTGTACTCAACGCCAAAAAAATGGTTTCGGAGTCTGCTGTGTTTGCCGCGGAGGACCGCAAAGGATATGTGGTCGATGCTGAAGGGCTCAACCCCAAACAGTGGTATAATACTAGTCAGCTAGACTCGATATCGTACTACCTGGACTTTCCAAATAATAGCCTTGTGCAAGGGGGCGTGGTTTTTCCAACCAAGGGAGAGGTGATCTCTAAAAAACAGCTCACCACGGCGATACGCCGCTTTATCGACGAGACTCAACAGGATATTACCAAACAGATCAGCTCATTGGACAGCGCATTCCGCCGTAGCGGAATCGCACATGAAAACATCCAGAACGACTTTTTTGCTCGCTATGGTGGAGCCGACGATGCTGCTCTGGGAGATGCTATGCCTCATAATGAGTTCAGGTATGGCCTGACCGTGAACCGACCGCTAGACACTCCTCAGGATAGCCTTCAACATCTGGTGCTGCTCAGCCGTCTGGAGTATGAGGATCTAATGGGACTGCTTGAGAGCCTGGCCGCCTTGGAAGGTGACGTGTATTCGGCCAGATCACGTCGTGGCCTTGTCCGTCTGTATGAACAGGGAATGCAAAGGTTACAGCCCCAGGTTGGGGTTGCAGCCATCCATAATCTGCCCCTGCGTGAATACTTTACGAAAGTGAGTGGCTTGGCGATCCTTCCCGCAGACCTATCCTATAGTGTAGGGGATATCTTACAGATGCCCGACGACCGTTTGAAAGCTTACCAGCTCCTTTTGCGCGACGCTTTAGAGAGGTTCCGCGTCGAGGCACTCAGCCACCGCATTACGGTGATGGATCAGCCCTATTACTTTATATCTGAAAATAGTTTTAACAAATCATCAATAACAAAATAACATGGAAGTCGTCAATATCAATGACTCTCTACAAGCAGCTATACGGGTTGCCCAGGCCCTGGCTCGCGAATATCACCAGGCGTCTTATGCTCCGGCTCACCTGTTGCGGGGGCTTCTGCACGAACAGGGTGGCTTGCAGCCTTTTGTGTCGGCACTAGGTAAAGAGGTAGACTACATCCTGGAGTGGGCCGAAGTGCGCATGGAAAGCCTGGAAAAGGACGGACGGTTACCCGAACTGATTACCGCGAACGCGGCAACGCAGCGGGTACTCCAAGAAGCTGACTTGGTACGGATCAAGCTAGGGCTCGAACTGATTACACCAATCTGTGCGCTCGTGGCCATCTGCAAACCCACGATCGGCTTCTCGGTGGACGAATTGCGGTCTTTTCCGATCAAAGAATCGGAAATCCTGGAATTGTATCTAGGACAGCTTAGTCTCACTCAGGCAGTGGCACCCGTAGGTTTCCATTCTTCAGTGACTAAACCTGCTACGGCAGCTCTGCTCAAATACTGCGTCGATCGTCTTCAAAAAGCTAGGCAGGGAAGCCTTGATCCGGTCATCGGCAGGGAGATGGAAACCCGGTTAATCATTGAGGTTCTCTGCCGTCGTACCAAACCTAATGCGGTGCTTATCGGTGAGGCTGGGGTGGGCAAGACCGCACTTGTTGATGGCCTGGCGCAAAGTATCCTCGACAAGCGTGTGCCGGATCTGTTGCTGGATGCTCAGCTCTTTGAACTGGATCTAGGTGCGCTCATCGCTGGTGCTTCTTATAAAGGGGAGGTAGAAGACCGCCTTAAAAATATTCTAAAGGAAATCATCAGCTACCCCAAAGCAATTCTCTTTATCGATGAAATCCATACGCTACTGGATAGCAAAGGAGCCTTTGGGAATGGTTTGGGCAACTTGCTGAAGCCGGCTCTGGCCAGGGGTGAGATCACAGTCATCGGGGCGACGACCCTCATGGAATACCGTAAATATCTGGAACCTGACCCGGCCTTTGTACGCCGTTTTGAGCCGGTCATCATCAATGAACCTGACATGTACTTGGCTACTCAGATGCTCAAACAGGTCAGTGGCCGCTACATGGCGCATCATGGTATTGGTATAGCTGATGATATACCGCATGAATGTGTCCGTTTGGCCAAACGTTATCTGAAAGACCGCCGGCTACCGGATGTGGCTTTTGACCTCCTGGATAGAACTATGGCGGCTGTCAAGCTCATGAACGAAACCTCGCTGTCTGTTTTGGAGCAATTGCAGCAACGCCTGCTGGAGATCCAGCAAGATAGCATGACGGATGATGAGCGGAAGGAAGCTTATGGATGGATCGTCCGTCAGATGCAAGATAGCCTAAGCCCGATCTTGCTGGCCCAGCAGAATGGAAAGATTAACGAACATCAGGATCTGCAGTCTTATGCGGCTGACATTGCCTCGAGGCTGGATCGGCTGCAGCAAGTGGCGGCACAGCACACACAAGTGCTGACCCGCGAAGACCTGGCGGCCATGATCGCCGATAAGACAGGTATACCGGTAGGAAAAATCGGCTCCGACGAACAAGCTCGCCTGCTGAATATGCAGGATTATCTCCGTCAACGCGTTGTAGGGCAAGACCATGCGCTGGATGCTATCGCGGATGCGATCTTGGAGTCGCGTAGTGGATTGAACAAAAAAGGTCAGCCCATCGGTTCGTTTTTTTTGCTGGGACCAACAGGGACAGGCAAAACGGAACTGGCCAAGTCTATAGCGGCTTTCCTTTTTAATGACGAAAAAGCGATGATCCGATTGGACATGTCCGAATTTAAGGAGGAGCATGCTGCAGCGCTGCTTTATGGAGCGCCTCCGGGATATGTGGGCTACGAAGAAGGGGGACTGCTGGTCAATAAAATCCGACAGCAGCCTTATACCGTACTGCTTTTTGATGAAATCGAAAAAGCGCACCCCTCGGTATTCGATATCTTTCTTCAGATTCTTGATGAAGGGATCATGCACGACCGACTGGGCAAGGAGGGTGACTTTTCCAATGCGCTGATCTTATTTACATCCAATATCGGAAGCGATTGGATCGGTACGCAGTTTGACCAGGGCCTGATCCCGGCCAAGACTGAACTGATGGATCGGATGACAGCCTACTTTAGACCCGAATTTCTTGCCCGACTGTCCGATATTGTGCCGTTTGCCCCAATCTCCAGTGCCAACTTGGTCCGCATCTTCCTGATCCAGCTGGCTACATTGCAGTCGGCATTGCAACAGCAGGGCATCGCATTACAGCTCCAGAACGATGCGGTGGAGATGCTGGCGACAGCCGGCTTTAATCCTAGGTACGGGGCCCGGCAGCTGGCGACAGTCATCCGTAACGAACTGAAACGCCCCATATCTAAACTGATCGTTTCGGGACAGCTCCACAATGGGCACACCTTATGGATAGAAAAAAATCCGGATCAGCAAAGCTTGTCCTGGATCATTAAATCTGAACAATCTGAAATAGTATAAAATCACTAACAAAAATTAAAATCCCATGTTTAATTACGAAATAGGCGGCAACGAACGCAAAGTGGATGCCTCAGAGGCATTTGCAGATATTGCACATAATAAAACACTCTTCGTGCAAAAACTGACCGCAAATGAACCCATCAAACCGGAAAAAGTGGAAGGCCTGAAAACTGAAAAAGAGGTGTTTGAACACTACAAACCTCAAGTACAGGTCAACTTTGAAAATGAAGCTGGATCTACCGTGTCAGAGACTTTGCATTTCTCCAATCTTGGGGACTTTGCTCCTCAAAATATCGTGAAGCAAAGCCAGTACCTCAACGATGTACAGATCGAAAAGGAAATGTCTATCGCCGTACTAAAACAGCTCAAATCGAATAGAACCTTACAGACCACCTTAAGTAACCCCGAAACAAAGGATGCCTTTATCAATGCGCTGAAAAACTTTGTGCAGGAATTAGAAGAAAACGACTAAATCAGAAACAACTATGGAATCGCTGAATGAACAAACGACCAATGGGTCGATGCAGGAGGTTAAAAACCTTAAGGAGAATGGTCCTCAGCTGTCGCTGACTGACAGCTTGGACAGACTGGTCAAAGTGGGGGGGATCGATCTGCTGGAAGCGGCTATCGATGGACTACAGAATTTAAACCCTAGCCGTAAAGCTAGGAAACAGATCTTCCTGACCGGATCGGAAAAGAAAAAGGAACGAAACGAGCTGAAAAAGAAAATCGAACTGTGGCTCGAGATCCTCGAAAGCTCGGATTCGGTGGCCGGAATGATGGAGGTAAGCAGCAAAAAGCTCGAAATAGCCGAAAATAGCCAGAAAGTAAATCTCGCCTCGGCTTTGGATGCTACCCGTGAACTGGAGAAAGCCTATCGTACGGTGCACTTGTTTTACCAAAATACGGAAGCTGATAAAATCAAAAATGTAGTGTTTATGAACGCTTCTTTGGACCAGCTTCAGGATCTGGATAATCCACGATTTATTGACTACGCCAGTGAGGAACTGAAACAAAATTATGACCGGCTCGACCTGCGCGACAATTACTCGCTGGTGGTAATCCCTGGCTACCTGGGATCCAACAAAGTGGTGGAGCGCTGGGCCAAGATCGCTCACGAAAATAAGGCCATGCTGATCACTGACTTTGCCGATCTGGATCACCCCGATGATGTTATCGACTTGTTTGCAGAGGCCAACCTCACCGGTGGGGATGCATATCGCTCCAATGTCATGATGACCTGCAACTGGCTGATCGGAAGGGCGAAAATCGATGAAATTGGTGAACAGAATGACCTCACAGTGCCAGGATCTGCGGCTTTGGCAGGCAAGGTGTACAATACTTTGATGTCGCAAGTCACCGCCGGTAAAAAACATGGTAGTCTCAATGAAGCTGATGGTGTTCGCTTTGACCTGAAAAAAAGCGAAATCTCCACACTCGAACGCCTCGGGCTGGTACCTATGGTGAATGAGTATGGAAAAGTCATGGCCTTTTCGGCAAAGACGCTCTTTAATGGGGACAATATCGGCCTACAGACCTATTCGGTCGTCAGGGTATTTGACTATATCACCAAGGTGCTGTTTGATTTTTTGAACCGGAGGGCCTTTGAAAACTGGAATTCCAAGACCGAACGCGACCTACGTAGCCAAATTGTCAAATTCCTCGATAAAATCCAGGGGCCTGACCGTCTGATTGAGCATTTTAAGATCATGCGGTTTGAACGGGATGAGGTGCTCAAAGATACCATTCACTTGGATATTCATATTACACCTTACTTCCCGGCCAAGAGCTTTGTGGTCAAACTAGACGGGTATAAAGGGGAGGACGAAGAGACCACTTGGAGCTCCGAATATGCGCAGCAGTAATCGGCCTGATCCAATGTAGGAGATAACTCATTTTTATAAAATCACATATTAATTATTTACAAACATGTCATTTAAAGCAAAATTAACATTCTCGGGTAAAGAGTATGATGTCATCCATTGTTCGTATTCACTGTATCGCGATGTCGATATGAAAGGACGCCCAACCTCGGGTGTATATGGTGGTAGAATCGATGTGGAAATTGAATCCAATGATGATACTTCTATTATCGAAAAAATGGTTAACAATCAATTTAAGCCGGTCGATGGGACGATCACCATCAAGAAAAGGGACGAAGATGCCAAAATGAAGGAAATTGCCTTCAATGAGGCATATATCGTCAGCTATTCGGAATCTATTCACGCTTATACGGATAGTCCAATGACCTTGAGCTTCCAGATTTCCGCCAAACAGATCAAAATCGGCAATGCCGATCATGAAAATGACTGGCCAAAATAGGCTGTGATATTAGGGAGGGCTATGGGATCGGCTGGGTGACCGCAAGGGTACTCAGCTGAGCCATTGCCTGATCGTTTATGCATCAAATCAAGGACTTCGCATGTTGGGATTGAACTATAAAAGGCCATTTTCGTTTAAAAATGCATTAACAGGGCTAAACCTGGAAACCACATCGGTAGGGTATTCTATTTCACAACATATTGAGCTGATCATTTTCACGCACTTTGGTGAACACCGTTTTAATAAGGATTATGGGTGCGCGATATGGGAATATGATTTCGAATTGATCACCAGTCACTGGAAATGGGAAGAGAAATTCAAAACATCGCTATTGGAAGCATTAATCGCAGCAGAGCCTCGTATCACGCAGGTGGATGTAACCATTGAACTGGGGGAGACTGAAGCGAATACCTTTGAAACGGATACGCACCATATCAAAAAGAAGCTGGATGTCAGCGTGGATGCCCTAGTTGTCGGGACTGGGGAGACGTTTCATTTTTATACTGAACTATTTTTGGGCCCACTCGCAAGTAAAGACGCCAAAAGGATATGAACGAACTATTTTACTCATCAAAGGGAGAAATTAGGAACCGCATTTTAAGCCATGCTCGGGACCACTGGGGACTCTCGCATATTGACAACTTGGATCCAATGGTCAAGCTGTTGCTCGAAGCGCTCTGCGTGGAGCTGTTTATGGTTTCGAATGAGGTCAAAGACCTTGAGCTGCGCGTAATTGAGAAGCTAGCTGATACACTAGCTGTGGAAACCATGACAGGTGCGCTACCCGCTCATGCGATGTTGCACGCCCATCCTACCGAGCGTGTCGACATGGTCGACGAGACGGACAGCTTTCTGTACCTCTTGCGGCAGGGACAGGGATGGGATAATGACGCAGAGTCACTGGAACTCTCATTCACCCCTTTGTTCCCGGTGCGCATCTTTGATGCTTCGATCGCTGCCATGGCTTCAGGCAACAGCCTCTTTCGTATCAATGACAATGGAAGCAAAACCTTGGTCGCCACTGGAGCAGGGCCTACACCTTGCCCCAATACCGTTTTTCTAGGATTACGATGTCCCCAGGAGCTTGATCATTTGCAGGGAATGAGCTTCTTCTTCGACTGGCCCTATTATAATGTGGATCAGACAAGCCTGCAGTTATGGGCTCTGGCAGAATGGAGTATACATGGTCAGCTCCTGAGCATAAACCAGGGATGGGCCCAAACCTCATCGCCATCATTCGACAGGCGCAAACCTCTGAAAAGTCCACCAGACAGTCTCCACTATATCGATGGGTATTATCGCAACCGTTATTTTACCATCGACACGATGGTCAATCTTACTGATATACCACGGACTCCGCTGCCATCCGAACTGGGCGTCTTTTTGGGACATGAACAGGCCGCTCAATCGCTTGGTCCACTGTGTTGGATCAAACTCCATCTGCCTGCTGCCATACCACAGTTGGCACTGGATGAACTGAGTGTGAGCATTAATGCTTTTCCGGTAATCAACCGGGAGTTGCATCAGGTTAAATATCGACTCAAGGGCATCAACGATATCATACCAATCAAGATGACACAGCTTGAGCAATTTCTGGCTGTACAGTCACTGACCGATCTTCGGGGCAATAGTTATCGTGAAATCCCCCTCGGAGGACAAGATAGCTCTGCAGAGGGGCTATACGCTCTGCGATATGGTGGCACCGAAAGGTTCGATAGCCGCAATGCCAAGGAAATGCTAGATTACCTATTTGAGCTGCTACGAGACCAACGGGCTGCTTTTGCAAACTATGGCACTGACTTTTTACATACAACCCTTGGTGAACTGGAGAAGCAACTTACACTCTTGTCCAGCCGGGTACAACAGACCGATAATGCACACTCATCCTCGGTCAACTACATCGTTTACCAACCTTTGCCAGATGCGGAAATCATGTTTCTGGACTATTGGACGACCTATGCAAGCTTAGCTAATGGTATCAAGATGGGGACCGCCCTGAAAGCTGCCCGTGCATCCAAGACCTCAGCTGGGAGTGTTTATCTTTTGAGTACCACAGTAGGTGGTAGGGACAAACTTCGCCCGGCCGACCGCACCCGAGCCTATAAATATGGACTGATGACTGGCAACCGCATCGTGACATCCATGGACCTGCAAAATTTTTGCTGGCTCGAGTTTGGGGAATACATCTGTGATGTCTGCCTGAAGCCAGGGATCTATGACAGTAAGAATCCTAAGCAGGGCTTTGTCCGTACGATCGATATCCTGCTTACACCAAAACCGGACTTGCAGTTGGAAGCCAGCGCATGGACGGCATTATTGGACATCGGTCTCGCCAAGCTACAAGGACTGAGTGTGATGACAACCCATTACCGAATCATGTTGCAAACGGTGGAGGAAGAGGCATGAATACGCTAGACTTTGCGACAATCAATCAACTGGATACGGATTATTCAGCTGCCACGGTGGTGGCCGCGGCTGTCGATGCGGGTGTCGTAGCGGCAGACCGTATTGCTATCGTGCCCGCTGGTGCCAACCGAAATGCGTATGCGAAGGAAATCAAAAGTCTGCACAATTATCAGGCCGAGCCCCTAGGTCACGACAAATGGTTGATACAGGTAAATAGGGAGGGGTTTTATGATATGCTCCCTGAGGGACTATTTCATAGTAGCCCTAAGTTTCAGCAACGTACAAGCAAGGGCAAAATGATGACGGATATCCGTAAATGGCGCGAGGAAGAGCATCTGGCCAGGCAATTTTTTATGCCTTTTGAATCGGAAGTGTACCATGTCCGCATGATGCTGAACCGTTATGAAAATCGGCTTGATAAAAAGCTTAGCTTTCGTGAATTTCCAAAATTGCTGGAGCCGCTCTGGCCCGAATTAAAGCAGCTGAGTGGCGAGCAATGTGTCGTGTGGATGCATATCATTCCTTTAGTCCGTTACAAACGCAATGATCTGTCTTTTTTGCAAGAGGTAATTGGGTTACTCTTTGGGCTATCCTGCCAGATGGTGCCTGTGGCAAATAAGCCAGTACCCTTGGATATTCCGGCAAACCTACAATTGCCGCTCGGAATGGGTACCATGGGCGTGGATACCGTGATCGGACAACAGGTCATGGAATATAGAGACGAGGTTACTTTACGCTTTGCGGATCTGGATCAGAATGATATCATTCGTCTGATGCCAGGAGGCAGTACACGAAAGATCTTGCATACGCTCTTTAGCATGCTGATGCCGCCTGAGGTATCTGTCGAACTGCAGGTCTTGGGCTTGCCTAAAGACCGACTGTCAGCTGCCAGCGATCTGGATCAATCGCCTTTGCTGGGATATAATGCTCATTTATCAAATTGCACAAATCTACATTATTAATTAAGGATAGTTTTAACATGGATGTACAGCAGTTTTTTCTAACTTATTTGCTACTGCCCATAATGGTGTTTATCGGTGGTTTCTTTCTCAGCATGCAGAACGCTGGTAGAAAATTTTGTACCAATAAAAGGCTCTTATTCTCCCTTCTTTTGGTGGGCACTTTATTGGGATTACCAGGAGTGCTGGGCTACCTGCGGCTTGATTATATGCCATGGGGCTATTTCATGAGCATGCTGTACAACCTGTGTATGGGCATGATATTCATCTACACACTCACCCGTCGCTATGCGTATGAATTCAACGCGAATAAATTTTTTGTTGTCCTCTTTATGGTCATAGCAGCTGTGCTCGGAGGCTATATCCATATGCAGATTTTTAGGTTATTGTATGATTCGAAACTTGCCACCTGGGCAGCAACCAGTACTGGCTGCTGCATTCTTCCATTATTTTTTTATTGGTCCTATATGGCCTTGATGAATATCCCCGCAGAAATTTATAAGGTCTGGCAGATGCCCCCTCATGCTGCACAGCCAGAGCTGGAAGGACTGGATTTTGACCGAATGCTGGTATTGGATATGGAGGTGTTTAGGTCTCCTATGGATTCCAGATCGGTACGTGTCAAAGTCAAAGCGCCTGCGGACATGATATTTGGAGATTGGTTTCATAAATTTATTGAGGATTATAACCTCAAGTTTCCGCAGACACCGATCATCTACCGGGATCTCGAACAAAAATCTTACTACTGGATTTTCTTTATCCGGAAAAGTGTGTTTAGACGAAATGAATTTATCGATCCGGATCTGAGCATCCAACAAAATAGGCTGACAGAAAAGCTGACATTGCACGCCAAACGTGTTTCTGTAAGCGACCTTAATCCCCGGACAGTAGGTGAAGACGCTGTATTTATTTAAATGAAAACAACATGATTAGATCAATCAAATTTAAACCTGTTAACTGGGTGGATGGCATGCGTCTATCCAGTGCCCAGTTTGTGAATAATGACCAATATTATCAGGACAAAATCAGGGATGCTGCTTCCAGCACGCTGACTCCTTATACGTATGGATTGCTGGGCCATATGGGGGAGGGTATTCAGTCTTTTGATATCCAGATTTCGGTAAAATCAACCCATACGGTTCACATCGCCATACGCTATTGCCATGCACTTACGGCTGCGGGCCACCGCATCCACATCGAGCCGGATCAGAATGGGAAAGCCCGCATAGCCACAGATATCGTCTTGCCTCAGCCGGATCTTGGTATGTTCCAGAACTATAGGCTTTTACTTTGTGTAGACCTGTTTGGCAGGAGTCCTCATGGTGAGCTGGATGCTGCTGTGGATCCGCCACGTTATCCGTTTGTGGAACCGAAATATAGCATCATCATGGTCCCAGAAAGTGATTATATTTCGAATGGATACGTGGACGGTAGCTTGCCTATAGGCAGGTTACTGGTTGATGGGGCTGGCCTGCGTACCGATCCACAGTTTCTGCCGCCTTGCATGGCCATCGCCAGTCACCCTCTCTTACGAATGTATTATACGAAGTTTGTCGAGTGGACGTATCAGCTTCAAGAATCTGCTTTTACAATATTGGGAAAGACAGATATGGATGCTGCGGTAACGCCTTTAGGAAAGAGCTTACGCCTGGTGACCCAACATTTAGTCGGCTTTCTGGCCGGCAATATGTACCAGCTGAAACACCAGTATTATGTCGCAGCTCCTGTGGAATTGATCGGCGTTTATGCTAATGCAGCCCTACAGTTACTTTCCGCCATGCGCTGCCTGCCCAGAAAAGATAGGGATGACTTGTTAAAATATATATATGAATGGCGAGACATTAATCCAGCCAGTTTCGAAGAGCTCCTGACCCGAACCATTGAAATAAATTTTGACCAGGAGAATAGTGCTGTAGCATTTAGCCTCGTCGAAGAATTCTTGATGGAAGTCACCGCTTTATGGCAACGACTTGCAGCACTGGACTATATCGGTCAGCATAAGGAAAACATCGTCGTGGCCGAACAGCAAGTCGTACAACAAGTACAGCAGAAAAAAATCTGGACCTTATTGGACTAAGCTGTACTTTATAAGTGGAGCACTCGATAATTTATTAAATAGAACGTTATGGCAATTAGAAATCAAATTAGAACAAGCAGCCTTCCTGCTGCAACGAAACAATTTTTATTTCATCTTGTTGTCGGTGGAGGGGCGCAAGCTACACTATCTGAGGTGTTTACGCAAAACCCAGATGGTATAGCTGGTAGAACGACAAAATTTGGTGCGGCAGCGGGACTGGCGCCAGGTGCTGCCACTGCGGCAAACCAGCAAGGTGCAACTCCGGGTCGCTTTCGCTTGATTAGGCATATTCATAATGCTCGACCAATTACAGTCTGGTTTTATGCCGAACACATGGGCAGATCGAGCTATAATTTTGACAAAATTATTTTTCCGGCTTGTGAAAGTTGCCAAGGTACGACCGAAATGTTGTGTCCTCAATGTCAGGGAACAAACATGCTCAGCCAGGGTACACAGCACCCCCATCCGCTCGTACGGCATAGGATCATGCCTAATAGGATGCAATGTACCTCGTGCAATGGTAAACGCGTCATCCACTGCACCACATGAAGGCCTCAGGGAGGGCCACCGCCACTGGTCATCGAAGGAAAGTCCATTTCGAGGAATTTAGCCAAGTGGTAATCTGATTTGTTGCGTTAAGTAGCAGTATAAAATGAATATCGAAATAATACAGAATATAACCATCGGCGGAAGCAGAATCAATTACTTGATTTCATTTTCGCTCCAACAGAAATTTAATGCCCACCACGAGTTTCAGCTCCGGTTTAACCATGACCTGTTAGGTAGCCCAGGACTAATCAACTTAGATGGAAGGCGAGAACTGCTGGGGAAGACCCTGGTCGCCACTTTTGGCCGGGCTGGGGCTCCTGAGCAGAAATTTGTAGGTATTGTGACGGAGGTCTCGATCGCGCAAAGCCATGGCTACCATGGTGTAGTGGTAGCCAAAGGCTGTAGTCCGACAATATTACTGGAGCGGGGTGAGGATCTAGCTTCATTCTATAACAAGACCTTATTGGAAGTGGCCAGAATAGCCTCCAAGGATATCGCTGGAAATGATCTGGAAATGCTGTATAAACCCACGTTCACGCAGCCGGTCAAGCAGCTTATCCAATATCAGGAAAGCGACTTCGCCTTTTTAAATCGCCTCAGCACGACTTATAGGGAGTGGTTTTTCTTTGATGGTCAGCGACTCGTCTTTGGTAAGCCTGATAAGCAGGAGGAAATAAATCTCGTTTATGGACGGGACTTACAGACAATGGACTATGGTATCCATATCGAGCCTTTACAAGTCAAACAGTTTGCATATGACGTGCAAAACAATATGATATTGCAAGGCAATACCACTGGAATAGGCACTGGGGCTCCTGATCTTGAGTATGCCAGTCATGTCGCCAATACGGTCTTTAGCAAACGGGCTAGTCAACACAATGGCACTGCCGTGGCAAATAACAGTGAACTAACTGCAATGGTCGACAAGCTGGATAAAGGCTCCTCTGCTGGCCTACTAAAGGTGGTGGGAAATAGTGATCATCCGGGGGTGGGCATAGGGAAAATTATCGATATCGCCATGAGTCTCCGGCAGGGAAGCGGATTTATGACGACCAGTATTGGTAAGTTTGTCGTCACGGCAGTGTCGCATGAAATTGATTTGGATGGAACCTATAAAAACTATTTTGAGGCCCTTCCGGCGGACACGGAGCAACTCCCGGTACAACAGTGTCACCCCCCCCGGCCCAATGCACTGCTGGCTGAAGTGTTTGACCACGCGGACCCACTGCAGATGGGAAGAGTGAGAGTCAAATTTATGTGGCAAACGTCTCAAAATGATCCTACCGACTGGTTGCGAGTCATGAGTCCTGATGCGGGCCAAAGCAACAAGCTTCCTAAAAATCGCGGAATGGTGTTTGTGCCCGAAAAAGGGGATCAGGTCTTGATCGGATTTGAAGACGGTAACCTCCACAGGCCTTTTGTCATGGGAAGCTTGTTCCATGGTAAAAACGGTGCCGGAGGCCGTACAGAAAACAACCATAAAAGTATCAGCACCAAAAGCGGACATGCCCTTCACTTTGACGATGCGGCCGGCATTACCCTCACCGACAAAACGGATCTTAACTATATTTCCATAGATGGTAAGGAGCGTATCGCCATCCGTGCAGATAAGCATATCACGTTGCAGGCTGGCAATGTGATGCTGATCCTGGATGGCGAACAGGATAAAATTGTGCTGCAGGCTCAATCGGTGGAGATAAGGGCGGAAGATAAATTCAGCGTGTCCGGAGATGGCAAGCCTACGGGGATGGGGAGGATGGCTTTTGCCCGTGACTTCCAATTGGTTTCTGCACAGTCAGTCTCCTTGGTCGGCGAGTCTTCGCTGGATATCAACAGTGCGAAAGTGACCATAAAAGGTGATCAAACGGCCGTGTTTGGTAACCCCGTGAATATAAATTCATAGATATACGTTATGATACAAATGAACTATCAATTGGGTGTAAAGGCAAATGTCAGGATGTCCACCACTGTGGACAGCTTTTCGATGGAATCCACTTACGTGTTGAGTAAACTCGGGGCCAATCAGCAACATCCAGAACTGACAGAATATCTTCTCGAAGAACAGGAAGTGAAACTGACCAACTATGCGGATCCAAATACCTATCAGCTGCTCGAATACGTCAACCGGCTCGCCTCCATCCTGAGCCGACAGCATCTTTGTATTGATCAGGAGGGGGCCATCCGAGGGCTGCTCAACCTTCCTGAGATAAAAGGCAAATGGGAAATTCTGAAACGAGAATTAATGAAGATGAATCCTGTAGCGGCATTTGAAATTGTCAAACAAAAGGATCGTGAGCTGGCTCACCCGGCCGAACTTATTGATAATATGGCCAATGCTCATTTTATGTCGCTCTTTGGCCAGGGATATGGGGCGCTGCATCAAACCCAGGAGTCTTTCGTTAGGGAAGGAATGCAACGCGATCGCCTAGGGATCGGGGTGCAGATTCCGGTGCTGAAAACATTTCAGTGCACGCCCTCCCAGGAAGGGAAACTGATACAGGTACTTGCCGCATTCAACCCAAAGAAGAAGATCGATAAGTCCCTGCTCGTACAGGTCACAGGCCACGAAAGAATCGATGTCAAACATGATTCCCGTGCTGAATTCTGCTATGCGGAAGACAATACCCTGCTGTATGCTTCCCAACATCTATTTGAACAGCTCAACGATGAGTATGCAATTGATTTATATTTAGATTTAAAGTGCCATGATCAAATCTAGTGCGCAATGGCTTACCGAGAAGCACTTTCTAGTATGCCCAAAAGGTGTGATGTTTAAGCAGATGAAGGTAAATAGTCAACGGAAGACGCGTTTTAGTGGGCATCTGGCTGCCACCGCGGCTGACACCATGATTGGTAATGCATTTATGTGCATGGGCAATCTGGCTGTGGCCGCTCCACCCATTTCTATCTTGCAAGCCAAGGCTGTGGCCATGTTGGCTAGCCCTGCTTTGGGACTGCCCAGATTGGGAATCCCACCGCAGCTCCTTGCTTTTGCTAGCAGTATGGGGACCATGAAATGTAACCTAAGTGCAGCGACGCGACAATGGGTGGGTGTGTCCAATAAATTGCGGATTGATGGGGTGCCGGCACTGGTCGTGGGCCGGAGCACGCTACTCTGCCCCTCTGAAGCGGCTGTCATTGAGGCCAAAGAGACTTTTTGGGAAGCTGTGGCGGCCAAGCAGCTGACTTCTGTCGGACATCTGGCGCCATTTAGCTTCATGCTGCTGGCTGCTCGGGGATTAGGAACCCTATACGGCGCATGGAATACACAGGGCAGTGCTGTATCTGCAGACAGCCTGCCCAGCATGATGCGTGTGCTGGGTAGGCTAGGAACTGGAATGGATTTTTTGCCTCCAGACAGCCAGGTACCCTTACGAAACTCGTTGAATAGTGCTGTAGAGCTTAGCATAAGTCTCTCTGCATCCAAAGGGGAAACCCTTACTTGCTTTCCTGCGGGTACTCTGGTGCATACCAGTGCCGGACTAATTCCCATCGAACGCATAGAAGAAGGACAGCAGCTTTGGACCAAAAATGAGCTTTGTACAACCCGAGAACTCAAGCCTGTACAACATCATTACATGCATATTGCCCTGAAGATGGCCGTGGTGCAATTGGCAAATGGAACAATATTTGAGCTGACGGCCGATCATAAGGTGTTTTGTGGTAGTCAGTGGGTGCGGATCGAAACGCTGGGCAGTGGAGACCTCCTCGAAAATATCACCGGTGAACAGCTCCAGATTCAACAGCTCGAAATAGTCCTGAGAAATACCCGTGTATATAACTTGTCTGTCGCCGATAACCCAAATTACTTTGTGCTTAACGAGGGAATCTTGGTGCACAATGCCACCTATTAAACATTTGATTACAATGATGAAACCGCTCAATATTATTACATTAAAATCTTCGTACAAGAATTTTGTAATCCATTTTTCCTTATTAATTTTGTTTTCCATAATTTGTGTGTTTTTTTATTATCAAACAAAAAATGCGGATTTTATATTAATCAATAAACGCCTTGAACTGGTGAATAAAAATGAAGAAGCGCGAAAGGAAGTTGATGCAGAGCTGCAGGTTGTCCGAGCTAAGTTGACCTCTATATCACGCGCGCATTTCACTAACTTTGAAGACCTGGACAACCAGTACATAACACTGGCCCTGGTGAAAGAAAAGGTAAATAAAATAGGCGAACTCATAGAAAATATGGATACCAAAACATTACGTTATGGCATGTACAAGCGACTAAGTGGCGACCTGACCCCGATGATCGTGACACAGGACTCCTTGTTTACAACAAGGTTTGAAATCCAAAGCATTAAGGAACAATTGGACGCCTGTTTACGTACGTATAATACCGCAAAATCAAAGTTAAGAGGGGGGGGGGCGACACATGCGAGAAGATAAATCTGTGAAAAAATTATTCATGCTGCTGGTCACATTTATCTGCCTACATACGGCTTTGGCACAGACAGCTTCAACAACCGATCAACAGCTTTTTTTTAGCCGCATTCGAGTTAGCGACGGCCTTTCACACAATAAAGTCAATTGTATCATCAAGGACCAACGAGGATTTGTCTGGTTTGGTACCGAAGATGGGCTGACGCGTTATGATGGCCATTACTTTACGGTATTTAATTATGAATTTGGAAAGCCAGGAGCCCTGTCAGGTAACATTATCACCGACATCGTCGAAGATAAGGACGGGATCTTGTGGATTTCTACGGCCGACGGGGGCCTCTCCAAATATGACTACCGCCAGCAGGAGTGTAAGCAGTTTGTGCAGTTTAAGCACGATCCGAAGGTAAAACATGGTATTCCTGACAATGATATCCGCAAGCTCGTGTTGGACCGGCTGGGAAAGTTATGGCTGGTCACGGCCAATAAAGGAGTGGTGCGGTTTGATAGAAGCCGGGAAATTGTCGATTATACGGTGCCCCAGCGCTTGGATAATATCGAAAGTGCCTATCTCGATAACCAGGATACGCTTTGGTTAAACGCAGATCTGCAAACACGAATTGGTATTCATACACGTACCCTGACTTTCACTCAAAGCCTTATAACAACGAATAAAAGAACGGATACTAAAGCGTCTCAGCAATTGTTGCTGATGGATCAAAAAGTACAAAATCGGTTCAACAATCTTATCAGGAGTGATCATCTAATGGGGCAGCTAGAGGGTGCTGACCTCAGTTCCCTAGCTATTGATGCTTTGGATAGGCTGTGGGTAGGTCACGTAAATTCAGGACTGGATATTTATGATCGAAATTTTCGCCTGCAACATCGGTTTAGAAGCAATATCAACATTTTAGGTAGTCTAGTGGACGACCGTATCAACATGATTTATATCGATCGCGAGAATATCGTATGGATCGGAACTGACAATGGGGTTTCGGTATTCAACGGTTTATTTCAACCTTTTAAAAGGTATCAGCTGCCCTCGACCAAAGCAGCTCTGACGATATACGATTTTTATGAAGACGCAAGCAGGAGACTATGGATTGGCACAAGCGATGGACTGTATGTCCGACATCCTCAAAATGGCCGACATGAGCACCGCAAAATTTATTATAAAGGACAGGAACTGGCGGTCACCAAATTTTATAAGGACTTGGATGGAACGTTTTATTTAGGTACGAACTATACCTTGCTACGTTATGATCCAGATAAGAACCAGGTATCGCCCCTGCCTAATACCGACCGCGATCCGGTCATGAAGAAGTTGAACAACTCACCGATCGTTTCCATCTGCAGAGGTGTCATCGATGGCAAATCCGTTCTCTTGGTATCGCCCTATGGTCGCTATCTAACCTATTATGATTTTGACTCCAAAACCTGGGTGTCTGGTAAATTGGTTGAAACCAAATTTTCTGCACCGCAGGGCATAAAAGACAGTTACATCCGGAAGATATATAAGGACGGTTCTATGCTCTGGTTGGCAACGAATAAAAATGGCCTGGCGGTTGCTGATGGTAAGTTGGGGAATCCCCTGCGTTATTTCAATAATGAAACTAACGAAAAAGATGGCTTGGGAAGCAACCATGTATTTGATATAACGGCCGACAACCCCAAAAACCTGTGGGTGAGTACCTATGGTGGTGGTCTTTATTTGTTCGATAAAGGCAGTAACGCTTTTCGGAACATCCCCTTTTCTAGTCGCCTGACTGAAGGCCTTTCTATAGACAAACGGGGAGATATCTGGATGATCTGTAACGGACATATCCACAAATATGAACCGGGACAAAAGGTATATAGTTGTTACAATATTCCGGCTCTGGAAAAGAATTATGGGTTGCGGGGGTATATCTATCGAAATGCAGATAATGTAATGTATGCCGCAGGAGAAGGATATTACATTTCGTTTAATCCCAATGAGGTGGTGCCTATCCAACAAATACCTCCGGTCTACTTCACAGATTTCAAGATATTTGACAGTTCGTACAATGAATTTCTCCTGCAGGACGAAATCAGGCTCAATTACGACCAGAATTATTTCTCCTTTCATTTTGCCGCACCCGAGTTTAGCGGCGATAATATACAATATGCGTATCAGCTTGTCGGCTTTGATAAAGGCTGGATTGAAGCAGGAAAAATCAATACGGCTAGCTATGCGAATCTTTCACCCGGTACTTATCAGTTTAGGGTGCAGGCTGCCAATTGGAAAGGTGGCCCCAAACTCTCCTATAAATCTATTCAAATTGTAATTGTTGCTCCTTTTTGGCAGACCTGGTGGTTTGTCGGGCTCGTCGTACTTATCATTACCGCTATCGTTTATTTTATCGTCTATCAGCGCATGCGTGTCATCGTAGAACGCAGAAGGATCCGAAATGAAATAGCTCGTGATTTACATGATCAAATTGGGTCAACATTAAGTAGTATCGCCGTATACGCTAATGTCGCAAAGATCTATGATCAAAAACAATTGAATGAACAACTTAAATCTGTCTTGGATCATATCATTGATTCAGCCAATGATATGGTCAGTGACATGAACGATATTGTTTGGTCGCTCAATCCGAAAAACGACAATATGAACAGTATTGCCAAACGGTGGGAAGCGTATGCCTTGCCCCTTTGTCAGGCTCGGGAGATCAGTTTTAACTTAACAATAGACCCCAATGCCTATTCGCTTCATCTGGGGATGATGGCCCGCAAAAATCTTTACCTCATTGTGAAAGAAGCAATCAATAATGCCATAAAATACTCCAACTGTACCGAACTATATGTGCGCATGGAAATGTTGGCCCAAGGCTTCAGGCTCACGGTCTCTGACAATGGAGTCGGATTCCATATAGAGACGTCTCCGCAGGGAGATAATAAGGTGCAAAGTGACCGAAACGGAATTGAAAATATGCATGTACGTGCCAAGGATCTTCAGGGTGAACTGGTCATCGTGAGCGCTCCTGGACAAGGTACTGAAGTAATCATTAACATCAGTGAAATGGGGGCAAATATCTGCAAGAAAAAGGAAATAATATAACATGGAAATGAAAACCAAAATTGCCATTTTTGATGATAATAAGAACATCAGAAATAGCATTCAATTGTTGTTGAGTACGCATCTGAGTTTTGAAGTAGTTGGCATGTTTAGGGATGCCGAAAATTGCGTCCGTGACGTACGCTCCTGCGGCGCGGATATCGTCCTCATGGACATCGAAATGCCCGGGCGAAATGGAATTGATGCTGTACGTCAACTGAAAAAAGAATTACCTCATCTTCTTATCTTGATTCAGACCGTGTTTGAAGACGAAGATAAAATATTCGAATCGATACGGGCAGGTGCATCGGGATATCTCCTTAAGAGTGCTATCAATCAGTCCTTGATCAAAAGTATTGAGGAACTCTTCCAAGGTGGGGCGCCGATGACACCGTTGATTGCGAGAAAGCTGCTGTATTCTATTCAGAATGAAAATGTTAAAACCAAAGCGGCAAAGACCAGCATCGACTATGGTCTTACCAATAAAGAACGTGAAGTGCTTGTATGTATAGTCCAAGGGATGAGCTATAAAATGGTTGGTCATGAATTGAATATTACTTATGACACGGTGCGCAGTCATGTGAAGAAGATTTATGAAAAGCTTCATGTGGTCTCATTGACGGAAGCTGTAGCGAAGGCTGTGTCGCAGGGGATCGTTTAAGAACTAAACAAAAAACGGGCCATAATAGAGAAGGCACTGAAAAAGTCTCCTTTTAAATTGGGCTAAGAAAAGGAGCAGAAAAC
>Ga0079224_100001416_pt1 | contig 27535 bp, 17 predicted proteins | sample Stecom2015_FD_80414 | JGI IMG/M metagenome (GOLD analysis project Ga0079224, IMG submission 80414) | Agricultural soil microbial communities from Utah to study Nitrogen management - Steer compost 2015 | ecosystem: Environmental > Terrestrial > Soil > Agricultural land | place: USA: Utah... | reverse complement strand
GTTGCGCTCGCCGAGCGCCCAGCACGCGTTGATGACCTCCTGCGCGCGGCGCTGCATCTCCGGGTTGCCGCGCTGCACGGACGCGAAGTCGAGGCTCTCCTCGCCCTCGCCGCTGCCCTGCGACGACGCGGCGCCGCCGCCGAGCCCGATCAGCATCGCGGGACCGCCGAGCACGACGAGCTTCGCGCCGGGTCCGGCCTTGCGTTTCTCGATCTGCGACGTGCGGATATTGCCGACACCGCCCGCGATCATGATCGGCTTATGATAGCCGCGCCATTCGCCGTCCGCCTCGAGCAGGCACGTGCGGAAGTAGCCGGCGAGATTCGGCCGCCCGAACTCGTTGTTGAACTGCGCGGCGCCGATCGGCCCGTCGAGCATGATCGAGAGCGGCGACGCGATCCGCGCGGGACGCCCGGGGCTCTCGGCCTCCCACGGCCGCGGCCAGCCCGGCAGCTCGAGATGCGAGACCGTGAAGCCCGCGAGCCCTGCCTTCGGGCGCGCGCCGCGTCCGGTCGCGCCCTCGTCGCGAATCTCACCGCCGGCGCCGGTCGCGGCGCCCGGGAACGGCGAGATCGCGGTGGGGTGGTTGTGCGTCTCGACCTTGATCACGAGATGCGCGGGCTCGACCGCCGCGCGATAGATGCCGGTCTCGGGATCGGGGTGCCACCATTCGGCCGGCGCGCCTTCGAGCACGGCCGCGTTGTCGCTGTAAGCGGAAAGCACGCCGCGCGGCGACGCGGCGTGCGTGTTGCGAATCATGCCGAAAAGGCTCTTCGGTGCGGGCTCGCCGTCGATCAGCCAGTCGGCGTTGAACACCTTGTGCCGGCAATGCTCGGAGTTGACCTGGGCGAACATCATCAGCTCGACGTCGGAGGGGTTCCGGCCGAGCGCGCGGAACTGCGCGGCGAGATAGTCGATCTCGCCGTCCGCGAGCGCGAGCCCGAGCTCGGCGTTCGCCCGCTCGAGCGCCGCGCGGCCTGCGCCGAGCAGGTCGACGTGCTGGCCGGGGCGCGGCGAGTGCGCGCCGAACAGCGTCTCCTCGCGGGGCGGGGCGTCGAGCAGCGTCTCCGTCATCCGGTCGTGCAGCAGCGGCGCGACGCGCGCGATCTCGTCGGCGTCGAGCGGCCGGCCCGCCGCAAGCAGCACGAGCCGGCCGCGCTCGACGCGGTGCACCGGCAGCGCGCACATGCGCGCGATGTCCGTCGCTTTCGACGCCCACGGCGAGATCGTGCCGAGACGCGGGAGGACGTACAGCGGCGTCGCGCCGGAAAATGGGTGTCCGACTGCATTGTTCTCCGCGTGCTCGCCGTACGCGAGGAGCGCTTCGAGGACGTCGCGCTCGCGGCCTTCGAGCGGGCGCTCGAGGTGCACGTAGTGCACGAAACGCGCGGCGACGTCCTCGATCGCGCGCACGCGCTCGCGGAGACGCTCGCGGAGCTTCTTGAGGCGGAACGCAGTCTCGGCCGCGGGACCGGCCAGCTGCAGCATCGTCATGGATTCGGGGCGAAAAAGCAGCGCTTGGCGGGGCCGCTATGATACCGCCGCTATTCGATCTCGATCCAGCCGATCGCCGAATCCTGCTCGGCGATCGAGAAATTCATCGCGCGCCCGTCGAGCGCGCTACCGAGCGCGCGCTCGACGTCCTCCCGCGAGTTGTTCCGCTCGCTGACGTGCATCGCCATGATCCACTGCAGCCCCCCATGCCGCAGGGCGCCGACGCAGGCCGCCGCCTGCGCGTTGCTCAAGTGACCGTAGGCGGATGCGACTCGCGCCTTCACGGAAGGCGGATAGCTGCCCCGCGCGAGCGACTCCGACTCGTGGTTAAACTCGATCGCGAGCGCGTCGCACCCGGAAAGCCGCTCGCGGATGTGCCGCGTGACGTGCCCGGTATCGGTGAGGACACCGAGGCGCCGGCGGCCCGCGGCGAACACGAACTGGCAGGGCTCGCGCGCATCGTGCGGAACCGGGAACGGCTCGACGTCGATACCGCCGACGACGAGCTCGCGGTGGCTCGAAAACGGCTCGAGCTCGATCTCGCCGTCCTCGCCGGCGAGCGCGGCCAGCGCGCGCCCCGTGCCGTGGCTCGCGAGCACCCGCGTGCCGTGGCGGCGCGCGAACGTCGCGACGCCGCGCAGATGATCGCCGTGCTCGTGCGTGACGAGCACGGCGGTCACGTCGGCAGGGGCTCGGCCGACCGCGGCGAGGCGCTGCTCGACGTCCCGGTACGGCAGGCCGCAGTCGACCATCAGCAGCGTTTGGCCCGACTCGACGAGCAGCACATTGCCGCGGCTTCCGCTCGCGAGCGACGCGAAACGCAACACCGCCGGCCTACTTTCGAAGTCCCTGACGCACTGGGCGCATCAGGAGTCGCGAGGCCCGCTCTTGCCGCCTCCCTGGGGCGAGTACATCGGCACGGGGAACTGGGCGATGTTTCCGCCCTCGACGTTCGTGATCTTGCTGACGCCCTGCTTCTCGACCTCGTCGATGCGCAGAACGGAGTGCAGCGGGAGATAGGTCCTCTTCACGCCTTCGAACTCGCTCTTGATACGCTCCTCGGTCGGATCGACGACGACCGTGGAGCGGGTGCCGAACACGAGCTTCTCGACTTCGACGAAACCGAAGAGCGAGCCGTGGCCGACGCTTCGAGCGTAGATCTCGTAAACCTTGCCCTGGTTCAGGAACAAGACCTTGTAAATCGGCTTCGACGACATCCTCGCGGCTCCGGCCTCTCGGAAGCCGCCGAGCTTAGCACGCTTTCTCGAAGCGGGACGCGCGTCACGAGCGGCAAGCGCGCTCGTTTCCGCGAGCCGAGCGCGCTGAGACGCGTGTCACAGTACGAGCAACCGCTCCGGGGGCACTCGAGAGGTGGTGGCTATACTGCGTTGACCCGACCTCGGAAGGATTCTCGTGGCAACGACAGCGCCCCGCGCGCAAGGACGGTTTCGATGGCGCTTCGTCTGACCATCGTCGGCCGCAACGGCGCCAGGATCGGGACGAGCAGCGTCAAGGAGTTCGGCCCGGGCGGCGGCACGATCGGCCGCTCGCTCGAGTGCGACTGGGTCCTGCCGGACACGAAGCGCTACCTGTCGAGCCGGCACGCCAGCATCGATTTCCGCTCCGGCAGCTACTACATCGTCGACACGTCGATGAACGGCGTGTACGTCAACGATGCGGAGCAGCCGGTGGGCCGCGGCAAACCGCAGAGGCTGTTCGACGGCGACAGGCTGCGCATCGGCGAGTACGAGATCTCCGTCGAGGTCGACGAGGACCCGATCTCCCCGCTGATCGAGGAGGATCACATCGACCCCGTCGACCTCGCGCAGCGGGTCGAGGCGCCGGAGCCGACCGGCAACGACATGGTCGACGCGTACGAGATCACCGGCGTCGGTATCGAGATGATGCTGACCGACGACGAGCTCGAGACGCTGAGCCCGCCGCCGCGATCGAAGGGCGCGTATTTCGAGATCGTCGACGACGACGCCTCGGCGCATACACCGTCGCGCGAGCCGAGCGCGCGCGCGGCCGCAAAACCCGACGCGAGCGCAGATGCGCTCGAGCTTGCCGACGCGACGCAGCCGGCGATGCTCTCCCCCGCTCGTCCCGCAGCACGAGCGCCGGCGCGCCCTGCCGCCGCGGCGAGCCCGACACCGCCGGCGCGCGAGCCCGGCGCGGCGACCCCGGGCGTTACGGCCGCGCCGGCCGCCCCGAAACAGCCGGCCGCAAACGCAACGCCCGCGACAGCGCCGCGTCCCGCGGTGCGGCAGCCTCCTGCCGCTGCCGCGCAGAAGCCTCCGGCGACGGCGCCCACGCCGGCCGCCGCTGCGCAAAATCCGGCCGCAGCCGCGAAGCCGACAGTGCCGGACCACACGTCCACCCCGCAGCGCCCGGCCCGGGCGAGGCCGACCGCCGACGTGCGACCGCCGCAACCTGCCGCAGAGGCGACTGCCGCAAAACCGCCGCCGCAAGTTGCCGGCGCGACTGCCGCTGCAAAGCCGCCGCCGCAAGTTGCCGGCGCGACTGCCGCTGCAAAGCCGCCGCCGCAACCCGCCGCAGGGCCGGCGGCCGCTGCGTCGCCGTCGCCGCAGGTGAAAGCCGCACCGGTTTCGGCAGAGAAGGCGATCGCCCCGCAGCCGACGCCGCTGCACGCGCGGGGCTTCGATCTCGCGCCGTTCTTCAAGGGCGCCGGGATTGCCGCGAGCGTACCGCCTCAGCAGATCGACGCGTTCCTGTTCCGGCTCGGCCAGGTCATGCGCACGATGATCGGCGGCCTCACCGAGAGCCTGCATCTGCGCGCCGAGCAGAAGAATGCGCTGCGGCTGCCGAGCACGACCATTCAGCCGCAGGACAACAACCCGCTGAAGCTCTCGGCCGGCGTCGAAGAGGCGTTCGTGAACCTCCTACTGCGCGACTCCGCCGCGCATCTCCCTCCGGTCGACGCCGTCCGCGAGGCATTCGACGATCTGCAGCTGCACCAGCAGCTCGTTCTAAAGGCGATCCGCGCAGCGCTCGAAGCGTTCGTCTCGAGACTCGATCCGGACGAGCTCGAGCACAAGTTCGCGCGCGGGCGCAGCAACATGCTCGTCAATGCCGCGAACAAGCTGAAGTACTGGGATCTTTACAAGGATCTGTACGACGTCGTCGCGCACCATCCTCCGGGCGAGCTGCCGCTGCAGTTCCTCGAGGATTTCGCGCAGGCGTACGAGCAAGAGCTCGCGCACGCACGCGACGCGTCGGCTCCGGCGGCGGAGCGGCAGGCCGGCTGAATCCGAGCCCGCCGAATCGTTACGCGGGCGGCGGCGGCGGGGCCTGCCTGCGCGTGCCCCGCGCGACCCGCGCCTTCGGCCGATGCGGCCGAAACAGGATGATCGTCAGATCGTCCGGCTTGCTCGGCTGACCCGAGCCGTTCCTTTTCATTCGACCGAGCGCCTTCTCGACGAGCCGATCCGCCGCGTCGCGGATCGGCCCCATGCGAATGATGTCGACGATCTCGTCCGCGAAGAGGTTGTCGAGCAGGCCGTCGCTCGCGAGCAGCACGGTGTCGAACGTCGCGAGCTTGACCGCCCCGCCGATCTCGACGCGCATGTCCTCGGTGCCGAGCACGTTGAACAGCACGTGCCGCTCCGCGTGCTGCACGGCTTCGTCCTCGTCGAGCAGCCCCGCTTCGACCGCGAAGCCGGTCGGCGAATGCGGCACGACGCGCCGCTTGATCCGCCCGCGCTGCCCGACGGCGATGAGCTCCGAGTCGCCGACGTGGTAGCTGCGCATCTGCTGCTCGACGATCTCCGCGACGACTAGAGTCGTCGCTGCGCCGCGCGCGAGGTCGATCACGGCCCGGTTCGCCTCCTCGATCGCATCGAGGATCGCCGGCCGCAGACCCGCTGAAGGCTCGGCGCGCCGCGTGAGGACCTGCGAAAGCGTCGTCACCGTGACGTTCGAGGCCTCCCGTCCCGCGGGCGTGCCCCCGACTCCGTCGGCGACGGCGAGCACGAGCGCCGTATCCGACAACCAGATGATCGCCGCCGCGTCCTCGTTTGGCGTGTCCTTCTCCGGAGACCGAAGGCTTCGCAGCGCGACGACGCCCTGCGGAAACTCCCGGTCCATTTGCACATGATCGGACGCGCCCAAGAACAGCTGGACGCGATCGTCGGTGTCGGTTGTGCTCATCGTGCCAGCGCTTTCGTGCACCAGGGACAGTGATGCCAAAAATCCGTATCGACGCCCCAGCGGCACGACGGGCACCGTGTCCGGCTGCCGGGCAGCGGCCATGCGCGCTTGACCTTCGCGTGGCACCATGGGCAATAGCGCATGAACGGCATCAGCTCCCCGCGGCAGCTCGGATTATCGCAGTGATGGGTGTAGCGACGGTCGGAGTACGAGCGGCTCGTTTGCACCTCGAAGCCCGGCCCGTAGCACCACGCGCAGTATTGCCAGTCCAGCTTCGAGCCGCGATGGCAGCGTGGGCACGTCGCCGGGAAGGTCGTCTCGAACTTGTCCAGCGGCTTGTCCGCGCCGCACCACGGACAAGCGAGCATCGGCTCGGATACCGGACCGGCGCAGTAACGGCATTCGTAGCGCGAGTCGAGCACCTTGCGGTACTTGCGCTGGAACTGGCGGAACAGCACCTTCTGCCACAGCGCGGGATCCTCGGCGCCGTTGCTCCGTTTCGTGCTGCGCTTTTTCTTCGCCGCGCCGTTCCGCAGCCGCTTGAACTCCTCGTACATCGCGACCGCGTTCTTGTAGCGGTCCTCGGGCCGCACGGCGACCGCCTTGCGCAGCCAGTCGACGAGCTTCGGCTTGAGCTTCGCGCGCACGCGCTTGATGCCGGGCGGCGGCCAGTCGTACGGCCACTCGATCAGATGGCCCGAGAAGAGCTCGTAGATCACGAGCCCGAGCGAAAAGACGTCGGACTGGAACATCGGCCGGCCCACCGCCTGCTCCGGTGCGATGTATCCCACAGTCCCTGACCCGGACGCCTTCAGCGTGTGCTGGGCCACTTTGGAGTATCCGAAATCCGTCAATCTGAGCTGATTATCCGGGAACAGGATGAAATTATCCGGCTTGACATCACAATGTATGACGTTGCACCGATGGGCATGCGCGACGGCGGCAAGGGCCTGCTCCGTCAGGTACAGGGCCGTCTCCGTCGAGATGCGCCGGCGCATCCGCTCCGAAAGGGACAGCTCGCCGAGCGGCATCGAGATCACGAAGCGGCCGTCGATATAGGACGCGTCGCGGATCGGCATGATGTTCGGATGCTCGAGCCGCGGCGCGAGCCGCGCCTCGCGCTTGAAGTCGACCAGAAAGTAGTCGCTCATGCCGTTCTCGTGCGGCACCTTCAGCGCAACGCGCATGTCCTGGATCGTATCGAGGGCCTGATAAACGGCCGCAACCGGGCCGTTCGAGATGCGCCGCTCGATGCGATACTTTCCGAGTTTCTGTCGCGCCTTCAGCAAGGACGTCACGATACTTTGCGATGCTAAATACAAGGCGGAGGCAACGGGCATGCGCCCGGTGCCACCAGGCTCCGGTCATCCTTCCCCGACGGACCCCATTTCCCAAAGACGACTCGGCGCGGACCTCATCTCGAGCGGGCTTCGTGCGCCGGCCTTCCCGGCACCCGAAGACACGCGCCGGCGAGTCAATCATCCGTCTACGACAAGCCGGGGTCAAACGGGATTGTGCGAGCCTCGATGCCGTATCCTAGGGACGGCAATTCAGGGCTCGGGACGATGAAGCAACTCACCATTGGCGAGCTTGCGAAGCTGGCCGGCGTGTCGCGCTCGATGCTCCGCTACTACGAGGAGCAGGGCCTTCTGAAGCCTGCCGCCCGCACGTCGGCGGGCTACCGGCTGTACGCGCCGTCGGCCGCCGAGATCCTGCTCTTCATCCAGCGGGCACAGCGCCTCGGCTTCTCGCTCGCGGACATCCAGATCCTGATCGAGCAGCTCAGCCGCGACGGGAAGTTCGACGAAACGCTCGTCCAGCTCGCCGAGGAGCGCTACCTGCAAATCGAGCGCCAGCTCACCGACCTGCTCGTCCTGCGCCACGAGATGGCGGCATTCCTGTCGGATCTCAATGCCCGCGTCGAAGCGGGCAACGGCAGCGCGCGGGATCTCTACCAGCAGCTCGTGCGCCGGGTCTGCGGCCACGAGCCCGGGACGACGCCGCCGAAAGAGGCGCTCGCCTGGCTGCTCGAGCGGACGGGCTGCGCGCTCGCGAGCCTCGACCGCGACGAGGTGCTCGGCGCGCTCGAAGGCCGGCACATCCATATCTGGCGGGACGACGCCGGCTACCGGGTGCTCGTGCCGGGGCACGACCCGCGCCTCGAGGCGGCGCTCTCCGCGATCGCGCGGGTCGAAGCGGATTGCCATGCGCACGAGACGCCGAGGCTCGAGCGCACGGACGAGGGCTATCTGTTCGTCGCGGAGGGCGACCGGGCCTTTCTGTTCGCGCAGTTCTTCCTGGACCTCGCTCAAGCCGGCGGACGAGGTTCGGCCTGACCTGCCGCGTTGCGTCGCTGCAGCGCTCGGCGCGCCATCGCGTCCTTCCGATCTCGGCCCGCGGCGGCACATCTGCGCGGGCGGCGCGTCACGCTTCACGTTCGGAGCCTCAAGCCCTTGACCTTCAACCCCACTTGAAGGTCTACCCTTGCCGCGAGCTTCACGATTGGAGGCCTGTCAGAGGGAATGTCCGCCGCACCCGATACGATCGATCGACACCACGCAGCCGAAGCGTTCCGCTACAAGGTCGGCGGGATGGACTGCGCGAGCTGCGCGAAGACGATAGAGCGCGGCATCGCCGAGCTCGACGGCGTCGACGAGGTTCGGGTCAGCTTCACGACGGAGACGATCGAGGGACGGGGCAGCGTCGAGGCCGACGCCGTCAAGCAGCGGGTCGAAGCGCTCGGCTACCGGATCGTCGACGACGCCCCGGCCGAGCACGTCGAGGAACCCGGCGGGCTCGCGGGGTTCCTGCGCTTCCTGTGGCGCGATCCGTCGCAGAGGCTCGCGCTCGCGCTCGGCGTCCTCGTGCTGCTGACCGCGCCGCTCGCGCTCGGCGGTCCTGCGGCCGCGGCGCGCTTCGTCGAGCTGCTGCACCTCGCGGTGATCGCGGTCGCCGGCCTTCCGATCGCCCGCCGCGCGGCGACGTCGCTGCTCTATGCGCGGCGCATCACGATCGACCTCCTGATGACGACGGCGGCCGTCGGCGCGATCGCGATCGGCGCGACGGGCGAGGCCGTGACGGTCGTGCTGCTCTTCACGCTCGGCGAGGCGCTCGAGGGCTACAGCGCCGCGCGGGCGCGGGCGTCGCTCGGCAGCCTGCTCGCGTTGAAGCCGGACCAGGCAACCGTGATCCGCGAGCACGACGGGCACCGGCATTATCGGACGATCGCGGCCGCCGAGCTCGTGCCGGGCGACCGCGTGCTCGTGAAGCCGGGCGAGCGGGTTCCGGCCGACGGGCGGGTCGTCGGCGGCATTTCGACGATCGACCAGTCGGCGATCACCGGCGAATCGGTGCCGGTCGCCGTCTCCGCCGACGCCGAGGATGAGGTATTCGCCGGCACGATCAACGGCGACGGCACGCTCGAGATCGAAGCGTCGAGAGGAGCCGAGGATTCGACGATCGCGCAGATCGCGAAGCTCGTCGAGCAGGCGCAATCGCAGCGCTCGCCGGCCGAGCGCTTCGTCGACCGCTTCGCGCAGTGGTACACGCCGGCCGTAGTCGGGCTCGCCGGCGCCGTTGCGGTCGTGCCGCCGCTCGCGTTCGGCCAGCCGTTCATCGCGCCGCCGGGGGACGCCCCGGGCTGGCTCTACCGCGGCCTCGCGCTCCTGATCGTCGCGTGTCCATGCGCGCTGATCATCAGCATCCCGGTCACCGTCGTCAGCGCGCTGACGCGGCTCGCGAATCTCGGCGTGCTCGTGCGCGGCGGCGCCCGGCTCGACGAGCTCGCGCGCGCGAGAATCTTCGCGTTCGACAAGACCGGCACGCTGACGCGCGGGCGCCCAACCGTCTCGGGTGTGCGCGCGCTCGACTGCGCCGCCGCGGGCGCGCACCGCGCCGGGGACGGCGATTCCGGGCACGAATGCGAGTCGTGCGACGATCTCGTCGCGCTCGCCGCGTCCGTCGAGCGGGGCTCGGCGCACCCGTTCGCGCGCGCCGTGCTGCATGCAGCGGAGGAGCGGCGTGTCGTGCACCGCTACGGGCACGCGAGCGACATCACGTCGCACTCGGGGCGCGGCGTCAGCGGCACGCTGAACGGGCGCCGGGTCACGGTCGGCAATGCGGCGCTTTTCCCGCCTTCGCCCGACGTCGATTCGCTCGTCGCGGAGAACGGTGCCGGCACGAGCCTGATGCTCGTCGGCGAGAACGACGCCGTGCGCGGCTACATCTCCGTCGAGGATCGCCCGCGGCCGACGACGGCCGCGGCCTTGAAGGCGCTGAAGGCGATCGACCGCGAATACCGGCTCGTGATGCTGACGGGCGACCGGCGCGGCGTCGCCGAGTCGCTCGGCGGCGAGCTCGAGAGCATCGACGAGATTCACGCGGAGCTGCTGCCCGAGCAGAAGCTCGAGACCGTGCGCCGGCTCGAGGCGGAGCACGGCGCCGTCGCGATGATCGGCGACGGCATCAACGACACGCCCGCGCTCGCCGCGGCCCGGCTCGGCATCGCGATGGGCGGCGCCGGCTCGCACCAGGCGATGGAGATCGCGGACGTCGTGCTGATGCAGGACGACCTCGCGCGGCTCCCGCAGGCCGTGCGGATCAGCCGCAAGACGCAGCGCCTGATCCGCGAGAACATCGCGCTCAGCCTCGGCCTCAAGCTCGCATTCCTCGCGCTCGCGGTCCCCGGCCTCGCGACGCTGTGGATGGCCGTCCTCGCCGACGTCGGCGCGACCGTGCTCGTCACGCTGAACGGCATGCGCATGCTCCGCGCCGACTGACCCCGAAAAAAATCGGTGTCAGACACCAATTTCCGGGAAATTGGTGTCAGGCACAGTTTTTCGAGAAATTGGTGCCTGACACCTATTTCCGGGAAATTGGTGTCTGACACCAATCTTTCGAAAAAGGGTGTCTGACACCATTTTTCCTTTGGGGAGTAGACTCTCGAGTACGGGCAAGCTTCAGGGGGTGGACCATGCGAGCCAGCACGTTTCTCGGGAAGATTCGGCCGGTGATGGCCGTGTTCGCCGTCCTCGGCGGCCCGGCCGTCGCGCAGACCACGGGCGGGGAGCCCGTCGCCGAGCCGTTCAAGCTCGGCACGTTCGAGATCGACGGCCGGCCTACCGTCGGCATCGTGCTGCGCGACCGGCTCGTCGTCGAGCTCGACGCGGCGAACGCCGCGCTCGAGCTCGATCCCGCGTACGTCGAGATTCCGATGCCGGACGACATGCTCGGGCTCATCGGCCGCTACGAGTACGGGCTGAAGCGCAGGCTCTACGAGATCGTGAATCACGTCGTCGGCGCGGGCACGCTCGACGGCCCGAACCGCCCGGGATTCGTCCACGAGGCGGAGACCCTGCGCACGCTGCCGCCGATCATGTATCCCGGCAAGATCCTGAACGCGGCCGTCAACTTCTACTCGCACGTGAACGAAACGGGCACGCCCGACGAGATCGCCGAGGCGCGACGTCAGCGGCGCGAGAACCGCGGCGTGCCGTACCTGTTCCTGAAGCCGAGCCGGGGCGCGGTGATCGGCCACGGAGACGCGGTAAAGATCCCGTACGGCCGTGACCGCACCGACTGGGAGGTCGAGCTCGCGACGGTCATCGGCCGCCCCGCGAAATACGTCTCCGCGGCCAACGCGAGAGACTACATCTTCGGCTACATGATCTCGCTCGACATCTCCGACCGCGGCGGCCGCCCGCCGGGCGGCGCGCCGTTCGCGACGGACTGGTTCGTCGGCAAGGGGCACGACACTTTCGCGCCGCAGGGCCCGTGGATGGTGCCGAAGGAGTTCTACGGCGACCCGATGGAACGTCTGCACCAGACGCTGACCGTCGACGGCGTGCTGATGCAGGAAGCGCGGGCCGGCGACATGATTCATTCGCTCTACGAGCTGATCGAGTACGCGTCGTCGATCATCACCCTCTTTCCCGGCGACGTGATCAACAACGGCACGTCGGGCGGCGTCGGCATGGGCACGGCCGTGCGCGGCGAGCAGCGCTTCCTTCAGGACGGCGAGGTGATCACCGCGACGATCGAGGGCATCGGCACGCTGCGCGTGCCGGTCGTCGCCGAGGACGCGCCGCCGCAAGGCACCGGCTCGCAGCTTCCGCCCGTCGATTCCTATCGCGGACCGTAGCTTCCGCGTCGATTCGGCTTCCCCCCTGAAGATGGGAGTACGACGAATGCGCGTTGCCCGTCTTGCGGCCGCCGCCCTCGCCGGCGCGATCGTCGGCGTCGCCGCCGCGTATCTGTTCCTTCAGCCGAGTTTGCAGAATCCCGCGCAAGACGACGCCGGTGCGGCCCCGGCGACGCTCCCGGACGGCGCCCCGCCTCGGTCGCCCGCCGCGTCGACCGTCGAGCCCGGACCGCTGCCGACATCGGATCGCTTCGCCGTCTACGCGTACGCCGCGAAGAGCACCGAGCCGGACGAGCTGGAGTCGCTGATCCACAGCACCGCGGCTCTAGCGCCGTCGCACCGGCGCACGTTCGAGCTCGACGCGCTGCTGGTGCGCCTCGCCGAGCTCGACGTCGCGCGTGCCGTGCGCTTCGCGCGCACGCTGCGCCTTCCGACGGAGCATCTCGTCCCGCTCTTTCAGCTCTGGGCCGAGCAGGACGCGGGCGAGGCACTCGCGGCGCTGCGCGACATCGACAACCCGGCGACGGTCCGGGAGATCGCGCTTGCGCTCGTCGACGTGCTCGGCGGCGACGAGCGCGCGCTCGAGCGCATCGCCGCCGTCCTCTCTCCGGCGCAGGTCCCTGCGTTTCGGCTGGAAGCCCTCGTGCGGCTGGCGGAGACGGATCCGTTCCGCGCGCTGCAAGGCGCGCTCGCGCTGAGCGAGTCGTCCACGCGTTCGTACGCGTTGAACCGCATCGCTACCGAATGGGCGCGCCGGGATCCGGCCGCCGCGCTCGCGCAGGTCGATACGATTGCGGACGACGCCCTGCGCCGCAGCTACCAATTCCTCGTGCTCGGCGAATGGGCACGCTTCGATCCGGAAGGCGTCTTCGAGCATATCCGCTCCCTCCGCGGCGTCGGCGACCGCGACCTGCCGTCGTTCGTCTCCGTCTTGTCGGCCCTCGCGCCGGCCGATCCGTATGCCGTGCTCGAGCTCGCGGAAGAGTTGCCGGGCAACGTCCGCGGGACGGCCCAGCAGGTGGCGATCGGCGTGATCGCGGCCCGCGATCCGTACGAGGCGATCGCGAAAGTCGAGTCGATGCCGAGACACCGCGATCGCGAGCGGCTTCTCGCGGCCGTGGCACAGGCCTTCGGCGAGCGGGATCCCGACGGCGCACTCGAGTGGGCGAAGTCGCTGCGGCCGGCGCAGCCGAACGTGCTCATGTCCCTGGTCAACGGCATCGCATCCGTCGATCCCGAGCGCGCAATGGACCTCGCGCTCGGCGGCGATCTAGGTCCGCTTTCGTCGTCGGCGCTACCGCTAATGATCGCGACGACCACACTTGCCGGCCTGCAGGACTCGACGCGGATCGCGGCAATCGCCGATCGCCTCGTCGCGAGCAACGACGTCAACGCGCTCAACCGGATCGGAACGTTGATGTCGGCGTGGTCGCGGCGCGATCCGGAAGCCGCGGTCGAGTGGCTCATCCAAAACGCGGATCGCGCGGGTCGGCAGGCGATCGTTCAGGTTGCGTCGCAGCTTGCGGCGGAGGACCCGATGGCCGCGGCCGGCATGATCGGCCGTCTGCCGCCGGACTTGCAGGGCGATTGGCTGCAGAGCGTCGCGGCCGGCTACGCGCAGTACGACGCCGAAGGGGCGGCCGCGTGGATCATGCAGTATCAGGGCCGGCCCGGATTCTCGCAGGGCCTCGCCGCGATCGCTCCCGCGCTCGCCCAGGTCGACGCCCCAACTGCCGCGGGCATGCTCGAGCGGGCCGACGGATCCGTTGCGTCATTTGCCGCGGGCCAGGTCGCATCCATATGGGCCATTCGCGACCCGATCGCCGCGGCCGACTGGGCGATGCAGCTCGACGATGCCGCCGCGCGCTCGAACGCGATCAGCAACGTAGTATCGAATTGGGCCAGTCAGGACCCGGACGGCGCCCGCCGATGGGTGCTCGGCCAGCCGCGCGGGGAGCTTCGCGATCAAGCCCTGCAACGGCTCTTGCCGGTGGCGACCGCGAGCGGCGGCGAGATCGACAGGCAGCTGCTCGACGCGTTCAGCAACGACATGCATCGGCAAACGGCCGTGATGAACGCCGCAATGATGCTCGGAAACCGCGATCGGGACGCTGCACGGCGATTGGTGGACCAGTACGTCACGGACGCGCAGATCAGGCAGCAGGCCTACACGATGATCGAGCAGCGGGCGAACATGGCAGTGATGGCCCCCGGCATCATCCTTCGCTAGGCAAGCCTTATCCGGACACTTCCGGGCCCCGCAGCACCTTTCCGGGGTTCATGATGCCTTTCGGATCGAGCGCGCGTTTCATCGCGCGCATCAGCGTGAGCGCCTCCGGCGAACGGTAACGCTCGAGCTCGGTCGCTTTCAGCACGCCGACCCCATGCTCGGCACTGAAGCTGCCGCCGAGCCGGGCGGCGAGATCATGCACGGCGCCGGACAGCGCTTCGGCGGATTCCTCGCGAAACCGCTCGATCGTCGAGCCCTTTGGCGGCAGCAGGTTGTAGTGCAGGTTCCCGTCGCCGATATGCCCGTAGACCGAGACGCGATGCGACGCGACGCGCGGCAGCTCTGCAGCCGCGAGCTCGAGGAATCTCGGCACGTCGGCGATGCGCACGGAGATGTCGTGCTTGATCGAGCCGCTGACGCGCTCGGCCTCGGGCACGCGCTCGCGCAGGCGCCACAGCGCATCGCGCTGGGGCCCGGACTCTGCGATCGCGCCGTCGAGCACGTCGCCGGCCTCGAACCCGCCCGCGAGGATCCGCTCGAGCGTTTCCCTGAGCGCGGTCTCGTCGTCGCTCGATGCGAGCTCGAGCAACAGATAGTGCTCATATGGCGCGTCGAGCGGATCGCGCGCGCCGTCGACATGGCGCAGCACGAGCTCGAGCGAATCGCGCGACACGTATTCCGCCGACACGACGCGATCGCCGCTCGCCGTGCGGGCTCTGCCGAGCAGTGCGCAGGCCGCGGCGGGATCCGCGACCGCGAGCCAGGCCGTCTGTCGCATGCGCGGCATCGGAAACAGCTTCAGCACGGCGGCGGTGACGAGCCCGAGCGTGTTCTCGGCGCCGACGAACAGGGATCTCAAGTCGTACCCGGTGTTGTCTTTCCGGAGGCCCTTCAGCTCCGAGAGCACGTCGCCGTTCGGCAGCACGACCTCGAGCCCGAGCACGAGATCGCGCATCGTGCCGTAGCGCAAGACCGCGAGCCCGCCCGCGTTCGTCGACACGTTGCCGCCGATCTGGCACGAGCCTTCCGAGCCCATGCTGAGCGGGAACAAGAGCCCGTGCTCCGCTGCGGCCGCCTGCGCCTTCGCGAGCACGACGCCCGCGTCGGCCGTGAGCGTGAAGCCGATCGGGTCGACGTCGCGAATTCGATTCATGCGCGACGTCGAGACGAGCACGTGCCGCTCGGGGTCGAACGGCGTCGCGCCGCCGCAGTAGCCGGTATTGCCGCCCTGCGGCACGACGCCGAGCCCCGCCTCGTGACAGATCGCGAGGACTCGCGAGCATTCTTCGACCGACGCGGGCTGCACGATCAGCGCGGCCTCGCCGCGGTAGAGGCGCCGCTCGTCGACGACGTAGCGCTCGGCGTCGGCGCCCGATACGATCCCGGACGGCCCGACGATGTCGGCGATCGCTTGCAGCGCACGTGTGTGGTTCATCGGCGGTCTCTTCACAAGCGCTTTGAGCGCTACGGCGTCCTGTCGAGCACTCCGCTCTGCGCGATCCCGTCGAAGATGAATTGCACGGCGACCGCGGTCAGCAGGATACCGAAGATGCGGCTGATCACGTGCATGCCGGTCACGCCGAGCAGGCGCACGATCTCGCCGGCGAGGAGCAACGCGATCAGCGTTCCGAGGAGCATCAGCAGCAGGCTGATGATCACGACCGACTGCAGCACGATGCTCCCCTGCGTGTTGCTCATCAGCAGGATCGCCGCGCCCATTGCGCCGGGTCCGGCGATCAGCGGGGTCGCGAGCGGAAACACGGAGATGTCCTGCTTCCCGGCGGCCTCCCTCTGCTCCTCCTCTGTCGCCGAGGTGACGCCCGACGACCGGGCGAAGACCATCTCGATGCCGATCAGGAGCAGCAAGACGCCGCCCGCGGTGCGCAACGCCGGGAGCGAGACGCCGAGCACGTCGAGGAGCGGCTCGCCGATCAGCGCAACCGAGACCAGGATCCCTGCGGCGATCAGCACGCCGCGGATCGCCATCGACCGGCGGGCGCGGCGGGTCGCGGTCGGCGTCAGCGCGGCAAAGATCGCCGCAACGTCGAGCGGACCGATCGTCGCGAAGAACGCCGCGAGGGCGACGACGGCGGTTTCGAGGATCTGGTCGGTCACTGGCGGTCTCGAGGTGGGCGCGCGTGATGACGTGAGCTACGGATACCGGGAGCATTGTATCGGCGCGCGCACGAAGATCGGGCTTCGGCCGGACCGGAGGCCACGGAGCGGCCCTTCTCCCATTTACCTGCCTGGGCCTCGCTTCGGCTTATCATGCCGGGTCCGAAACGGCAGGCATGCCCCCAACCATCGATCTCGCTAAGGACACGCGCTAATGAGCTTTCTCTGGGTTGCGCTCGGCGGTGCTCTCGGCAGCACCGGCCGCTACGCGGTGGGCCGCGCGATTGCACGCTTCGCCGACGGCGGGTTCCCGATCGGCACGTTGGTCGTGAACGTCTCGGGCTCGCTGTTGATCGGCGTCCTGGCCGGTTTGGCTGCGGCGGACGGACGCCCCGCGCTCTCACCCGATTCGAGGGCGTTTCTGCTGATCGGCGTCCTCGGGGGCTTTACGACCTTCTCATCGTTCAGCCTCGAGACGCTCGATCTCGCGCGGACCGGCGAATGGGCGGGCGCGGCACTCAATGTGCTCGGATCGGTCGTCCTCTGTCTTCTCGCCGTGTCGATCGGCTTTGGGGCGGCGTCTGCGCTCTCGCGTTGATCCTGGGCGCCTTCTGTGGGAGGACTCGGATTCCGCCGCCTTCCAGGTCAAGTCTGTTAGAATCGCCCGCGGAGGGATGCCGGAGTGGTCGAACGGGCTTGACTCGAAATCAAGTGTACGGTTTACCGTACCGTGGGTTCGAATCCCACTCCCTCCGCCAGCCACGCCAACGTATCGACCTATAGAGCCGCTGAGACTCGCCCGCTCCGCCTCGGCGACGCTCCAACCGATCGCGCGCTAGAGCGAAGAGACGGCCGCGCTGACCTTCGCCCCCGCGCGCTTCAATATCTCTTCGACGGCGTCCGTGCCCGGCACGCGCTGTCCGTCGACGGGCGTCACCGCGAGATCGAGCGCGGTTCTGCCGAGCCCGTCGGCGATATGAATATCGGCGCCGCGCTCGATCATGAACTCGACGACGCGCGCCCACCCTCGCGCTGCCGCGGAGTGCAGCGCCGTCTGCCCTTCCCGGTCCGTGACGCCGCTCGGGCGCGCGATGCGCGCAGTGCGGCTCGTCGTATCCGTCACCGTTGCATTGATGTCCGCGCCGGCGGCAAGCAGGATCTCGAGCGACTCGATCACCTGGTCCTGAATCGTCGGATCCTCGAAGTTCGGCTGGCGGTGCGCGCCGAACGTGATCGTGCGAACGCCGAGACCCGTCGCGGCCATCAGCGGAGTGATGCCCATGACGTTCGGCAGGTCCACTCTCGCGTCGTGCTCGAGCAAGAGGCGCATCGAATCGTGATCGTGCGTGATCGCGGCGCGCAGCAGCGGCGTCGCGCCGGTCGTCAAAAGATCGTCCGTGAAGCGCGCGCTGTTGCCGCCGCGGCCCGGCCTATGGAAGTTCAGCTGCGGGTTGACCTCGACGCCTAGCGCGAGCAGCCGCCGCGCGATGTCGAGCCCCGTGGCCTTTGTGGAGCGCGGGTAAGCCGGCGACCGCGGCACGTAGGTGTTGAGGTCGACGGCGAGATAGAGCGCGGTGCGTCCCCACCAGTCGGCGTAATGCGGATTCGCGCCGGCGTCGAGCAGCACGTTTGCCGTGTCGAACTCGTAGTTGTCGATCGCGATCATCAGCGCCGTAACGCCGTCGGGGGTCGGCCGGTCCGGATCCTCGCCTGCGGCGAGAATCGACTGCACGCACTCGGCGCAGCCCGAGCGCGCCGCATAGAGCAGCGGGGTCAGCCCGCCGGTCGGGCGATACTGCGCGCGCGGCTCCGAAGTGATCTGCGACCCCCAGTCGTTCACTGCCGCCCGCGCCGTGACGTCCGCGCCGTGATCGATCAGGAGCTGCGTGAGCTCGGCGAAAGCGCCGTCCGCGGCCCACATCAGCGCCGTCTGGCCTCGCCAAAGCTCGCGCGCGTTGACGTCCGCGCCGTGCTCGAGCAGCAGCGTCGCGAGCTCGACGTCGCCCGTCCGCGCCGCGAGCATCAATGCGGTCTCGCCGTCGAAGTTCGGCGAGTCGACGTCGGCGCCCGCGTCGAGCAGCAGCTTCACGATCGGCACGTTCGCCGCCTTCACGGCCTCCGCGAACGGCGTCGTTCCGAAAAGGTTCTCTACGTTCGGCTTCGCGCCGTGCTCGAGCAGCATGCGCACGAGATCGGCGTCGAGCTTGTACGCGGCCCAGTGCAACGGCGTCGTGCCGTCGTCCTGCGTCGCGTCGACGTCCGCGCCGCTCTCGAGCAGCTCGATCGCGGCATCGCGACGGCCCCGCTCGATCAGATCGGCGAGCGGGCTGTCGGCCAATACGGCGCCGGACGCGCAGAGGGCGAAGGCCGCGAGGATTCCCCTTCTCATGATTCCCCCGTCCGCATCAGACGATGTCGTGCATCAGCTTGTTGTGGTGCGCCCAGAAGCCTTTGTGCACGTCGTACAGCAACGACGCGGGATCGTCGAACGTGCGGCCGACGCGCGAGAGGACGCCGGCGGCCAGGATGTCCTCGGCGCTCTCGCCGAGGCGCACGCGCTCGACCATGAGCTCGAAGAACCTGAGCATCACGTCGTGCTCGGCCTGCACCTCCGCACGGCCGACGACGGGCCCGTAGCTCGGGACGAAACGCGTTTCGGCGTCGCTCATCTCGAGCAGCTTCGCGAGCGCATCGACTCGCCCGCCGAGCCATCCGCCGCCGAACCAGTCGAAGACCGGATCGATCTCGGGCGAGAGTACGTCGCCGACCGCGATGACGTTGAGCTCGGGAAACGCGACGTAGATGTCGCCGTCGGTATGCGCCTCGATCAGGTAGCCGTACTCGATCTGCCGGTTGCCGACGCTCGTCGAGCCGGTCGTGTAGAACGTCTCGGTCGGCCGGGCCGCCTCCGGCAGCGGCTTCTCGTACCGCTCCTCCTCCGGCAGGTAGTAGCCGGTGGTCAGACGAATCCGGGTCTTCTCGTGCGCGAAGATCGTCGCGCCGGCGGAGCCGAAAGCCTCGTTGCCGCCGACCTGATCGAGGTGCCAATGCGTGTTGAACAACGCCGCCACGCTGCCGCCGTCGCCGATCGCCGTCAGCACGGCATCGCGATGCGCCGCGGCGCCGCTGTCGACGACGACCTTGCCGCCGCTCGTCTCGAGCACGAGGATGTTGCCGCCCGCGCCGCGCAGCAGCGTCAAGCCTGGCGCGACGGTGGAGCGCTCGATGCCTTCGGCCGAGAACCCGCGCGGCGCGATCGCAAGCCCTGCGAGGCCGCCCGCAAGGCCCGCGAGAACCGTCCTGCGGCTCGCCCGATACGGCGCGTTCCGTTCCACTTGCCTCGCCTTATACGCCCGCGATCTCGCCGGTGCTGTCGCCGATCGATGTCATCTCGAGCCCGGCCTTGTTCAGGACGGTGAGGTGCAGGTTCGATAACGTCGTGTATTCCGGCAGCTCGACGTGCTGCCCGCCCCGCAGCTGCCCGCACGCGCCGCCGACCAGGATGATCGGCAGCGGATAGTTGTTGTGGCGGTCGCTGTTGCTCATGTTCGAGCCGAACATGAACATCGAGTTGTCGAGCAGCGTGCCGTCGCCCTCGGGGATATTCGCGAGCTTGTCGACGAAATCCGCAAAGCGCTCGACGTGGTAGCGCTGAATCCTGACGAGCTTCTCGAGACGCTCCTTGTTGTTCGCATGGTGCGACAGCGGGTGGAACCCATCCGGCACGCCGATGTGGTTGTACGAGCGGTTCGTTGCCTCGCCGACCATGAAATACGACGCGACGCGCGTGATGTCCGCCTGATAAGCGAGCGCGATCAGGTCGAACATCATGCGGACCTGCTCGTCGAAGTCGGGCAGCGCGCCGATCGGCGCGTCGGGCAGGTCGAGGTCGGAGAGATCCCGCGCGGACGCCTTCTCGAGGCGCCGCTCCGTTTCGCGCACGGACTCGAGATAGTTCTCGAGCACGATCCGGTCGCGCGGGCCGAGCGTGCGCTCGAGCTCGTGCGCACGGTCGATAATCATGTCGAGAAGGCTCGCCTTGCGGTGGGCGATCGTCTCCCGCTCCTCGGGCGTATCGCCGGCCCCGAAGAGCTGCGTGAACACCTTACGGGGATTGAACTCCATCGGCAGCGGCGTCGTCGCGTTGCGGAACGACAAGGTCGAGCTGTAGTAGCAGGCGCCGCTCGCGCACGCCGCCGCCTGCACGGTCGTCTCGGAAGAGACCTCGAGCGACGGCAGCACGGAGTCCGCGCCGATGTGCGCGGCGATCATCTGGTCGATCGTCGGCGCCATCATCGCGCCCGTCGCCGACTGATCCGGCCGAATGCCGGACAGCCATGTCGCGGGGAAAAGCCCGTGCACCGAGCCGCGCGGCGCCTTGTTCTCGAGGTGACTGAACGACGTCACGTAGTGCTTGTACGACTCGAGCGGCTCGAGGATCGGGCTCAGCTTGAAATCGGCGCCGGATCCGCTCGGCGTCCAATGGTCCATCTCGGGGCCGAAGGGCGTGTTCCACATGATCGCGCCGTGCGGCAGGTAGAAGAAGCCGGCGCGCAGCTTCGGAGCCGCCGCGGTCTGCGCGAGCGCCGTCGCCGCAGGGATCATCGCATCGAGCAGCGGCAGACCGAGCGAGACGCCCGCCGCCCTCAAGACCGTGCGCCGAGAAAGATGCTTCTTCGTAAGATACATCGCCACGCCTCCCCTAGTTCCGCGACCCGAGCGACGCCTGGATCGTCTGCTCGTCGCGCACGACGCCCTGCATGCGAAACGCCTCGCTCTTCACGATGCCCTGCACGATCGCCGAGAATCGATAGTCTTCTGCCTCCGCGGCGCGCACGATCTCGCGCACCTCCGGCATGTCGAAATACTCGAGCTCCCGGCCGAGCGCATACATCATCAGCTTCTGCGTCAGCGCCTGCGCGAACTGGTCCGGCCGGCGCAGCAGCGCTTCGGTGAGCTCGACCGGCCCCGTGATTCCGATCCCGCCCGGCAGCACCGTGCTCGAATCGATCGGCGCATCCGCATCCCGATCGTAATCCCGCCACTCGCCGATTGCCGTGAAGTTTTCCAACGCGAGCCCGTACGGATCGATCACGCCGTGGCACGCGCTGCAGGCCGAGTCGGCCCGGTGCTGCTCGAGCCGCGCGCGCAGCGTCTTCGGCTGCTCGCCCTCGGCCGTCGTCAGATCCGTCTCGACGCCCGGCGGCGGCGGCGCGGGCGGCGTGCCCATCAGCTTCTCGAGCACCCACGCGCCGCGCAGGACGGGCGACGTGCGGTCGCCGTACGACGTGCGCAGCAGCACGGCGCCCTTGCCGAGCAGGCCTTGGCGCACGGGGTCGTCGAGCTCGACGCGCCGGAACTGCGGGCCGAACACCGAGTCGATGCCGTAGTGCCGCGCGAGCCGCTCGTTCAGGAACGTGTGGCTCGCGGTCAGAAGCGCCCGCACGTCCTGGTCCTCGAGCAGAACGCTGCCGAGGAAAAGCCGTATCTCCTCGGCGAAGTCCTCGCGCAGCGCGTCGCTGAACTGCGGGAAGATGTTGACGTCGGGCACGACGGCCGTGAGATCGTCGACGTTCAGCCAGCTCAGCGCGAAATCGGTCACGAGCACCTCGGCGCGCGGGTCGGCGAGCATCCGCATGACCTGCGCGTCGAGGACCTCGGGCCGGGACAGTCTGCCTTCGGCGGCGAGCCGGAGCAGCTCGTCGTCCGGCCCCTGGCTCCACAGAAAGAACGCGAGACGAGACGCGAGCTCGAGCTCGCTGAGCGCGTAGCGATCCTTCGCGTCGCTCCCGGGCGGCGCGATGAAGCGATACAGGAAATCGGGGCTCGCGAGCACGGCCGTCACCATCAGCTCGATGCCCTCGTCGAAGCCGCCGGCGCCGAGCCTCCCCTCCTCGTAGAACGGCATGAGCCGATCGAGATCGGCCTGCTCGACCGGGCGCCGGAACGCCCGCTCGACGAGATTCGCCGTGATCTGCTCGGCACAGGCCCGCTCGCGCTCCGGGACCTCCGGCACGCAGATGAAGATCTTCCGGCGGCTCGACGTCGACGAGACGCCGGGCGAGTCGAACGGCCCGATCAGATCGATGCCGCCGATCGTCGGGACGCGGGGCGCGCCGTCGTAGCTGAAGCTGCGGCGCGGCGAGTAGCTCGAGATCATCTCGTCGTCCAACGCGCGCGAGCGCTGCACGAAGGTCGCAACTACTTCCCGAGTTCCCGCTTTAACATTGATCGGTATATCTCTGAATCGGCTCATTATCTCTGCAGCAGCCGGGGCACCGCCCCGGTTCGCGAGCGAGAGATCCTCCGGCCCGCCGATGTCCGCGCGGAACACCTCCTCGCGGTCGACGAGCACGACGAGCGTATGCCGGGTCTCCACTCCGCGCGGATAGAGACCGACCGCGAAGTCCTTGAGCGTGAGCCGATACTCCCCGTCGGCGGGGAACGTATAGATGAAGCGGGTGCCGCCGCGGCTGCCGAGGGGCATGCCGTCGATGTAGGCGCCCTGATTCTCGTCCGGCGGCGGAATATAGGCCGTCGAAATCTTGGGCTTCGGCTCGCCGACGGCAAGATGCGCGGCCGTGCTCGCCAGATCGAGGTACTGCTCGACGAATGCCGGCGACGCGCTGAGCGCGGCGGCGATGTTCGTGAAGCCGTCGACCTCGATCTCCGCCGGCAAATACTCCGTCGCGTCGATCTCGACGCCGAGGAGATCCTCGATGGCTTTCGAGAACTCCGTGCGGTTGAGGCGCTGGGCCGGAACGTAGCCGACCCTGCGATACTCGGCGCCCTCGTCGATCGCGTGCTCGAGCCACCCTATCAGCGCATCGATGTCGGATTGCTCGGGCTGACGGGCGCCCGGCGGCGGCATCAGACGGCCGCGCAGCTTCGCGATCGCACCCTCGAAAACCTCGGCGTGCTCGGGCACGGACTCCGGAGTCAGACCCTCGAAGCTGAGGTCTCCGGCGCGATCGAGCGAGTTGTGGCAATCGGTGCAGTAGGACTCGAGCAGAGCCCACCGCTCCTGCTCGCCGAAGCCGTCACCCGTGAAAACAAGAACCGCTGCGACGGCAGCGACGGCAGCAGCAGCCGCGAGCCATCCCCAGGGTCGTCGCATCATGCGCATCTATCCTCGACCCGTAAGCTGCTGCGCCCTCGCAGCATTTCTGTATCCGAATACTATATACCCACACGTGATCGACGGCACAATCCGAGTCCTTTTCGCTGCGGGAGCCTGCCTGTCGGCGGCGGGCCGCCTCGGCGCCCCGAGCTCCTCTCACACTCGGACGACGGTTAGCCGCTCTAGGTAAGCCTACCTGTTTTCGCTGCCTCGAGAATCGGCGCGCCGCATCCGTGCGGACCCTCCCTCATTCTGTTGTACCTTGTACACAATCCCGATCGTTGTTATGTTCAAGGCACGTTAAGCCGGATTCGCACCGCCGCGATCCCCGCACTGCAGCCACGCATCGCCATCGAGAGCGAGTCGCCTGCCTGAGCTGCTCCGGAGCCGACTGACGCAATGATCTCATCCGACTCACCTGCCCGCGGCACCGGCTTCCCTGCCCTGCCGCGCGCTCCCGTCGTCTTCGAATCCGACGAGACCGATCGTCGCGACCAGCGATGGGCCGAACGCATGGAGGCCCGTCACCACACATAGAAGAACGCCCAACCGGGGAGGGAGCTGTCATGACCGAGCAAGCTCGATCCGCACGCCTTTGTGCACTTGCAGTCGCAGTCGCCGCAGCCGTGAGCATGCCGAAGGCCGGCGCCCAGGATGAGGCCGGGCAAAGCCGGCTCGAGGAAGTCGTCGTGACGGGGTCGCGCATCGCGCGGCGCGACTTCGAAGCGAACAGCCCGATCATGACCGTGGGCCAGGAGCTGATCGACAACACGATGGCCGTCGGCATCGAGCACGTGCTGAATCAGCTGCCGCAGTTCGTGCCGGCCGTCACGCAGTTCGATACGCAAACTATCCAGTCGAATCCGACGACGACCCCCGGAGCCTCGACGATCAGCCTCCGCGGCCTCGGCTCGAACCGGAATCTGGTGCTGATCGATGGGAGGCGCGGCATGCCGGTCAACGCGGCCGGCGCCGTCAGCACGAACACGATCCCGACCGCGGCGGTCGCGCGCGTCGAAACGATCACCGGAGGTGCGTCGTCGGTGTACGGCGCCGACGCGATGGCCGGCGTCGTGAACTTCATCCTGAAGCGCGACTACGAAGGCGTGAACCTCGACGTTCGGTACGGCGCGACGGAGCACGGCGGCGGTGAGGAGCTGCGCGTGTCCGGCTTGTACGGGGCGAACTTCGCCGGCGGCGACGGCAACGTGCTGATGGGCTTCGAGTGGTCCAATCGCGAGCGCGTGATGGACACGGACCGCGACTTTTACCTGCGCGCGATGGCGGAGCCCACCGTCAGCGGCACGCAGTTCGTCTATAGCGACAGTGCGTACACGACGACGAGCCTCGCCGGCGCCGGCCGGGCGCCGAACTCCCCGAGCGTGCAGGGCGTTGCAGACGCATTCGGCGTGAGCCTGGGCGACGCGGAGGCCATCGGGAATACCGGAACGTTCTATCTGAACCCGGACGGCTCGCTTTACCGGACCACCGGTCCCGGCGCGGACTTCTACAACGGCCCGCTCGTCGTCGACGGCCTGACGTTCCGCAAGCGCCGCGTCGACAACGATCCGGCCCCGCCCGATATGAACGGCAGCATCACCGAGAACAATCTGTTCCGGCAGGTCTCGATACCGCTCGAGCGTCACGCGGTGTTCGGCCGAGCGATCCTCGAGATCACCGACAACGTGTCCGCGTTCATGCAGGCCAACTTCAGCGAGGACAAGACGGATACATTGCTCGAGTATGCCGCGGCGACCGGCGGACGCGGCGTCGAGATTCCGTACGGCGACGATATCTACGCCCCGTCCGTCGACGAGAACGGCAACACGCTGCTGGCGTTCCAGGCCGGCGGCATCCACGGGCTCGACTGCGCGCCTGTCGGCGGCTGCACGAACTCCGAGGTGTGGCCGGTCTCGCCGCAGCTCGCGACGCTGCTCGACAGCAGGCCGAGGCCGAACGAGCCGTGGCAGCTCGGCACGGTGCCGACGTGGGCGCCGCCGCGAAGCACGGATAACCGCGTCACGTCCTACCAGATGGTCGCCGGCTTCGAAGGCAGCTTCACGGAACGCGACTGGACCTGGGAAGCCTACGGCTCGTACGGCTCGACGTCCGTGCTGACGCGCCTTTACGGGTTCGGCTCTCTCGAGCGCTACCGCTTCCTCATCACTCAGCCGAACTACGGCCGCGGCATGTTCTTCACCGGCAACCCGCTCGGAGGCGGCTTCCAGGCGGCGATCGGTGCCTGCACGAGCGGGCTGCCGATCTTCGAACGCTTCGACGTCTCGGACGACTGCCTGACCGCGCTTGCCGCGAACCTGCAGAACAACTCGCAGATGGAGCAGCTCGTCGGCGAGTTCAACGTGCAGGGCCGCTTCATCGACCTGCCCGCCGGCGAAGCGCGCTTCGCACTCGGCGCTTCGCATCGCGAGAACGAGTACGCCTTTCAGGTCGATACCTTGTCGAGTCAAAGCTCCTGGCTCGATTTGAGCATGGGGCTCTACCCGATCGGCGAGTCGCGCGGCGACATCTCGCAGGACGAGATCTACGGGGAGCTCCTGCTGCCGCTCTTGAGCGGCCGCTCGTTCGCGCAGGAGCTCAACGTCGAGCTCGGCTACCGCTATACCGACGCGGATCCGAGCGGCTCGATCGAGACCTACAAGGGGCTCTTCGACTGGCGGATCACCGACAGGGTGAGGCTGCGCGGCGGCCGTCAGGTGTCCAACCGGGCGCCGAACATCGCCGAGCTCTATCTTGCCAGGACGCAGACGTTGAGCTTCTCAGCGATCGGCGATCTCTGCTCGGAGTTCAACTCGGTCAGCGCGCTCAGCGCGAATCCGAACGTGAACCCGAACGCGGCGCAGGTGAAGGCGATCTGCGTGGCGCGCATGGGCCCGACCGGGGCCGCTGAGTTCTACGCGCCGGGAAACAATCAGCCTTCGGGCGGCGGCTTCGCCGTCGTGAATACGCTCGGCAATCCGAATCTGACCAACGAGACGGGCGAGTCGCTCACGCTCGGAGCCGTGCTGCAAATCGGGGAACGAACGTCGATGTCGGTCGACATCTACGAGATCGCGCTGAGCGACATGGTCGCGTCGCAGTCGGTCGATTCGATCTACACGCAATGCTTCTCGCCGGACGTGAACCCGACCTACGACCCGACGATACCAGCGTGCCAGCAGGTCATTCGCGACCCGGGCAACGGCAACCGCGCACCGACGGACGTCTCGTACACGAACCTGAGCCGGCTCGAGACGCGCGGCGTCGACGTGCAGCTCGACTGGGGACGCGACCTCGGGCCCGGCGCGATCAGCGTGAGCTTCCTGGCGAGCTTTCTCGACAGCATGAAAACGGCCGTCGATCCTTCGGCGCCGCTCCTCGAGTACAAGGGCACGTTCGGGCCGAACAACGTCTCGGGCGTACAGGGCGGTTCCTACGACTATCGGACGTTCACGACGGTCGGCTACTCGCGAAACGCGTGGCGGCTCAGCCTGCGATGGCGGCACCTGCCCGAGATCGAGCCTGCGGCAATCGTCACGGATCCCGATACGCTGACGCTGCCGACCCCAAGCTACAACATCTTCGATCTCTCGGGCGGCTACGACATCAACGACAGCGTGTCGCTGCGTTTCGGCATCGACAATCTGCTCGACAAGGATCCGCCGATCACGAACGCGACGATCTACTCGCGAGGATCCGCGACGAACGCCGGCTTCTACGACGTGCTCGGCCGGCGCGGGTGGGTCGCGATGGCGTTCGAGTTCTGAGCCGCGCGGGCGGACCGGGCAAGGCCCGGTCCGCCTTCATGCCCGCCGCGGCCGGGACGGCCGTCGATTGGCGCGCCGATGAGCCGATCGGCGCGGCCTCGGCCTTGCGCGGCCGCCGGCGCCGACGCTCAGCCGCCTTCGGCGGGCGCGATGCGCAGCAGCGCGCCGTCGACTCCGTCCGTCAAGAGATAGAGCAGGCCGTCCGGTCCCTCTCCGACGTAGCGGATGCGCTGACGAAGGTCGGTCAGCAAGAGCTCGCGCCGCACCTCGCCCTCGTCGTTGAACACGATCCGCTGGAGATGCCCGGTGCCCGGCAACCGGCCCATGTTCATCGCGCCGACGAAGAGATTGCCCTTCCACGCCGGGAACGCGTCGCCGCCGTAGATCATGAAGCTCGAAACGGTGACCGAAGGCACCCAGAAGATCTCCGGCGCCGCCATGTCCTCGCGCCACGGACGCTCGGGCCGCGTGCCGTCGTAGTTCCGGCCGTAGCTCACGACCGG